>Ga0213876_10002674_pt1 | contig 10409 bp, 8 predicted proteins | sample BarmaccomBMRX_R9_FD_160113 | JGI IMG/M metagenome (GOLD analysis project Ga0213876, IMG submission 160113) | Root-associated microbial communities from Barbacenia macrantha in rupestrian grasslands, the National Park of Serra do Cipo, Brazil - RX_R9 | ecosystem: Host-associated > Plants > Roots...
AGTTCTGCAGGACGAATTGTTAGGGGCCGAAGCTTCCTGCGATCTCGACGTCACGCAAGTGTTGATGGATGTCTCGGCGACCGGGACATCGGGATACCAGGCCTCGGACTGGTTACGCGAAAACTGTCGACTCGACCTCGGCCTCAGTGACCACCGCCGAATCCTGGCGACCATGTCATTCGCCGACGACAAACACACCGCAGACCGACTCGTAACTGCGATGACCGAATGGCGCAGCGCTGCAGAGGATTTCGAGCACCCGCCATCGATACAACTGCCGTCGCCGAGCCAACTGCAGCTGGAGAGCGTTCAACTGCCACGCGACGCGTTCTTCGGACCGACCGAGATGGTGCCCGCGGCAGAAGCCGCCGGCCGTGTGGCGGCAGAGCAAATCACTCCCTACCCCCCGGGCATTCCCGCTGTTGTTCCCGGAGAACGCCTCAACGACGCGGTGATTGACTATCTGCGGTCGGGAGTACAGGCGGGCATGACACTGCCCGATCCCGCCGACAAAACCGCCCAGAATTTCCGGGTGGTCGCCTAACGCCGTAAAGACCCGGCGGCACGATTCCGCTTCGCGGAGTTGCGCAAGCTGCGGTTGCTCGATCTCAGGTCGGTGTTGTCCGCCGACAGCGCGGCGTTGTCGTCCTCGAGGGCAAGGATGCGGGCCACGCCGGCGAGATTGATTCCCGCGTCGATTAAGGCGCTGATGCGCTTCAACCGAGCCAAGTCGTCGGCGCTGTAACGTCTCGTTCCACCCTCGCTTCGCGCCGGTGTGATAAGTCCATATCGCTCATAAAGGCGCAGCGACTGCACCGCGATGCCGGACAGTTCGGCGGCCACGGAGATGTTGTACACGCCGTGGCCGGGTGCGGGCGCACCGGTATCAGCGGGACGATCGGTCATCGAGTAATCTCCCTGCTCGCCTTCGTACAGAAAACCTGTTTATCATACTTGCGCTGCCGTGTCGACAGTGTTATAAGAAGTCTATGTCATCTGACATAGAAAACGAGTACCTGCTACAGCAGATTGGAGTGAGAGGTGACCGCGATGCTGATGCGTACCGATCCGTTCCGTGACCTGGACCGTTTCGCCCAACAGGTGCTGGGCACCGCCGCCCGCCCGGCCGTAATGCCGATGGACGCATGGCGCGAAGGCGAAGAGTTCGTCGTGGAGTTCGACCTTCCGGGCATCGATGCCGACTCGCTGGACATCGACATCGAGCGCAATGTGGTGACAGTGCGCGCCGAGCGACCGGGCGTGGATCCCGATCGCGAAATGCTGGCCACGGAGCGGCCACGAGGGGTGTTCAGTCGCCAGTTGGTGCTCGGTGAAAACCTCGACACCGAACGGATCGAGGCTTCCTATCAGGAAGGCGTGCTGAGACTGCACATCCCGGTGGCCGAAAGGGCCAAGCCGCGCAAGATCTCCGTCGGCCGCGGCCAAGGGCATCAGGCCATCAACGGTGACGCGGCGAAACGCGAAGTTATAGACGCCTGAGAACCCGTTCGCAGCGCGGCGACCGCAAGTCCGCCCGGGTTGACCGACCAATGAAGCCGGCATTTGCGGTCGCCGCCCGGCGGCGGGTGTCGCCAGGAAGTTCCCCGAGCGCCATTGCGGCGCAATACGTTTAGATCGTTCTCGGCGTTCAGCAGTCAGCGCCCCTCCCACCGACGCCGCCGTCGTCTGCCTGTCTGATGTTCGGTCTGCAGCACTGAACTGAACCCCAGGAGAACACGACCATGAAATGGGATCTCGACGGCCAATCTGCCGACGTCGAACAAGCGTTGGCGGGCGGTGCGCCGCAGCGAGTGGGCTGGTTTCGGTTCTATTTTGCCGACCAGCGGTGGGAATGGTCAGAGCAGGTGCAGCGGATGCATGGTTATGAGCCCGGTAGCGTGGTCCCGACCACCGATCTGGTGCTCTCCCACAAACACCCGGATGACCGCGGGCAGGTCGCGGCCACTATCGACGACATCCTGCACACCCATGAGGCATTCAGCACCCGCCACCGGATCATCGACACCAGTGGAGGTGTGCACCACGTCATCGTCGTCGGTGACCAACTTCGCGGCGAGTGCGGCGAGGCGATCGGAACCCATGGCTTCTACGTCGACGTGACACCGGAGCCGGCGCAAGCGCACGAAGACCTCGTCACGACCAGGTTGGCCGAGATCACCGAGCAGCGTGCCGGCATCGAGCAGGCGAAGGGCATGCTGATGCTGATCTATGGGTTGGATGATGCTGCCGCGTTCAACTTGCTCAAGTGGCTGTCCCAGGAAGCAAATGTCAAGCTCCGCGCGTTGGCCGAGCAAATCGCGAAAGAGTTTCGCAACGCCGGTCCCAACTTCACTTCGCGATCCGAGTTCGACCAATTGCTGCTCACGGCTCACCAGCGCATAGGTGGAGGCGCTTTAGCAGCAAAGCAATGACACTGAGCACCGCTCAGCTCGATGACCCTTCGGTGTCATCGAAGAACGACCAGTCCCCGTCGTCATTGACCTCCATACGCCAGCCCAATTCCGAATTGTCGGCGACGGAGTCGACGAACCATGCGTGCGCGTCCGCTGCGGTCTCAATCTCCTTGGTGGCAACGACCTGTCCGCGCGGGTCGATAACTCTGTACTCAGCCATGCGGTAGGGGTTATCCAGGACGCGACGTTTCAATCGCGAGCACTGAGATCTTGGCCAGGTCTAGCGGTGCTTCATTGCATCGGAACCGGTGCGGGCTTCCCCTCGGCGATCAACCGCTCGCCCAATTCGTAGTTGTCGTCGGAGTTGCAGGTGAGGACGCCGACCACTGCACCCCCAGCCTCGTACCAGACCGTGAACCCGTCGGAATGCTCCTGCATCCGGCTGCGTTCGTAACCGTCTCCCCAGGCATGGTATTTCACCGTAACGTCGCCGATGGACGTCCAAAACCCTGGTACACCATCCCATCTCGCAGACTGGGCCGCCGCACATGCCCCCGCGACTGCGCCCTGGTCCGTGGCGTCTTGCCAATGTTCGACGGCCAAGTGGCGTCCAGCGACGTCGTGGCGGGCCAACGCGACGTCGCCCGCGGCATAGATTCCGCGCCGCGAGGTCGCCATATCGGAGCCGACGACGACTCGGGAGTCACTTACCCGAAGTCCGGCCTCGGCGGCAATACGACTTTGTGGCGTGACACCGGTGGCCGCGAGCACCAGATCGCAGTCGATCGTGACACCGTTGTCCAAGCGCACGCCCGCCTCGGTGATGGCCTCGACGGCGACCCCGCCGACATGACGGGCGCCCGCCACGGTCACGAGGTCGCGCAGGCGTTCAGCGGCCTGGCTGCCCAGCCGCGCTTCCTGCGGAAGGGGTTCGGGCGCAACCAGGGTCACCGCCACCCCGCGCAGTGCCAACGACGCCGCGGCCTCGCAACCGATGAAGCCCGAGCCGATCACGACGGCCGAGTCAGCGACCCCGGCGGCTTTGCGCAGCACGTTGGCGTCGGAAAACGAGCGCAACAGAAGGGCCCGTTGCCCGCCGGGTATCGCAGGGGCAACGGGGGCGGCGCCAGTGGCCAAGATCAGGGTGTCGAACCCGTGGCGTTGATCGCCGACGTACACGGCGCGCTCGTCGAGATCCAACCGGTCCACCGCGGCACCCAAATCGAGCTCGATCGCCCTGTCGTCGAACCATTGCGCGGAGTGCAACGCGACGTCGTCCGTCTCGCCGCGCAGGAATTCCTTACTCAATGGCGGACGGGCGTACGGCGGGTCGGTGTCGGCACTGAGGATTCGCACCGATGCGTGGGCGTCGTGTTCGCGAAACGACTCAGCGGCCGCTACCCCGGCCGGGCCGCTGCCCACGATGACGACGGCGGGTTGGTTCATCGACCAGTGATACCCGCGTCGCGCAGACCCAACCTCAGTGCCGGTGATGAGCGCGCGGCTGTGACGTTTCGACCCGCCGCGGACGGGTATCACGCACCATCTAACCAACTGTTCGGGCGGGAGTTTCGATGAAAGCTGTTACATGGCAGGGCAAACGCGACGTGCGCGTGGAGACCGTGCCCGACCCTAAGATCGAAAATCCCACCGATGCCATCGTCGAAGTGACGTCAACGAACATCTGCGGGTCCGACCTGCATCTGTACGAGGTCCTTGGCGCGTTCATGAGGGCGGGCGACATCCTTGGCCACGAGAGTATGGGGATCGTCCGCGAGGTGGGCGGCGAGACGGGTGACCTGCGGCTCGGAGACCGCGTCGTCATACCCTTCCAGATATCCTGCGGCAGCTGTCACATGTGCGACCGGCACCTCTACACGCAATGCGAGACCACCCAGGTGCGTGATCAAGGCATGGGTGCGGCGTTGTTCGGCTATTCGGAGCTGTACGGTGAAGTCCCCGGCGGCCAAGCCGAATTGCTGCGCGTTCCGCAGGCGCAGTTCACTCACATCAAAGTGCCTCAAGGACCGCCAGATTCGCGGTTTGTGTACCTGTCCGACGTCTTGCCGACCGCGTGGCAGGCGGTCGCCTACGCGGATATCCCGGAGGGCGGCTCGGTTACCGTGCTCGGGCTGGGCCCCATCGGAGACATGGCCGCCCGCATCGCCCATCATCTCGGTTTCCGCGTCATCGCCGTCGACCTGGTATCGGAACGGCTTGCCCGGGTGGCTCGGCGCGGCATCCACACCATCGATCTGAGCCGTCTCGATGCTTCCCTCGGTGATGCGATTCGGGACCTGACCGATGGGCGGGGCACGGACTCGGTGATCGACGCGGTCGGCATGGAGGCGCACGGTTCCCCGGTGGCGCGCCTCGCGCAACAGGCGACCACGCTCCTACCGGATGCGCTTGCCAAGCGGATGATGCAGACCGCCGGCGTGGACCGGCTCAGTGCGCTGTACTCGGCCATCGATATCGTGCGGCGCGGCGGGACGATCTCATTGGTCGGCGTGTACGGCGGTATGGCCGACCCCTTGCCGATGCTCACACTCTTCGACAAGCAGATAACGCTGCGAATGGGTCAGGCCAACGTGAAGAAATGGGTCGACGACATCATGCCGTTGCTGACCGACGACGATCCGCTGGGCGTCGACACTTTTGCCAGCCACGTGCTGCCCCTGCACGAGGCTCCTCACGGTTACGACATCTTTCAAAAGAAGCTTGACGGCGCTGTCAAAATCACCCTCCGGCCGTAACAGTCCCGCGGGGGCATGAGACGGTTCAACGGTGCGCAACACTGGTCGCGGCGATCGCCGGTATACGCGCTCCTCCGAAATTCGGTGCGCGTCAGACACAAGTCAGGAGACAGGGTGGCTAATGACGTCCGTTCGTTGAGCACCGCTCCTGCGGCCGCAACCCCGACTGACCACGAGGAGGTCTGGCCCGGAAAGGCCTACCCGCTGGGAGCCAGCTACGACGGCTCGGGAACCAACTTCGCCGTCTTCAGTGAGGCTGCCGAGCGGGTCGAGCTGTGCCTGTTCGACGACGAAGGCAACGAAACCAAGGTGGTCCTGCCCGAAGTCGACGGATTCGTCTGGCACGCCTTTTTGCCCAGTGTCCAACCCGGTCAGCGCTACGGGTTTCGGGTCCACGGTCCCTACGATCCGTCCAACGGGCAGCGATGCAATCCCAACAAGCTGCTGCTGGACCCGTACTCGAAGGCGATCGACGGGGTCTTCCAGTGGGGCCAGTCATTGTTCAGCTACAACTTCGGCGATCCCGACAGCCGCAACGACGAAGACTCCGCGGCCGGCATGCCCAAGTCGGTGGTGATCAACCCCTACTTCGACTGGGGCGTGGATCGCCCACCCGGCCACGAGTACGCCGACAGCATCATCTACGAGGCCCACGTCAAAGGCCTGACCCAGACGCACCCCGACATCCCCGAACGCAGCCGGGGCACCTACTCGGCGATCGCGCACCCGTCGATCATCGATCACCTCACCGGCCTGGGCGTGACCGCGATCGAGTTGATGCCGGTGCACCACTTCGCCAATGACTCCACGCTGATCGAGAAGGGACTCACGAACTACTGGGGCTACAACACAATCGGCTTCTTCGCCCCCGACTCCAAGTACGCCGTGGCCGACACCCCCGGCAGCCAGGTCCAGGAATTCAAGACGATGGTGCGAACGTTGCACGAGGCCAACATCGAGGTGATCCTCGACGTCGTCTACAACCACACCGCCGAGGGCAACCATCTGGGACCCACGCTGTCGATGCGCGGGATCGATAACGCCGCCTACTACCGCCTCGTCGACGACGACCGCAAGTTCTACATGGACTACACCGGGACCGGGAACAGCCTCAACGTCGGCCATCCGCATGCCCTGCAACTGATCATGGACTCGCTGCGGTACTGGGTGACCGAGATGCATGTCGACGGGTTCCGGTTCGACCTGGCGTCCACCCTGGCCCGCGAGTTCTACGATGTCGACCGGCTGTCGGCCTTTTTCGAACTCGTGCAACAGGATCCGATCGTGAGCCAGGTCAAGCTGATCGCCGAACCGTGGGATGTGGGGCCAGGCGGATACCAGGTCGGCAACTTTCCGCCACAATGGACCGAGTGGAACGGCAAGTACCGCGACACTATTCGCGACTTCTGGCGCGGTGAGGACGCCATCCTCAGTGAATTCGCGTCCAGGCTCACCGGGTCGGCCGACCTGTACGAGCAGACCGCACGGCGGCCGGTGGCGTCGATCAATTTCGTCACCGCCCACGATGGGTTCACGCTGCGAGACCTGGTGTCGTACAACGAGAAACACAACCAAGCCAACGGCGAGGACAACAACGACGGTGAATCGCATAACCGGTCCTGGAACTGTGGCGTAGAAGGCCCGACGGACGACCCGGATGTGAATGCGCTGCGCGCCAGGCAACAACGCAACTTTCTGGCGACGACGATCCTGTCCCAAGGCGTTCCGATGATCTGTCACGGTGACGAGCTCGGCCGCACTCAGAATGGCAATAACAACGGCTTCTGTCAGGACTCCGAACTCACTTGGATCCACTGGGACGACGCCGACACCGACCTCATCGAGTTCACCAGTTCGGTTGCCGCTATCCGGGCCGCGCATCCGGTGTTTCGCCGGCGACGCTTCTTCACGGGGGCCCCGGTACGCCGTCGAGGCTCTGCCGGCATCCCGGACATCTCCTGGTTCCGGCCCGACGGCACCGAGATGAGCGACGACGACTGGGACGCGGGTTTTGGCAAATCGGTCGCGGTTTACCTCAATGGCCTGGGCATTCCCGGCACCGACGCGCGCGGACAGCGAATCACTGATGACTCATTTGTGTTGTGCTTCAACGCTCATCACGAACCGATCGACTTCGTCCTGCCCCCTGACGAATTCGGCGAGGGCTGGATATCCGTCCTCGATACCGCCGGTGCCGAGCACCCCGAACCCGTCGGGGCCGGGGCCACGGTCACGATCGATGCGCGTTCGGTCGTGCTCCTGCAGGCCACGGACCAACACCCCTGAGGGCGAGCAGACGCAAACGTCCCCGCAAACACGCATTTTCGGGGACGTTTGCGTCTGCTCGTCGGCGAAGCTGAGCCCTGGCTGCCGCACTGGGGATGGGACTTGCGGTGTGCACGAACTGGTTTCGGCGTCGTCTTACAGGTTTCCTGGCCTTTGTTGACACAGGTGATTGGATTGAGCCATAGCGCGGGCGTCACAGGGGACGAGGTGGGGCAATGAAGCGGCTCAGCGGCATGGACGCCATGCTCTTGTACAGCGAGACGTCCAACCTGCACACACACACGCTCAAGGTCTTGGTCATCGACGCGAGCGAGTACGACGGCGAGTACACGTTCGAGGTGTTCCGCCGCGCGGTCCAACGTCGATTGCATCTACTGGAACCACTGCACTACCGCCTGGTGGATATCCCGTGGCGGCTACACCACCCGATGTGGATGGAGAACTGCGAGGTGGATCTGGACTACCACCTTCGGCGGGTCCACGTGGTCAGTCCGGGCACCCGCCGTGAACTCGATCAGCTGATCGGCGATATTGCCAGCACGCCGCTGGACCGTGGCCGCCCGCTGTGGGAGTTCCACTTCGTCGAGGGGTTGGCCGATGACCGCTTCGCTCTGATCGGCAAGGTGCATCACGCGCTGGCAGATGGAGTGGCTTCCGCCAATCTGCTTGCCCGACTGATGGATTTGGTGGGGCCGGACGATCCTGACGACGGCCGGGCGGGCAAGCCTCCATGTGCGACGCCGACCAAGCCTCAGTTGCTCTGGGCAGCTCAACTCGATCACTTCCAACACATGGCCGCCCTCCCCCAGCTGCTCAGCGACGCCGCACGCGGAATGATCCGATTGCGGCGCCGGTCACGCGAAAGACGCGACCAGCCAGAGATGGCGCAAATCTTCAACACGCCGCCGACCTTCCTGAATCACGTGGTATCTCCGCGCCGGACGTTTGTCACCGCCGCGTTGTCGCTGGCCGAAGTCAAGGAGACTGCCAAGCAGCTGGGGGTGACGTTCAACGATGTCGTGCTCGCGATCGCTACGGGAGGATTGCGGGAGCTACTGTTGCGATATGACGGCAGGGCCGATCGGCCCATCCTGACGAGCGTGCCGATCAGCACCAACAAGTCGGCGCAACGAATTGCGGGCAACGAGATCGGCGGCCTCATGGTCTCGCTGCCCGTGCACGTCGACGACGCCTTGGAGCGGGTACGGTTGATAGCGCTGTCAACCTCAATCGCCAAAGAGGACAACGAGTTACTGGGCCCGGAATTGCAGAGCCGGATGATGGAGTATCTGCCGCCGCCGTTTGCGCCGGCCATGTTCCGACGCCAGGGTAAGCGCACCGCGCACAACAGACTGATGAATGTCGCCGTTTCGAACGTGCCCGGTCCTCGCGAACGCGGTCACATCGGTGGGGCGCCGGTCACCGAGATCTACTCGGTCGGCATCCTTTCCGCCGGCAGTGCATTCAATATGACGGTATGGAGTTACGTCGATCAGGTTGATGTCGCGGTGCTGTCCGACGACAAGACGTTCAACGATCCCCACGAGGCCACGGATGCGATGATTCATGCGTTCGCTGAAATACGGAGTGCTGCCGGCTTTTCCGGTGCATCCACTCGACTCGCGACCGCAATGGCGCCGGCCACCGCCGGCTGAGGGTGTCATCGCTCGACCAGCCGGACCCACCGGCAAGGACCGCGCCTTTATCGGTGTGGGCGAACTCGATCTAGATCGATGCTTAACGGGTTGTCGCTTCCGGCTGCTCCGCGTCGGCAACGGTCAACGGCAGCGCCAGTTCTTCCAGTGGGCGCCGTTCGGCCGCAACGCCCAGCCACAACTCGACCAGTCCCGCGGCCGCCATCACCACGGCACCGATGAGGAACGACCAGACCACCTGACCGCGCTGCCCGGAATTGATCAGCTGTCCGAAGAGCAGCGGCCCGCTGATGCCGCCGATCGCGGTTCCCACGGCGTAGAAAAATGCGATCGCCAGCGCCCGGGTTTCCATCGGAAAAATCTCGCTGACGGTCAGGTACGCCGCGCTGGCACCCGCCGATGCGAAAAAGAACGCGACCGCGAGCACGGCGATGAACGTCCAGGCGCCACCGGTCTGGGTCACGAACAGCACCGCGAGAACAACGGCGACGACGGCAGAACCGAGGTAGGTCATGGTGATCATCGGTTTACGGCCGACGGTGTCGAACAGGTGGCCGAGCAACAGGGGGCCGGCGAAATTGCTCAGCGCCCACAGGATAAAAAATAGCGGCACCCTGCCGGATGGGACTCCGTAAAACCCGCTCAACAGCGTGCCCAGATTGAACGTCACGCCGTTATAGAGAAACGCCTGCCCGGTGAACAGTGCCAGTCCAAGTGCCGCCCGGCGCGGATAGAGCGTAAATGCCACCCTGGCGATTTCCCGGAACGAGATCGTCTGGCGCTGCCGAATTTTCAGCGGCTTGCCGTGTGGCTCGGGTAGCGGTTGCCCGGTTTCCCGTTGTACCGCCTCTTCTATTTCGCCGACGGTCCGCTCGGCTTCCTGATCGCGTCCATGAATGAACAGCCACCGTGGGCTTTCCGGGACGTTGCGCCGTACCAGGAGCACAAATATGCCGAAGATGGCACCGATCCCGAACGCGAGCCGCCATCCGATGTTGGCCGGGAAGTTCGACGTGTCCAGCAGCACCAGCGCACCGGCCGCGCCCGCGGCCGAACCCAGCCAGTACGTCCCGTTGATCACCAGGTCCACCCGGCCGCGGACGCGAGCGGGGATCAATTCGTCGATCGCCGAGTTGATTGCAGCATATTCGCCACCGATGCCAGAACCGGTGAAGAAACGCGCGACGAAGAAATACCAAGGCGCGAAGGCGAAAGCGGTCGCCACGGTGGCGGCCAAATACACCGCCAGGGTGAGGATGAACAGATTGCGGCGCCCAAAGCGGTCGGTCAGGTGGCCG
>Ga0213876_10002675_pt1 | contig 10406 bp, 9 predicted proteins | sample BarmaccomBMRX_R9_FD_160113 | JGI IMG/M metagenome (GOLD analysis project Ga0213876, IMG submission 160113) | Root-associated microbial communities from Barbacenia macrantha in rupestrian grasslands, the National Park of Serra do Cipo, Brazil - RX_R9 | ecosystem: Host-associated > Plants > Roots...
GAACAGATGTTCGCCAAGGAAAGTTCCGTAACAAGGCTTTTTGATCGCCGGAAGGGAAACGGCCTTAACGCGTCACATTTTAGAGACTTTCCTATCTGGAACCACGCATCGCCCTCGCTCTTTCTTAGAGACAGCGGGACGGTCGGAACACGCATCGTGAAAGATTTTTCTGATCTTACGATCCAAATGCAGCGTGCAGTTCTTGAAATGATCCTTACCCGGATGACCGATGCACAGGGTGCAACTACCGCAGATGTCGCTGTTCCGGAACAAAACGGGCTTGAGCAGTTTTGGTCGGATGCTTGCAGGTCACTTCTCGGCGAGCCATGCCGGATGCCTGAGGGCCTTCTTCGAAGGGGCAACCGAAGGATGGAGCCGACGGTCGATAAAAAATCCGGCAGGACGACCGGCTGAGCTCAACCGAGTCGAGCTTCGCCTTGCTCCTACTGAGTGCGGATGATCCGATCCGCCAACGAAGAATCTGCAGTTTAGTTGTCGGCAGACCTTCTCCGCCAGATCAGGACCATTCGTCTGCGCGACCACTAGCTCGCGCCAAGCGAGGCCGCGGGACCAGGCATCGGTTCGGGAATGGCCTCGATACGGCCGAGGATGACGACGTAGAAATAAATGCCGATGACGAGCACCACGCCGGCGATCAGGAAAGCGCCGGCGAAGGACTGCGTCCAGTCCACAACGACGCCGGTGATGATCGGCGAAGCCACGCCCATCAGGTTGTTGGTGAAGTTGACGATGCCCCCGACCGTGCCGGCGCCGCCCTTCGGCGCGATCAGCGAAACGATCGAAGACCCGACGGGGGCTGCGGCCGAGAGGCCCGAGATGGCAATCGAGAGCCACAGGAGGGCCCAGCCGGGCTTCGTGGTGAAGGCTGCCCCGACCACCGCAAGTCCCATCAGCATTCCAATGATGATGACGCCCTGCCGAACGCGCGTGCTGTCATAGCCCCGCGCGATGAGGTGATCGACCAGGAATCCGCCGATCAACAGGTCCGACAGGGTCGCGAAAATCCAGGGGATGGTCGAGTATCCGGCCGCAGACATCAGGTTCATGTTCATGGCTCTGGCCAGATAACCGGGGAGCCAGGTCAGGAAGAGATAGAAGGTGTAGCCATACGCCGAGAAGCCGATCGTGAGCCCCCACACCTTGCGATTGCGGAGGAGATAGCCGAGCATTTTTCCCTGGCCTCCCGAGGCTGCCCCCTCCGGCGTCCCACCGCCGGCGAGAATATATTCGTGCTCGGCTTTCGAGAGCTTCGGGTCCTCGGTCGGGTTGCGATAGATGAGATAGTAGGCGACGAAGTAGAGGAGGCTGAGGATCGCGGTGATGCCGAAGCCCCAGCGCCAGCCGTAGAGGAAGATCACGTAGGCGACGAGCGGCACGCCGACGACGTTGGAGAACTTCGCCGCGGAATCGAAGATTGCCGTGGAGCGCGCCCGCTCGTCGCGCGGAAACCAATGTCCGGTCGCCTTCTGGCTCGCGGGAAAGGCCGGCGCTTCGGCGATGCCGAGAAGGACGCGTGCGCCGAGCAGCCCCGCCAGGCCGCTGGCGAGAGCCATGATGGCCGAGGCCACCGCCCAGAAGAACGCGCTGACCCGCCCGACCAGCGTGACCCCGAACCGATCGAGGATCATTCCTCCCGGCACCTGCAGCAGCGAGTAGGACCAGAAAAAAGCGCTGCCGAGAAGGCCAATCTCCGTGGCGCTCAGGCCCAGTTCCTTGGTCAGTTCCGGGGTTGCGGCCGACAACCCGACGCGGTCGATGTAGTTGATCAGGACGCCCATCCCGAGCAAGCTCCCGATCAGCCAGCGTCTTCCTGGAATCAACTTGCGGTCTTGCATCGCCCTTCCCCTATCGATGAGCCACCATTCGAGTCCCAAATTCTATCTCGCGCTATCAAGCTGAGGGGGATCCGTTTAGCGGTTGCCTGCAGACCGCAATTCTAGTTCCTCTCGGATACACGCCGCGAAATGCGCGGGGCCCACCACTCGCAGCTCTGGGACCGCGGCGGCACATGCTGGAATCGCATAGGGGCAGCGCGTGCGGAAGGCGCAACCGCTCGGCGGGGCGAGCGGGCTCGGCAGGTCGCCTTTCAAGACCACCCTCTCGCGCCGCAGCGTCGGATCCGTATCCGGCACAGCCGAGAACAGGGCTTCGGTGTAGGGATGGCGAGGCCGCTCGAAAAGAGATCTGACGCCGGCGATCTCAACGATACGGCCGAGGTACATCACGGCGATCCGATCGCTGACATGCCCGACCACTGCCAAATCATGACTGATGAACAGAAGCGAGAGGCCCAGCTTGCGCCTGATCTCGAGAAGCAGGTTGACGATCTGTGCTTGAACCGAGACGTCGAGGGCAGAGACGGGCTCGTCGGCGACGAGAAGCCGAGGCTCCATCATGATAGATCGTGCAATGCCGATGCGTTGCCGCTGACCGCCTGAGAATTCATGTGGAAAGCGCCGGGCGTGCCGTTCGGAAAGCCCGACCGCGGTCAATGCCTCGGCGACGCGTTCGTCGCGCCGGCGCCGCTTCATACCCTTTTGATGGATGACCAGCGGCGCGGCGATGATTTCTCCGACGGTCATGCGCGGGTTCAGCGATGTGAAGGGATCTTGAAAGATCAGCTGCATGCGCGGTCGCAAAGGCCTCAATTGCCCGCGGCTCATGTGAGTGACGTCCTGCCCCTCGAAGACGATGCGCCCAGAGGTGGGCTTGATGAGGCGGAGCACCGCGCGTCCCAGCGTCGATTTGCCCGAACCCGATTCTCCGACGAGCCCCAGGACTTCCTGTCGAGCCAGCGAGAACGTTACATTGTCGACCGCGCGCAAATGCTGGGCCGGCCCGAGAAAACGCGCGCCAATGGCGTACCATTGCGAAAGCCCGGTGACCTCCAGGATTGCTGAAGGATCGCGAGCCGTCGGCTTGTCGTCGTGGCTCATCACGCGCATGCCTCTGCGATCGCGCGCCAGCGAAGGCACCGGACAAAATGGTCAGGAGAAACCTCTTCGATGTCCGGAACGTCAGCGTCGCATAATCCATTCTCCGCGTGGGCACAGCGGGGGTGAAAGGCGCAGCCTCGCGGCAGGCGTTGAGGATCGGGGACGGTGCCTGATATCGTTTCAAGCATCGGATGTTCAGCGCTCGGAATTTCGAGGCGGGGCACCGATCGCAAAAGCCTCTTCGTGTACGGCATCACGGGATGCTTGAGCACGGGTATCACGGCGCCCTGCTCGACGATGCGACCCGCATACATGACCATGACCCGATCCGCGATCTCGGCCACCACACCGAGGTTGTGGGTGATGAAAAGGATCGAGGTTCCTGTCCGCGCCCGAAGCTCTTGAAGCAGCTCCAGGATTTGCGCTTGCACCGTCACGTCGAGTGCCGTCGTCGGTTCGTCCGCGATCAACACGCTCGGATCGCAGGCAAGCGCCATGGCGATCATGATGCGCTGGCGCATGCCTCCTGAAAGCTGATGCGGATAGGCGCAAAGACGCCGCCGTGCCTCGGGAATGCCGACAAGCTCGATGAGACGTCCGGCCTCCTCCAGCGCCTCTCGGCGCTTGCAATCCCGGTGATACATGATCGCTTCCGCGATCTGCATACCGACTGTTTGGACTGGGTTCAGAGACGTCATCGGCTCCTGAAAAATCATCGAGATCTCGTTTCCCCGCACGCCTTGCATTTCTGCTTCAGGGAGAGTGAGGAGATCGCGCACCTTCCCGTCGCGGCAACGGAAAAGAGCCGAGCCGGCAAGGCTGCTGCGCGGCGGCGGCGGAGTGAGCCGCATGAGCGCAAGGCTCGTGACGCTCTTGCCGGACCCTGACTCGCCGACAAGCGCGAGGACCTCGCCGCGCTTGACCGAGAAGGAGACGTCATGGACGACCTGCGTGAACCCGGCCTCGCTCCTGAAAGCGACGCGCAAGCCTGAGACCGCCAGCACCACATTGTCCGCAGGGGTCGCGGTCGCCGGAACCTTCGAACTGACTGCGCGCAAGGATGATGAAGCGGTTTGGCTCATGAGCGCTCAACCGATGTCCATTCGGGCATCCAGGGCATCTCGCAATCCATCGCCAACGAAGTTGAAGCTCGTTACGGCGAGCGTGATCGCAAGTCCTGGAAAAATCGCGAGCCAAGGCGCAGACCCGAGATATTGTTGCGCATTGTTGAGCATGTTGCCCCAGCTCGCCATCGGCGGCTGAATGCCGTAGCCGAGAAAGCTGATGTAAGCCTCGAGCAGTATGGCGCGCGCGACCGTCAATGTCGCGGCGACGATGATCGGGCCGATCGCGTTGCGCAACAGCTCATTGAACATGATGTAGGTGCCCGATGCGCCGAGCATCTCGGCCGCCAGGGTAAAATCGCGCTCTCGTAGCGTCGCGATTTGGCTCGCCACGATGCGCGCGACCTCCATCCAAGCGGTCGCGGCGATGATGAGCGTGATCATCGCCACGTTGGGCACGATGAAAGCAGCAAGGACGAGGAGCAGGAAGATCGTCGGGAAGCACAAGATCGCATCGACGAAACGCATCAGGGCAGCGCCCACGAGCCCGCCATAATATCCGGCGACCACGCCAATCAACGTGCCGAACGAGGCGCTGATCAACATGGCCGAGAAACCCACTGCGAGCGAGAGGCGTCCCGCCGTCAGCAGCCGTGCTGCGAGATCGCGCCCGAGCTGATCGGTCCCGAAGATGTGTCCGCCGACGAGGGGCGGAGCAAAGCGGTTGCGGATGTCGATGTGGAGCTCGTCAAAGGGAATGAGCCAGGGACCGACGACGGTCGCAAGCACGAGAATGAAAATCGCCGCCGAGCCGAACATCGCAAGACGATGGTGTCGGAAGCGTTGCCAAGGCCGACTGCCGCGCGCCGATTCAGGAGTGTCCGCGAGGACCACCGCGTCGTCCATCGCCACATCACCCGCTCGAAGTGTCGCGCTCATGTGAGGCGAATCCGCGGGTCTGCGAGGGCGCAACAGAGATCGGCCAAAAGATTGCCGAAGAGCACGAGCAATGCTGAGAACGTCAACAGGCCCATCACCACCGGATAATCGCGATAGCTGAGCGAATCCAGGAACAATCGTCCCATGCCGGGCCAAGTAAAGACCGTCTCGGTCACCAGCGCCCCGCCCAGCAGCGTCGGCAGCTCGAGCCCTGCGAGCGTGATCATGGGAAGAAGAGCGTTTCGCAGAGCATGGCGTAGCAGCACGATCCGTCGGGGCAGGCCCTTCGCCTGGGCCGTGCGGATATAATCCTGCGAGATCGCGTCGAGCATCGAAGCTCGCATGTAGCGGCTCCAGATGGCGACCTCGACGAGCGCCAAGACGAGCGCGGGTCCGATGAGGTGGTGGACGTAGTCGAGGAAAGAGCCGTCTCCAATGGTGAAGCGGCTGCCGGCAGGAAGCCAACCGAGCTTCACCGAGAACAGGTAGATGACGACGAGACCAAACCAGAAGGTCGGTATCGAGAGGGCGATCATGGCACCGATGGTGGCGAGCGAGTCGAAAACCGAATAGCGCCGCACGGCGCCCATCACCCCGATCCAGACGCCGAGCACGACGGCAATGAAGAGCGCCGAAATCATGAGCTCGAGAGTTGCCGGAAGATGAGCCGAAATGACCGCAAGCACCGGCTGGCTGTCTCGATACGAGTGCCCCCAGTCACCGATGAGAAGGCGACTGAACCACTCCCAGTATTGAATGGGCAGAGGTCGATCGAGACCCATCTGTGCGGCGATGCGTGCAATATCGGCCTGCGACATGCCCGGGATGAGCGCAAATTGGGCGAGCGGGCCGCCAGGCGCGAGATGCAGGACCGCAAACCCGATCAGGGAAACGAGCACGAGAAGAACAAGGCTTTGAAGGATGCGAACAAGGAGATAGCGCGCCATCCGTCATCTCCGGATGCATGAGTTGCCGCAGTCGCGGCCTTCCTCGACGAAGTACATGCACGGGGCGCGGTCGCTCTCGCGCCCATCTCCGTAGCTCTCGAACATTTCGGCGTCCGCGGCCGACGGGAGATCGACCGCGGAGCCCAATCGCCCTTCGACGAGCGGTCGAAGGAACCGCTCGTCGATCGATTGACGATGCGTAACGGCATCGAGATGCAAGGGTCGTGTGAGTATCAGCGAACGATCTCTCTTTTGGTCCGCATGGCGGGTCCGATCCCTCACGTCGCCCAGTACCACGTGTTGGCGTTCCAGCAGTTCTCTTGCACGTTGACGTTTGGCGCGAAGCCCTCGAGCTTGCCCTTCACTCCTTGCACCATCGTGTATTGGAAAATGGGCAGATAAGGCAGATCGCGGCGCGTGAACTCCTGCATCTTCTGATAGGCGACCTTTCGCTTCTCGACGTCGACCGTCGATGCCCCTTGCTGCAGCAACGCGTCGACCTCGGGGTTATCATATTGAGTGGTGTTCTGGCCGCTATTGCCCTTGGCGCCGATGGACCGGCTGGAGAAGTAATCCGTGGCGTCGGGATCCGGTCCGACCATGAAATCAATGCCGACCATCGCACTTTCGAATTTGGACTTCATCCAATAATCCCCCCACATCACAGCCGGCGGAAGATTGCTGATATTCATCTTGGCGCCGATTTCCTGCCAATTCTGCTGAAGCAGTTGTTGAGCCTGCTCGCGCACGTGGTTGCCGGCAGTCGTCGAATTGGTGAATTCGAGGCGAACGCCATCCTTGGCGCGCACGCCGTCAGAGCCAGGGACCCATCCGGCATCGGTCAGAAGCTGCTTCGCCTTCTCGAGATTGAACTCATGCTTCGGCAGGTTCGGATTGAACGCCCATGATTGCGGCGGCAGGAACGACTCGATCGGAGAGGGCAACCCGTAATAGATCTGTTCGATGATGCTCTTCTTGTCGAGCGCGTAGTAGAGGGCCTCGCGCACCGCGCGGTCTTTGAAGACGGGCAAGCCCGTGTTGAAGGCGATATTCTCGACGAAGGGCTGCGGCACCGGCGTCACGACGCGGTCCTTGAGGGTCTTGGCTTCCGCATAATGATCCGGGGTGATGCCCTGGATGCCGATATAGTCGATCTCTCCTGTCTGGAATTGAGTATAGAGGACGGTGAGATCCGGAACGTATTTGAAGATCAGCCGCTCGACGTAGGGTCCGCCTCCATGGTAGCCGCTATATGCCGCAAGCGCGATGTGGTCGCCTGGAACCCGCTCGACCCAAGTGAATGCACCCGTGCCGACGGGATGTGCGAGGAACTCCGGCGTGTTGTTCGGGTCGCTGGCCTTCTCGAGGAGATGCTTGGGCACGAGAAATGTCCAAGACAGGATTGAGGGATAGGGCGCGTAAGCGTGCTCCATCCGCCAGGTGATCTCGGTTGGGCTGACGACCTTTATGTCTTTCACGAGCTCATGGCCCGCGCGTCTGCCGGCCGCGAATTTGGGATTATTGATGAGATCGAGATTGAACTTCACGTCATCGGCGGTGAATGGCGTGCCGTCGTGCCATTTTACGTTGTCGCGCAATTTCACGCGCCATTGCAGCCCATCCTCGGAGATGCCTCCATTCGCAAGCGTCGGTATTTCGGCCGCGAGGTCGGGAAGAAAATTGCCCTGAGGATCGACACGCCAAAGCGCGCTGAACAGGTTGAAATACACGCCTTCGTCAACTTCGATATGCAGCCTGAGCGGATGAAAAACCGTCGGCTCCTGCGATAGGCCAATGATGATCTGCCCCGTCGGCTTTGCTGGCGGCGTGGACGCTTCGGCCTGCACGAGCCATCCAAGTCTCGGTCCCGACCAGACGAGGGCGCCGGCTCCCAGGCCCATGGCCATCAATCGGCGGCGATTGGGAGCAAGTCCGGCTGCCAAGATTCCAACTTTCTGTCTTTTCGTGTCAGTCATCGTCGCAGCTCCCTTTTCGAAGTCATGCTCCGCGGCTGAAAGAGGGCCCGCCGCGGTTCCAGGCCCTTGTCGCTGGCTTCGTAGCTTTGTCGTACAGTCGAAACTTCAATCGTTACTTCGTTCGTGCATCATATACTCGTCATCGGGCGTGGCTTTGAGCCATCGGAAAAGCGCGAGAAGCGAAAATCGGTCGGATCCACGATCGGCGTGGCTCCCGTTGCGAGATCGGCGGCGAGGCGACCGGCGGCCGGGCCGATACCAAATCCGTGGCCGGAGAATCCGGTCGCAATGACGAGCCCGGGCAGGCGCTCGACCGTCGAGATCACCGGCACGGCATCGGGGGTCACGTCGATGAGGCCAGCCCATTCCTGCACCATTCTGGCCCCCGCGAATGCCGGAAAACGCGCCTTGAGCTTGCGCAGGGACTTTCGCAACGTTGCCCGATCGGGTGGAGGGTCGAGGACGCGCATCTTTTCATAAGGCGAAGCCTGATCGAGCGGCGTTGGGCGTGCCTCGTGCCATTCCCGGAGGAAGCGTCCATCGAGACGTATTCGAAAGGACGAAAATTCCGTTCGCAGGGCCGGCATGAAATCGCCGAGGAAGCGAAAGCTGTCGGGGACGATCGACGCGATGTTCGCGTTGCCGTCCGCGACCGTATAGCCGCCGTCCAGGCGCTTGCGGAAGCCGAACTCGCTAGACCACAAGGCTGTCGTCGGTGCGCCCTCGAGGGGGGCCGTTCGCATCACGCTCGCGCGTACCTTGAGTTGCGGTAGGCGCAAGTCGAGATCACTGAGGAAGCGTCTCGACCAAGCCCCACCGGCGAGGATCACGGCTCGACACGAGATACGCCCGAGCTCGGTCACCGCAGCCGTGACACGCCCACCGGCCGTCTCGAGACCCCGCACGGCGCAGTCTGTGAAGATTCTGGCGCCGGCGGCGCGAGCTGCCGCCGCGACGGCGGGAGCGGCTTTCTGCGGTTCAGCCCGGCCATCGGACGCGCAATACAATGCCGCCTTCCAGTGTTGTCCGCCGCCCGGCACAAGCTTCTCGATCTCGGGAGAAGAGATCATCCTTGCATCGATTTGAAAGCGCTTCGCGTATTCGAGCCATGTCTCGTAGCGTGCGAGATCCGTATCATTTTCGACGGCGAACATGATGCCGGTGGTGCGAAAGCCGGTCTCCGCGCCGACGGTTTCGTTCATGCGTTCCCACATTCGCAGGCTTTCGATGATGAGGGGGATCTCGCGAGGATCACGGCGTGCCTTGCGAACCCACCCCCAGTTCCGGCTCGACTGTTCTCCCGCGATGTGTCCTTTCTCGCAAAGCGCCACGGAAACGCCGCTTCTCGCGAGCCACAGCGCCGCGCTCGTACCGACAATGCCGCCGCCCACAACGACGACATCGACGTCCTGCGCAAAGCCGCTCTCCGGCGCGAGCGTGTCGACCTGCGGTCCCATCGCTCAGCGTCCTTCCTTTATTCCGGCGCCTTGACTCATGCGATATCCTCCAGCGTTGAATTGACGGGAATCTCGGCGACACTGGCCGAGCTTGGCAGGTCGAGCAGGAAGGCCACGATGCGGCCGATATCGGCCGGCTGCGTCATGTCCTGCGCTCTGCGGCTGGTGAGGGATGCGGCCATTTCGGTGGCGACGAAGCCGGGGCACACCGCGGTCGCCCGCACTCCAGCATCCCAGCCCGCTTGACGTACGGCATGTGCCAAACCAAGCGCTGCGAATTTGCTCACCGCGTAGAGTCCGGAAGCTGCCGATTTCACTCGCTTGCCGGAAAGAGAAGCGATGAGGACCACCCGGCCCGCTCCGCACTCGACGAGCCACGGCCAGGCCGCGCGGATGAGCCGCATGGGGGATTTGACGTTCACCTGCAGAACCGTCTCGACGTCCGCATCGCCTGCCTCGACGACGCTCTTCGCGATCATGACGCCGGCGTTCGCGATGACCGCGTCAATCCGGCCGAAACGTGCTCCCGTTGCCTCGGACCAGGCGGCCTCGCACGCCTCATCGTGAGCGTCGAATCGGTGCAGGAAGGTGTCCTTGCCTCCAGGTGGTTCCCGCAAACTCGTCGGATTGCGGACGCCCAGGCTCAGGCGCCAGCCCGCGCGAACGAGCTCGGATGCGATGGCGGCGCCAATTCCGCGGTTCGCCCCGGAAATCATGGCCACGCGAGCCGAGTCAGATCGCAAATCCGAGTTCCCCGTCATCGAGTGTTGGTGGACAGCAAAAGCTGGTTTGGACCTCTTTGCCCGAACACATCTTCTTGCCTAATCTCGAGTTGATCAAGATAGTAAAGGCAATCAACGCCCTCTCGGCCCGCTAAATATCGCAAGGGAACAGCCGTTGCTTGAACGCATGCAGAATAGATCGACGTATTTTCGCGTCGATGGTGGAGCATCACGTTCGGCTTGAGCGAAACCTCTCGCATGCCCGTCCTGTGAGCGCTCGGCGGGCGCTCCCAGGCCTTTTCGGGCGGTGATGCGCGAAACAGAGTTCGACGCGCCGATCCCGG
>Ga0213876_10002676_pt1 | contig 10405 bp, 8 predicted proteins | sample BarmaccomBMRX_R9_FD_160113 | JGI IMG/M metagenome (GOLD analysis project Ga0213876, IMG submission 160113) | Root-associated microbial communities from Barbacenia macrantha in rupestrian grasslands, the National Park of Serra do Cipo, Brazil - RX_R9 | ecosystem: Host-associated > Plants > Roots...
CTCGGATCAGCTTGCACTATCCGGGTGTTATGTTAACACCAGTTATATCGATGCTATTGCGTCTCTGGGTATCCGTGCATTCCGTTTCCCGGTACTCTGGGAACAACACCAGCGTGAAAAAAATCAGGAGATAGATTTTAGCTGGGCCCGGGCGCAGCTTGAACAGATCCGGTTGCACGGCATTCAACCGATTGTTGGATTGGTGCACCATGGCAGCGGACCCGCTTTTACCGCGCTGCATCGCAAAGATTTTGCGGTGCAACTGGCCGGGTACGCCCGTAAAGTTGCGGAGCAGTTCCCGTGGATAGAATATTATACGCCGGTGAATGAGCCGCTGACAACCGCGAGGTTCAGCGGTCTTTATGGCTTATGGTATCCGCACCGGCGTAATGCCAAAGCATTCCTGACCATGCTGCTGCACCAGCTGAAAGGAGTAGTGCTCAGCATGGAGGCGATCCGCGAGATCAATCCCAGGGCAAAACTGGTGCAGACCGAAGACCTGGCCAAGGTGCACAGCACTCCCTTATTGCGTTACCAGCGCGATTTCGAGAACCGGCGTCGCTGGCTCACTTACGATATACTTTGCGGGAACCTCAACAGCCGGCATCCACTCTGGAAATACATGCGTAAGGCCGGGATCAGTAAAGAAGAGTTGCAATTCTTTCAGCAGCATCCCTGTCCGCCCGATATCGTTGGTCTGAACTACTATATTACTTCGGAGCGGTACCTCGACGAGAACCGGGATCTATACCCCGCGTATACCCATGGCGGCAATGGTCTCCATCGCTATGCAGATGTGGAAGCAGTGCGGGTAACCGCGCGCACCGGCATCCGGCGCCTGTTGGGCGAAGCCTGGGACCGTTACAAACTTCCCATTGCACTAACAGAAGTGCATCTGAACTGTACCCGGGAGGAACAACTGCGCTGGCTGGCAGAAATCTGGGATGAGGCCCGGGCCGCTATCCGCGATGGTGTGAACCTGAAAGCAGTAACGGCCTGGTCGATGCTGGGAGCTTACAACTGGAACAGTTTGCTCACGCGCGACGAGGGGCACTATGAGCCGGGCGTATTCGACCATCGTGATAAAATGCTGCGTAAGACCGCGCTGGCCAAAATGGTGCGATCGCTCGCCACCGGAAAAAGCTATGAGCATCCGTTGCTGCAGGAAAAAGGATGGTGGCATCACGACCAGCGCCTCTTGTACAAACCTGCTGTTACTGCCGCGGCATTGCGCAATATCAAAACCCCGCCCTTGCTGATCATGGGAAAAAGCGGTACACTGGGATCTGCTTTTGCGCGGATCTGCGAAAAACGACGGATACCTTATGTGACTGTATCGAGACAGGACGCGGATATGCTGAACGATCAGGACCTGGAAAGGGTCATCAACCTATGGAAGCCATGGGCGGTTGTGAATGCAACGGGTTATGTGCGGGTGGATGAAGCGGAATCTGACAGCAGGACTTGTTTCGACGTAAATGCTATTGCACCTTCCCTGATGGCTTGGCTATGCAGGGAGCACAGCATTCCATTCATGAGTTTTTCTTCCGACCTCGTGTTCGACGGCAATAAGCACCTGCCTTATGTGGAAACGGATGATATGTATCCCCTGAACGTATACGGAAAAAGCAAGGCAGAAGGCGAGCGGCTGATCCGTGAAGCCTATCCGGCAGCGCTGATCATTCGTACCAGCGCATTTTTCGGACCATGGGATCGCTACAACTTTGCACATCTTTTGCAGCAGGCACTGCAGGCCGGGAATCCCTTTGAAGTGGTGGAAGGTATGAAGGTGTCGCCAACCTATGTGCCTGACCTGGTAAATGCCTCGCTGGACCTGCTGATCGATGAAGAAAAAGGCATCTGGCATCTGAGCAATGATGGAGATATCAGTTGGGTTGATTTTGCGAATGAGATCGCTTCGAGAGCGAAGCTGCCAAAAAGAACATTGCAGATCAAACCGGCGGAAGAAATGCCCTGGAAAGCGCAGCGGCCGGTTTACAGTGTATTGCAAAGCGGGAAGGGAATGAAACTGCCCGTTTTTCACAATGCACTCGATCGGTATTTCCACGAAAAAGTTGCTTAAATCTTAATTATGCCAGGTACGAAGTTCATGTTCACCACAGGAATAGAAAACAGTTATCCCAATATCATATTGCCGGATGGAACCATCAAACGGGTAGATGAGATGGAGAAGACCGGTCATTATAAACACTGGCGCACGGATTTCGGTTTGCTGGACGAGATGGGTATCGAGTTCCTGCGCTACGGGCCGCCCTATTTCAGCACGCATACCGGACCAGGCCAGTACAACTGGGATTTTACCGATGATACCTTCCATGCACTGCAGGAATTGAATATCACGCCTATCGTAGACCTCTGTCATTTTGGGGTTCCGGACTGGATGGGAGATTTCCAGAACCCGGATTTTCCCTATTACTTCGCAGAATATGCACGGGCATTCGCGCAGCGTTTTCCCTACCTGCAGCTGTATACTCCGGTGAATGAAATATTCATCGCTGCCATGTTCTCTGCACAGTATGGCTGGTGGAATGAGCGGCTGCAATCCGACAGGGCGTTTGTAACTGCTTTGAAACATATCGCCAAAGCCAATGTGATGGCGATGCACGCCATTCTTTCAGTGCGGCCCGATGCAACTTTTATCCAGAGCGAATCATCGGAGTATTTTCACGCTACCGACCCGGAGGCGGTGCCGCTGGCCAGGTTCCTTAACCAGAAACGTTTTTTATCGCTGGACCTCACTTATGGTTATCCGCTTACGGTGGCCATGTATGAATACCTGCTCTCGAACGGCATGACGAAAGAGGAATACCAATGGTTCCACGAAAACCAGATCAAGGCCCGCTGCGTGATGGGCAATGATTATTATGTAACCAATGAACACCTCGTACATCCCGACGGGTCTACACAGGCTTCCGGCGAGATATTCGGGTATTATGTGATCACCAACCAGTACTACAAACGGTACAAGCTGCCGATCATGCATACGGAAACGAATATCAAAATGCCCGCATGCAAAGAATGGCTGATCAAACAATGGGCGAATGTGCACCGGCTGAAACACGACGGGGTACCGGTGATCGGGTTTACCTGGTATAGCCTGCTGCACCAGGTAGACTGGGACTCAGCCCTCCGCAACGACGCCGGCAATGTGAACGAACTTGGCCTGTATGATCTGGACCGGAAAATAACGCCGGTGGGAGAAGCATATAAACAACTGATCAGATCCTGGAAAGATATTATCGTGGAAGAAAGTTATGGACTCATCTTCCATAACTGGTAATAAAAAAGCCGGTCGCGTATTGCTGATACCGGCCGGCTTTTTTGTTAGTTGAACTGACTATCTCACAAAAACCTGTGGGTCTTTGATGATATCAGCAGTGAATGTGGAGAACAGGTCGTGTGCCCCGATCCTTTCTTCAGTATTTTCCCGGGCTTCCATATGGGCGTCGGATGGATGTTCAGGGAATACAGTGAATGCTGCCCTGAATTTGCCCAAACGTGAATTTTTTTCCACAAGTCGGATCATTTTCCTCGAAATTTTACGTAAAGCCATGATTTTTGATTTATTGGTAACGGTAATACGGTATAAGGTGAGAAAATGATGCCAAAAATCAGTTCCCCATTTTAGTGTCGTTTTCTGCTGTTGAAATTTGTAAGCCGTTCGGGTCGCGAAGTTGTTTCGCTAAGAGTGGATAAGAGCAAAGGAGTGGACAGTAGAGATCTCTCCTTGGCTCTTTCACTCCTTTGACCTCTTAGCGAAACCCTGCTTTGAATTTCGGAATGTTGCATTGCGTGAGCGTTTCGCTAAAAGAGGAACGAAGTGAAGAAGGAAAGAAGGATCATGCTCAATCCCTCCTTATCTTTTTTGCTTCTTTAACCTCTTACCGAAACCCTGTTTTGAATTTCGGACTTTTGTAGTGCGCGAGCGTTTCGCTAAAAGAGGAACGAAGTGAAGAAGGAAAGAAGGATCAGAGGGCGTTTAATTTTTTCAGGGCTTTGGTCATATCGATGCCTTTGCCGAGTACGGGTTTGAAAAGGTCGCCTTCGGACTTAAGTCTTTCCACTGCGTTGTGGATATTAAAATCTGTCATGCGCAATCCCTTTTTCAGTTCTTCCCAGTGCAGCGGCATAGACACTGTTGCACCGGGTTTGGGACGGAGTGAATACGCCGTAGCCAAGGTCGCCTGCGGACGGTTCTGCAGAAAGTCTATATACAATCCACCCTTGCGATTGGCTTTGATTCGTTCGATACTGGTAAACCGCGGCAATCGCTGATGCACCAGTTTGGCAATGACGCGACCGAACTCTTTTGATTGTTCGTAAGTATATTTTCTGCCGAGGGGAATGTAGATGTGAATGCCCGTAGAGCCCGAAGTTTTGCAGCAGGCTTGCACGCCGGCTGCATCCAGGATCTGTTTGGTCACCTGCGCGGCTTCGATCACTTTGTCGAAGCCGTGTTTATCCGGGTCGAGATCGATGATGCACCAGTCGGGATGGTCCGGCGTCTGAACGGTGCTGCTCCATGGATTCATTTCAATACAGCCGAGCGATGCGATGTACAGCAGACTCGATTCATCGGTACATACCATGAACTCCTTATCGCGCGCCTCGGCTTCACTGCGGTAGGGGAAAGTGGCTATCCAGCCCGGCGCTTTTCCTTTTACGTCCTTCTGGTAAAAACTTTCACCATTGATACCGTTGGGATGCCTGTTCAGCGATTGCGGCCTGTCTTTCATATATGGCAGCATAAAAGGGGCCACCTGGTAATAATAATTGAGCATATCGCGCTTGGTGATCTTCTCTTTCGGCCAGTAGAGCTTGCTCAGGTTGGTAAATTTCAGTTCGTGGCCATTGATGCTTCTCACCTGGGTTTCATCTGTTGGGTTCAGCAGGGTTTTCCGCTCTTTTTTCGATGATGCGCTGATGATCTTTTTTCTGTGCAGGGCCGAGCTTCGCTGCACGACCTCTGTTACCGGCTTTTCCTCTTCCAGTACCACCTGTTTGGCCTGCTTATCATCGCGCATGCCCTCGAAGGAGGGGTGGCGCATGATGCCTTCGGTTGTGAGTTCGCGGTAAGAGACTTCGCAGACCAGTTTCGGTTTCAGCCAGGTGGCTTCTGCTTTTGGCGGATCCGGTCTGAACCGCGACGGTTTATTGATATCGGGAATCGATTCAAAAGGGGAGCGGCCGGTGATAAGCGGTTCGAACTGCTTCATCATCTGCTGCTGCATCGATACCGTGAAGCCGGTCCCTATCTTACCGGTATAAACAAGTTTACCTCCGCGGCGCACGCCTACGAGCAGCGAACTGAAAAGTTTTGAACTGCCTTCGTTGCGCGTGAATCCGCCGATCACCATTTCCTGGCGCTTGGCAGTTTTGATCTTCAGCCATTCTTTGGAACGCAGTCCGGGTGTATATACCGAATCCGCTTTTTTGGCGATAATGCCTTCGAGTCCCATTTTCTCCGCGATATGAAAGAATTCGGTACCGGTAGCATCGAAGTTTTCGCTGAGCAGGATCGTTTGGTTGGGTCTGATGGTCTTGCGCAGGATCGCCCTTCTTTTAGTGAGCGGCAGATCCAGCAGTGAGCGTCCATCCAGCCAGAGTATATCGAACAGGTAATATTTCAGATCGCCATCCGCTTCGCTGCGCCATCCCTGCAGGCCGCTGAAATCTGCCAGGCCGTTCCGGTCGGTCACAACGATCTCTCCGTCTACTACTGCCTGCACATTCAGCTGTTTTAAGGCCGCATGAACAGGATAGAACTTTTCGTCGAAAGATTTATTGTTGCGCGATGCGATCGTGACCTTGTTGCCCTGCAGATAAGCCAGTGCACGGTATCCATCCCATTTTACCTCGTACACCCAGCCCGGTTCGTCGAAAGGTTGGTCGACCAGTGTAGCCAGCATGGGCTGCAGATTGACAGGCTGTTTGGATCGCCGGCCTGGGGGAGCCGTTGCGGTTTTCTCCACAGCCCGTTTGCGTTTTTTTGCCGGACTGCTGCGGTCTTTCCGGCCATCGGCCGTTTTTTTAACTGTGCTGCTTGCCATATCATGCGTTAAAATCTGCCGCTGCAACGATGAAAAAACTGTACCATGAATGGCATAAAGTTTTAAGTCGTATCAGTAGTTTAGTAATGCAATATGAGAGCTAATCGCAAAGGCAGTTTACCGCCCCCTGAACTGGAATTCAACGATAGCCGACTGATCCGTTTCTACCGCGGACTTGAAAAAGATCCTGCGGGCAGAATGATCGAAGACATCTGGCAGATGACGACGCCGGAACTGGAACGGAACCATGACTATATCCAGTGGTTGTTCCCGCTTCCGCAGCGCAGCAATTACAGTCCAGGAGCGCCGGTATTAACACAGCAGGATATCGATAGTTTTATCCGCGATGAAAATCTGCGGGAGCGGGTACTTATTTCCTATGGATTAATGCTGCGTTTTTACGGTCTCGAGCAGCGACAGTTGCATGGTCAGCCGGTATTGGTTCCCGCCGCCGATTTTGCCCAGCGGGCCGCTGAATGGTTGCAGCCGGGCAATCACAATTACCTTCGTATTTCTCGGATCCTGAATTTCCTGATGCTGGTGCAGATGAAAGCTGAAGCGCGCATCCTGTTTTCCGCACTGGAAGAATTGAACCTGCTTCACCATAAAAAGGTCGGAAGCGCATTTTCTTACTGGCGGGCGGCCGTTACCTGATGCGGCATAATTTTTTTGCGGCTGATCCAAACCGTCGGATATGCATGCAATGGATCCGGGCTGGTACGAGCAGTTCCACCAGGAGCTGGAAGCCCTCGACAAGGAAACGATAGAAGTGGACGGCAAACAACTGAAACCGAGTCAGTGTTACCATATCGGTGTCGATCCCACACATATACTTTTCAACACGAACTGCCCATCCGGGCTGCGCGACAAGATCAACGAGATCCTCGAGCGATATCACTTTAAATAGTCAGCGGGATATAGAATGTCTAGTTGCTGGCGGGCAGCTGTTGCGCCCTGCGGCTCACCATGGCATTGGCGATCACTACCGAAAGCACGCCGATGGCTGCGCCGGCCAGTACGTCTGAAAGCCAGTGCTTTTTATTGTATACCCGCATCGCTGCCGTGGCAACTGCAACTCCATAGCCGGCATAAGCGATCAGGGGCGATTTGTCTTTGGTAGCCCTCCGCAACAGTTCGGCGCCCATGAATGCGGTAGCTGTATGACCCGAAGGAAATGAGTCGCGGTCGAGCCGGGAGCCCGGACGGTTCCTCGGTACCAGTTTTTTCAGCGGTTCGATGATCCCATTCATCACCGCTTCCGATGCTGCGATCATTTTGGCATGGTACATCAAACTCGAACCCGTACCCGATCTGTCTTTGTTGAACACCAGGGAAGATACGATCGGCGTCCATTTCAGGACAGTGTCGATGGCCGGCGAAACGATCAGCCTGTCGCCGGTAAGGTTCTTGGTCACAAAATCGTCTACCGATTGTACTGTTTTCAGAGGTTGGGTTGCCATGTCCTTTTTTCAGGAAAAACGAAAAAATTATGCCATCAGTTCCCTATCCTGGCCAGCAGGCCGGTAAGTTGGGAAGCCGGCAGTTTATCCAGGTTTTGAACAATCTCAACGGCTTCGTCCTGCCATGACTCACTCACAATACCATCGCACAGACGGCGGAATTTCCCGATGGTCTGTTCCCAACCGAAAGGACGGGAAAAAAATCCTTCGTAGTCCTCCTTCTCGCAGGCACAGGTACTGCCCCCTTTGAGATGAACTTCCACCTTGGTTTTCATCTTGTCGGGATAAGCCCGGGTATACGGATCCAGCACGCCTGCCAGGGTCACCGGTTTATGGATGGGGGAAACCGTACCCACATTTACCTTCTGCAAAAGTTCCTGCACATCGCGGCTGCGGATGCGCCCGGGTTCGAACTGCGCCGGATACACCTCGCCATCCAGCAACGCTACTGCCGCGAGATAAGGTAAACTATGATCGGCCTGTTCCTTCGTGTCTACCGATTTCCTGTCGCCGTAAGCGCCGCCGCCGATGATATGGTAGGCAGTGAGAAAAGTGCTGATCTCTATTTTTTCGATATCTGCCGCACTGAATCCCTCCGAACGCTGCAGATCGAGCAGAGCTTCCAGCGTTGCCTGGGAATGCACTTCCGCATTGTAACGTTTGAGCACGCATTTGTGCACGAGTTCGAAGTTCTCCTGCTGCCAGTCGTAATCCAGTTTCATACCGAATATCTCCCCGAAGCCTTTGGGCCCTTCGAAAATGGCCACCGGGCCGGTCATGCCCTGCTTGGCAAGTAAGATAACGTTAACGCAATCGAGGGCGTCCATTGATGACGCGAATCCTTTCCATTCGTAGGTATAGGATGCGCGGCTGGTGACCATTGCCGCCAGAGAACAGCCGGCGATGCCGAGTGCATGGGCTGTCTGTTCAACCGTGAGATCAAATAACCTGGCCGCAGATGCTGTCATCGAATAGCAGACCAGCAGGGTATGATCGATGCCTTCTTTCATTACGGGGATCTCTTCCACCAGCCTGCACTGGATCTGATAGGCTACGGCCATCGCCGTCAGCAGGTCCCGGCCGCTGGCATCCCGAAAATGACTGGCCGCAAGCAGGGGTCCCAGATTATCGCTGGGATGGCAGGTCGCTTCCTTGCCCATATAGTTGTCCATAAAATCAGGATAGCGGACCAGCGCGGTATAGAGTTGTGCGGCCCGGTCGTAGGGCAGTTTGCCCGCGAGGGTTTCGCAGGCGCCACCTTCCGCCAATATGTTGAGCTGGTTCAACAGTTTTTTGATGGGAGCGCGGGTGCTGGCGTATACCATGGAACCGATGGCGTCGAGCAGATGTCTTTTCAGCTGGTCGATATTCGACTCGCCGACATTTTCATACCGCGCACCCAGCGCAAACTCAGCGATCTTGAAATTCTGCAGGTTCTTATCCATGGAACTTACCGGGAAAAAACCATGCCTGCGGATAGGACCGTGGGAAGAACAAGGAACAAGGATCGATGAAGGACTCCAGACTCCAAACTCCAGACTCCAGACTCACTCACATTTGCCGCTGCGCTTTAAGTATAAACCAGCTATTCAGCAGCGCATACACGATCAGGACGATCAGTGCGGCGGTCTTATCGAATTTCTTCGAGGCCCCGGGCTTCCCGTTCTTCAATAGTTTCAGCGAGAACACCGAAGCGGTCACTATTACGAAAATAAAGAACAGGGTAATACCGTGCAGGGTATCCACCAACGTGAAGGACGTGGATTCGGGTAAGGTGGAATCGATGATATACTTATTGCCGATCACCGCAAACAACGCGCCCACACCCAGGCTGAACCTCGAATCGATATAGTCGGAATGAATATAGAAGCAGATAAAAGCGATCAGGAAAGCCACGTACATACCAAGGAAGATCTTTGCGAACAGATCGGCGGCTTCGCGTGAAATAACGATCCTGACCCTCATGGTCCCATATTCCGTATGCGGTTTCGGATAGGACGAGTCGCCAAAAGCCGTTTCGTAGGGCCTGATACCCGAACTCATCGAAAAACTGTCGATGGCCCAGCCGCGCAGTGTAAAACGCGGGTCGAAATTATTGCCCAGGGTATCCACGGCAAACACCAGCGACCTGGAATCATACTGCGAATTCTCGATCCCCAGCCGTAACCGTTGTTTATCGAAGGGGAAATTATTGATCCGCCAGGAATCCTTCATCACGCACTGCAGTTTCATCAGCATATAAATGCCGTTAGAAGAATCGATGGTGGTATACAGTTTGGAAAAGCTTTTGGCCTGCGGGATCTCCAGGTTCTGATCGAAATTGAACGACTTGTTCCTGTACCGGAGCCAGAGCCAGAATGTGATCGTGTATTCGTTCTGCTTGAAATCGATGTCATGGATGCTGGTGATATAAATGCCGGTGCGCACCGTATCCGGCTTTGGTGACTGAGCCTGGATCGCATTTATGATCAGACAGCAAAAACTGCAAAGCAGTATCTTCTTCATGCAGGTGTTTTGGAAACCCAAGATAATAGTTTTTTACCGCAGAGGCGCAGAGACGCGGAGGCAAAGGATCATCTTGCTTAACTCTGCGCCTTTGCGGTAAAAAAGAGAAGTCGGGGGCCTACTGGTACCCAAGTAAAGCTCTTTGAGAAATATCAAACGCGATCATCTTTTCATAAAGTTCCAGTCTCGATAAACCTGCCGCCACGGCAAGCGCTTCATGCGTATGCACGAGCGGCAAATGTTTTTCGATCTGTTCTTTCTGGCCTAGCAGCGTCTGCCGCAGTTCCATCAGCAGTTTGCCGAGGTTGTTTTCGCCCGCTCCATTGCATACACCCCAGAATGTATCGTTCCAGTCATTGCCTTCTATCA
>Ga0213876_10002677_pt1 | contig 10397 bp, 10 predicted proteins | sample BarmaccomBMRX_R9_FD_160113 | JGI IMG/M metagenome (GOLD analysis project Ga0213876, IMG submission 160113) | Root-associated microbial communities from Barbacenia macrantha in rupestrian grasslands, the National Park of Serra do Cipo, Brazil - RX_R9 | ecosystem: Host-associated > Plants > Roots...
TGCGGACGCCGCGAAAGCGGCCGACCGCGAGGTGGTGATCGTCGGACGTGCGATGGAGCGCGTGGTCCAGGTGGCGCGCGAGACCGGCTATCTCGACGGCGTGCAGAATTTCCGCTCGGCCGACTATTACGGCCATTTCCCGCCCGACAAGGTGCTGGCGCTGTGCACGGGCAGCCAGGGCGAACCGCGCGCGGCGCTGGCGCGGATCGCCAATGACGATCATCCGCAGGTCACGCTGAACCGCGGCGACTGCGTCATCTTCTCCTCACGGACCATTCCCGGCAACGAAAAGGCTGTGGGCGCCATCATCAACGGGCTGGTCGCCCAGGGCATCGAGGTGGTCACCGACCGCACCCACCTTGTCCATGTCTCCGGCCACCCCCGCCGCGACGAGCTGCGCGACATCATCGCATGGACCCGTCCACAGCTGCTGATTCCGGTCCACGGCGAGGCCCTGCATCTCTCGGAGCACGCCAAGCTTGCACGCGCCGCCGGGGTTCCAAAAGTCCTGACCTGTCGCAACGGCGATCTGATAAAACTCGGGCCCGGTGATCCCGGCGTCATCGGCGAGCTGCCGTCCGGACGACTCTACAAGGACGGAAGCATTTTGGAGGATGCCAAGTCGCGCGCCGTGGCCGAGCGCCGCAAGATGGGATTTGCCGGCTGCATCTTCGTCGCGCTGGCGGTGACGGATAAAGGCGAGCTCGCCGACGATCCCGAGGTTGATCTCGTCGGCATCCCCGAAAAGAATGTGAAGGGTGAAGCGTTCGACGACATCGTGTTCGATACGGTGGTTTCGACAGCGGAAGGACTGCCGCGGGCGCGGCGGCGCGATCCGGACGCGCTGGCGGAATCGGTGCGTCGGGCAGTACGATCCATCGTCAACGAGCATTGGGGCAAGAAGCCGATGTGTCTCGTGCATGTTCTGTTGGTGTGAGCGCGTGCGTGTTCTGCGACCTGGTCAGTTTCGCGAAGGAACGCGCAGACTTGAGGGAGTGACAACATGCTGGGTCGGCTCAATCATGTCGCGATCGCGGTGAAGGATGCGGAAAAGGCCGCAAGAATCTATGGCGCCGCGTTCGGCGCCGAGATTTCGCCGGCCGTGTCGCTGCCCGAGCATGGCGTCATCACCGTGTTCGTCACGCTGCCAAACACCAAGATCGAATTCATCCAGCCGCTCGGCGATGCATCGCCAATCGCAAAATTCCTCGAGCGCAATGCCGATGGCGGCGTTCACCACATCTGCTACGAGGTCGCCGACATCATCGTCTCGCGCGATACGCTGATCAGGGAAGGCGCGCGGGTGCTCGGGGACGGCGAACCCAGGATCGGCGCGCACGGCAAGCCGGTGCTGTTCCTGCATCCGAAGGATTTTTCCGGCGCGCTGGTCGAAATCGAGCAGGCGTGATCGGCATGGTCTATACCGTCTCAACTGCGTTCGCGATCTACTTCGTGTTGTGGTGGATCACCTTGTTCGTGATGCTGCCGATCGGCGTTCGCAGCCAGCACGAAGACGGCGGCGGCGCGCCGGGGACCGATCCCGGAGCGCCCATCGCCAGCCAGATGGGCCGGAAGCTGATCTGGAACACCGTGCTTTCGGCGGTCATTTTCGCGGTCGCGATGTTCGCCTATTATCAGGGCTGGCTCTCAATCGAGCGGCTGTCAAAACTGATGGGGATACCGTTTTAGAACAAAGATCCCAGTCGCGAGGGCGAAGCTGGGCGGGGGAGGAGATGACATTTCAGCGCATCGTTACGGGCCTTGTGGTCCTGCTCGCCGCGGGACTCGCCGTCGCCTTCTACATTGACTGGCGGACTCCTCTCTCCACGGGGGCGTAGGACAATGGATTCACGCGTGGCTCCATCGACGGCGTCGAACTATCGAATTCTCAAAGAGGCCGATCTGCGGGACTATCTGTGGCGGCTTCCTGCCATCGCAGCCAAGCTCGGCGGCCGAGCCGATGTCTGGTCGGTCAGCGAGGTCGGCGACGGCAATCTGAACCTCGTCTTCATCGTGAAGGGACCGGACGGCGGCATCGCGGTCAAGCAGGCGCTGCCCTATGTGCGCCTGGTCGGCGAGAGCTGGCCCTTGCCGCTGTCGCGCGCGCATTACGAACATCTGGCGCTGACCCGGCAGGCACATCTCGCGCCGGGTCTGGTGCCCGCGGTGATCCACCATGATCCGGCGCTGGCGCTCACCGCGATGGAGCTGCTGGAGCCGCATATCATCATGCGCAAGGGCCTGGTCGCGGGAACGATATATCCGCGCTTCGTCGAACGCATCACGACCTTCATGGCACGGACGCTGTTCCTTTCGTCCGACCTCGCGGTTTCGGCCGCGGAGAAGAAGGAAGGCGTTGCTGCCTTCGCCGGCAACCACGCGCTCTGCAAGATCACCGAGGACCTGATCTTCACCGATCCCTACCGCGTCGCCGAGCAGAACCGCTGGACGGAGCCTTATCTCGATACGACCGCCGCGAGTTTTCGCGAGGATCTCGACCTGCATGTCGCGATCTCCAGGCTGAAGCTGAAATTCATGAGCTCCCCGGAGGCGTTGATCCATGGCGATCTCCATACCGGTTCGATCATGGTGACCGAGAGCGACACCAGGGTGATCGATCCCGAATTCGCCTTTTACGGGCCGATGGGATTCGATGTCGGCGCTGTCATCGCCAACCTGCTGATGGCCTATTTTGCCTCCGACGGCCATGAGCGGGTCACAGGCGAACGTCGCGCCTTCGAAGCCTGGGTGCTGAAGACGGTCGAAAACGTCTGGGCCGAGTTCGCGCGAAAATTCCTCGATCTGTGGCGGCGCGAAGCCAAGGGTGATGCCTACCCGCGACGCTGTTCGAGGGTGCGGCCGGCGCCGCGCGGCTCGAGAGCGAGCGCCAGTCCTATATGGACCGGCTGTTTCAGGACGTGGTCGGATTTGCCGCGGCCAAGACGATCCGCCGCATTCTGGGCCTCGCTCACAACATCGATTTCGAACTGATCGAGGATTTGAAGCGCCGCGCGATTTGCGAGGCGCGCAGTCTGCATCTCGCCCGCACCATGATGCTGGATACGCCGTCCTTTACGAGCATCAGCGCGGTGACCCGCGCCGCGCAGGCGCTGCGCGACTGGCGACCGGATTTTGGCCGGTAAGAGAAGGTGAACGGGCTACTCGTCATGCCCGGCCTTGTGCCGGCCATCCACGTCTTTCTTTCTTATTACACCAAAGACGTGGATGACCGGAACATCTGCGCGAACGCGCGTAAGACGCGCTTCGCGCTTTTGCCCGGCCATGATGGCGGCGGGATCGCGCGTATCAATCCACCGCCTTCGCGCGCAGCCGCTGCGCATAGACGTTGATGACCAGCGCGGCGAGCAGGATCAGTCCGCGGATCAGGATTTTCAAAAAGCTGTCGATGTTGACGTGGTCGAGCCCGTTGTTGAGCACGCCGAGCACGAACAGGCCGACGATGGTGTTGCCGATGCCGCCGCGTCCGCCGAACAGGCTGGTGCCGCCGACCACGACGGCGGCGATTGAATCGAGCAGATAGGTGTCGAACTCGTTCTGCTGCGCGCTGCCGAAATGCGCCACGCCCAGCATGCCGCCAATGCCGGCGCAGACTGCGGAGATGACCATCACGCTGCCGAGGATGAGATTGACGTTCAGCCCGGAATATTCCGCCGCCTCGCGGTTGCCGCCGACCATGTAGACGTAGCGGCCGAAGCGCGTGTAGGTCAGCGCCAGATGGCCGGCGAGCAGCATGATGGCCGCGACGATCACGATCCAGGGGATGCCACCGATCGACCCCGAGCCGAGCGTGGCGATCAGGTCGGGCACCTTGTAGGCGATCTGCCCGCGTACCAAGAGCGCCGAGATGCCGGCCGCGATCTGCATCATGGCAAGCGTCATGATGAAGGACGGGATCCCGATCACGGTCAGCCCGAACGCGTTGACGAAGCCGAGCAGGCCGCACAGCACGAGTGACAGCAAAATCGCCGCCCATCCGGGCAGCGGCACGTTGGCGATGTTCACATAGGCTTCCTGCACCGTGAAATAGGCCACGGCGATGCCGGTGACATTGGCGATGCTTGCAATCGAAAGATCGATCTCGGCGCACAGGATCACGAAGGTGAGGCCGACGGCGATGATGCCGGTGACCGACACCTGGGTCAGGATATTGCCGACATTGTCGATCGTCGCGAAGGAGGGACTTGCGACCGCAAAGAAGGCGGAAAGGAAGATCAAGGTCAGGAACGGTGCGATGTTGCGCATCTGCGAGCGCAGGATGACGCTAAGCCTGTGCGATCGCTGCCGGCTCGCCTCCGGAACTGTCACGCCTTCGCCGCTCGCCATGTCCTTAAGTCTCCGTTACGCCGCTTCCAGGAGGCGATCCTTGCTGATCGCCTCGCCCGCGAACTCGCGCACCACCACACCGCGCTTCAGCACGATGATGCGGTCGGCCAGCGACAGCACCGTTTCGGGTTCGGTCGACAGCACGATGATCGCAAGCCCTTTCGCCCTGAGATCACGGATGATCTGGATCACGTCACTCTTGGCGCCGACGTCCATGCCGCGGGTCGGCTCGCACAGCACCAGTACGCGCGGCGGATGGGTCAGCCATTTTGCCAGCGCCACCTTCTGCTGATTGCCGCCGGAAAGCATGCCGAGGTCGAGGTCGACGGCCGCCGGCCTGATCTGCAGCTGCTCGACCTGGCGCCTGGCAATGGCGCGCTCCTGCGCCGGCTTGAGGAACAGGGATGAAATGCGGTCGAGGATCGCAATCGAGACGTTCTTGTAGACCGGCTCCTGGTGAAACAGCATGGCGCGGCGGCTTTCGGGAACGTAGGCGATGCCGGCCCGCCGCGCGTCGGCAGTGTTGCCAAACGCCTTGCCGCCGCCGGCCACGACGAGTTCGCCATGGTCGGGCGCGAGTTTGCCGAACAGGATGCGCGCAAGCTCGAGCTGCCCGCAGCCCATAAAACCGTAGACGCCCAAAACCTCGCCGGCGTGCACCTGAAAGGTGACGTCGCGCAGGCTGCGGGCGAGCGAGATGCCGCTTGCTTCCAGCACCATCGGGCCGCCGGCCTTTGGCGGCAGCGCGATATCGTGGGTGTAGGTCTCTTCCAGCGCCTCGCCGCCGCGGCCGATCATGGCCTCGATCAGGGCGCCCTTGCTGGTCGCGGTGGCGGCGGTCTCAGCGACTTTCCGGCCGTTGCGGAACACGGTCACCGTGTCGGAGACGCGCAAAATGTCCTCGATGAAATGCGAGATGAAGACGATGGCGCTGCCTTGATCGCGCAGCCGGCGCAGAGTGGAGAACAGCCGTTCCACCTCCGGCGGCGACAGCGCCGAGGTCGGCTCGTCCAGAATGATGATGCGCGCGCCGGAGAACAGCACGCGGGCAATCTCGATCAGCTGTTGCAGGCCAATCGGCAGGTCGCCGAGCCTTGTATTCGGGTCGACATCGATGCCTAGCCGGGAGAGTTGCTGGCGGGCTTCGCGGGCCATTTTTCGCCACTGCACGATGCCGAAGCGGTTGGTCGGCTGGGTGCCGAGAAACACGTTCTCGGCAACCGACAGGTCGGGCGCGACGCTCAGCTCCTGATGCACCATGGCGATGCCGGCCGCGAGCGCGTCGCGCGCGGAGCGAAAATGCACGTCCCGCCCATCCAGGACGAAACGGCCCAAGAAGCCCGTGTGCACGCCGGCGATGATCTTCATCAGCGTGCTCTTGCCTGCGCCGTTCTCCCCGACGAGACCATGGATCTCGCCGGGGAAAAGCGCGAAGTCGACCCCACGGAGCGCCTCGACGCCGCCGAAGGCTTTTGTGATGCCCTTGAGCTCGAGGATGGGCGGGCGGCCGTCAGACATCGCGACTTCAGATCAGGAAGTGATCCTCCATCCACTGCATGCCCGGTGCGTTGGCCTTGGTCACGACCGGACCGTCCGTCACGACGTTCTTCGGGATGCCCTTGTCGGTCTTTTCGCCCGAGACGACGGCGGCAACGCCGGCCACGATCGCACCGCCATGGATGCGGCAGGAAGGGTTGCGTACGGTCGCAAACATCCGGCCTTCGCTGACCGCCTGGATCGCCGGCGGCATGGCGTCGACGCCGCCGATCAGGATGTTAGTGCGATTGTGCGCCTTCATGATGTTGTAGGCGGCGAGCGCCATGTCGTCATTGTGGAAGAAGGCCGCGTCGATCTGCGGATATTTCGTGAGATAGGTCTCCCACAGCCGTGCCGTCTTCGAGACGTCCCAGTCGGCCGGCTGGGTGTCGAGCACCTCGATGCCCGGGAATTGCTTGACCACCGCGTTGAAGCCCTTTGCGCGGCCCTGGGCGCCGGTGTGGCCGAGAGCGCCCTGGGTCATGATCACCTTGCCCTTTCCGCCGAGCTGGTTGACCAGTGCCTGGGTCACCGAAGCACCCATGAACTCGTTGTCGGGGGCAAGGAACGAATGAACATTGATCTGGTCGAGCGGCGCAATCAGCGTGTCCATGTCGATGACGGGGGTGCCGCCGTCGATCATCTTTTGCACGGGCTGGGTCAATGTACCGATGCCAAACGCCTGGATCGCGACAAAGTCCCATTTCTGCGAGGCCATGTTGTCGATCGCCGCGCGCTGCTTGACGGCATCGAGTTGGCCGTCGAACCAGGTGACCTCGACGTTGAACAGCTTGCCCCAGGCTTCCGCCGCCTGCTTGCCCTGGGCGCACCAGGTCGCCTGCAGGCCGGCGTTGGAGAAGGCCGCCTTCAGCGGCTTCTCGGACCGCGCCATTTCGGCTGCCAACGCTGGTATACTCAATCCGCCAAGCAGCGTCGTGGCGGCGCCGGCGGTCGCGGCCGCCTGAAGAAGGTTGCGTCTGGTGGTGGAGGATTTGTCATTCCCGGACATCGCTTGCTCCCTTGATCCATTGTTTTGACCGTCGGGCGTCGTTGGCGCGCACCGCGGAGGGGAGAAAGTCTGTCACACTCTCCGAGCCCGCGCCATCCGTGCAGTCTCAAACTTTGATCGCACAGGCCGGTTGCGGTGCGGGAAGCGGCCAAAGGGCAGGCAAATGTCGCGCCGCTATGTCGGCACAGTATCGTGTGCGAGCACGGCTTCGATCTCGTCCAGCAGCATGCGCCAGGTTTCATCGAACTCGGCGGACCGGTCGGCGCCAAGCAGTCCGCGCAGTGTTCGGCAATGACCCCGAAAAACGCGAAAAACACTTCACGCGACGTGCCATAGGCCTCATGCGACTGCACCTCGCATACGATCATGCGGAAGGTCCCGTTGCGCTCGCCCGCAAAGTCGAGGATCGCATCGATGGCAAAGGCCAGCATCGAGCCCTTGATGTGACCGCCGGTGTCGCGCGCGAACATCGGTTCGGTTTCGGGATGCGCGCGAAACAGCCTGTCATAGACCAGCGCCGTTATGTCCGCGCAACGCTCGGTAGCCAGTTCAAAGCTGCGCCGGATCGGATGGCTCATCTCAGCGCGAGCAGGTCGCGAGACGTTACGCGCGATCATGTCGGCGCCGGACGATGCTGTGGACGCCTGCCCAAAAAAGAAGAGCAGGGTAGCGTCCCCTGCTCGAGAAATTGTGTCGACCCTGTTTTCCCGATTTGAATTGGATGTTGGTTGACGGGCGACGCTGCTTGTGCGCGTCAGGGCTCCTCCCGAGACTTGGACCACCAGACACTCCTTGCGGAAGCCTGGGCCCAAATTCGTAGACCAACTTTTCTGTCTTGTCATCTTTTTCGGCAACGATTGTTCAAATTACCTGCACTCTAGGCAATGTTTGGGAATGTCCTCCTCTGGCTGCATATGGTTGCAGTTGGTCCAAAAAGGAGGTATCATGCGGGGGTAAGGCCGACGCGAGCAAGCTTCATTGGCCTCATCAGCCCAATCTTTGTGCGAAGATTTTTTGTCGCGCCTGCCCTTGCACAGAAGTCGATTTCAGCAGTCGCAATGAGTCGCGACGGTGATTGTCGATCAGGAGTTGCAGGCGCTGATCACCGTTCGCGAACTGGCGAACGACAGCACGGCACCGACATCCGATTCACACAAATGCGCGCCAGGCGCACGAAAACGGCGGGGAATGCTCGACTTCAACTGACTCGGATGTTAACCCAACGGCATTGGGCGAGCAGGCTTATGCGGCACCGGCTGCGAAAATTTCTTCCGATCGTTTTGATCGCATTGGCGGTGCAACTCGTTGCGCCGATCGCCGCCTGTTGGTCCGCCGCGATCGCGGCCTCCGATCCGCTCAGTTCGCTCGAGATCTGTCACAGCGATCCCACGGCGCCGCCCGGATCGACTGATCCGCACGCACAGGACGGTAGCTGTCCGATCTGCTGTCTGGCTCAGAGCCAGGCGTCATTCGACACGCCGCAGCCGGCCGCATTTTCGATTCCTCAGATCAATGCTGCACCGGTGATCTGGCGGGAGGATGCGCGAGCCGTTCTGCGATCGCGTAGTCACTCTCATGCACAGGCGCGTGCACCTCCGCGATCGGCGTGAGCTTGTGGCCGGAGACGGCCGCTCTATCGTTCCACGTCGAATCACTGTTTTCGGAGAATAGCCATGTCCACCCGTTGGGCGTGCGCGGGCCTGTCCGGGCTCGCCGTCGCGCTCGTTTGCGTCACTCAAGGCTCTGCCCACGAAATCGTCGGAAATCGCTTCTTTCCGGCCACGCTCGGAATCGATGATCCCGGCGTCAACGACGAACTTGCCCTTCCGACCGTCGACAGTTTTCACACCGGCGACAACCCGCCCGTGCGGCAGCACGACATTTCAGCCGAGTTTTCCAAGCGCATCACCGAAGATTTCGCGATCTCGTTCGGCACGGCGTACACGTTCCTCGACATGATGGATTCGACCCTGCCTGGCGCCAATGGATTCCAGAATCTCGAGACCACGTTCAAGTACCGGGTCTACAAGAATCCCGAGCATGAGTTCGTAATGTCCGTCGGTCTCACGGTCGAGTGGGGCGGGACGGGGTCGTCCAGCGTCGGTGCGGAGGCGTTCAATGTCTACACGCCGACGATCTATTTCGGCAAAGGGATGGGCGATCTGCCCGACAGCCTGTCCTGGCTTCGGCCGGCGTCGATCACCGGCCAGGTCGGCTATGCGATTCCGGGCCAGAACTCGACCACCACGGCCAGCATCGATCCTGATTCCGGCGATTTGTCCTTCGACACCGAATTTCATCCGCGCGTGCTGAACTGGGGGGGAACCATCCAGTACAGCATGCCTTATCTGAAATCGTCGGTGATCGATCTCGGGCTGCCGGATTTCATCAATCATCTCATCCCGCTGGTGGAATTCAACATGCAGACGCCGGTGGCCAACACGCTGACGTCGGGGACGCTGACGACCGGGACCATCAATCCCGGCGTCATCTGGGTCGGTAACACCTTCCAGCTCGGCGTCGAGGCGCTGATCCCGATCAACCGGCAAAGCGGCAGCAATGTCGGCGTAATCGGGCAGTTGCACTTTTTCCTCGACGACATCGATCCGCGCGGCATCGGCCGGCCGCTGTTTGGGCCCTCTACCGCCCCGGCAAGCCCCTTTGCGAGGAATTGAGCCATGCGACATCCATCTCGGATTTGGACGGCTGTCTTGGTGCTGTCGCTTGTGACAACAGAGGCGCGCGCGCACGCGTTTCTGGATCGTGCCGAACCCAAGGTCGGCAACACGGTCGCAAGCCCGCCACGCGAAGTGACGCTGTACTTCACCCAGAAGCTCGAGCCGGCCTTCTCGACCATCAGCGTCACCAACGCGGCCGGGCAGCGCATCGACAGCGGCAAGGCGCGCGTTAGCGGCAGCCAGATGTCGATTTCGCTGAAACCCGGCGGCAATGGCACCTACCATGTGAACTGGCGCGTGCTCTCGGTCGACACCCACACGACCGATGGCAACTTCACGTTCCAGGTCGGTCAGTGAGCTGGTCGGAGGCAGGACTAGGCGACGGCCTGATCGCCGTACGCGCGGTACACTTTGCCGCAACGGCGAACACGCTCGGGGCGCTGATCTTTCGCAGCCTCATCGCCGAGCCTGCCTTTGGGGCCACGCCGGAAGCGGTCCCGGTGCTCGCCGCGCAGATCCGCAAGTTGGCATGGACGAGCTTGGTCATTGCCGTGCTGACGGGGCTCGGCTGGCTGCTGCTGGAGACCATGCAGATCACAGGTCTTTCCTTGTGGGACGCGCTGACGCAGGAGGGCCTCTCGACCGTGGTCGAGGTGACGCAATTCGGGCAGGTTACCGTGGTCCGCCTGGCATTGGCCGTGCTACTGGCCATCAGCCTCGCGGGCGAGCGGGTCTGGCCGGTGCGCCGGTTGACGCTGGTCTCCGCGCTGGCGTTTACCGGCGCCATTGCCTGGACCGGGCATGCCGGCTCGACCGCAGGCGATCTCGGG
>Ga0213876_10002678_pt1 | contig 10396 bp, 9 predicted proteins | sample BarmaccomBMRX_R9_FD_160113 | JGI IMG/M metagenome (GOLD analysis project Ga0213876, IMG submission 160113) | Root-associated microbial communities from Barbacenia macrantha in rupestrian grasslands, the National Park of Serra do Cipo, Brazil - RX_R9 | ecosystem: Host-associated > Plants > Roots...
CGCTAGACTAGAGACTTGGGATGACAAGCAGACCGGCCAGAAGCGCTCCAAGCTCAAAGTGGTCGCCGAGTCCTTGCAATTCCTCGGGTCCAAACCGGCGCAAGGGGCAACGCCCGAGGCCTCGGCCGAAACCAAGCCGGCCAACAGCAAACGCCCGGCGCCGGCGGGCAAAAAGTCGCAGCCTGAACGGGATCCGGACTTGGATGCCGAGCCTGAAGACGTGCCCTTTTGAAGTCCCCCAACGCTGCGGGCCGATGCAGCTAACATCCGACCCGCAGCTAAACCGCAACACGCAGAAGGAATCAAAACGTGCAACGATCTAGTGATAACCTTACCCCGGCAGCCAGGCCGGGCAACAACCGGCGGGCCTTTAACCCGAAGGCCTGCCGGCACCATTATTCGCACTGGGCCAGGCAGTTTGCGGTCGCCGAGGCCGCAGCCCGCCGCGAGGCCCAAAAGGCAAGGAGGAAGCCTTGAGCCAAGGCCACGAGCAGCCTTATGCGGTTCGCGTCTGGGAGGCTTACCGCCAACTGTCCGAACGGTACCAGACGCCCGACGTGCCGATTCACGCGCTTCATGGCCGCGTGAGGGGAAGCCTCCACGAACTGCACGCCTTTTTGCGGACCGAAAGCCTGGCGCACCGGGCCGTGGCCACGAGCGGGGAACCGGCATTGGCGGGCGATGCGGCCCGACAAAGCGCGCTCTGCCTGCCGGGCGCGTCCGAAACCTTCCTCAACATCAAACTGCTCAATCCGCCGATCATGAATGAGCAGCAGCAGCAGCAACCGTCGAAGCAGCAAAGACAAGCGGCCGGCCTGAACCGCGATGACCTTCAGACCATCATCGAGGCCCTGGAATACCGGTGTGATGCGATCGAGGGCGGCACCGATTTTGATGAAACGGCCCGGCTAAAATCGATCGTCCCCACGCTCGAAAAACTCCGGGCGCTCGAAGCCCAACCGCAGCGGCCGGAGCACGAACGGTACGAAAGCCTGTTGCGCGCGACGGCCGCTTTACGGTACCCGGCGGAGGAACGCACGGCCGAACTGGAAGCAAGGATCGAAAAGACGATCGCCCGTAAGGTCGGTGAGTTCACTCAAGAGCGCCGGGCCAAGGCCTATGAGGCCAGCTTGCGAAAGGAGCTTGCCCAGCGTCACCCGAACCTCACGCCGGATCAGGCGCAACGTTACGAGCGGAGGATTAACGAGTTGGTCGATCACTTCCGGAAGAACCAGGCGCAGCAACCGCAGCAACAGGCACAGCCGCTGCCGGCCCGCAGCCAGCAGCAGGGGAGGGGCATCGAGGGGTGAACGGATGCAAAAGTTGTGTCGTACGATGCAATTGATGATTTCGTACGGCACAACGGGAGGGGAGGGGCCTTGACGAACAACCCGACCAAGCGCACCTACGACGACCTCAACCGCGCTTACGACTTCTTTAACCAGCGCCTGTTCTCGGGCCGTCTGCCGCGTTGCCTGATCACCATGCAGCGCCGGCCCCGGTCGCGGGGTTACTTCTGCGGCAAGCGGTTCGAGACCCGGGACGGCAAAGAAGTTACGGACGAAATCGCCTTGAACCCGCGGCACTTCAAGGAACGCACCCCGCGGGAAATCCTCTCCACGTTGGTTCATGAGATGACGCACCTGGAACAGGAACACTTCGGCAAGCCTTCCCGCAGCGGCTACCACAACAAAGAATGGGCGGGCTTGATGAAAGCCGTGGGGCTGATCCCGTCCTCAAGCGGCCGGGAGGGCGGCAAGGAAACCGGCCAGCGCGTGACCCATTACATCCGCCCGGGCGGTCCTTTCGACCGGGCGTGCGCCGAGCTGCTCAAAGCCGGCTGCACCGTGGCTTACGTCGAAGCGGGTCCGGATACCGACCCGGAGCAAGGCAAGGCGACGACCGCCCGCAAGAAGGCGGCCAGCAAGACCAAGTACACTTGTCCCGGATGCGGGCTTAACGCCTGGGCAAAACCGGACGTGTCGATCATCTGTAGCGGATGCGATGCAGAGCTTCAGGCCAGGGGAGGGGAGCAATGAGCGCCGTAAACGCCGAGAGGGTCATCTACAGCCAAGTTTACAAACACAAGGGGCGCCAGTTCACCGCTTGGAGTTACCTGGACGGGAAGGATGCGGAAAGCTCCGGCATGCTCTTCGCGTTCAGCCTGGAGGGAGAAACGGTCGAAGGATTGCCGGATAGGGCAGAGGCCATCCGAGAAGCCCGCCAGCGGATCGACAGGTTACCCGCCAAGCCGGTTGAGGAAACGCCGGCGCCAGACCCGCCGCAAGCGAGCCAAGGCCAGCAACCCCAACCATCGGAGATCGCCCAGCGGCGGGAAGGAGCCCCAACCCGACCGGCACAACGGACGCTGTTCGCGCCTTGACGGCCCGCTGCCTTGCGCTACCCTGGCCGCCGGCACAAGATGAGAATGCAGACCGCCATCAGCAACGGTGGCGGTTCTGCTTTGTGCCGTCTAAAGGCAGCCCGCCGCAAACCGATGGCGCTCCGTTATGCCAGAAGCTCAGCCGATCGAATACAAAGGCTACCCCCTCGTCAATGAGCCCTGCGCTATGCCCGGGCCCCCAGGAAATACCCGCATGCTTTGGGTGCTCAAAAACCCGGATGGCACTAACGTGACGCTACCCGGGAGTAAAGCCCCCGCCCTGGGGTTTGCCACGCTCGAATCGGCCAAACAAACCATCGACGCGATGGAAGACCTTCGGGCGGAGGGCCACCCGGTGACCTTTGACGCCGTGTCCAGGCGTTGGCTGGAACGGGAGGGGTTATGGGAGATCCTGCACCGGCTGTCGTAACCGTCCACAGGCCCCTTTCAGAGCCCCGGCCGCGCTCCTGGCTTTGCCGGTGCTCGCGTTCCTGGGCTCGGGACAGCCTTTTCATGTGCCGCTGCATCTCTGCGGCGCGTCTGGCAGCCTCCGGGGCTGCGGATGGCGTGTTCTTGGAGGTCCACGGCGTGTTTTTGGTCCTTGCCGGGCTCAAGCGCCTTGGCAGCCTGCCTGCATAGTTCCACCGTTTGGGCACGCTCGACCGCCGCTTTGGCGGCGCGGAGCCTTTGCAGGTGCCGGAAAAGCCGCTTCACCTCAGCCCGCCGATCGTTCTGATCCGGCTTGAAACGCCACTTCCACACCCACTTTGCGGTCGCCGGTGCGGTTCTGGACCTGCGACCGGTCGGCCCTGACTCGACGAACGCCTCAATGCCTTCACGCCCGCGGCTGCAGGCCACGCAGGCAACCTTTTGCGTGGCGGACCTATTGACAATTTCCGGTTGTGCCTCTTAGGGGTAATCGGACCAGATTCAAGGATGCTTTACGCGGCGGCCTCGAAGGCGAGGGCGTCTCCGACTTGGACCTCCGGTTCCCCCAGAACGGTCACCAGCATCGATTGCGGCGCCTCCGAAGCGGCAACGCCGATGGTCTGCGGCAGGTAGCCCAAGCGGCTCAGAAACTCCGGCTTAAAGCCCTGCGCGCCCGGCGGGAAGGTCACTTTGAGGTCCACTTGCCAGACGTGTTGGTGCGCGTGGCGGATTTCGGTAACGACGGCCAAACCTGTGCCCATGGGGTTGGGTTAGCGACCGCGCCGCCGAACCGTTTAGGGCGCTGGGTTGAGCCGCTAAGGGGATCTATAAACGTACAAATTTCCAGAAATAAGCGGGTAAGTCGGCGGGTTGGCCCAGGCGTGAATGGATCACCGGCCTGGCGCCGCTTTGCTTTGGTGAGTCCAAGCCACTTGGTTTTGGGGAAAAGGTTCCGGCGGCGTGGCGAGTTCCAGCCCTTGGGGTCAGGCGTTTCCAGCCTCCCTTTGGCGGCTGCTCGGCATCGCTTCGGTCCTCTTCACCCTATCGGGTAAGTGACCGGCAAGGGCTGGCGGGCTAAAGTGCCCGCGCTTCCAAGTGGGGCATTCGTCCCGAAGGCAAGAGCAAGACGATCCATGGAGCGGGCTCCGGTTTTTCGGGGGGGCACTCCGGAGCCCTGCTTTCGGAGAAAGGGTCCGCTTACCTGGCAAGTGCATCCCGCTGGGGTCAGGCGTTTGAGCCTCCCGCTGTCGGCGGTGGGCCGAGGCGCGTCCAGTCGTCGGACCGGGCGCACGGCAGGGCGGGGGAGCGTCGGTTGCCCCCTCGCCCCGCTTGCAAGGGGGCCTGCGCCTTAAAGCCGCAAGGCCTTTGCCCCCGCTTTTTATTGAGCAGAGTACAACAAATGACCTGAATGCCGGTGAGGGTGGCCTCGGGTCAAATGTGGACCGTGGTGGTGATGGGCCACCGGGCCCCGTCCCAACCGGGCGCGCCTGGCGTGACGCTCGCCCCGCCGGCGGCTCCCGTGGTCATGGCCCCTGCGGTGGTAAGCCAAGCCCGTCGGAGCGCCTCGCCGGTCCCGACGGCCCTGGTGGCGGGCCAACCGGGCATGTCGGGCAGGACGGCTCCGCCTGGGGCAGCAGATCGGGCGGGGACGCTGCCTCGGCGGCCAAGTCGCCAGGGGCAACTTCGCCTTGAGCCAGTGCGCCGGTGAGCGCCAGCGCGCACACGGTCAAACTCCATCTCATGCCAACCCCCTTACGCGGCCCAACTCCAAGGGAAGCAGCTTAACGTGCGGATGCACCCCCCCTTTCGGGCCAGCGTTCCAGCCAAGCCGACCTCTCCCCCCCTCTCTTTTCGATTGAAAAGGGGGGACGGTTTGCCGCAGTGGGCATCGTCTTACATCATCCGGCGACGCGTGCCGTGATCGGTAGCAGCCCCACAAAGGCCGCCCGTATTTAAAAACAGTGCTGCCAAGGGGCGAGTCCGGGCTTCTGACGCGGATGTTTGAGCCGAGCTTTTTCGGCGGCGGGTCGGCAACGCCCTATCGTGCTAAAGGGGCGGGGGCGCGGCAGGGTAGGGGAGCGTCGCTTGCCCCCTCGCTTGAGTTGGCAAAAGCTACCCCGACGCACCCGCCTGGACCTCGGCCAGCAGCTGCACGAGCAAAGCGAGACGAACGGGTTTGACCAAGTGACAGGCGAACCCGCGGTCCTTCGAGCGTTGACGATCCTCCGGCTGGCCCCAGCCGGTGACGGCCGCCAACCACGCACGCTTCAACGCCGGGTTTTCCCGCAGTTGGCGCGCCACTTCATAGCCGTCCATGCCCGGCAGGCCCAGGTCCAACAGCACCGCCTGGGGCTGGAAATGGTCGGCAAGCGCCAACGCGCTCGGCCCGTCGTAAGCCACCCGCACCTCGTGCCCGTGGAGCCTCAACGCTGCGGCAAAGCCCTCGGCCGCATCGACGTTATCGTCGACGACCAGCACCCGCCACCCGGCGGGACCCGCAGCGGCTTGCGGTTGGTCCCCGGCCAGCAAGGCTTGCCCCATTGCCCGGCCAGGGTCGGCGCCGGGGAGGGCCGGCAGCCGCACCACAAACTCGCTGCCTTGACCCAACCCCGGGCTGAAGGCGTCCACGCGGCCGCCGTGCAACTCGACCAACCGCTTGACCAGCGATAAGCCGATGCCCACCCCGCCCGCCGAACGCGTCAGGCGCCGTTCGCCCTGCACGAACAACTCGAAAATGCGCGGTAGCATCGCCGGCGCAATCCCAATGCCGGTATCCCGCACCCGGATGACCGCCTCGGCGGCCCCGGCTTCGGCGCTAAGCCGAATCTGGCCGCCCGGGTCGGTGTACTTGGCCGCGTTGTTGAGCAGGTTGGTCAGCACCTGTTCCAAGCGGGTGCGGTCGGCCTGCACCCAAAGGGGGTGGGCCGGCCGCCGCACTTGTAGCTCATGCCGGCGCTCCTCACAGAAGGGGCGGACCGACCCGGCCGCGCCCTCCAGGGCCGCCCCGAGTTCCACCGCTTCCTTGCGCAGTTCGAAGCGCCCCTGGCTGATGCGGGCCACATCGAGCAGGTCATCCAGCAGCCGGGCCATGTGCCCGACCTGCCGTTCGGCCATTTGGCGCATCTGATCCACCGTGGCCGCATCGGCCGCCGGCTCGCCGAGGACGTGCAAGGCGCTGCAAATCGGCGCCAAGGGGTTACGCAACTCGTGGGCCAACAGCGCCAAAAACTCGTTTTTCTGCCGCTCGGCGTCTTTTCGCTCGGTGACGTCCACCCCTTTGCTCACCAACAGCCGTTTGCCCGAGCCGTCCTTGCCCAGCGGGACGGTGTGGAAATCCCAGACGCGCGGCTCGCCGTTTTTGGCCCGAATGGTCCATTCGCCTTCGTGGACCGGCTCCGAAAGGCTGAACAGTTGGTCGATGTGCGCCCGGACGGCGTCGCTGCGGCCGTTGTAGGCTTTCTGCGTCCAGTCCCCCAAGGTGGGGATGTCTTCGAGGGTGTAGCCGGAGTACGCCGTCCACCCCTGGCTCAATAAGCGGACCACGCCCCCTTCGTCGTACATCATGACCGGGATGGGCGACTTGGCGATCGCCGTCCGAAACTGGCGCTCGCTTTCCCGCAGGCGTTCCTCGGCCCGTTGGCGTTCAAGCACCTGCTCTTGGATGCGGTGGTTGGCCTCCTCGAGCTTGGCCTGGCGGAGCGCCACCGCGCGCATCCCGCGGCGGCTTAGCGCGATCGACCAACAAAGAAACGCGTTTTCAAAGGCCACCCAGCCGACGTGTTCCAGGACCCGGCCTAAGCTGCCGGTGCTTACCCCGAACACCGATTCGGGCCAGAACTCGGACCGAAGCCAATGGTCGAGCCCCACCACGACCGTCGCCGTGATCAGCACCCGCGGGTCGCGGTAGAACGCCAGGAAGGCCAGGGAGCCGAAGACGTGGAAATGCGTTTCGAGCCGGCCGCCGGTCAGGTGAATCAACAAGGCGGCAAACAGCATCTGGGCCGCGGCCACGGCGTGCCGCGTCAGCCCGCACCCCCGCATCAAGCGGATGAGCGCCATCGGAAAACCAACGATCAGCCCGCCCAGGCCCACCGCGGCGACGAGGTGTTCGTGGATGGACATCGTGGTCCCCTGCCAAGCCACCGGGGACACCAAACCGCACAGGACGATGCCGCCGAGCCATTGGACCAAAAACAGCCAAAAAAAATGCTGGTCCGTGCGAATGTGAACCTGACGCTCCTCGTTTCGGAACAGCGTTTCGGCCAAGGCGGTAACGTCGGGCGGGGCGTTTACCTTTTCTGCCGCCGCGGCTGAGCTTGCGGCGCGGGTCATCGTCATGGCGACTCGGTCCGTGGTCATGGCAAATGGGTCTTTGGCTCAACGCAGGCTGCACCCGTAGACTGGGGTAAGGACGACTTTTGGCGCCCGGGAGCGCGCCGCCGCAACGGCGCGCTCCAAGTTGGGGTTGTCGCCCTCGTGGGCGCGCGATCCCGTGATCCCGCCGCTGAAGAGCAGCCGGCGGTCCTTGTCGAAGATAAGCACCTGGCCTGAGGTCTGCGCGCCGAAAAGCGCGACCTCACGGTTATCGGCCTCGTGAACGATGGTGGCGTTTTTCCAGGCACTGACCCGCCGGAAATGGCGGGAAGCGAAGAGGTCAAAGGCCGGGTCCGTTTCGAAAACCACGAACAACTGCAACGGCTCGCGCAGCAGCGTTTGCAGCCGTTCCGTTTCGGTGAGGGTGGCCGAAAAGCAGGGACATTCCGGGTGAGCGAACAGCACCGCCGTGAGGGCGTCGGGCCTTGGGTGGAGGCGGGAGCCTGGCGGCCAAGCGTGCTGAAGGGTCGAGGCGTTGCCCGGACGGAATTGGTGGGCGGTCAGGAAGCCCGACCAGCCAAGGATCAACCCCAGCCAGAGCGCCCCTGCCGCGGTTGCAATCCGCAAGGGCCGGCTGCGGGTCGGCTTGGGGCGAAGGTCCTGGGGGGCGAAGGGTCTATCGTGAGGCACAAGGTCTCCTAGGGCTGTAATTTCAATAATTGGTAGACCAGTCCCCCGGCTTTTTCTACCCCCTTTTAACGCTAACCCGGAACAGCCGCCGCCAAGTGCGTCCGGTGAGGGGGTGGCAGGCAAAGAAGCGGCGTGGGCCGTCGGCCTTGCCGGGGCCACCCCTTTTGGCCCGATCGGGGCGGTCCACGGGGTAAGCCCAGGCCCACCGGCCTCAGGCGCTCCGGCCGATAGAAACGCGCTGGCCTCCCCCTCCACGCCGAGACCCGCCGAGCCCCAAAGCTTACAGCGGTGTTCAAAATCATTGAGGGGCAGCCAGGGCATCGCAATGCCTGAGCCGAACGCTCAGCGATTTTGCAAACGGCTGTAAGCCGTGCGGACCTGGGGAAGTGCCCTTCGTCGAGGGCCGGCCCCGCGCCGAACCCAACCGGCCAACCGGGGTGGGGCGATGGTAAGGACGTGGGAATGCCACGCCATTCAAAGTCGGACGGGCCGGCAAACGCCGGGGCCGGCCCGTGGCCGGACGCATCGCTTGAGGGCCAAGGCACGACGGCCCGAGCCGGCGGGGATCGAAAAGCGTAAGCGTTGGCCGCCACGGGCTCCCCCCGGTTGCGCGCCGGCCCAAGGGCTTTACCCGCGCTCCCAGGAGATCCGGCTGGGGTTGGGGCGCTTCGGGATGCCCTTTGTGGTTTGTGGCCGAGGAGGGGTGGAACCCCGGCTCGAGGGCGTCCCTGGCCAAGAGGAAGTCAGGGAGCGCCACGGTCAGGCGGGCCTGCCCCTCGGGCGGGCAGGCCGTTCGGGGCAGGACCACCTCAAAGCGGCTGCCCTCGCCCGGCCTGGATTGAACGAAGACCTCACCCCCGAGTAACCGCGCCAGCCGTCGGGTGATGGCCAAACCAGATGGGAGGGCTCGGGAAGCGGAATCTACACCTTCAGGCGCCCCGGTTTCGTTTTGTCCCGGCACTCGGCGCCCGGCCTCCAGCCGTTCTTTCTCTTCGCGCTCACGCTGCTCTACCGCGATGCGCTCTTGCTCCTCACGCTTGCGTTGCTGGGCGACCCGGGCGCTTTCTAACGCCTGCTCCACCGCACCGATTAGCCGCTCCGCATCAGCCCGAAAACGCTCATGGCTGACGGCAAGGGCCTGTCGGCGAACCAAGGATTTTAAGTCTTCCGGAAGCTCGCCCGACCGGGGCATCGAAGCCCCATCCACCAGCACGAGGATCACCCAAATGCCGCGCCTTAGGGCGGTCCCAATTTCCAAGCGCACGAAATCTTCCGGATGGTCTAAGCGGCGCCTGCGTTTCTTATCCCGCGCCGTTAGCCAACGCCTGCCGATCACGACAACCTGCACGTCGCAGGCGCCCACGCTTTTCTCGAGGGCTTCGACGAAATCGATCCCCGGCGGGAGTTTATCGAGATCCATGAAGATTTCATTTTGAGGAAACCGGTCATGCAGATGGTCATACAGGCGTCCCGCCCAAGCCGAACTATCCTCGCGGCGGTAACTGATGAAGATCTGTCCGCTCACGTTTGGGAGGGCCCTTCGAGTGCAGGGTTTTGACCGGCTTGAGGGCAATTCACCACCAAAACTCCAAAGCCGCTGTACCCCCTTCGGGCAGTCTTAAGGAAGGTATTTCATTCTCGATCGTGGGGTTACCCTGCCGAGCCGGTTTCGTCGCTGGCCAGCCGTGGCGTCCTGCCGTCCGGGGCGAGCCGCGCTGGTGCGCTTGGAGGGAATGCCGACAGAAACATGAGGCTCGAAGCAGCTTCTTTTTTGGGGAAAAGTTCTGCCGGCGTAACGAGTTCGAAGCCCTGGGGTTGGATGTTTTCAGCCTCCCTTTGTCGGCGGTGGGCCGGGGCGCGTCGAATCGTCCCTCCAACCGGGCGCGCGGCGGGGCAGGGAAGCGCCGGTTGCCCCCTCGCTTGAGCTGGCGCAAGGCCCGCATGCGGCTACGGGGCGTGATGGAGGCGACGCCAACCGCCGAGAACAGGCCGGCTTGCCCAATCGCTCGTCAGAGGCGGTGATCAATAACCCCTTTTTTTCTGGGTAGGAATCACCCCTAAACCCTCAAATCGACGTGGCGCCCGCGGGCCTGCCGCTTTAAATTGCCCCCATGGGCGATGGTCCTAACCTCCCCAACGAGGCGACCCGGGCCGAGTTACCCGTGGATCGAAGGCGCGATACGTGGTTAGAGCGACGCCTCCATTTCCTCGTCGGCGAGCAAGCCCGGCTGAAGGGCAACCCGCCCCTCCGGCGCTTTTTGCGGGGCGCCCCGGCCGCTTACCGCCGCTTCTTGTTCACGGCCGACCCCGCCCACCGCTTTCACGCTTGGGCGACGATTCAGGCCGTCAGCGCGAGGCTGGACACCAACTCGAACCCAGAGGAACGGGTCATGAAGTCGCCGGGTCCGCACCGGACGGCCCGGACCCGGGGCGGCCATTGGTGGCGAGCCTGGCGGATCGACCCCTTTGAACCAAACGCTGGCGCTCGAGCCGCTTTGCCGCTTTGATTTGGGGAAAAGTGTCGCCAGCATGACAAGTCCGAACGTCTGGGGTTAGCGGTTTGCAGCCTCCCTTTGTCGG
>Ga0213876_10002679_pt1 | contig 10395 bp, 9 predicted proteins | sample BarmaccomBMRX_R9_FD_160113 | JGI IMG/M metagenome (GOLD analysis project Ga0213876, IMG submission 160113) | Root-associated microbial communities from Barbacenia macrantha in rupestrian grasslands, the National Park of Serra do Cipo, Brazil - RX_R9 | ecosystem: Host-associated > Plants > Roots...
CGCGCTGGCTCAACCGGGTGTCAAAACTTTCCGCAAAGGGCTGGAAGAACTTTGTCCACTACGAGAAGGACCGCATCAAGGATCTGCGCCACGAGGTGCAGTCGCTGGCGGCGCTGACCGGCCTCGAGATCGTCGAGTTCCGCAAGATCGTGCACGGCGTGCAGAAGGGCGAGCGCGAAGCGCGCCAGGCCAAGAAGGAGATGGTGGAAGCCAACCTTCGTCTCGTCATCTCGATCGCGAAAAAATACACCAACCGCGGCCTGCAGTTCCTCGACCTGATCCAGGAAGGCAATATCGGGTTGATGAAGGCGGTGGACAAATTCGAATACCGCCGCGGCTACAAGTTCTCGACCTATGCGACATGGTGGATCCGGCAGGCGATCACCCGCTCGATCGCCGACCAGGCGCGCACCATCCGCATCCCCGTGCACATGATCGAGACCATCAACAAGATCGTGCGCACCTCGCGCCAGATGCTCAACGAGATCGGCCGCGAGCCGACCCCGGAGGAGCTCGCCGAAAAGCTCGGCATGCCGCTGGAGAAGGTGCGCAAGGTTTTGAAGATCGCCAAGGAGCCGCTGTCGCTGGAAACGCCCGTGGGTGACGAAGAGGATTCCCACCTCGGCGATTTCATCGAGGACAAGAACGCGATCCTGCCGATCGACGCCGCGATCCAGTCCAATTTGCGCGAGACCACCACGCGCGTGCTCGCCTCGCTCACCCCGCGCGAAGAACGCGTGCTGCGCATGCGTTTTGGCATCGGCATGAACACCGACCACACGCTGGAAGAAGTCGGCCAGCAGTTCTCGGTGACGAGAGAGCGCATCCGCCAGATCGAAGCCAAGGCACTGCGCAAGCTGAAGCATCCGAGCCGGTCAAGGAAGCTGCGGAGCTTTTTGGATAACTGACGTGTAGGCTGGAAGGCGCGTCAGCGCCGTGCCTGCGTTTTTCTTGCGCGACGTCGTCACGGTGGGGTGAGGCTTTGTCCCGGCCATCCACGTCTTTTAGTCTAGGTCTAGGGCACCAAAACAAAGCGGCGGGCGAAAGCCCGCCGTTTTTTGTTCGCCGGTGTCACGCTCGCAAACGTTGCATTTTGGTATGTTCTTGATATGTTCCAATGGAGCTCCGTTCGAGGTTCCGGCTATGCTTCAGGCGATGCACGTCAAGGTAGAGGCTACGCTTATGGCGCCGACGAAGTTTTTCGACGAGCGAACTGATCAGTCTGAAGTAAAGGCGCGGATCGTTCAAAAATACTTTTACGTATGGGCGAAGGTTATCATTCCGTCCGTAAAGCAAAGAGGAAAAAAGATCGCCTACATCGATTTGTATGCTGGTCCCGGCCGCTACAAGGATGGTTCAGCTTCGACGCCGCTCATGATCCTGCAGCAAGCGATCGAGGATCCCGACCTTAGGAGCATGCTTGTCACCCTTTTCAATGATGCAGACAAAAATCATACGAGCACACTGCAGGCTGAAATCGACAAGCTCAACGGAATAGAACGCCTGAAGTTCAAGCCGCACGTAAATTGCGGTGAGGTGGACGCGGATGCGGTGAGCTATTTCAACGAGACGAGGCTGATTCCGTCTTTTACTTTCGTTGATCCATTTGGATATAAGGGCCTATCTTTGAAAATTGTAAATGGCGTCATCAAAGATTGGGGCTGTGATTGCGTCTTCTTTTTCAATTATAACAGGATCAACGCGGGTATCTCGAACCCCGCTGTGAAGACGCACATGGATGCTCTTTTCGGTGAGGAGCGCGCAGAGAAGTTACGAAAACTTCTTCCGGAGAAATCCCCAGAGAAACGCCAGGAGCTTGTTCTAGAAGAGTTGGCTCAAGCGATTAAGGCGATGGGCGGAAAATTTGTCCTGCCCTTTCGGTTCAAGAATGCCAAAGGCACGCGAACGTCACACAGCTTGATTTTTGTGTCCAAGCATTTCAAGGGATATGAGGTCATGAAAGATATCATGGCTAAAGAGAGCTCGGTGATGGATCAGGGGGTTCCCTCGTTCGCGTATTCGCCGGCAGACGCGTCTACACCTCTTCTCTTTTCCTTGGCCCGTCCACTCGATGGCCTCAAGCATGAACTCCCCAAGCTCTTTTCTGGAAAGAGACTTTCGATGGGACACATTTACGAGTCGCATAGTGTAGACACGCCATTCATCAAGAAGAATTACAAAGATGCGCTGCTGGCCTTGGAAACCGAGGGCAAAATAAAGACAACGCCCGCAAAGCGAAAAAAGGGGACTTTCGCTGATCACGTGATTGTTGCATTTCCTTAGGAAAACTTGGATGGCTACCAATTCTTCCATTGAGTGGACAGAAGCCACCTGGAATCCCGTGGGTGGATGCACGATCGTTTCCCCTGGATGCACCAACTGTTATGCGATGCGTTTGGCGAATCGTCTAGAGAAGATGGGGCAAGGGAAATACTCTGGCACCACGCGTGTCAGTGGAGGGCGGGCAAAGTGGAATGGCCGGATCGTACTAGATCGTAATGCGCTTGAACTGCCGAAGAAATGGAAATCCGGAAGAACGATCTTTGTAAATTCGATGTCTGACCTTTTCCATGAAGGGATACCTCTAGAATTCATTCGTGAGGTCTTCGACACAATGGCGTCGACCCCGCAGCATACTTATCAAGTTCTCACCAAGAGAGCTGAGAGAGTTGAAGCGCTCTCAGCCCAGCTCCCTTGGCCACGAAACGTTTGGCTTGGCGTGAGCGTCGAAAATGAAGAATTTAAGTGGCGAATCGACTGCTTGCGGCGAACAAATGCAGTGATCAAGTTCTTAAGCTTGGAGCCCCTCCTGGGGCCGCTTGAGAAGCTAGACCTCACAGATATCGATTGGGCAATAGCTGGCGGTGAAAGCGGTCCTGGAGCGCGCGAAATGCGCGCTGATTGGGTTAGATCAATTAGAGACCAGTGCAAGGCCGCCAGCGTGGCGTTCCACTTCAAGCAGTGGGGCGGCGTCAACAAGAAGCGGACCGGTCGGATTTTGGACGGACGAACTTGGGACGAGTTTCCAACGAAAAGGTCTACGGAACGCCAATTGGCGATATAGCAAGCGTAGCCCGCATGAGCGTAGCGAGATTTTGCCGGCGGTCCCGCATGTCGCTGTCGCTCCGCGGGCTACGCCTCCTTTGCCCGCATGAGCACATCCAGTCGTGAAGAGTTCGTCCCAACGTATCAATGAAACGACAGTGCTTACGTCATTCCGAACTCACTTGTGGGCTTCCGGTCGGTCTCGAACAAGTGCTGTGCGGCCTCGACTTTCGCGGCGCAGCGCTGCAGCCATCGCGCCACCAGACCATCAACCCGCGCGGCAAATCGCAGTTGAACCGCGGCCAGCACAAGCCTCGGGTCCAAGTTCTGATCGAATGGTTTCTTGACGTCGTTGCGGGCGTTCATCTTGCCCTCCTGCCGGTGCGGCGGAGGGAGCGGCCCTGCGCCGTGGATTACACTCTTGTTTTGCGGATCAGCCCGGCTTCGAGCTGAAAATTCGGGCCCCGCGTCGTCACGGACGTGCACGACCGATCGGCCAGCCGCGTGAGCGGCCGGACGCGGGCGGCAATCCCTGTGATGTGTGTGCATGCGTTGCGCATCACGGTGGTCCTCAAGAGTGCGGGCAATTCTCCCGCGACGAACATCAGGACTTAAGCGCAGAGAAAGTTCAGCGCGTCAAACTTTTTCCGTTAGCGCGCCGTGAAATTGTAGAGGGCCGGCAATTTTCGAACGCCGGCGCAATGGACAGGGTTCGAAAATTTCAGCAAGCGTAGCCCGGATGAGCGCAGCGATATCCGGGATCTATCCCGCATGTCGCTGTCGCTCATGCGGGCTACGGCTGCCCGTCGTGCCGTTCTGTCGCAGCCGTAAATTCCGACTTTCAGAATAGAGCCTTGACTTTTCGCCGAATCAGAAGCATGATGCGCGCCGTCCCGCCTCGCTCGAAAGAGGGGCGTATCGGCCGATCGTCACGACACGTGGGGCGCGGGATGCGGTGGACGCTTTGGCGACGCGCACGATTTGGTAGTGCGGACGAACGGCGCTAAGACGGACGCAAAAGCGTGTGGTCCTGGCCTCCCGACGCTGAGGCCAAGGCGTGCGGTGACGAGCCGCGCGGTGACGGGAGCAAAAGAGCCCGGTTCCCGGGGAGAGCACGCCATAAGCGTTAAAACCATCGCGCAGGGAATGCCGGGATGATTTGGCTGAACCTGTGGTGTCTGCCGCCTGCTACCTTTTTTGCAGGCGGGCCATGGGGGCGGCCAGCTCCCGGCATTCCCTGCGCCCTCTGCGATTTCGAGGGCGGAGTAAACGCACAACTCGGGCACGTCGTGCCGCGGGAATGCGGACTCGTATCACTCCGCTGTCATGCCCGCTTCCCGCCTGCGCCGAGGCTTCGGCGCGGCCAAGAGCGTGACATCCAGTGTCCCAGAGGCGGCTGTGCTTGAGCCGATAGGCCGCGGCGTACTGGATCGCCCGGTCGAGCCGGGCGATGACGGATGAATGGTTGTTTGACAGGTTGAATAGGCAATCGGGTCGTCATTGCGAGGCGCGTTTGCGCCGACTTGTCCGCCGTAGCCCTAGCGGCAAGGCGGAAAGGCGTAGCCCGGATGAGCGAAGCGATATCCGGGATCCCGCATGTCGCTATCGCTCATGCGGGCTACGTTCACTTCTTCTTCGCGCCGACGCGGCTGATGCTCTTGATGGCGAGCGTGGGGCGACCGGATTTCTCGGCGATCTCGCGATCCTGCTCCATGATGTAGCCGCGCGCCGGTTCGTCGCCGTCGAGGCCGCCGAGCAAGTCCGCCGGTACGCGGCGGTTGGAGCGCTGCGAATCGTCTTCATAGACGACGTTGAAAAAGGCGAATTCGCCTTTCGGATTGGTTCCAGGTTTTTTCGGCATGGCTGGCTTGTCCTCGATCTCGGCCCCGCTGTCAAAGTAAAAAGCGGGCCGCGCGCCTTCGTTATCTCTGCACGATTCATGTGACGGACAGGAGTTTTGGATGCTCTCTGCTGATCGGCCTGCGACACGGCTCGCCACAAGGCTTGCGTTTCTGGTGGCCGGGTTCGGCATCGCCTGCTGGGCGCCGCTGGTGCCGTTCGCGAAGCAGAGGCTCAGCGTCGATGACGGCACGCTCGGCCTGTTGCTGCTGTGCCTCGGCATCGGCTCGGTCGGCGCGATGCTGGTGACCGGCGTCCTGAGCGCGCGCTATGGCTCGAGGCCCTTCATCATGGCGGGCGGGCTCGGCCTTGCGGTTTTCCTGCCGCTGCTCGCGGTTGCCGGCTCACCGCTGACACTCGCCGCATCGCTGCTCGTCTTCGGCGGCGCGCTCGGCTCGATCGACGTCGCCATGAACATCCACGCCGTCGAGGTCGAACGCGCCGCCGGACGCCTCCTGATGTCCGGCTTTCACGCGCTGTTCTCGATCGGCGGGTTCGCCGGATCCGCCGTGATGACGTCGCTGCTGTCGATGCACCTCGATCCGCTTGCGAGCACTTTGGTCTGCTCAGCGCTGATGCTGGCCGCGATGGTTTTCACCTGGCCGCGCCTGCTTCGCAGGGTCGAGGCACATGAGGGGCCGCTGTTCGTGCTGCCGCACGGGTCAGTGGTGCTGCTTGCGCTGCTCGCCGCGGTCACCTTCCTGGTCGAAGGCGCGGTGCTCGACTGGGGCGCACTGCTCGTCATCGGTGCCCGCCTGGTCCCGGCGGCGCAGGGCGGGCTCGGCTACATGCTGTTCTCGATCGCGATGACGACGGGCCGGCTCGCCGGCGATGCCGTCGTCGCGCGTCTCGGCGATCGCGCCACGCTGTTCTGGGGCAGCCTGCTTTGCGTCGGCGGTTTCGCGGTGGTGCTGCTCGCGCCTGTCGCGGCCGTCGCGATGGCGGGCTTCCTGCTCATCGGCTTCGGCGCCTCGAACCTCGTGCCGATCCTGTTCCGCCGCACCGGCACGCAAAAAGTGATGCCGGTCGGCCTCGCGGTCGCGGCGATCACCACGACCGGCTATGCCGGCATTCTGGTCGGCCCCGCCGCCGTCGGCTTCGTGGCAAAACTCGCCTCCCTGCCGGCCGCATTCTGGATGCTCGCCGCGCTCATGCTACTGGTCACGCTCTCCGCGCGTGCCGTGACGACGGAGGGTCGGTAGGGTGGGCAAAGGGTGCGAAGCGCCGTGCCCACCATCTTTCTTGTGCGTTATACTAAGTGGTGGGCACGCGGAGCCTGTCATCGGGCGGCGCTATGCGCCGACCCGGTGGCTTAGCCCACCCTACAACAAGCCAAAGGGAAATTCTGATGACCACGCGTAGGGCACTTGTGAGTTTCGTCTGTATCGCCATCTCGGCCTCGCTGAACTTTACGGCGCATGCCGCAACCTGCGGCAACGGGCCGGGCGGATTCGAGGCCTGGAAGCAGCAGTTTTCCGCAGAGGCCCGCGCCAAAGGCGTCGGCGGTGCCGGCATTTCCGCGCTGATGGGCACGAGCTATGCGAGTGCGACGATCGCGGCCGATCGCAGCCTGCACAGTTTTTCGCTGTCGCTCGATGCGTTCCTCGCCAAGCGTGGCGCTGCGGCGATCGTGTCGCGCGGCCGTCAGCTCAGGCGCTCACAGGCGGCGATGTTTTCATCGATCGAGCAGCGCTATGGCGTGCCGCCGGGGCCGCTGATCGCGATCTGGGGCATGGAGACCGGCTTTGGCAGCCAGCGCGGCAACCAGAACATGCTCTCCTCGATCGCGACGCTGGCCTATGACTGCCGGAGGCCGGAATATTTTACGGACCAGCTCTACGCGGCGCTGCAGCTGATCGATCGCGGCGCGCTGTCGCCGGCGCAGCGCGGCTCCATGCATGGTGAGGTCGGCCAGACGCAGTTTCTGCCAAAGAACATTTTGGCCTATGGCGTCGGCAATCTCGACGTCGCCAGCAACGCGCTCGCCTCCACCGCGAATTTTTTGAAAGCCCATGGCTGGCGCGCCGGCGCCGGCTACCAGCCGGGCGAGGCGAACTTCGCGGCGATCCAGGAATGGAATGCCGCCCAGGTCTATCAGAAGGCGATCGCGCTGATGGGCCGCCAGATCGACGGCGGCGAGTGATTCAATGATACGTCGCGAAAAAGCGGCCGCAAATGCGGTGCGCTCCCTCTCCCCGTTCTTACGGGGTTGGGGTGAGGGGCTCTTTTTACGAGCGCAGCAAGTGGAGAATCCCCCTCACCGCCCGCGCAAGAGCGCGGCGACCTCTCCCCGCAGGCGGGGAGAGGTGAAGAGGCGACCGTCTTGCCAAACATGTTTGGCCTATGAGTACGGGCCAGCGCTATGGCCAGCACGACGGCCGGACTTTGCCGCGTCACCCCGCGCCCGAACCGCCGTCGGCGATCAGCGATGCGCCGGTCATGTAGGTCAGTTCGGGCGAGGCCATCGCGACCGCGAACTCGGCGATCTCCTCCGGCCGCGCCATCCGCTTCAGGCCCGCGACGTTGGCGCGCCCCCATTGCGCCGCGCCGATCTCCCAGGCCGCGTCGGGCATGTTCTCCATGCCGGCGACGCGGCGCACCAGGGCGGTGTCGGTGGTGCCGGGCACGATCGCGTTGATGCGAATGCCCTGCTCTCCGTAATCGAGCGCGGCCGAGCGGACCAGGCCGATCAGGGCGGATTTTGTCGCAGTGTAGACGCTGCGGCGCGGACTGGTCCGGTGCTCGTTCGACGAGGAGGTGACCAAGATCGTGCCGCCGCCGCGCCTCAGCATTTCCGGAATCTCGTACTTCATCGCAAAAAACACGCCGCGCAGATTGGTGTCGATCACATCGTTCCATTCCGCGGCCGAGAATTCGTGCAGGGGCCTTTCGATCGTGATGCCGGCATTGTTGAGCGCGATGTCGAGGCCGCCAAACGTCTCCACCGCCCTGGCGACGAAATCCTTCACCTGCGCCTCGTCGCGCACATCGGCCTTGACATAGAGCGCGCGGCCGCCCGCCGCCTTGATCTGCTGCTCGAGTTCGGTGCCCAGCGCCTCGCGCCGGCCACAGAACGCCACCGCCGCGCCCTGCCGGGCAAAGGCAATCGCCGCGGCGCGGCCGATCCCCGACGTGGCGCCGGTGATCAGCACGACCTTTCCGGCAAAGCGGGTCGGCGCTTCGACGATGGTGGGAGTGGGGGCGCGCCTCGCGCGCGCCATCGCGATGCCGCCGAAAAAGCCGGCGGCGGCGCCCAGGCTTGCTCCCCCGGCGGCGCGAAGCCAGTGCCGCCGCGGTGGATTGTCGAGATTTTTCGCCTCGCTCATGATCTTCCGCCCTGTAAGTTTTTCGCCAGCATGATATTAACACTGACAACATCAGGCTAGCACGAATATTAACACTGTCAACATGAATGCGAAGAAGACCCGGAACGGAAATCGGACGGCGACGCGAAAGGCCGCGCCCGCGCGCGCCTATCACCACGGTGATCTCAGGAGCGCACTGGTTAGCGCCGCGGCCGCACTGCTGGAGCGCGACGGCGCAGAGGCGCTGTCGTTCCGGGCCGTGGCGCGCGCCGCTAATGTGTCGCAGGCCGCCCCCTACAACCATTTCGCCGGACGCGAGGAGCTTTTGGCGACCGTGGCCGAACAGGGATTTCGCGCCCTCGAAGCCGCGCAAATCGCGGCGGCCGAGCGTGCGGGCACCGGCGTGTCACGGGTGATCAGCCTCGGCATGGATTACATCGCCTTTGCGATCGCCCATCCGCAGCTCTACCGCCTGATGTTCGGGGTCGGCGTCGCCAACTGGTGCGCCTATCCGGCGGTCGCAGAAGCCAAGCACCGGGCGTTCGAACCGACCCGCGCCGTGCTCGCGGACTATCTCGGCGCAGCAACGCCGTCGGCGACGCGCGAGGCGGCCGCGCATGCCGGATGGGGCCTGGTGCATGGCCTCGCGATGCTGCGGCTCGATGGGTCGGTCGCGGACCGGGCCGGATCGGACGACCTAGAGCGCGAAGCCGCCGCGATCGAACTGTTTGCGGCCAGCCTCGGGAGGATGGGCAGCGCGCCCTGATCGCAAAAATGCCCCATGGCTGACAATGATTGCAGCGATCCTTCCAGGCTGCGGCGATGATCGCACGAGGCGCATCGCCGGCGCATGAGGCAAGCATGAGCGCACCCGAGCTCACCGTCTGGTACAACACACGCTGTCCGGTCTGCGACAACGGCATCGACTGGCAGCGGCGCAAGCTGATCGAACTGGTCAAGGAGGGCCGCCTTGCGTTCAAGGACATCAACGCCGAGCCGGATGCGCTCAAAGCCTACGGCGCTTCGCTGGACGACGTGCGCCGCCGCCTGCATGCGACCGACGCCGACGGCAAGCTGATCGTCGGCGCCGACGTCGCGGTCGCGTTGTGGAAGATGACGCCCGGCCAGGGCTGGCTCGCCGCGCTGCTCGGCAATCCGGCGACGCGGCCGGTCACGCGCTTTGCCTACGACCATTTTGCCGACGCGCTGTTTTCCTGGAACAAGCGCAAGGGCCATTGGTGAACCTGCACGGAATCTGCTGAAGATCTGTCCGAGCGGTGCTGAGGCGTGTCCAGGATTTGCCATGGGACAGATCAAGAACGATAGCCATGAATGATCGCAATGACCTCGCCAAGCCCGCGGACAGCGCCGCCGCGCTCTGGGCGCCCTTAAAACCTTTCATCGCGGGCGAGGCCCGGCTCGGCCGCGCCATGGCGAGGCGGCACTGGACCGCGGTACTTTACGAGTTTCTGCGCTTCGGTGTGAAGCAGGGCTGGGCCTGCCTGTTCGGCGGCATCGCGGTGGCGCTGATGATCGGCACCTTCAGCTTCTATCCCGCGAGCATCGCGCTCGCGCGCTACGATGCCCTGTTTGTCGCCATGCTCGCGGTCCAGGCGATCCTGCTTGTCACGCGGCTGGAGACGTTCGACGAAGCAAAAGTCATCCTGATCTACCATCTGGTCGGCACGGTCATGGAGATCTTCAAGACCGCGGTCGGGTCCTGGATCTATCCCGAGCCGAACTTTTTCCGGATCGCGGGCGTGCCGCTGTTTTCTGGGTTCATGTATTCCTGCATCGGCAGTTATCTCTGCCGGGTCTGGCGGCTGTTCGACTTCCGCTTCACCCGCCATCCGCCGCGCGCAAGCCTGGTCGCGCTCAGCCTCGCCGCCTATGCCAATTTCTTTCTCGACCATTTTGGCCTCGATCTGCGGATCGTGCTGTTCGCCGCCGCCGCGCTCGCTTTCGGCCGCACCACCGTCCATTACAAGGTCTGGCACGTCCACCGCTCGATGCCGCTTCTGCTCGGCCTCGTGCTGGTGTCGCTGTTCATCTGGTTCTCGGAAAACATTGGGACCTACACCAAGACCTGGCTCTATCCCGCGCAACAGCATGCCTGGGCCATGGTGTCGATCGCCAAGCTCGGCTC
>Ga0213876_10002680_pt1 | contig 10395 bp, 12 predicted proteins | sample BarmaccomBMRX_R9_FD_160113 | JGI IMG/M metagenome (GOLD analysis project Ga0213876, IMG submission 160113) | Root-associated microbial communities from Barbacenia macrantha in rupestrian grasslands, the National Park of Serra do Cipo, Brazil - RX_R9 | ecosystem: Host-associated > Plants > Roots...
CGTCCGCGGCAATTGTCGGCTCGGCGCCGAGGTCGCACGATCGTGGTCGGTGTTGCAAGCCAGGTCGGACCGCGTTCAGCCGACCGCCGGGTAGTTGCTCCGCCGAGGGCGGACTGAAGCCGTTCTCACACGCGCACCCGTTGCGCGTACAAGGCGGTGTAGATCGGCCGGCATGCCTCGGCGACCGCGGCGTAGCGGTCGGGCAGGATCGTCTGCCGTGGACGCCACGGCTTGAAACCGGTGGACGACCAGACCGCGGCGTACCAATGAGGCGCCCAGACGCCGTCGGAGGCGCGAGGGCCGGGGGGCCAGGAGAGCATCCGCTCGGTGAACGGGATGCCGAGCCATTCGCACAGCCAGCGCAGGTGCGCCTCGGGCGCCCGGAGGAACTCCCTCGCGTCCAGGACCGGCACCGCGACGTGGTGCTCGCCCCACAGCTCCAGCAGCCACCGCTGCTGCGGCAGTCCGATGTCGTCCGGCTCGCAGCTCTCTCGAGCGCGTACGTAGGACGCGACCACTTCGCCCGGGTCGCGGATGAGCAACACGTTGCGGCAGCGCAGCGTCCAGCTCAGGTCCATGTCGCGAGATACGTGGTGCGCCATGTGCTTGGCGTAATGGACGCGGCAGCCGGACGGCACCGGCGCAAAGAGGCCGGCGACCGCCGTGGCGAGCTCGGTGGGCTGGGACGCGATGACCGCCTCGCGCGCCGGATGGTCGATCCCGGTGCGCACGAGGTAGGCGGCATACAGTGGCTCATCCACCACGACGGTGTCGGGCCGGTTCTCGAAGGCGCGCATCATCGCCGTGGAGATGTTCCGCGGGCCAGACCACATCGCCACGCGGACGGCATCGCTCATGGCGCGACGCGTTCCGCCACGTCGGCGTCCACCAACGAGCGATACAGTGCTTGAAGGCGCTCGACCATCGGCCCGCGGCGACCATCCCCGATCGTGCGACCGTCGACGGAGCGCACGGGCACAACGCCGGCGAAGGTACCGGTGACGAACGCCTCGCGCGCGGCGTACACGTCGGTGAGACTGAACGACGCCTCGCGCACCGAAATGCGGTTGGCCCGGCAGATCTCGAGCACGTTGGCGCGCGTTATCCCGGTCAGGCAGTAGCGCCCGTCAGAGGTCAGCACCTCCGGCGCCTCGTCCCCGGCCACGATGAAGAAGTGCGTTGAGTTACACGTCGCCACGAAGCCATGCGGGTCGAGCATCAGCGCCTCGTCGGCGCCAGCGGAGTAGGCCTGTATGCAGGCGATGATGTCGTTCAGCTTGGAGTGAGCGTTGAGCTTGGGGTCGAGCGTGTCCGGCGCGGCGCGACGCACATGCGTCGTGAACAGAGTGATGCCGTCGGTCAGCGTCGCCGGCAACGGCTCCTTGTGCTCGGCGATGATCACGATGGTCGACGGGCCGATCGTCAGGCGTGGATCCTGGTAGGGGGTGCGCTTGACGCCGCGGGTCAGCATCAGCCTCACGTGGACGCCGTCGGTCATGTCGTTGGCCCGCAGCGTCGCGTAGATTGCCTCGGTCAGCTCGCGAGGGGTGCGGCCGACGTCGAGCATGATGGCCTTGGCGCCGGCATACAGGCGGTCGAGGTGGCGCTCGAGGAAAGCCGGATGTCCCGCCCGCACCCGCAGACCTTCCCATACGCCGTCCCCGAGCACGAAGCCCGCGTCGAACACCGACACCACGGCCCGCTCACGAGGTACGAGCTCGCCGTTGACCCACACGAGGATGCGCTCGTTGCGCGCGTCGTCCTGGAAGTCGTGCGTGCCGTGGGCCACGTCGCGAACCGTATCGGCCGCGCACGAAAGCTCTCCCCCTTGATCCTCACCTGCCTCGACCCGCCCGTCGAGCCACCGAGTTGCTCGGTGTCGAGCTCGCTTGCGCCGGCAGCGACGAAGTCAGCTGGACGCGGCGGCGTCTAGCCAGCGTTTGAGCGCGTGGCGACCGGCCTGCGTCAGCTTTCCGTCGGCCGAGATCCAGTCGCGGACGCGGAGCTCGCGGACCATCCCGAGTGCGTCCGTCGGATTCGGACCATCGCCTCTGGCGGCCAGCGCATCGGCTCCTGGCTCCACAATCCACCGGCCCGACTCGAGCGCCGCCAGCGCGAGGCCTTGGTCATCGCTTGGTAGGTCCAGCGGGTGGGGTGCCGCGCCACCCAGGGGATCGACACGGACATTAGGTTGCTCCGGTCCTGCCACGCGGCGGGCCAAATGCCCACCGAGGCTCTCCGTGAGACCGCTGAGCCAACCGCCGGCGCTCTCGACCCATTCTCTTGCCATGGCCGCATCCACACCGATCGAGTCAGCGACGTCGTCGGGATCGACATTCTCGATCGAGCGCTCTAGGTACCCGCTGAGCGCCGCGGCGATCGAACGCAGCGCCTCCTCGAAGCTCTCGCCTCCGGCATCATTTCCGAACATGGGACACATGATGGCACGCGCGCCGATCATGGACGTTCGGGCCGACCGAGTACGCGTACCCGGGGTCACCGTTGTGCACTGTGGATCGATCAGCCAGACGCTCTTGCGCGGCTTGAAACGGTGACCGTGTCCGCGTCTGGTAACTCGTCCGGGGGCGCCTCGCGAGGAGCCCGGCGGGTGCTCTGCTTGGGGAGACGTCCCGCCCGGCGCGCCTGATCGGTGAGCAGGTACTCGATCTGAGCGTTGATGCTGCGCAGATCGTCGTCGGCCCAGCGCCGCAGCGCGTCGAAGAGCCGGGGGTTCAGTCGAAGCAGGAACTTCTTGCTCTCGGGCATCCTCAGCTTAACCTCACGTGTAGAGGCTGCCCGTGTTGATCACCGGGGTGGGTGAATGGTCGCCGGAGAGCACGACCATCAGGTTTGAGACCATCGTCGCTTTGCGCTCGGGGTCCAGCTCGATGAGATCTGAGTCGGCGAGCTGGGCGACGGCCATCTGCACGAGGCTGACCGCCCCTTGAACCATGGTCTTGCGCGCGGCGAGGATGGCCTCGGCCTGCTGGCGGCGGAGCATTACCTCCGCGATCTCGGGCGCATAAGCGAGGTGCGTGAGCCGGGTCTCGAGGATCTCGATGCCGGCCAGCCGCAGGCGGCTTTGCAGCTCGGCCTGGAGGCTGCCTCGAACCTCGTCGGCGTTGGCACGCAGCGAGATCGCGTCCTGCTTGTAGTCGTCGTAGGGGTACTCGCTGGCGAGATGACGTAGCGAGGTCTCGCTCTGCACGGTCACGAACTGCTCGTATTCGGCGACGTCGAACACCGCCCTGGCCGTGTCGACGATCCGCCACACGACGACCGCCGCAATCTCGATCGGGTTTCCGCTGGCGTCGTTGACCTTGACGCGCTCGCTCTGGAAGTTGCGAACCCGCAACGAGACCTTCTGCTTCTTGGCAAACGGGTTGCACCACCACCAACCGGCCTGGGTCACCGATCCGATGTAGCGGCCGAACAAGATCAGCACCCGCGCCTGGTTCGGCGGCACGACGAAGAATCCGCCAAACGACAAGCCGGCGACGCAGATCACAATGATGCCCAAGACGATTGGCCCGGAGTTGCTCCCGGCGGTAGCCGTCAGCGCGATCCCCAGCGCCAACGCCGCGAGCGCCCCGACCATCGTCGGCAGTCCCGGGATGACCCACGCGGCGCGTTGCTCGTGCGCCTGGCCCGAGGCCGACAGGCCGGGTTCCACGGCCTGGTTGGCCACATCGGGATTCGATATCACATCCATATTGTATCACCATCAATGTGTGATATCATGTCGGTATCGTTCAAATATATCGAGAAGGATCGCACGGGAATGAGCATTCAAGAGCTGGTTCAGAGGGACACCCGAGCGTCGGTGTCGAGCAATGGTTCGGCGCCACCGGTCATCGAGATCGCGCATCTGCGCAAGGAGTACGGGACCACGGTTGCGGTGGACGACGTGAGCTTCGCGGTTCACCGCGGCGAGATCTTCGGGATCCTCGGTCGCAACGGCGCCGGCAAGACCACGACGGTGGAGTGCATCACCGGCCTACGGAGGCCTGATCGGGGTGAGATCAGCGTGTTCGGCCTCGACCCGCGCCGGGACCGCCACGAGCTGCACGAGCGCGTGGGTGTGCAGCTCCAGGACAGTGCGCTGCCCGACCTGCTGAGGGTCCGCGAGGCGGTGGAGCTCTACGCCTCCTTCTACCGGGAGCCCGCCGACGGGCGAGAGCTGATCGCGACGCTCGGGCTTCAGGACGCGGAGCACATGTACTTCAAGCACCTGTCAGGAGGCCAGAAGCAGCGCCTGTCGATCGTCCTCGCCCTGATCGGTCAGCCCGAGATTGCCGTGCTCGACGAGTTGACCACCGGCCTTGACCCGGAGGCCCGCCGCGACACCTGGAGGCTGATCGAAGGAGTTCGCGCCCGCGGCGTAACGATCGTGCTCGTGACCCACTTCATGGAGGAGGCCGAACGACTCTGCGACCGCGTGGCGCTGATCGACCACGGCCGGATGGTCGCCCTCGACCGACCGGGTGCGCTGGCGCTTGCCGCGACCACGAGCAAGCGGATCCGCCTCACGGCCACCGAGCCGTTCCCCGACGTGCTGCTCTCGGCGCTGCCGGAGGTCAGTGCGGTCGAGCACCACGGCCCGGAAGTGGTGGTCGCCGGCTCCGGGGACCTCGTCACCGCGGTCGTGCTGGCCCTGCATCGAGCCGGGATCCACGCCGAAGACGTGCAGATCGAGACGGCAAACCTCGAGGACGCGTTCCTCGCACTGACGGATGAGACAACCCACGGCGATACGAACGGAGTGACACGATGAGCACCCGAGCCCTCAGCCTCACCCCCCGCCAGCGACGGGCGTTTGGCCTGCTCGTGGCCGGTGAGATCAAGATCGCCATCCGGCGCCCGGTCGGGTTGCTGGTGGCCGTCGGCATCCCGTTTGCCCTGCTCGTGATCTTCGGCAGCATTCCCGCGACTACCCGCCCTCTAAGCGCGCTCGGCGGCATCTCGTTCTTCAACCTCTACGTGCCGACTCTGATGGTGTTCGTGCTCATCGCGGTGGGTCTGACCGGGCTTCCCCAGCAGTTGTCGGGCTACCGCCAGCAGGGCGTCCTGCGCCGTATGTCGACCACCCCGGTAGCCCCGTCGTGGCTTCTGGCGGCACAGACGACGGTGAGCCTGATCCTCGCCGTGATCGGGATCGGGATCCTCCTCGGCGCCGGCGCCGGCGCGTACGGCCTGGCGCTCCCGCACGACGTGGGTGGGGACTTCGTGTCCCTCGTCGCGCTCGTCCTCACCGCCGCCGCGACGATCGGGCTCGGTCTGCTCGTCGCCGCCGTGGCCAAGAGCCCGCAGATCGCCAGCGCCCTGACCGCGTTGTTCTTCTACCCGCTGGCGTTCTTCTCGGGTCTCTACGTCCCCCTGCAGGAGATCCACTCGCAGCTGATCACCGACATCGCCAAGGGGCTCCCCACCGGCGCCGGCTTCAACGCGCTGCACGCTGCGTTTACCGGACACTCCCCGGGCGTTCTCCCGTTTCTCGTTCTTGCAGGCTGGATCATCGTAAGCAGCCTGGCCGCCGCGCGCCTGTTCCGCTGGGAATAGCGCTGTACGCGCTCACGGCCGGGATAGGATCCGAGCCTCACTAACCCAGCGCGAAAGGAGCACGTCGATGGCAACGCGAGACGGCAGCGCGGAGTGGCGCGGCGATCTGAGAAGCGGCTCCGGCACGGCGTCGGTCGCGAGCGGCCTCTTCAGCGAGGGCAACTACTCGTTCTCGAGCCGATTCGAGGAGGGCCGGGGCAGCAACCCCGAGGAGCTGATCGCGGCCGCTCACGCGGGGTGCTTCTCGATGGCCCTCAGCAACATCCTCGCCGATGACGGTCACACACCGGAATCGGTGAAGACAACCGCCAAGGTGCATCTGCGCAACGTCGACGGAAACCCGACGGTCGCCCAGATCGATCTCATCACGGAGGGCCGCGTCCCCGGGATCGATCAGGAGCAGTTCGCCGATTACGCCGAGCAGGCCAAGGCGGGATGCCCGGTCTCCCGCGCACTCGCGGGCGTCAGCGAGATCACGCTCGCCGCGACGCTCGCCTGATTGCTCTTGAGGTGCTGGATCGAGCAGCCGGTCTGTCTCCGCGAGCGCTGCAGGCAATCGCGGAGCTCGAGCGACGGGTCATCGACGCCGATGGTGGCCGCCTGAAGCTCGAGTGGGGTGCTTTGCGCAGCCGCACCGGCGACCGCGTCGAGGACCTTCTGTGGTGGGAGGATGACCGGCTCCTCGGGTTCCTCGGGCTGTACTCCTTCGGCTCCGCCCTCGAGTTGGCCGGCATGGTGGATCCCGGCGCGCGTCGCCGCGGCATCGGCACCGCCCTTCTGGACGCCGCGGTTCCGATCTGGCACGAGCGAGGCGCTGAGCAAGTGCTGCTGATCGTGCCGCGCTCCTCGGCGGCAGGTCAGCGTCTGGCGCGGCGCCGGGGCGCGGCGTTGGATCACTCGGAGCATGCCCTAGTGCTGTCGCGCCGACCCACCGGCGGAGAGCCCAAGGATTCCCTCAGCCTGCGCCAGGCGGGCATTACCGACGTTCCGGTCGTCGTGCGGCTGCTCGAACTGGGCTTCGGCGAACCTGCCGGAGATGTGGCCGACCGGCTGGCCTCGCGGCGAGATCGCACGCTGGTCGTCGAGCTGAGCGGCTCGCCGGTGGGAACCCTGCGCGTGACGCGGCATGGCAACGACGCCGGGATCTACGCGTTTGTCATCGACCCCGCCTGGCAGGGCCGCGGCATCGGGCGCGATGCGCTGCGGCGCGTGTGTCAACAGAGCCTGGACGAGGGCGCCGGCCAGATCCACTTGGAGGTGGCCGTCGAGAATGATCGTGCGTTACGGCTCTACACCTCGATCGGCTTTATTCCCGTCGCCACCGAGGACTACTACGCACTGCCGGCCGGCTGATCTGGCTCATAAATGGCGATCACGCTACGTCAGTCGTCGGCGACGCCCATCGCGTCGTCGTGTTCGGCGCGGGGTTTTTCTCGAGCTTCCGTTCGGCGAACGCGGGTAGTGGGTCTCGGAGCGATACGAGAGGACACACAGCATGACCCAAGAGCGCGAGCAGCCCGAGCGCGAGGCCGAAGAGCAGGCTCAGTCGAAAAGCAAGAACGAGCAGGAGCTCGAAGAGGAGTGGTCTCAAGGCGGGCAGGACGTGGAGGAAGAACAGCACGACGAACCCTCTGCGAACGCATAGGCCGGAGTGCGAGCGCCACGCGCGTTTTTGGAAACTGCCCAGGACGCCATCGATCTGCTCGTCTCGCCGCTGACCCACAAGCGCGGCGCCCGGGTCAAAGACCATCGGCCGTGGCCGGCGCCGGCTCGTTCTTGGGTGATGGCCCAGTCGTGGATGGACCTCCTGTTCGCGCACTGGACGGTCTCGCCGGAAGCACTGCAACGAGCCGTCCCGCGCTCACTCGAGTTGCAGACGTTCGAGGGGCAGGCCTGGATCGGCGTGACGCCCTTCGAGGTTCGCAACTTGCGGCTGCGCGCCATGCTTCCCATCCCGGGCCTCTCAAACTTCCCCGAGATCAACGTCCGCACTTACGTCAGCTTCGGCGGAAAGCCCGGCATCTACTTCCTCAGCCTGGATGCCGGCAGCGCCTTCGCCGTCGCGGCCGCGCGGGCGTTCTACCGCCTCCCCTACTTCAACGCGCACATGGCGATCGAGCGCGAGGCGGACGAGCTGCGCTACACCAGCGAGCGAAAGGCGAGCGAGAACGCGCCCGCGGCAGCCTTCCGTGGCCAGTACCGCCCGCGCGGCATCGTGCGTCCGCCAGCGGCGGGCACGCTCGAGCACTGGCTGACCGAACGCTACTGCTTGTACACGTTCGACGATCAGCGGCGGGTTCTGAGGGGGGAGATCCACCACCCACCCTGGCCGCTCCAGTCAGCCGAGGCTGACATTGCGCTCAACACGATGGGCAACGAGCTCGGCATTGAGCTGAGCGGAACGCCGCTGCTGCATTACGCCGCGCGCCAGGATGTCGTCTTCTGGACGCTCGAGCGGGCGACCGGCACCTCGAGCGACCACACCCACCTCGACTGCGCGGGCACAGACGCCGGTAGCGACGCTCCTCCGGCGCTCCTGAGAGGACGGCGCATCGGCCGCCGAAGGCGTCAGCGGTAAACGAGCCGGTAGCCCAGCAACTCGGTCACCGTGACGAACCGGTATCCCTCGCGTCGGAGCGTGTGGATCTCGAGTGGCAGTGCGGCGAGGGTCTCCGAGCGGTTGCCGCCGCCGTCGTGCTGGATCACGATGGCGCCGCCGTGGGCGTTGCCCACCACGTTGTCGTAGATTTCGGTAGTCCCGGGGGTGGCCCAGTCACGTGGATCGATGTCCCATTGAATCGTCGTGAATCCAAGGGCGTGTGCAGTCGTGAGTAACCGGGGCGTGACGTTGCCGCCCGGCGCGCGGAACAGGCAGGGTTGGAACCCGCCAGTTGCGCGGCGGATCGCTGCGGCCGCGCTCGAGATCTCGATGGCGGCACCCGAGCCCCCCGCGGCCACATCGGCGTGGTTCCATGTGTGATCGCCGATCATGTCGCCGTCTCTCAGCATCCGTTGGTCCAGGCCGTCCTGCGCGTACTGGCTGATCTGGTCACCGATCTGAAAGAACGTCGCGACCGCATGCTCGCGGGCGAGCACGTCCACGAAGCGAGCGGTGTCATACCAGGGGCCGTCATCGAAGGTGAGCGCTATTTCGCGTGCGCGGTTCGAGCCGTGGAACACCCAGGCCGGCCCGCTCGGCACGCACCCGACCAGCTGTGGCTCGTGTAACCGGACGAGCGCGGGCTTGGGCGGGAACAGGACGGAGCACCCGCCCGGCGACGGCGTCGGCGGAAGACACGCGCGGGCCTTCAAGGTACTGATCACCTGCCACCGCAACGGCGCGTACGACGATCGCACGGCCGCGGGCATGAAGCTGGCCGTCAGCTCGCGGTCACTCGAACGGGTGACGATCGCAGCGATGACCCGCGCTGGGCCAGACTGCCCGGTGAGCGGTGTATACAGGAGCCGCGGCGTGCGCGAACGCCGGTCCGGACTGCTGATGCAGATCCGACCGGCGACGCCCCCGTGCGTCCTTGGTTCGATCAGCAGGCACAGGGTCCGACCGTCCTTGGCGAGCGCTCCCGGGGAGAACGGCGTCGCGAGCTCCACGTGCCAGACGAGTTGCTGGCCCTGCTGCTTCAGCGACGCCGCATACACCGGCAGCGGTGCCCCTCCTACGCTGCTTCCGCCCGCGCGCGCAGGTCCGAGCGCGGCAGTGCTCCCGACGATCGCCAGGATCGCGATGATCAGCCGCGCCTGCGGCTTACACACGACGGTTCGTCCCACGCTCCTCGTCAGAGACCGCGCACCCTGCCGCTGGACGTACATGTAAGGCCGTGGCGTCGCCTCCGCCCGCCCTAACCGTCACCACCGACGTCCCGGAAAGGGGTCGTCCCAAGGCTGTAGTTGAGCCAGCTGCCGATCGGCGGCTGCTCCTGGGGTCCCCGCCGGCCGAAGTCACAGACACCGTGGGGGAAGGCGGATTCGAGCTCGGCCTTCTCCGTCGGTGTGAAGGTCACCGGGTAGTCGCTCCAGTCGATCGGCCGGAGCGCGCACTTGAGCACGTACAGGTCTTCCGGCTGGCCGGCGGCAATCCTGGTGTTGGCGTAGATCGGGTAGACGGTCTCGCAGGGCCCGCTCGTGCCGGTCACGGTCAGTCCACCGGGCTGGAGCGTGGGTGACGTCTGGCTGGTGTTGAGGAAGCACCCGTCGGCGAGCCCGACGGGCTTATCGCTGGCGATCTTTGCCTTCAACCCTCGCCACGTCGGGTCACCCTGGATGTTGTCCAGCCACTGGTTCATCGCCGATAGCTCGTACGCATTCACGTTCGCGACCTCGGCCGCCAGGACCGCGTTCTCGATGATCACCTGGTTTGCGGCGTCGCCGGCCTTCTGCATGCGCGCGCGCATCACGAACGACCACTCGGAGGTGTGGATATTCGCGCCCGGGATGGCGTCGAGATCGTCCCGCTGATCGATGACGGGCGTGATCTGAAGGCCCAGCGCCCCGCTGTTGTCCAGATCGTCGGCGTACACCGCGTGCAACGCCACCGGACTGGCGAGGCTGCGCTGGGCAGAGGGATTCCCCAGGTAGTCGAAGCCGCCAATGCTGGCGTTGAGGTCGGCGAACTGAGCCGGAGTGATCGCGCCCGACTCGAGCGCCGCGAGCCCGTACTGAATCCCCACGTTGTCGAGCGGGCTGGGGGCAAACCCGGTGGCCGGGTCCACGCCGAGCTGGTTGACGAGCTGCTGGCGCGCGTCGCACTTCACCCCGTTCGGGTTGGTGGTCGCGTCCCAGATCGTGTTCGGATCGCCGGGAACGGTGGCCGGAATGGCG
>Ga0213876_10002681_pt1 | contig 10393 bp, 9 predicted proteins | sample BarmaccomBMRX_R9_FD_160113 | JGI IMG/M metagenome (GOLD analysis project Ga0213876, IMG submission 160113) | Root-associated microbial communities from Barbacenia macrantha in rupestrian grasslands, the National Park of Serra do Cipo, Brazil - RX_R9 | ecosystem: Host-associated > Plants > Roots...
TGATGCAGTGGAGACAACGGACCCTCGATGAGATTGCCGATATGATCTGCGGCAATGGCGAGGGTATGCCGTTCGTCTACCGTAGCAGTAGCTACATCACACGGTTTTTCCGGGACGCCGACACCGACTTCGCACACGACGGCTCAACACGCGTCGCCTGGGTATCGGGCGTACTCGAGCAAATCCTCGCAGAACCACATCGTGACGCACAAACGCCGCCGCCGACTTTCTGTCGGGTCATCGCAACGCTTATGGACGTTGGTGACGCGAACGATGGCGATCCTGGTCGTACGTTCGCGCTCTCTAAGTTGAACACCTCGCTGGCTCGCGAGGGTTTCGAGGCATTTTATGCAGCCGATCACAGATGTTATCTTCGGCACATCGGCACGGGCGCAATCGCTGCATCGGCTGCAAACCCGCATCGCCCTCTTTCAAAGGACGAGCGAACGCGCCGCGATCTGCTTGCCGCCTTTCTCGACAAAGCCTCAGAAGACCAGTTGATCGAAGACGTGCTGTTGCCGTTGTTTCGCCAGCTCGGTTTTCATCGTGTGACCGCCGCTGGCCATAAGGATAAAGCGCTCGAATACGGCAAAGATATCTGGATGCGCTTCACGCTGCCGACGCAACATGTCTTGTACTTCGGATTGCAGGTTAAACGCGACAAGCTTGATGCAGCTGGTATTAGCAAGAATGGCACTGCAAATATCGCCGAGATCCTCAATCAAGCTACAATGATGCTCGGGCACGAAATCTTCGATCCGGAAACTAGCTGTCGCGTTTTGGTCAGACATTCTGAATTTGTTCGTCGTGACCAACGTCCCGCTGCCCGCAGCGGCATTGCCTCTGGCGCCCAAGAATATGCTCATCGACGATGACATTTCATTTTAGCAAGCGTGGCCCGCATGAGCATCAGCGACATGCGGGTTCGGGCGGATCGCGATTTTGAATTGGTTTGATCCACGCTCGACGCCCGGATGTCGCTGCGCGCATCATGCCCGTCAACGCCACCGGCGCCGCCGGACCTGGAAATTGCGCGGTTCGCCAACGACGTTTGATTGGGGCTCGTCAGTTACAGGTCACGTTACTGGAGGGATTCTCACGCCTATCTTCTTCTTCAAGGTGTCGCAGGTCGTCCGCACCTCCTCCGTGATGGCCGAGCAGGACTCGATCTCGTGGAAGATGCGTTTGGCCTCGTTGCGGAAGTGAGCGGCGGTCGTCCTCACGTCCTCGAGCATCCCGGCCACACTCGCCGTAATCGCCTCATGTCGGCTGGCGATTTCCTGCCCCATCGTCTCGATCTCCTTGGCCGCCGCCTCGTACTCGCGAATGACGGCTTCGGCGGAGAGTCTGCCAATCTCTGTGGCGCCGTCCAGGTGCGTGACATATTTGGGCAGCGCCGCCGCGCGATTCGCAGGCGGTGCATAGCTGCCGGCGTCATCGCCAGCGGACGGCGTCAAGGCTGCGATCTCCTTTTCCAGTTGATCGGCGATATTGTGCTCAACGTCGTTGATGTCGAAGGCTTTTACGACTGCATCTCGCATTACGAACTCCTTTAGGCGATCTCCTGCTTCAAGCGTGAAGCAGCAGAGCCTTGATGACTGTCGGAGGCGAGACTGATCGTTCAACGCCTATGAGCGTCGTCAACACCCCCCTGAGCTGTCCACCCACTGAATATGGCTAGAATGTGGTATCCACAGATTTTTCGTATTTCGGCGAGGCGAATGGTGCTGTGGTAGCGGTAGCGGCGGATTAGCTCTTAGGGCGGATTGGCGAGGCTTAATCCGCCTCTCTTGCTTGGTTCGGCGCAATACGCTTCGCTATTGCGCCTACGCCTGATCCTCCTGCAGCCGCAACCAGCCTGCCAGGCGTCGGCGCCGTCGATGTCGACATAGCCCCTTTTTTCTTCCATCGCGCGCGCGTGCTCGTGCGTCATGACCATGACTCCCCAACTGTCACGGATTTGAAGCACCTCGTCCTCGGTCAGCGCGGCGCCCTTCTCTTGCTGCGCGCGCCACAGCATTCCTGCGAGGCTGGGGATGAAGAAGAGCTCGAGCCCATCTGGCAGGGGACGCTTCACCAACTCGCCATATCCACCGACTTCACCGCGTTTGAGCTCGGACATGGCGTTCCCCTGCCCTCAAGCGCACAGAGACCCTCGGCGCGCTGCGGCTTCAATATGCCCACTGCTTTGAACTATAGATCGCCGACGACAGTTCGTCAGCAGCCAACCGCAATGCGCTTCTCAGGTCAGCCCTTTGCTCGCCCGAATCGAGCTCGCGGTCGTGAACGTGTCCGGGCGAACTCACGCTTAGATACAACGCCAGATTGTCGGTGCCGCAATCGGAAACCCGACAAGCGCGCGCGGCAAGATAAAGCAGGTCGAAGGCGTGATGGCGCTCGCTCTTGCGCTCGCCGAGCTCGCGCCTGAGCTGCCGGAAAATCCGCGGACCAACGCCTCGCCCTCGGGACGCATCGGCCCGCGAGAATCGTGAGCGAATGTCCCCGCGCTGTTTGAATGGTCTGAATCGAGCCTTGGTGTCATCGCCTCAGGGCTGCGCGTGACCTGCGCAACGCGTCGGATGGCTTTCGCTGTCGAAACGCATCCGAGGCTCTGCCCATTCTCACTGACGATCGGTGACCAGCATCACCGGCGCGGACGGCGCATCGGCCGGCGTGCGCGCGCTCGCATCGGCGGCAACGTTTGGCGGCTGGGTCGGATTTGCCGTGGCCTGAGGCGCGGTCGGCCCGGCAGGCGCGGTGGTGGTGGCGACGACGGGATTTCTGGCGCTGGCCTCGCGGCTCCAGTCGCAGGCGCTGGCCGGCGTGGCGGCACACGCAACAGCAACGAAACCCGCAGCAACGAAGACTTTCGTCATGGCTGGCTCCTTCCTGGGCAGGGGTGCTTCCGACCGGGCGAAGTCTAGCACAGCCGGCATCCAACCGACGCATCCGCCGCCATCACGAAGCCGTAAGCGCGCCCGCGGCCCGGCGACCTACTGGTAGAACCGGGGTGGCGGCGGAACCGCCGGCCGGCGCGGCTGCGGCGGATTGGGCGCGAGCCCAGGCAGCCCTGCCGCGAGCCCGGTCGTCGCCCCGGCCGGCCGCGGCGGCACCACTTGCGCCCTCGCCTGCGCCTGAGCTGCGGGCGTCCGCAGCATCATGCGCAGCATCTGGTCCTGGCCGGCCCTGAGCTGGTCGATCCCCTGCTGCAGGTTTTCGACGTCACGCGCGAGCTTCTGGATCAGCTGCTGCTGCTCCATCGGCGAAAGGTTGGCGTTCGCCTCGCCATTGTCCATACCGGGGACCTGATAGCCGCCGGTATTGCCGACAGTCGTCCGCAGCTCGGCGTTCGCCTCCATCGCCGAGTCCTGGGGGTCCACGGCCGGCAGCAGATCGATGACGCGCTGCGGCGCATATTCCGCCACCATCATCCTGACCATCTCGCTGCGCGGATATTGCCAGGCCAGCGCCGCGCCGGCGATACCACCGAACAGCAGCAGCACTACGATCATTTTAAGCAGCGCACCGCCAAACGACCTGCGGGCGACCCGCGGCCGCCTCGGGGCGGGAGACGCTGCCCTGACTTCGTAGAGCCACACGCCGATGCGGGCGATCACGTCGCGGACGACACCTGAAAACCCTGTTCCGGACTCCGGCTGCTCGAGCTCGATCCCGACCTCGGCCGGATCGATGGCTTGCTGTCGCTGCGCGGCTTGCATCAGGCGCTCCCCTTAGTCCGGTCCCCACGACCGCGGATGTAGTATCCTAAAATCTTCGTTACATCGGCCCTGCGCTTTGTCCAAAGCAAGACCGGATGGTGACGGCGGCAAGGCCATTTCCCGCGCGACCTTAGAATCGGTCGAGCAGCTGGTCGTCCTGTACTCTACCTCTGCGTGCATGCTCGAACGAGCATCGGCGGCATCAATCGCCACCACGATAGGATGCACAGCGACAAACGCGCCGATGATACCGCCAGGCCGCATTGGAGCATTCGTCCACAGCGTGTATCATTTCGCCCCCTATTGCTCTCGTCGATGAGTCCCGAATCGTTTCAATGCCAGGGAGCGACGATCATGTTTTCAAGACGACGATTATTGGCATTATCCGCGGTGAGCGGACAGAGCCCTCTTGTGACGCTGCTCAGCTCCGGTGAAACACCAGCGCGCGCAGCTCGATGCTTTCGCGCGGCGCCGCACCGGGAGGCGTCGTCGGATCGGTGAACGCGGTGTGCGGTCCAAAACGTGTCCGGCCGTCGGTTGCGGAATCGTAGCATTTCAGCAGCAGCGCCTCGTCCGGCGTCATTTCGGGGAAATAGAACCAGCGATGGGCCGGATTGTATGTCACCGAATAGGTCTCGCCGCGCCGGTTGGGATAGATCAGGTCGGAGGCGACGAGATCGCCGTCGGCAACGCTGGTGCCGTCGCACATCGCAAGCGGGGCGTCGCGCACCGGCCCCCGGATCGGACGCCACAGATTGATCACCTGCACCCGTCCCTTGAGGAGCTCATCGGCCTCATCGCCAAGATGCTCGCGCACGCGGTTCGGACCCGAGGCCACAGTCTGATCGACATGAACGCGCGTTGCCGGCTGCCTTGGGCCGGCGCCGCGGATGTCGGCCGCGCCCTCGACCCGCCTGCGCACCGTGTGGTCGAACAGCACCACGCGGTCCGCCTTCAGGCTCGCACGGATGAAAGCTTCCGACGCGGGATAGTAGATCCGCCTGATCTCGTTCTCGTCGTAAAAATCCTTCATCGCCGTCGGATGTCGCACCAGCGCAAAACCCTCGCGGTCGAGCGAGAAAGTGTTGGCAATCCCGCGTCCGTTGAAGATCGGGACGAGATGCGGCTCCGGCAGGTTGGTCGATTTCGGCTCGCCCGGCGGCGGATCAAAGGCGTAGGTGCGCGGCTTGGCCGAGGTCGGCTTCAGATAGTTGAGTTCGGCGGTCACGAAGGGAAGCGATTCGATCTTGGTTTCCTGCAGGCCCATTTGCCAGTCTCCGTTCAGGACGCGTGACAAGAGATGTTTGCAACGCCAGGCCCGCCGGCAAGCGCGCCTTATGAAATAGCAACGTTGCTGTCGCTGCATGGCACGGGCGTGGAAGATTTTTGCCCTGCGCCACGATGCGCGGCAACGAACCTCCTCGAAGGCAACGTCGCGAAACTCCGTAAAGCGTCGCGCTAAAGCGGATCGCCATTGCCCGAGAGAATCTGAGCCGCGCCGCCGATGCCGCGGCGAAAAGCTTCGTCGAAGGTGACGCCGCGAAACTGCCAGCGATACGGCCGGCCCTGCCAGTCGAAGTGCCAATCGGTGGCCCAGCCTAGATCGGCATCGTCCCACCTGAGATGTCCGATCAGAACCAGCTCCGCGCCCTGGTCGGCCACGGCCTGCGCCAACGCCGAAGACGGCCTCGTCGCAAGTCCGGGGCCAGTGAGACTGGAACGCGCGAGCGCCGCTTCATCGGGCAATATGATGCGTAGTCCCCGCTTGTCCGCAGCCGCGAGCAGCGCATCGCGCTGCAGATCGGACGCCCTCGCGTCGGAGCTGACGACATAGGTTCGGGCGCCCTGCTCCATCGCGACGAAGACGCCGAGCACAGGACGCGACAGCCAGGGCTTGAGACCAAGCTCGCTCAAGATGCCGTTGATCTTCTGGTCATCGAAATCGACGAACAGATCGTAGGGCCGGTCGCGCGTGCCCTGCTCATCACGCACCGGCGTGCCGGACATCTTGTCGTGATAGCGATAGGCTTTGACGAACTCGCTCGCGCGCGCCTTGTACGGCTGCAAGCGCGGATCGCCGGCGAGTTTCAGCGCGCCTGAGACCTTGATCAGGACGTCCTCCAGACAGGCGGCAAAACCGATCATCCGGTTGGCCTCGCCCTGGCCGGTGAGGACGGTCTGCGCACGATAGAGGTCGTCCGCCGCGCGTGCCTTCGCCATCGTGCAGCAGGCAAGCGCAACGACAAGCGCCATCAGGGTCCATCGCGGAGCCCGAGAGATCGAGCGATGCGCCGTCATGCCGAACCATCTCCGCTGCCACGGAGGATCGATCAGCTTCGGAGGGGATGCACGTCACACGCGCGTGATAGTGATCACTCTCATTCATTCGGCTGGAGCGGGCAATGGTGCATCGCGCGCCGGCGCGGGCTGCGGCCCGGCCAAAAGCCGCGACCAGCGCATCACGCCAAAGGCGTTGGTGACCGCGTAGACCAGCAGGCCAAGCACCAGAACTGCGTAAAGGCCGGTCGGACCGGACAGGGCCACGCCGAGCCAGCCGAGGCCGGCAACGAGCGCGACCCGCAGCAAAGACGCGGTGAGCGGCAAGACCATGCGGCCCGTCCCCTGCGAGGCGAAGTAGAGTGCAAGTCCGATGCCGAACAGGCCATAGGCCGGACCGACGATGCGCAGATATTCGACGCCACCCGCGGCAATGGCCGGATCATCGGAAAACAGTTTTAGCCAATGCTCGGGCATTAGCGCGGCGAGCAGACCGATCATTTCGGTCACGGTGCCGGCAAGTGCCGCGGCCGTCCAGGCGACCCGCCCCGCCCTGGCGAAATTGCCCGCGCCGACGCTGGTGCCGGTCATCGCCGCGGTCGGCGCGCCGATCCCGAACACCAGCGGCACCAAAAGATATTCGAGACGCACGCCGGTGCCGTAGCCGGCGACATAGGCGGGATCCGCCTTGCTGACGAGCGACATCGCGACGGCGACCGTGACATTGGTCGACACGCTGGTCAGCGCGGACACCATGCCGATCCGAAGGATTTCCAAGACCGGCGCTCGCGACAGCTTTGGCGGCCTGAACGACGGACGGATCACGCCGGCGCCCGACCAGATGTAGCAGCCCAGGATGATCGCGCCGAGCACATAGTAGACAAGCACGGCGGACGCCCCTCCGATGATGCCGAGCCGTGGGAACGGGCCGATGCCGAATATCAGCAGCGGCGACAGCGGGATCAGCAGAACCGTGCCTGCGACCATGACGGCGGCCGGCATCAGCATGTTGCCGGTGCCGCGGATGATCGCGGCAAAGGTATTGAACAGCCACAGCGGAATGGTTCCGACGAACACCAGCGACGAATAAGTCACGGCGGCCTTGAGCGAACCTCCCGATCCGCCCATTGCCGCGTAGAGCGCAGGGCCAAGGGGCAGAATGAGCGACGTGGTGACGATGCCGAGCGCGAGCGTGAGCAGCAGGCTCGTCCACACCACCTGATCGACCCGGCGCAGGTCCCCTGCCCCGAGTGCCCGTGACACCGACGACAGGATCGCGCCGCCAACCGCGCCGGCCGAGACCATCTGCAGCAGCATGAAAGCGGGAAACACCAACGCCATCCCGGCCAGCGCGTCGCTGCCCAGCCGCGCGACGAAATAGGTCTCGATCAGCCCGATCGCGGATTGCGCCACCATGACCAGCATGTTGGGCCAGGCAAGCCGCAGGATGGTGCGGCCCGGCGGGGCTTCGAGCAGCGGGCGGGTTCGCGCGTCCAAGGCCTCTCTCCGTCGCATGTCCTGCGAGAAGCGCAAGATTGCATGACGGTCATCATGTTACAAGCGCATGGCTGGCATCCTCGCGCCCGATCGCGACCGCTTGAACGCGGCGGCACATGAGGCAACCCGTCCGCCTCGCATGACGCCTAGTTCCGGGCGGCAACCCGCGGAAGCCCGTTCACGCGCTTGTGTCACTGCCTGGTATGAAGCCGATTTTCACAGACCGTTGACAGCGGCGCCGGCTCGCAGTCTATTGGTGACACGGGGGCAGCGATCCCCCCGCGAGGCGACATGCCCAAGAATCGCGTCCTGTTTCACGAAAGGACGCAGCATGTCTTCATATACCTCGATTTCCCCCGACAAGCTCTTTCGGCTGATCGGCACCCCCAACGCACCTGCGCTCGTGGATGTCCGCATCGACGAGGATTTCGCCGCCGATCCGCGCCTCGTCCCGGGCGCGCAAAGGCGTTCCCATCGCGACGTCCAGGCGTGGGCGCCAGGCATTGCCGGCCGATCCGCCGTGATCATCTGCCACGAGGGCCAGAAGCTCAGCGAAGGCACCGCAGCCTGGCTACGCCATGGCAATGTCGCCGCCGAAGTCCTCGAAGGCGGCCATCTCGCGTGGAAAGAAGCGGGTCTGCCGACCATTCCGGCCGACAGGATTCCAAAGCGAGATGAACGCGGGCGCACCGTCTGGGTCACGCGGGAGCGACCGAAAATCGATCGGATCGCCTGCCCGTGGCTGATCCGCCGTTTCGTCGATCCCAGCGCGGTTTTTCTCTTCGTCGCATCGTCGGAAGTCGAAGCCGTTGCCGAGCGTTTCGGCGCCACCGCGTTCGACATCGAGAACGTGTTCTGGAGCCATCGCGGCGAGTTCTGCACGTTCGACGTGATGGTCAGGGAATTCGGCTTGTCGACACCGGCGCTGGAGCGGCTGGCGACGATGGTGCGCGGCGCCGACACCGCGCGTCTCGATCTGTCGCCGGAAGCTTCCGGCCTGCTTGCCGCCTCGCTTGGACTGTCACGCATGTTCGACGACGATCTAAAGCAACTGAGCGCCGGCCATATGCTCTACGACGCTTTCTATCGGTGGTGCCGCGATGCAACGAAGGAAACTCACAACTGGCCGAGCAACAAGGTGAAGGCATGATCGAGAGCGGCGCGCTCGCCGAGGGTTGTCCAGCATGAGCGCGCGGCCAGCATTTCCGAAAATTGGGGGCGCCGAGGACGTGGAGAAAGCAAAATGAGCACACATACCGAGCGGCGGGACTTCATCCGAAACGTCGGGGCCATCGCGGCATCGACGGCCGTACTTGCGAGCACGCAGGCACTGGCTCAAGGCAATCAGCAGGCAGGAGGCAACGCCGTGCCTTATCAACCCAAACCGATGCCGTTCGACCCGAAATCCATCGCCGGCATCTCCGAAAAGGTGCTCGTCAGCCATTACGAGAACAATTATGTCGGCGCGGTGAAGCGCCTCAACGCGATCGGCACGCAACTGGCCGATCTCGATTTTGCCAAGGCGCCAAATTTCGTGATCAATGGCCTCAAGCGCGAGGAGCTCATCGCTTCGAACTCCATGATCCTTCACGAAATCTATTTCGACGGACTGGGCGGCGGCGGCAAGGCGAGCGGGCCGCTGGCCGACGCCATCGCGCACGACTTTGGCAGCATGGAGCGCTGGCGCGCCGAATTCTCAGCGATGGGCAAGGCCGAAGGCGGCGGATCGGGCTGGGTGATCCTGGCCTACTCGCCGCGCGACAGGCGGCTCGTCAATCAATGGGCCGCCGATCACACAACGACGCTTGCCGGCGGCCGACCGGTGCTGGTGCTCGACATGTACGAGCATGCCTATCACATGGACTATGGCGCGGCGGCGGCGCGCTACGTCGACGTGTACATGGAAGCGATCCGGTGGGACAACGCCGCCAAGCTCTATGAACAATATAGCCGCGAGGCTTAGGCGCATTGCGTCCCACCGATCGAGAACCGGTGTGCATTGAGACAGGTTGAGGCATGGCAACGACAATTCCATCCGGCCGGCTGACCGAGTTGGTTCGTTATTTCCTGCGGCTTGGCTTCCTCGGGTTTGGCGGGCCGGTCGCGCTGGTCGGGCAGATGGAACGGGAGCTGGTCGATGACAGGCAATGGCTCAGCAAGGATGAGATGCGGGAATCCATTGCCATCTGCCAGTCCCTTCCCGGCCCGCTCGCCATCCAGGTTGGCATCTACATCGCCTGGCTGCGCGGCGGCTTCTGGGGGGCGTGGCTCGGCGGATGGTGTTTCATCCTGCCGAATTTCGTCATCGTCGCCGCGCTGGGCGCGCTCTACATCCATCTCGGGGATCTGCAGCCGGTCACCGCGATCTTTTATGGCGTAAGTCCCGCCGTGATCGCGTTGATTCTGCATTCCTGCTATCGCCTCGCAAGGCTCGGGATGGAGGATAGGCTGCAATGGGCGATCGCCGCCGTCTGCCTTGCCGTCACCGTCGTTCTACAGGCCGAAGTAGCGCTGTTGTTTGTCGGCGCCGGCATCGTCGGGATGGTTCACTACGGCAGCCTGTTCAAACGAACGCCTGCGACCTTGGCGGGGGTGGCCGTCGTGCCGGCGGCGACGGCCCCGATCGCGCCGGTCGCAACCGGCTCCACGCTCACGAAGCTTCTGTTGTTCTTCCTCAAGGCCGGCTCGCTGACCTTCGGCAGCGGCCTGGTGATCGTCCCCTTCCTCGAGCAGGGGCTGGTGCAGCAATATGGCTGGCTCGACGAGCGGCAATTCTTGATCGCCGTGGCGATCGGCATGATCAGTCCCGGACCGGTGGTGATCACCGCAACCTTCGTCGGCTATCTGGTCGCCGGCTTCTGGGGTTCGCTCGTCTCCACAATCGGCATCTTCCTGCCGTC
>Ga0213876_10002682_pt1 | contig 10392 bp, 8 predicted proteins | sample BarmaccomBMRX_R9_FD_160113 | JGI IMG/M metagenome (GOLD analysis project Ga0213876, IMG submission 160113) | Root-associated microbial communities from Barbacenia macrantha in rupestrian grasslands, the National Park of Serra do Cipo, Brazil - RX_R9 | ecosystem: Host-associated > Plants > Roots...
CCGGGTAGTTCCATGCTGGACGATTCTAAGGCCATGCAAGCGCAGGCGGACCGAATGCAGACTCGCGACAACAACACGGTGGTCCATTATGAAGGTCACGTGGTGATGTGGCAGGGCGCCAATCGCCTTTCTGCGGAGAATATCGACATCAACCGGGATACTCAATCGCTGCATGCCTCGGGCAACGTTGTCAGTGAGTTGGTCGACAACAAAGCGGACAAGACCACGACAGACGGCGATGGTACTCAGAGCGTGGCGAGCACGGTGACACCTGCAGGCGCGGCGGATCCTCCGATTTTCACGATTGTCCGTGCGCCGGAATTGAGCTATCGCGATGATACGCGAGTCGCGACATACACGGGTGGCGTGAAGCTCACACGCGAAAAGATGACGGTGGTGGGCGATCAACTGCAGGCCTTTTTGACTCCCAAGACAAACAATAATACGAATCAGTCCTCTCTGGATCACGCCATCGCGAGCGGGAAGGTGACCGTTTCACAGAACGTGGCGGAGGGCCGCACACGCGTAGGAACGGCCGAGCATTGCGAGTACTACACAAAGGACAGCAAGGTGGTTCTAAACGGTGGTGCTCCGCAGGTGATTGACAGCTACAAGGGTCTCACGAAGGGGACGCAACTCACTTACTTCAGCGATGAGGATCATCTCATCGTGGAAGGCGCCAAAAAGCAGCTCGCGTACACGAAGATGAAGAAGAAGTAGGTTCTTGTGCCGAGTGCTGAGGTACACGTCAATCTGCTGCTATGGAAAGCAATCCATGAGAGACGCTTGCTTCGGCTGACTTATAAAGGTCGCGAACGCGTTGTTGAACCGCACGACTATGGCGTTCACAACGGAGTAGCGAAGCTCTTTGCTTATCAGGTGGGCGGATCCAGCAGTCACAAACTCCCGGCGTGGAGATGGATGGAGGAAGAATTGATCTCGAACATTCAGCTGCTCGATCGCAGGTTTCGTGGTTCGCGGCCGAGCGTATCGGGCAGGCATCACAAATGGGACAAGTTGTTCATCCGAGCGCAACCGGCTGATGAGGAGCGTAAGTCGCTATGATGAGACTGCCAGCGATTCCTTTGTTGCCCGGGTGGCGAAATCGGCAGACGCAAAGGACTTAAAATCCTTTTCGCGGCAACGCGAGTGCGGGTTCAAGTCCCGCCCCGGGCACCACTTAGCATCGCGAAAACAAAAGGCAGCCGGCCAGCTTTCTGTCGACACGGTGTTGCCGCTGGACCGCGCCGCCGCCGAACACGCAGCCGATGTTCGTTACAAATTGGAACGCACGGGTCAAAAGATCGGCATGGGCGACGGTTTGCTCGCGGGGATTGCTCTGGCGCACGGGCTGCCGCTGTTCACCAGGAACAGATCCCATTTCGAGCGTGTCCAAAATCTCAAATTGGTATAGCTCGAGACCATCGGGAGCGGCTGATTTGGACTTCTAACGGCTGCCGGAACCGCACGCGACCGCTCCTGCTAACAAGCCCTAGAGCTGCCCAGAGTGCTGGACGTAATGTCCTAAAGCTCAACGCTCCGTTTTGACGATATGAAAGCGAAGGCTGGAGAACCCGTAGCAATACCCCTGTCCAAGAATTTGGCAGTGGCGCGGCAAAATGAGCGATCAAGATACAAACGCGATTCTCGACTCGGTTTTCATAGGCATCATCATTGTTAACCTGAACGGCCAGATCGCCGAGTTTAACCCTGCTGCAGAAAAGATCTTTGGCTACCGGCGAGATGAGGTCGTAGGGAAAGAGATCGCCGACGCGATTGTTTTGCCCGAGTCCAGGGAGGCGGTTAAACGCTATCTCGGTCGTCTGCCGTTGCGCGGCAAAGTTCGGCTGCGCGAAAGACGCAGATGCCTGAACGGCCGCCGGTCCGACGGCAGCGAAGTTCCGCTGCAATTTGCACTCTCGCTGGTTGTTTTTCGAGGATCGCAGGCGATCCTTGCCTGTGTGCGAGATGTGACCGCGTGGAAGACTGCTGAACGTAGGGCTACGGCGCAGTATGCCGCCACCCGAGCCCTCGGCACCGCGGCCAATCTGTCGGAAGCTGGGCCGGAGATATTGGCGGCCATCTGCCGCAGTTTGGAGTGGTCGGTCGGCATTCTTTGGGAATTCGATCGCCAAGAGCACGCACTGCGCTTCACGGCCTCATGGGAGGCACACGGTTCGCGTACGCAGAGATTCGTTCGCGGAAGCGCCACCACTACTTTCCTGGAGGGAATTGGATTGCCGGGGAGAGTTTTGGAAAGTGCAAGTCCGGCCTGGGTTGTAGATGTCCAGGAAGACTCAAATTTCCCACGCATCTCGCTTGCTCACCAGGTCGGTTTGAGAGCCGCATTCGCCTTTCCGATTGTGAGCGACGGCGGCGTACTGGGTGTGATGGAATTCTTCAGCACGGTCCGTGAGGCCCCGGACCGAGACCTTCTGGATATGTTGGGCTCTATCGGCAGCCAGATGGGTCAGTTCATTGAACGCAAGCGCAACGAAGACGAACGCCGCAAGAGTGAGCAACGTATCCGACGCATCATCGATACTTCGCTTGAGGCAGTGGTCACGATGGACGCTCATGGCATCATCACAGGTTGGAATCCCCAAGCTGAGGTCACCTTCGGCTGGCAGCGTGAGGAGGCCGTTGGGCGGCGCATGTCGGACACAATTATTCCGCCTGAATACCGCACGGCGCATGAAAGGGGCCTGCAACATTTCATGGCCACGGGCGAAGGGAAGGTCGTCAACAAACGAATCGAAATCAGCGCACTCAGACGGGATGGACAAAGATTTCCGATCGAGCTAGCCATTTGTCCATTGCAGCTCGAGGACGGGTGGGCCTTCAGCGCTTTTATTCGAGATATTACCGAGCGGAAGGAGAACGAAATTGAGCGCAAGAGTGCGCGCGAGGCGCTAGAGCGCTCCTTTCAAGATCTCGAGCTTCGCGTGCAAGAGCGAACAGAAGAACTGCATAAGGCCAAAGAATCTGCTGAGAGGGCAAGTCGAGCTAAGAGCGAGTTTCTGGCTAATATGAGCCACGAGATTCGCACTCCTTTGAACGGCGTAATCGGTATGACGGGCCTGCTGATGCAGGAAGATCTTACTCCGGACCAACGCGAGTACGCACAGATGATCAAGACTTCGGGCGAAGCACTTCTCAGCGTGGTGAACGATATCTTGGATTTCTCAAAAATCGAGGCGGGGAAATTCGAGCTGGAATCGATCGATTTTGAACCGAGGGCCATGTTTGAGGAAGCGCTCGAACTGGTCGCCCCAGACGCTCACCGCAAGAATCTGGAGCTAACCTCAGACATCGACGCGGAATTTCCGTTGCAGGTCGAAGGCGATCCGGCACGGCTCAGACAGATCCTCCTGAATCTACTTTCGAATGCCGTTAAGTTTACCGAACGTGGCGAGGTGAAATTGCGGGCGTGCCAGCAACTTTCCAATTCGGGTGGTACGGAAATCTATGTCGAGGTGTGTGATACCGGCATTGGCATTTCCGAAGAGGTACAGTCGCAACTCTTTCAAAGCTTTACTCAGGCCGACTCTTCGACTACCAGGAAGTACGGCGGCACAGGCCTCGGCCTGGCAATCTGCAAAGAGCTAGTGCAGCGCATGGGTGGCAGAATCGGCCTAGTCAGCCAGCCCGGACACGGAAGCACTTTCTGGTTCACTCTGCGGCTCCCGGTCACAAAGGTGCCGCATCCGGTTTTCGAGGACAGTTGCGGATTGGAGGGGTGCCGTGTTCTTGTAGCCGATGACAACGAGACCAATCGGCGCATCCTCTGTACGCAACTGAAACACTGGAAACTGATTCCTCACGCCGTCGAAGACGGCCCCGCTGCTTTGCGGGCTCTTCTGAGTGCGAGCCGACTAGGTCAGCCATTCAATCTGGCCATCGTCGATTTCATGATGCCGGTTATGGACGGCGCGATGCTGATTGAAGCGATCCGGTCTCAGGTTCTGTTGTCAGGTCTTCCAATTATTTTGCTTACCTCGGCTCGTTCTAAAGACTTGTCAGCTCACGTAAGGTCGTTGGGAGCGGCGTGCTTGACGAAGCCAGCACGGCAGAAACATCTGCTACGAACGATTCGGCTGGCGCTCGGCAGAGACGGCGCAGAGCATTCCAACCAGCCATTCAAAAGCTCGAACGAGCATGCGCAAGTCGTGAGCTGACTACTCGGTAATGGCAATTGCAGCCGAACGCGCATGCAGGAGAAAAGCCGTTTTACACTCCCTGCAACAACGCCATTCCTGAGATACACTAAAGCCTTTCGATAGCCATGTATGACCGTCGCCGTCTACGCGCGCTTGCCATCTGACGTATGCCGAATGTATCGGGGCTAGTTCTAACCGACACCGCTGCGGAACACGTCATCCCGAACACGCTTCGCGACAACTTGAGCAAGCGTGAAATCCCAAGCCTCTATGGTCTGAGAGGTGCGGCTGCACTGGTGGTCGTGATCTTTCATGCGCTTTTAAATTACAACCTGGGACGTCTTGTGCCGGCTGGCCACGCTGTCACGCTGTTCTTCGAACTGAGCGGGCTGTTGATCACGTGGCTGATTCTCGGGGAATGCGATCAAGCCGGCGGCCTCGATATCCGCCGATTTTATGCGCGCCGCGCACTTCGGTTGTTTCCTGTCTTCTATGTCGTTTGGGTGTTATGTCTGGTGTCCAGGCAAGTTCCCGGAAAGTGGGCCTATTTTTTCTACATGGGCGATTACTTCCTTGCCATTCGACAACAAGGCAGCATCCTCGCACAGGCATGGTCATTAGGCGTTGAAGAAAAGTTCTATCTTCTGTGGCCTTTGATCCTGACCCACATTGATCGGAAAAAATTGATCAACGGCATGGTAGCGATCCTAGTTCTCGAGCCGCTTTATCGCTATTACATGGACCTGTTCGGCCATGGCCCTTACACGTGGTTCGCATTCGACACCCATGTGGATTACATAATGATCGGGTGCCTGATCGCACTACTGGTCAAGCAGGGTTGGCGCCCGCCCGCCTGGGTCGCTCATCCAGTGACGCCTGTTAGCGCGTTATTGCTGCTTTCGCTGTTTCCGCACGACGCGAACGTTCCCCCCTACCTGTTGGCGGTGCTTTTGGTCGCGGTCATCTGCAGACCGCCGTCCATCTTGAACAACCGAGTGGCTCGATACCTCGGCGCTATCTCGTACTCGCTGTACCTGTGTCACAACTTATCCAACGTGGCGGTCTGGGATCCGCTGTTGGGAAGGGTTCATTTTCATTCCCCTTTCACGGCAATCGCATCGCAACTTGCCTTTTCGATTGCAGTCGCGTCTGCTCTTTATTGGCTCATTGAACGGCCGTTCTTAGCGTTAAAAAATCGCTTCCATCACGGCCGCGTGGCCCATTTCGCGTAGCCAGCGCAATTAACGTTGGATACCCTACATTCCGCTCTCGCTGTGCCGGGCAGCGACGTACCAAGATACCTCGAGTACTTAGATCCTGATGCAGTCCCACATAGTACTCGAAATCGGTACAACTACTAGACCTTCAATGACATAGCCAGTATACTCGGGACTTCTGAGCGCAGAGACACTTCGAAATCCCGCCATTTCCGTCATCATTCCGTGCTACAACGCGGCTACAGAGTTGCAGTCGTGCCTGGCTGCGCTGGCGGACGCTGCCTGCGATGAAGCCGAATATATCGTGGTCGATGACGGCTGCACAGACGGATTCGATGACACTATCGCCGCTGCATCCATTCCCGTCCAGGTCATCCGAATGGGGGTCCAGACCGGGGCCGCAGCCGCGCGGAACTCCGGTGCCTCGGCAGCCTCGGGCGACATACTGTTTTTTTTGGATGCTGACACTTGCGTGAATCGCGAGACTCTCCCGAAAATTCTTGCTTGTTTCCGGCGTGACGCGGCGCTAGGTGCTTTGTTCGGCGCTTACGACGATCAGCCTACGCAACGCAATTTCTATTCCCAATATCGGAACCTTCTGCATTGCTATGTGCACCGTGAAAGTTCCGGACCCGCGTGTACGTTCTGGACCGGTTGCGGCGCCATTCGACGCAGCACCTTTGTCAAGCACGGCGGATTTGACGAATCGCCGTGGAACGTTGACGATATAGAATTCGGCAACCGGCTCTCCAATGATGGTGTTCACATCGAACTGCATCCGGATATCACGGTCTGCCACCAAAAGCGTTGGACTTTTCTCTCCACGCTGCGAACGGACTTGTTGCTGAGAGGCGTTCCCTGGACCTTACTGATTTTGCGCCAACAGCGCATTCCGAACGTCTTGAACGTTTCTTACGCGAATCGAGTGAGCGTCGTGCTCGTCACCCTGGCGATCCTTGCTTCGTTAGTAAGCTTGGGCCGGACCGCTGCTCTGGACTTTTCCGCAGCCTGCCTTTTCAGCGCCGCCTGCATAAACAATCGCTTTTACCAGTTTCTCTGGAAGCGTCGCGGTCCTATGTTCGCTGCGCGAGCTATCCCGGCACACCTATTCCATTTCGCCGTTTGCGCGCTCTCTTTCTCGATGGGTTCTATCGCTTTCGCTCGGGAATTGTTCACTTCGCGCGAGCCCATGGGCGTCCTTTCAGACCTGGAGTAACTTCTCCACTCAGCCAAGCTCAAAGAATTGTTGGCTTGGGGAACGCCTGCAATCGCGCACTCCCTTGTGATACGCAAGCTCGAAGTGAGTCAGCACGTGCGCGAGCTGGTTTTTCGACAAGACGGCGCGTTTCACTCCGGCCCAATGGACCAGGAAATCATACGCCGGTCCGCGCTCGAGCCGCTGTGTTAATACGTCTTCAGGCTGAAGCGCCCCAGCCCACTTCATAAAGAGGTCTCGACGAACCCTGATGTGGGCGCGTTGGGCCAACCTCGCGAGAACGAAATTAAGAACACCTTGCTCCCAGAAGAAGGTGTCCGGTTGCAGAAACTGGCGCGGCTCGGAAAACTGAATGAAGGGCTCGAACATTTCCCGTGTCAGAATGCCGGTGGTCGCAACCATCTGGCCCACATTGAAGACGAATCCAGGGAAGTGAAAATCGGGGAAGAGCCGCGCGACAACATCAGGATCAAAGTAATGTTCTCTCGTCTCCTCGGGCCCGTGGTCGACTCCCTCTACGACAAACTCCTCCTCAAACTTTTCCAGCCTCTCAAGCATGGGACCGGCAAAAACAATGTCGCTATCGAGAATGAGGCAACGTTCTCGCTCGGGCAAAAACAGCGGCTCGAGCCGCGCCACTCCCCATCCGAAGCACTTCCCAGACGAAGGAAAGATGTCGACCGCAAAGCAATTCTCAAGTTCGGAGGTATCGTAAGCGCCTGCGGCGTAGTCCTTGATCAAGGTCACTCGGATGTGCGGATACCAGCGCCGGATACTCGCAATACAACAACGCGTAAAGCGCAGGTCCGTACGATGTCCAATGACGAAAATGCGACCGATTCGCACGGGTCAGCGTTCCCGAAGGACTGTGAGGCGAGTTGGCAATTAAATAGAATTTTACAAACTAGTGTGCGCACATTGCTAGTGTTCGCTGAATGGTACTAACGTCTATATCTCCAAAACTCCGTGGGGTCTACTCGGGGCCGTGATCGAGCGGCGCTTTGGTCTGATCACAACTCTCTTGCTTGTAACCATGGCCGCAACGCAGGTCGGGTCGGCGATAATCGAGAGCCCAACTAACGACGAGCCGACCCATTTGACTGCCGGCTACATTTACCTGACTACTGGGGACTACAACATGAGTCCTGCTCATCCACCTCTCGGCCGCGTCCTGGCTGCTCTGCCGCTCCTAGCCATGCCGCTCGAGCGTCTTTCGCCCGATAGAGCTTGGTTGGATTTGCCGAAGTTCCTGTGGGGGAACGGGGTGCCTGCCGAAAAAATCTTCCTCTGCGCGCGCTTAGTTATCGTCGCGCTCACGATTCTCTTCGGTTTTTATCTCGCATGGTGGACGCGCCGTCGCTTTGGCCCCGCGGTCGCGCTGATAGCCCTGACCTTTTTTGCGTTTGACCCTAACCTGATCGCGCATGGTCACTACGTGACGACGGACCTGATTGTTTCACTGATGATTTTCCTGACGTGCACGTTTTGGGCGGATTTCCTGGAGGCCCCGAGTTGGAAAAATATGCTGCTCAGCAGCATATTTCTAGGTTGCGCTCTTGTGAGCAAATTCTCCGGCGCCTTCCTCCTGCTCGTACTGCCGATGCTCTACTTGGCGGCGTGGCGGCGCAACGGGGGCCGCGCGTTTTTCACCTGGCGCGGCGCGATCGTGACCGCGGTCCTTATGGCCGCTGGCGCAGGCCTGGTGGTCGGTGTTTCGTATGGGCCAGAAGTAAGGCCTCTTCTTTCTTCGTTGGGCCGAGCAGTACTGCATGGCGGATTTTCATCGGCAACGCAAGCCCGCGCGGCCCTTCTAAACTTCGGCTACTTCAAGGGCATGCACCAGTTGGCTCAGGATGACACGAACGGGCACGCAGCCTATCTGCTTGGCCACTTCAGCACGAGCGGAGGGTGGAACTATTTTCCGGTTGCATTTCTCGTCAAGACTTCAACCGGCGTTCTCCTCGCTTGTGTCATCGCAGCGCTTGCCCTAGTCCGCCACCGGCGCCGGCTATCCGACTTATCACTGTGGTGTCTGGCACTGACTGCCGCGACATATTTTGCAATCGCGATGTACTCCTCAATCGACATCGGCATTCGCCATATTTTGCCTGTTTATCCGCTTTTGTACGTCTTGCTCGGGTTTGCGCTAGTGAATTACACACCGGCCCTTTTGAAGAAGGCACGGCCATGGACCATCGCCGCGCTCCTCAGTATGGTTGCTGCAGAATCGCTGGTTACCTATCCGCACTACCTGGCGTTTTTCAACTGGCCTTCCGGCGGCCCAGCAAGGGGCGCTGACTACCTGTTGGATTCGAACATTGACTGGGGACAAGACGTCCAAGGTCTCGGACACTTTGTGGCAGTCCATCACTTGACTCCCGTCTGCACGGCCTTGTTTGGCTCAAATCCCGTGGAGTACTACGTGCCCGGCGCCCGAGACCTTGTGAAGACTGGTATGCCGGAAGGTCTCCAACACGTTTCATGCGTCGTTGCCGTCAGCCTCAACCTGCTGCGAGGTCTCGATGTTCCGCCGGCCATGTTCGCGCCCTTGCGGCAGAGACGGCCCACGGCCCAGATCGGCCATTCGATTTACCTCTACGACTTGCGACGCTAGTCGACCGTGCTTCGAAGCTCGCGTCCGGTCCGAATGCGGCCTGCCAAATATCCCGCCATATTGGCTACTTGAGAGACCAGCAGCAACGACGACAATGTGAACGCGCTGAGCCGTTTCTCCGCCGAAAACGGGAACGTGATCATCTGCCAATAAAAGTCGACGGATTTCACCTTCACACCGGCTTCTCCTGCGGCAGCCTTTTTCGACCAGAAATGCGCGCCACCAACGCCGTAACGAAAGTGCTGGTGCGAGAAGGAGCGAAAGTCGAGCATTTGATGGTGCCTCACGACCGCGCCGGGGAGAAAGCGCAATTGGTACATCTGATTCCATCGAGCGCATAGCTCCCGATCTTCGCCCGCCGCGCGTGGAAAGGTCTCATCAAAGCCACCCAACTGCATCAGACGGCGTCGCGGAAACGCCAGGTTATTCGAACAGAAGAATGTCAAATCCGGATGGCGCGCGAAGCCCTTATAGAGGAACGTGATCAGCATCTGGCTTGCCCGGCCATATATGTTGTTTTCCGGCGCATCGACAATGCGTCCACCAAACCCCGCATCCGGAGCGCTCTTAAATGCCGCATCGAAGGCCGTCAGCCAGTCACACTGGGGAATGCAGTCATCGTCGGTAAAGACAACATAATCACCGCGAGCGCAGCTCAGTCCCAGGTTTCGTGCTCGTGCAGGGCCTTGGCCGTCGCTGCGGTAGTAACGGATCGCCAATGACGCGCTGTGGCGGTCAATGACGTCGCTCAAAGGTATGTCGCTACCGTCGTCTATGACCAGCACCTCAAAATCGCTGCCCGGATAATCGATCCTCTCCAAGGCTGCCAGGCAACGATCGAGCATCGACACCCGGTTGCGTGTCGGAATGATGATGGAGAATCGCAACGAGGCAGGCATTTTAGAAAGAACAGCCTAAGCTTGCGCCCAAAAGCGCTGAACACGCCCGCGAAGGTGCACCCTCGTAACAGCCTAACGCATGTTAAGCTCGCAGTTGAATCGATTTGCGACGGACTCGCAACTTCTGCTTTTGCGAGCAGCACTACTGGCTGGACCACCCGCAATCGACGCTGCAAACGCCTGGCTCGATGCTCATCGCGAGCTGGCGCACGACGCCTTCCAAGATCTGGACTCCGGCTCGCGCCGCCTGCTTCCACTCGTTTATCAGAACGTAAAAAATGATATT
>Ga0213876_10002683_pt1 | contig 10387 bp, 6 predicted proteins | sample BarmaccomBMRX_R9_FD_160113 | JGI IMG/M metagenome (GOLD analysis project Ga0213876, IMG submission 160113) | Root-associated microbial communities from Barbacenia macrantha in rupestrian grasslands, the National Park of Serra do Cipo, Brazil - RX_R9 | ecosystem: Host-associated > Plants > Roots...
CTGGTCAATACCGGCGTTGGATTTACAACTACCTGTACTACCTCGTTATTTGTGCATCCCGCCGTGGTGATCAACGTGTAATTATAGTTGACCGTAACGGCGGCATTGGTAGTATTGATCAGTACCTCCGACGGGTTACCCGTACCGGAAGCCGCACCATTGCTGATCCCCGCTACCGCAGGTCTGGTCCAGCTGAATGTATTGGTACTTGCGGTATTGCTGGCAGGCGTATAGCTGAACACGGTATTGCTGCAGACTCCCGCAGGCGTAAGACTGCTGCTCAGCTGCGTGGCAGGATTTACTGTGGCCGCTATCGCAAAACTATCTCCCGCACAGGTGCCGGCGATCGGCGTTACGCTATACAGGAGCTGCGCGGAATTGGTGGTGGTATTGACCAGGAACTCAGAAATATTGACCGAGGGCGTAATGCGTTGCGCTCCGCCCGTAACAGATCCGAAAGGAGAAGCGAGCGGGGTAGACCAGGTATAAGTGGTGCCCGCCGGTACGCCGCCAGGCGCCACTGTAAATGTATTGGACGAACAGATGCTGGTAGCCTTGTTGCCGATGATAGGTATCGGATTGACAGGAACGGTAACGGTAAAGTTGTTGCCCGTACACCCATTGGCGATTGGTGTTACCGTGTACACCGCAGATGCAGCCGCAGTGGTCACATTCGTCAGCGACTGCCCGATAGAAAGCTGATTGGACTGCGCGCTGCCGCCCGTGATCGAAAAAGCAGGATTCATCACCGGAATACTCCAGGTGTACGTGGTGCCGGTTTGTATACCCGGCGGCGAATAGGAGAAACTGTTCCCGCTACAGATAGCGGCTACTGTCTGGTTGCTGGCAACAGGTATCGGGTTAACCGTTACGGCAGTTACAAAATCAAGACCGGTGCAGCCATTGGCTACAGGCGTTACCGTATAATACAGGATGCCCGGATCGGTGGTAATATTTGAAAGCGTTTGACTGATCGCGCTCTGCGAATTGGCGAATGCCCCACCGGTAACTACGCCACCCGGAACGCTTACCGGAGCTGGCCAGGAGTATTGCGTGCCCGCCGGAACACCCGTAGGCGCAACCGTAAAATTGGTGCCGCTGCAGATAGCAGCGGTCTGGCTGGTAATAACCGGCACAGGCTTAACCGTTACCGTTACAGACTGTGTATTAGTACAGGTATTGGCTGTCAGCACATAATTGTAGGTTGCTACAACCGGCGTAGTTCCGATATTCACCAGTATCTCGGCAGGATCATCCGTGCCTGTCTGGGTTGGATTGGAAATATTGGTAACTGAGTTTCGCGTCCAGTTGAAAATAGTGCCCGCCGTTGAAGAACTCGGTACATAGGTGAATTGCGCGCCGCTGCAGATAGCGGCCGGACTCAGCGTTGATGTAAGCGTAGGCTTTGGGTTCACGATCACCGATACCGTTTGCGTATTGGTACAGGCAGGCGTGGCGGAAGTACTTAATGTATAATCGTAGTTTACCGTAATCGGGGCATTGGTGGTATTAACAAGCGTCTCATTGGGGTTTCCATTGCCCGATGCCGCCGTATTACTGATGCCCGCAACGCTGGCACGTACCCATACATAGGAAACGGTCGATGGCGTATTGCTTCCTGGCGCATAGCTGAATACAGTATTGCTGCAGATAGGGGAAGGAGTAAGCGTCGTATTCAGTTGTGTGGCCGGATTAACATTTACACTGACTACCTGCGAACTGGCGCATCCTCCCGATGATATCGTATACAGGTACTGGACCGTTACCGGAAGCGTAGTGGTGTTTACCAGCACCTCACTGATTCCGTTATTTCCCGAAGTAACCGGATTGCTGATGCCGGCCGAATACAATCGCTGCCAGCTGAATGCAGGGCCCGGAGATGTACTGGTCGGCGTGTAACTGAAGGTGGTGCCGCTGCAGATATCCGGCGGCGTGAGCGAACTGCTTAACGAAATAGAAGGTGGCGCTCCCGTGTTCACTGTAACATTCACCGTAAAAGTACTTCCAATACAGCCGAATGTCTGCGGAGTTACGGTATAAGTAACAGTGGCCGCAGCACCCGTATTATTGCTGAGCCCCTGACCCACATATTGAAGGCCCACACTCTGTGCCGCAGCGCCGTTAACTGCACCTACCGGTGCAACAACCGGCGTAGGCCATGTATAGGTTGTACCCACAGGAGCCGAGCCCGGATAGATCGTAAATCCATTCGAATTACAGGTACTCACATTTATGGGCGAAGCGATGCTCGGAATAGGGTTTACGATCAGGAACAGGGTTTGGGTATTGGAACAACCCGTAACACCATTGGTCAGTGTGTATGCATAGTTGACCGTTACAGGCAGCAGCGTCGTATTTGTCAGGGCTTCGTTCGGATTGCCTGTACCGGATGCCGCGCTGTTACTGATGCCGCCCACCGCCGCACGGCTCCAGGCAAATGTAATATTCGACTGCCCGGACGTGGGAATATAAGTGAATGTATTACCACTGCAGACAGAAGGCGCATACGGATAGGTGCTGGATAGAATGGGCGAAGGGTTCACCGCTACATTAAAACTTTGTGTATTGCTGCAACCCAGCTTGCTGAGCGTGAAATTGTATGTTGTGGTGAACTGGTTAAGATGATCACTGCTCACCAGCACCTCACTGATATTGCCGTTACCCAACCCGGAATTGGGACTGATCTCCGGCGGCGAACTGCGCGTCCAGCTAATGGATGTGCCACCCAATGCAGAGGTAGGAACATAATTGAAAGTAGCGCCGCTGCACATGATCACATTCGTGGTGGAACTGCTCAGAACAGGCAGCGGATTCACGTTTACCGTTACTGTTTGAGTAGCCGCACAGCCGGTAGCGATATTCTGCATGGAATAAACATAGCTCACAGCTTTCACCGACAATGTGGTATTGGTGAGTGTTTCCTCCGGACTATTGGTTCCCGATCCCGCACCGTTACTGATACCCGCCACTACAGCTCTTGTCCAGGAAAAATTTACGTTCGGTGATTGATCTGAAGAAGGCGAATAAGAAAAATTGGACCCGCTGCACACGTCGGGCGGTGTAGTTGAGCTGTTCAATGCCGGCAATGGATTCACCAGCACGGAAAGATTCTGCACGTTATTGCAACCGTTCGCCGTTAGTGAAATGGCATAGGTGGCCGTGAGAGGAGTAGTGGTTGTATTGGTAAGCGCTTCGCTGATGCTGCCGTTGCCACTGCTCGTGTTGGGCGCGATGCCAACGGAAAGCGCCCTGCTCCAGGTGATGGCTGTACCTGCTGTTGCACTGGCGGAAGTGTAAACAAAAGTGGTTCCCGTACAAATTGCCGTGGTAGCCGTGCTGTTTGTGAGCACGGGTTTGGGATTCACCGTTACCACCAGCTTGAATGTACTGGCATCCGAAGCGGTCACATTATAGGTAACAGTTGCAATGGCGGTGGTGCTGTTGGTGAGCGTCTGATTAACACTGGTCTGCGGGGTCGCCTGCGGCGTGGCATTGACCGAACCCGCAGGACTGATAATGGGAACGCCCCAGGTATAGGTAAGGGAACTGGGACTGCCCCCGGGGGCAAAGCCTAGCGCAGCCCCGCTGCAGATCGTCTGACTGTAAGTAGGTGCCTGGGCCTGGGCAGAAACGAAGCCTGCCAGCACTAGCAACACAGTCAAAATGCATGACTTTACTCTCTTACTCCCTGGCTTGCGGCGAACGCCTGAATAGTTGGTCATTGGATTTATTCAACGGGCGAATCTATTACCCGTGTCATTCTTTTAAAGATGGCAAATCGGGCTATTTCGTTGCCCGATATGCAAGTCAACTTTTATAATGGGGGGCTATAGGATGACGTCGAACAATTTATGTAAATTATCCCGATCTATGACGATCACGTCAACAGCAGCCCGACATTTATTATCACAACACTCCCTAACTACTTGATTCTTAACTTAAACAGCGCCGATGCAGCTAAGTGGGATTGCAAAAAAAATGAATCCGGGCTAAACCGGCAAATCCGGCGGGCCGATTTAACGATTTCCGCACATTTCGGGGGCGGAAGGCGAGATTTTCGATGTCAAACCTGGTTACCCCGCCGGGAGGGTGGGGTCTGCGGGCAGGTTACCGGTAAATATCCAGCAGTCCATCGGGGAGGATCACATGGATCTGCTTTTTAGTGCGATCGATCTTGGCCAGGGTTTGTTCATGCAGGGGTATCAGGGCTTCCTTGCCGGCCAGTGAAATGCGGAGCAATACCTGGTGGGGCTGTTCTATCACTTCCTCCACCGGACCAAGGTTCTCGCCTTCATTGATCAGATCGTAGCCGAGCAGGGAAATAGGCGCAGACTTGCCGGCAAGTTTCCGAAAATCCTCGTCCAGCAGCCAGGCATTCCGCGAAGCGAGGCGCCTGGCCGATTCTTTCGTATCGATGCCTTCCAGTTTTACATAGGTCTCCTCCTCATTTCTGGCTTTGGAGGATTGGATAAAATAAGGCAGGTAAGATCCTTTATGTTCCTCGATGAACAAGGCTTCGATACCCTTCAGCAGGGTCTTCTTCCCAAGCGCATGCTTCAGGATCACTTCTCCCTCCAGCCCGAAACTGGCCACAATGCGGCCGATGTTGACATAATCTTTCATTGACGCGAAGGTAGTGGGATTCAGTCTGGAGTCTGGAATAAAACAATTCGTACTCCAGACTCCAGACTCCTAACTCCAGACTAAATAAAAAAGACCCGAATCGCTTCGGGTCCTAAGTATTGTGGTTCGTTAAGATCAGCTTATGCTTCAGCAGCGCCTTCAGAAGCTTCTTCTTTTTTCTCCACCTTTTTCACAACAGGTGTGTACGCTTTTCTTGCACGCTGCGTTTTCCTGTGTTCTTCATTGCGGCGGGTGATATTGGCTTCGTGTTCGTTATGCCATGCCTGGAATTTGGTCATAGCGGTGGCATCATCGAACAGTCCCAGTTTCACACCACGCAACAGGTGTTTCAGATACAATACTCCCTTGAAAGAGAGGATACGGCGAACGGTATCGGTAGGTTGTGCACCCTTGTTCAGCCACTCCAGCGCTTTCTGACGATCGAGCTGAATGGTTGCCGGTACTGTCAGCGGGTTGTAAGTTCCAACTTTCTGGATAAACTTACCGTCTCTTGGCGCACGTGCATCAGCCACTACAATAAAGTAGAAAGGCCTTTTCTTACTGCCGTGACGCTGTAATCTCATTTTTACTGCCATCTTAAATAGAAATTTAAAGGCGTTAAACAAATTGGTTTAGGTCCGGCTAAGACTAACCGGGCGACAAAAGTAACAGGAAATGCCGTTCCCGCCAAGTTTAGGTGTAAAGGATTTGTTAAGCGGGGATGAGATTTTATTTTATCTCCGCATCCCCGGGAACCTCCCTCCCATCGGCATGTTATTCATCATTTTCATCATCTGTTTCATCTGGTCGAACTGCTTCATGAAGGCATTGATCTCGGCAATGTCTTTGCCGCTGCCTTTGGCGATGCGCTGTTTACGGCTGGGACTAAGCGCATCCGGGTTGGCCCGTTCATAGGGGGTCATCGAGCTGATCATGGCTTCGATGGCTTTAAAGGAGTCGTCGTTGATATCGATATCCTTGATGGCCTTGCCCACGCCGGGGATCATACCCATCAGGTCCTTCAGATTACCCATTTTTTTGATCTGCTGCAGCTGGTCCAGGAAATCCTGGAAATCGAACTGGTTCTTGCGGATCTTTTTCTCGAGCTTTTTAGCCTGCTCTTCGTCGTACTGAGCCTGCGCCTTCTCTACCAGGGTGGTGATATCGCCCATGCCAAGGATACGCTGCGCCATCCGCTCGGGATAGAACACATCCAGGGTATCCATTTTTTCGCCGCTGCTCACGAATTTGATCGGCTTGTTCACCGTGTAGCGAATGGAAAGAGCGGCGCCGCCGCGGGTATCGCCATCCAGCTTGGTAAGCACCACACCGCTGAAATCGAGCCGGTCGTTGAAGGCTTTGGCAGTGTTCACTGCATCCTGGCCGGTCATCGAATCCACCACAAACAGGATCTCGGTTGGATCAACTGCAGCCCTGATATCGGCCACTTCCTTCATCATCGCCTCATCGATGGCCAGGCGGCCGGCGGTATCAATGATGATCACATTCTTATTTTTCGCTTTGGCTTCCCGGATCGCATTCTGCGCGATCTCGACAGCATTCTTGTTCTCGCGCTCGCTGTATACATCCACGCCTACCTGATCGGCCAGCACGGTCAGCTGGTCGATGGCCGCAGGGCGATAGATATCGCCCGCTACCAGCAATACCGATTTGCCTTTTTTTGTTTTGAGATAGCTGGCGAGTTTGCCCGTAAAAGTTGTTTTACCGCTACCCTGCAGACCCGCTACCAGGATAACAGCGGGATTACCGGTAATATTGAACTGCGCTTCCGTTCCGCCCATCAGTTCGGTCAGTTCGTCTTTTACGATCTTGACCATCAACTGGCCCGGACTGATGGCATTGATCACTTTCTCGCCCGTTGCTTTCTCCCGCACTTTATCGGTAAACTCTTTGGCGATCTTAAAGTTCACGTCCGCGTCGATCAGGGCGCGGCGGATATCCTTTACCGTATTGGCGATATTGAGATCGTTGATCCTGGCTTCGCCCTTCAGATTCTTGAACGCCGATTCCAGCTTTTCACTTAACGAATTGAACATGTTTCACTGTTTTCTGACTGATACACATAAAAAATGAACATAGCGCAAACTACATTCATCGTTTTGGGATGGCAAAGATAATGGAATACCGGAAGTTCGAAATGGATTAACCGCAAAGACGCAAGGACACGATGTTTCGCAAAAATTCTCGCGTACCCTGGCGACCCCGCGTCTTTGCGGTAAAAAATTACCCGAGGTAGAACCGAAGATGTTTGGAGCGGTTGGTGCTGCGCAATTTGGTGATGGCTTTGTCTTTGATCTGCCGGACACGTTCCCGCGTCAGGTGAAAACGCTCGCCGATATCCTCCAGGCTCAGCGGATGATCCACGCCGATACCGAAGAAATAGCAGACCACTTCTTTCTGTCTTTCGGTAAGGGTTTTCAGGCTGCGCTCTATTTCCATGCGCAGCGACTCGTGGTGAACGAGCTGTTCATCGGTCTTTTCGGCATTGGGGTTTTCCATCAGGTCGAGCAAAGTGCCTTCCTCGCCTTCCGATAAGGGGGTATCCATACTCACATGGCGGAAACCCACACTCATGGTTGCGGTCACTTCCTCGATACCGATCTCCAGCATATCGGCAAGTTCTTCGGGCGTTGGCTCACGCTCGAATTCCTGTTCCAGTTGCTGGTAGGCTTTACTGATGCGGTTGGTAAGACCAACCTTGTTAAGAGGCAACCGCACAATACGACTCTGCTCTGCCAGCGATTGAAGTATGCTCTGGCGGATCCACCATACGGCGTAAGAAATAAATTTAAAACCCCGGGTCTCATCAAAACGAAGTGCGGCTTTGATCAATCCCAGATTGCCTTCATTGATGAGATCGGGCAGGGTCAGTCCCTGATTCTGGTATTGCTTGGCCACCGATACCACAAAACGCAGGTTTGATTTGATCAGACGGTCCAGTGCAGACTGATCGCCCTGCCGGATGCGCATGGCTAACTGAACTTCTTCCTCCGGCGAGATCAGGTCTACTTTTCCGATTTCCTGCAGGTATTTTTCAAGACTTTGAGATTCACGATTGGTTATAGATTTCGTGATCTTGAGCTGACGCATACTCATAGTTAAGCAGGTTTGGTTGTATTGTTTGTTTTGGTATTGAGACCTTTTATCGGGGGAAAAGCTCGGGCGTCACATTTCCGTTATGTAGCAATTTAGGATTTTTTCGAATCCCGGCAAAATATTATTTAACCGCAAAACGCTGAAAAGCAACGCTTTAGCAAAGGTGCAACATTGATTTTCGAAAGCCATCGCCAGCGCCTGTTTTGCAGCTTAAAAAAACATTTGGGAGCGACTGATTATTTAATATTATTGCAGCCCTACGATGATAGTAGATTAAAGAGATTGTAATGAGCAAGAAGCAACTTTTTACGTTGGAATTCCCGGTCAGATGTTCACCCACCATATTATACGAGTTCTTAGCTACCCCAGCCGGTTTACAGGAATGGTTCGCAGATAAAGTAGATGAATGGGAAGGAGTTTACAGTTTTTCCTGGAATGGCGGCCCACCGGATAAGGCAGATGTGGTTGATAAAGAAGAAGACAAGTTCGTCCGTTATCATTGGCTGCACAGCGACAAGAATGAATACTTCGAATTCCGCATAGAAAAAACCGAGATCTCCAACCAGACCATACTTGTCATTAAAGATTTCGCGGAGAAGAACGAGATCAAAGACCAGAGCCAGTTATGGGGTTACCAGGTGAAGGAACTATTTCACAGATTGGGAGCTTGAAGGCAATTAACAATTAGTAATTAATAATTAGCAAGACAGGGCCTGGAGCAGTTGGGCGTAGTTGCATGTGAAGAACTGATCCAACTGATCCCATTCCGTGAGGGGGATCTTTTTTGCGAGTTTGATAAAGGGAAGACTGCCCAGGTCTCCATTCCATTCTGCATAAGGTTTATAATTATCCGGCCTGAAATGATGCTGCCAGCGGTCATCGTTTATTCCAATGAACCAGTCTTTTGAACCCGCCAGGTTCTGATGCAATATCGGCGCATATTTCTGCTGGAAGGTTCCGGACAACTGAAGCGTGATGCTGCAGTAGTTACCCCACCAGAAAAAACTGCGGATACCGAAGGCATCATCGCCACGGTAATGGCGCGGATGATCGAGCATTACCCAGGGCAGGCCTTCATATTGTTCGCCCTTCGATATTTTCGGGGAACGCGGACCCGCATCTTCCGATAACTGAGGGAATTGCCCGAGCAGCAGCGAATACTCATCGCTGAGCATTCCAAACACCGCATATACTTTTCCGATGATGGCGTTCTTTGTTAAAATCAGACCGGCATCCGTTACCATTTCCCGTTCCTTTGGCGAAAGCACTACTTTTGTTTGCTGCTTCATCTATATCAAGATAGGACAAAGTGATAAAAAAACTAGATATACTCGTCATTCGTGCTTTTATCGGTCCGTTTATCGCTGCGCTGTTCATTTCGGTATTCGTGCTTACCATGCAGTTCTTCTGGCTGTATATCGATGATATGGTAGGCAAAGGCCTCGACACTTTCGTGATCCTGAAACTGGTAGGCCTGGTTACGCTGCAGTGGATACCGCTGGCCCTGCCGCTGGCCCTGCTCTTCTCCTCCATTATGACCTTCGGCAACCTGGGCGAAAGCTTTGAACTGGTAGCCATCAAGGCTTCGGGCATCCCGCTGCTGCGCTTTATGCGGCCGCTCACAGTGATCACCGTTTTTATCTGCGGCATTGCATTCCTTTTCGCCAACAATATTGTACCCGTGATCCAGCTGCGCCTTTCCGTGTTGAAGTATGATATCATCGTAACCAAACCGGCTTTCGACATCAAGGAAGGTGTGTTCTACGATAAGATCGGGGGCTATGTGATAAAGCTGGGTAAAAAGGAGAAGAACGACAGTGTGATCCACAACGTTGTGATCTTCGAAAAAAAACCCCAGCTGCAGGATAATGTGCTGATTGCGGAAAGCGGGGTGATGCGTATCACTCCCGATAAACGGTTCCTGGAATTCATCATGAAGAACGGCTGGCGCTATGAAGAACAGGGCGCCCGGGCCACTACCAATACCCAGCTTACCCGGCTTGGGTTCAAAGAGTATAAAAAAGTATTCGACCTGAAAAGTTTCAAGCTGAAAGAATCCAACGACAGCAGTTTTTACGATCCGAAGATGCTGAGCATGCGGCAGCTGAATATGGCGATCGATTCGCTGACCAATGTAGACAGTTTCTACATCGCTAAATCCGGACGGGAAGTAAACCCCTATCTGCGCTTTACCCGCTATACCGATACCGGCATGATACAGTTACCGGCCGATTCCCTGAAACATGTCAGCAATTTCAACCAGCTTATTCCCGATTCAGTGAAACAACAGGTGGTGGATGCGGGCATCGGCCAGGTCAACAGCATCAAAGGCAATCTGGCCGTTCTGGCCGACGACTACCAGGAGCGGTATAAATCACTGCTGCTGCACGAGATCGAATGGCATAAAAAATTCACTTTATCATTCGCGTGTTTTGTCATGTTCCTGATCGGCGCTCCGTTGGGGTCTATTATCAGGCGGGGCGGATTGGGAGCGCCATTGGTATTCGCGATCATTTTTTTCGTGACATTTCACCTGTTCAACACCTTCGGTGAAAAGTTCGTGAAATCGGAACAGATGAGCCCGTTCATGGGCATGTGGCTGTCCAGCTTTATATTGATCCCGATCGGCATTTTCCTGACGTACAAA
>Ga0213876_10002684_pt1 | contig 10386 bp, 9 predicted proteins | sample BarmaccomBMRX_R9_FD_160113 | JGI IMG/M metagenome (GOLD analysis project Ga0213876, IMG submission 160113) | Root-associated microbial communities from Barbacenia macrantha in rupestrian grasslands, the National Park of Serra do Cipo, Brazil - RX_R9 | ecosystem: Host-associated > Plants > Roots...
TCGCCGCGCGCTTACGAGTGGCTGCAAAAACGCCCCGAAGAGCCTTACAGCTGGTATCTCGATCTGGGCCTCATTTCCAAGTACTACGAACCGGCGCACGCGTACCATCACACCCCGTCGCCGCCGTTGTATTATGCGCTTCACCAGGGACTCGCGGTTATCGAAGAGGAAGGGTTGCAGAACCGCTGGGCGCGTCACGAGCGAGCGCATCATCGCCTGCTCGCCGGATTGGAAGAGCTCGGGTTTCAACCGTTCGTCAAAAATCCCGAGCATCGCATTTGGCATCTCACAACGGTGGTTCCGCCTGCGCATGTCGACGAAGCGGCGCTCCGCAAAAAGCTCCTCGATCGCTACGACATTGAGGTTGCCTCGGGCCTGGGCCAGCTCTCGGGCAAGATTCTTCGCATCGGCACCATGGGGCCGCTCGCAACCGACGAGAACGTCGATCTGCTGCTCGATTCGATCGCCGCCTGTCTCTAAACTTAGTTGCGCGATGGCGTCCGATTACGTGATCCAACTCGGCCTCTGCCAACTGCAACTGCTGAAGGGAGACATCACTCAAATCGCGGTCGATGCGATCGTCAACGCAGCGAACTCCTCGCTCGCGGGTGGTGGCGGTGTCGACGGAGCCATTCATCGCGCCGGCGGCCCCGAAGTGATGCGCGAACTGCAACAGGTTGCCGCGAGCATCGGCGGCCACTGCGACACCGGTCAAGCAGTTGTCACCCGCGCTGGCCGTTTGCCCGCGAAATATGTGTTTCACGCCGTGGGGCCTCGCTATCGGGACGGCAAGCACGGCGAGCCGGACCTTCTCCAATCCTGCTATGTGACGTGTCTACGCCTCGCGGCGGAACACGATGTGAAGACCATCAGCTTTCCGTGCATCAGCACCGGCATCTACGGCTATCCCATCGAGGAAGCCGCAGGCATTGCAATTCGAACTGTCCTCCATTACCTGCGCACCCACACCGGGCCCCTGCGCACCGTCAAGCTCGTGCAATTCAGCGTTCATGATCATGAGGTCTATCGGCGGCTGGCGCAGAGTTTGGCTGCGAGCGCAACTTCCGGGCATCACACATAGAAATCACGTGAGGCTTCCGCCGCCGCTCGCCACCGTTAGAATGTAAGTGGTTCATGCAAGTTCTCGAGGCTGGAAGCCACAAGTACCTGTTGCTCGAATTGGACGCCGAATCCATTGGCAACATCGCGCGCCAGGCCGGTTTCGACGTCAAGGTTGACGATCAGCAGCGCGTTGTGTCGCTCGATCTTGCGGCCACTGACCGTCAGGCGCCATTGCTGTTATTCGACGCCGCCGATCCCGGTAACCTCGGTTGGTTTTCCCGCTGCCAGTTCTATGTCGACGGAAAATCCGGCAGCGTGTTGCAAACGCCGTTGTTCCTCGCCAATCAGCGCGATAAAAATGGCCGCGCACTTCCGCATGCCGTGCGCGTTCAGATCGCCAAAGAACTTCCGGGCAGCTTCCGCATGCCGGGACGTCAACCTGTGAACGAACAGGTGATTTATATGGTGCTGGTCAACCTGCTGAACGCGCTTTTGAAAACCGGTGTCGGCGTCTGCGGCGGCCCGACTGTCAAACCGCTCGCCGGTCGAACCGAAAATATTGGTCCGCGCAATTAGGCGGTCTTTACTTCCTTCTTGGCGCGCTCCACCACGTCCTCCACCTGCTTCTGATACTGCTCAAGCAGCTTCTCGCTGGTAGCTTCGAAACGCATCACCAAAACCGGTTGTGTGTTGGAAGCGCGTACCAGTCCCCAGCCATTCTCGAACGGCACCCGCACGCCGTCCACTTCCACGATGGGCCGCTCCCGCCGCATAATATCCGCGACTTTCGAAATCACTTCGAACTTCGCGTCATCCGGGCAGTCGGTACGCAGCTCCGGCGTCGAAACCAGCTTCGGAATGTCCTTCAGCTGTGCCGAAAGTGGGGCATCCGTATCGGACACGATTTCGATCAACCGGCAGGCCGCATAAATCGCATCATCATAGCCGTAGTAGCGATCTGCGAAGAACATGTGACCCGACATCTCGCCCGCAAGCTCCGCATGCTCCTGCTTCATCTTGGCCTTGATCAACGAGTGCCCGGTCTTATACATAATTCCCTTGCCGCCCAGCTCGCCAATCTTGTCGTACATCACCTGTGAGCACTTCACCTCGCCAATAAAGGTTGAACCCGGTTTGCGTGACAGAATCTCGCGCGCAAAAATCAGCAGCAGCATGTCGCCGTAAACAACGTGCCCTTGCTCATCCACAGCGCCAATGCGGTCTCCATCGCCATCGAACGCAATGCCCAGGTCGGCCTTGTGCTCTTTCACGGCCTTGCGTAGGTGATTCAGATTTTTCAAGACGGTTGGATCGGGATGATGATTCGGAAAATGCCCATCCATGTCGAAGAACAGCTCAAGGGTCTCAACGTTCAGGCGCGACAGGACCTCGTGCGCAACCGGACCGGCCGTGCCGTTCCCCGCATCTACAACCACTTTGATCTTGCGCTTGAAATTGAACTGCCCGGCAATCTCCTTTACGTAAGGAGTGAGGGCGTCCACTTTTTCAACTGTGCCCTTGCCTGAATCGAGATCACCCTCCGAGATCAGCCGGTAAACGTCTTGGATGGCCTGCCCGTGCAGCGTCCCCGTTCCGCAAACCGTCTTGATGCCGTTGTATTCGGGCGGATTATGACTGCCCGTGATCATGACGCCGCCGTCCGCCTGAAAATGAACGGCCGCGAAGTAGAGGACCGGCGTCGGCACTGTGCCCAAATCGAGCACTCGCGCACCGGCTCGCATCAGCCCATTCAGCATCGCATCGTGCAATCGACTGCCACTCAGCCGGCAGTCGCACGCCAGGCAGATGCGGGACCCGCTGTGGCGAATCAGGTAAGTCGCAAGCCCGTGCCCTAATAGCTCGGCATCTTCCGTCAGAAGCTCTGTTTCGGCAATGCCGCGAATATCATATTCCCGAAAGATGTTGCGATTCAGCATCCGATTCAAGCATAACGACTAACTTATCGGCGGTTACTGAACGTTTCGCGTCGTACTACTCAGGGCGTTTCTCGCGCCAGCCGCAGGATGGTTGGCTTGTAGAAGAGTGGACACTCCCCAATGACGAAGTAACCGGGCGTGAATCCGTGGCTGAGCTCGAGCCCCAGATCTGGTGCCCGTGACTCGACGTCGAATACCTGATCGCTCAGAATGCTTTGGCCGGGCTGCAAGCGCGCAGTGAGCCCAACGTTTTCCGGGTGGGCTTTGTCCCAGGCCTGTTGTCCGCGGGAGGAGATTTGGTATTCGTGGCTCGGCGACCAAAGCAGCGCGCGGAGTCCTTGTTCGCTCTGAGCTCTACCGCGCGCAGAACTGCTCGCGCGCACCGTCACGATGTAAAAGATGCCGTTCGCTTGCACGGGCTGGCTTCCGGGGCCGACTTGGCGAGCCGTCTGAAGATTGACTGCAGCGAAACACATTTCGTCAAAGCAAAGGTCCTGATTCATCGGAACGATTCGCTGAGGCGTGAAAGCGGCAACGAGGAAAACGATCGAGAGATATACGACCCAGCCGATTCCGAGGACCTTCAATATTCGCCCCGCCGCAGAGCGCCGTCCGCGCAGCATGAGCACAACGGTTGCGATCAGACACAGTAAGGAGAGCAGGACACAGAGAAGAAACAGCAACTCAAAGCGAAAATCTATGGTTTGCGTCATTTTGATCCCGCGGTTCCGTGCCTCAATTGGCGGCGTCCGGCTCTGCCGAGGAACAAGAGCATGAAAATGCCCTGCACCGCAAGCGTCAGCGAAATAAGTAGAACGAATCCCTCGAAGTGACTCGAATGAACGTCGTGCAAAAACGCCCGCACAGCAACCGCGATCAGCCCGACGGCGCCTGCCCACAGCCACCGTTCGGCGCGAACGCTGAGATGGAGACAGACCACAGCGATAGTCGTCAGTGGAACCAACGCGATTGTGATGTCCATGCCCGCACGCGCAACATAATGGGGATGGCGCAGCACACACTCCATCAGGGCCAACCAGCAGCCGCAGGCGAAGGTGAAAAAGGACACGAGTAAGACCGCGGCTCGGCTACTGCTCTGTCCTGAAAAAGCTCGTGGGGAGAGACTCAGCAACTGGCGCAAGTACCAGAGATCAGCTTTGAGCCGGCCGTTTCGAGGCAGCATTGTTTCCGCGTACTCCTCGCGCAGATCTCCAGTCACGCTTTGCCGGTCTCCCTCGGGCAGAATGTGCTCGAGAACAAATTCCGCCCATCGCGGCGGCATTCCCATTTGATTACTCATCGTGCGATCTTTGCGGGCCATTGAATGCTGCTCCACATCGCGCTGAGCGTTTCGTGCGCCTCGTTGAGCGCGCGCACGCCATGCGCGGTCAGCGCGTAATAGCGGCGCGGCCGGCCTCCGCGGATGGGCGTGCCCTCGGCAAGTTTTGAACGGAGCAGCCCCCGGTTCTCTAGCCGGTCCAGCGTTGTATAAGTCGCGCCGGCAGACACCGTGCGTTTAAGCGATTTCTGCAGATCGTGCAGGATAGTCCGTCCATAGGCATCCGGGCCCAGCCGCAAGACAGCCACCAAGACTGCCTGTTCGAATCCTCCCAGTAGTTCGGCCATGCCTACATTGTAGGCATAGTCTCGCTAGAACAAGCAAGAGCGACTTTCAGCGGTCAACAACGAGACGGGTAATCATCTCCCGCCGATCTCGTCTACGCAATTTGGTCTCGCGCCAAAAACACTTCAGATATGCTAATTCGGCGGAGGTAACTAGAGGATGCAGCTTCGAGTACTTGCATTTGTCCTGGCCGGCGGCAAAGGTACGCGGCTTTACCCGCTCACCAAAGAGCGCGCCAAGCCCGCGGTCCCTTTCGGCGGCCGATACCGGATTGTCGACTTCGTACTCAGCAACCTGGTCAACTCCGGAATCTATTCGATTTATGTGCTGATCCAATTCAAGAGCCAATCGCTTTTGCAGCACCTGCGCGAAGGTTGGGAAGTCAGCGGACTGTTAAAAAACAATTTCATTATTCCCGTACCGGCGCAGATGCGCTCCGCGCAGGAGGATTGGTACCGCGGCACTGCCGATGCCATCTCACAGAACATCAACCTCATCGAACAGGCCGACCCGCACGTCGTCGTCATCTTCGGCGCCGATCATATTTACCGCATGAATATCCGGCAGATGGTCGAGTACCACGTCGAAAAGCGCGCTGGCGTAACGGTCGCGGCGATTCCCGTTCAGAAGGAACTCGCTTCCGAGTTCGGCGTGATTGAGACAACACCCGATGGACGAATCGTCGGCTTTCACGAAAAGAAGCCCGATGCGCCCACCATGCCGGACGACCCGACGCGAGTGTATGCCTCAATGGGCAATTACGTTTTTTCGACCGACCTGCTGTTGCGCGAACTCTACGAAGACCAGAAGAAAGACGAAAGTTCGCACGATTTCGGCAAAGACATATTGCCCTCGCTCATCGGCCGCGCCGACATGTTCTCGTACGATTTCCAAACCAACATCATTCCGGGAGATCCGATCGGATCGCCGCAATACTGGCGCGACGTGGGAACACTCGATGCCTACTACGAAGCCAGCATGGATCTGCGCGCGGTTTCGCCGGAATTAAACCTCTACAACCGGCAATGGCCGTTGCGTACCGCCGGCTACTACGATGCTCCTGCAAAGTTCGTCTTCGATGAAGAAGGCCGCCGCGGCATGGCCATCGATTCCATCATCGCCGGCAGCACGATTGTGTCCGGTGGCATGGTGAAGTGCTCCGTGCTCGGCCGAAGCGTGCGCATTCACACCGGCGCCTATGTCGAAAGTTCAGTCATTTTTGATAACTGCGATGTGGGTCGGCGCGCCAAGGTGAGACGCGCGATTCTCGATAAGAACGTGAAGATACCCGAAGATGCCAGGATCGGCTACGACATTGAAGAGGATCGCAAGCAATATCACGTGACAGAGAGCGGCATCGTCGTGATCGAGGGCCATCAATCGACAGTCGACGTCGCAACAATTCAGGTTTGAACCGGCGCGCAGTCACGGGCGGGCGATGTTTTCGAGATCGCGAGCGCAACGCCCAGCACCACCAGGCAGCCGACCACGTTGTACCAGAGAAATGAGATATTCGTAAAGCGCGCAACCGCAAAGATCGCCGCTTCGCCCGCGATTACTCCCCAAAAGGCTGCGGTTCCGCCCACCTTTCTGCAGAAGAAAGCGAGCACGAACACGCCTAACAACCCGCCGTAGAACAGCGACCCGACGATGTTGACGCGCACAATCAGTGCGCCGAACCCGCGCGCACCCCACGCGGCAAAGCCCATGGCGTATGTGCCCCAAAAGATCGTAAGCAGGCGCGACGCGATCAGATAGTGCCGGTCACTCTGGCCCCGGACGAAAAACCGGCGATAGATGTCGATGACCGAAACCGTTGCGAGCGAGTTGATCTCCCCAGAGGTCGAGCCCATCGAAGCCGAAAAGATGACGCCGATGACAAGCCCCACCAGTCCGGCCGGCAGATACTGGCGCACGAACGACAGAAATATGTAGTTGGTGTCGTCGAAGCGCTCGCCGCGGTGCAGATTCTGGACAATCTGCAGCCCGCGCTCGCGCGCTTTCGTGTAATCGGATTCGGCAGCGCGGAAGCTTGACACAGAATTTGCATAGTCTGAGCGCCGCTGGCGAGTCGACTGAACAAGCTGTTGCGCCGCATCGCGCCGATGTTCAAAGGCCTGGCGAAATTGCTCCTCTGCCGGCTTCCAAGCCGATGTTTGCGCCGCACGTGCAGCTTCGGCAGGCTGAAAAATCATCGGCGCCGGTACGAAAAGCGACAGCACAAACACCATGACTCCGATGAAGAGGATCAGGAGCTGCATCGGAATCTTCACTGTCGCATTGAACAGCAGGCTGAGGCGGCTTTGCGCAATCGATTTTCCGGTCAGATACCGCTGCACCTGGCTTTGATCGCAGCCGAAGTATGCGAGCGCCAGAAAGCCGCCGCCGATGAGCCCGCTCCAGAGGTTATAACGGTCCGTCAGGTCGAGGCGAAGATCGACAATGTTCAATCGCCCGGCGGCGCCCGCGAGCCGCACAGCATCGAGCATCGAAATGCTCGATGGAAGCGCGTGGATGATGACGAACAAGCTCATCACCAGCGCGATGAAGATCATTGTCATTTGCTGAACGTCTGCCCAAGTCAATGCTTTAATGCCGCCGCTTGCCGTATAGGTAATCACCAGGACGCCGATGATGACGGTGATGAGGCGGTCCGACCAGCCCAGCACCGAGGCGAGCGCCACTGCGGGAGCGTAGAGTCCAATGCCCGCGGCTAACCCGCGTTGAATTAAAAAAATCAGTCCCACCAGCGCGCGAGTCTTGGCGTCGAAACGTTGTTCCAGGTATTCATACGCGGTGTAGACTTTTGCCCGATGAAAGATGGGAACGGCGGTTGCGCAGAGTAGCACCATGGCGATCGGCAGCCCGAAATAAAACTGCACGAAACGCATGCCGTCCACAAATCCCTGTCCGGTGGTGGAGATAAACGTGACCGCGCTGGCCTGGGTGGCGAGGATTGAGAGGCCCATGGCGTACCAGGGCATCGATTTCCCGGCCAGCAGGTATTTATTCGTTGTCGTGCTGCCGCGGCCGCGATAGAGCCCGAACGAGACCAGTGAGACCAGCCATAAGAACATGACCATCCAATCGATCGTTCGCATGGGTGGTCAAAACAGGCGCGAAACGGCGTAAAGGGTCACAATCAGGAAGCCCAAATAAAGCAGGACAGCCGCATACACCCTACTCCAACTGCCCAAAAAAGGCGGGGCTTCGTCGGGAATGTGCTTGGGCTGTGAAGATTCCATAATGATGGAGCGCACGCAATAACCGCAGTGCAAGCTTTAGAATAAAGACGATACCCTTAGTTGTTTAGCGTCAAGCGTCAAAGCATCCGGAGGAAACCGTTCGTGCCCTCGAACGGTTGGTATGCTCTAGTCCGTACACGGGAATAACTGTGCCCAATTCATCCACACGCCAGCCTATCAATGTTCTCGTCGTCGACGACGAAGAATCACAGCGCGCGCCGCTGGCGGCGATGGTGTCGGCGTGGGGTTTCCAGGTGGAAACGGCCGTGGATGGCCAGGAAGCTATGGAGAAGTTGGGGGCGTTTCCAGCCAACGTCATCGTCACCGATTTGATGATGCCGCGCATGGATGGATTCGAGTTGATGAAGCGGCTCAACAGCGATGGCGAGATGCCTCCGGCGATTGTCTTAACCGCGTTCGGCAACATCGAAACCGCCATTCAGACCACTCACGATCTGGGCGCATTCTGGTTTTTAGAAAAGCCGATTCAACCCGCGGCGCTGCGCTTCCTGCTCGAGCGCGCCGCCTCGCAAAGCCAGCTCTCGCAGGAAGCGGAGCGCCTGCAGCGGCAGCTTTCCTACTCGGGTGTTCTGGTGGATATGGTCGGCACCTCGCCGCAGATGCAGCAGGTGTTTACGGTGATTCAACAGGTGGCGCCGAGTAAGGCGGCCGTGTTAGTCACGGGCGAGAGCGGCACAGGCAAAGAACTGGTTGCACGCGCCATCCACCAACTGAGTCCGCGCCGAACCGGGCCGTTCGTCGCCATCAACTGCGCCGCAATGCCCGAGACGTTGATGGAGAGCGAGCTATTCGGCCACGAGAAAGGCGCGTTTACCGGCGCTTTGGAACGTCGCGCGGGATGTTTCGAGTTGTCGCAACACGGAACGCTGCTGCTGGACGAATTGGCCGAAATGCCGTCGGGGACGCAGGCCAAACTGCTGCGAGTTCTCGAGGATTCACGCGTGCGCCGCTTAGGCGGTAAGGCCGAGATCTCGGTGGATGTGCGCGTCATTGCCGCGACCAATCGGAACGTCGACGACGCGCTGAAGAAAGGCGATTTGCGCGAGGATCTGTATTACCGGTTAAATGTTTTCCAGATCGCGCTGCCGCCGTTGCGCCAACGCTTAAACGATCTGGCGGTGCTCTCGGAAACACTAATCGCACATCTGAACAGGAAACACGCCACAAGCGTCACGGGTGTGACGCAGGAAGTGATGGACGCGTTCAAGAAGTGCAACTGGCCGGGCAACGTACGCGAGTTGCGCAATGTGCTGGAACGCGCCGTCATTATGGCCGGTGAAGGCACCATCCAGATGGCGCATCTGCCGTTTGACTTCGGTGTCTCGGTGGGGTCGCGCCAACCGGCGCAGGTTTTCGAACCCGACAGCGTTCGCCTGCCGGTAGGAACAACCGTGGGCGACGCCGAAAAAGCTTTGATTCACCTGACGCTGCAGCACACCAAGAACAACAAGACGCGCGCGGCCGAGATCCTCGGCATCAGCTTGAAAACGCTGTTCAACAAGTTGAAAGAATACGGCGCGCAAGACGCCGAAGCACCCGCCTAAAACTCGCCTAAAAACCTCGGCGGCGGGAGCTTGGCCAGCCCAACCCGCATGCTACGCTGGGGTTTCCTGCGCGTTCACTCGCACGTGCAGATCCCGATCAAGAATGCCCGCGGTTACAGAACTGAAGAAGACTCCGCTGTTCAATGTGCACTGCGGCTGCAACGCCAAGCTGGTGGATTTCGGCGGCTGGAATATGCCTGTGCAGTATTCGGGCATTCTGCAGGAACACAATGCGGTGCGAACGGGCGTCGGCATGTTCGATGTGAGCCACATGGGCGAGATCGAAGTGAAAGGTCCGGAAGCCGCGAAGCTGATCGATTTCGTGGCAACGAACAATGTCGGCAAGTTGAAAACGGGACAGGCCCACTACTCCGCGCTTCTTTACGAGCATGGCGGTTTCGTCGACGACATCCTGGTGCACAAGGTCTCCGATACCGATTTTTTTTTGTGCGTTAACGCCTCGAACCAGGACAAGGATTTCGAGCACATTCGAGATCACAACCGCTTCGATGCCGAGGTCGTGTTCGCGAGCGACCGTTACGCGCAGTTGGCCGTGCAAGGGCCGAAAGCGCTCGCGACGGTTCAGAAGCTGACCGACACCAATCTGAGCGCGATTAAATATTACTGGTTCACGGATGGGACCGTGGCCGCCGTCGCGGCGCGTATCGCTCGCACCGGATATACAGGCGAAGACGGGTTCGAGCTGTACATCGCGCCCGAATCGGCCGAGCACGTTTGGAACGCCGTGCTCGAAGCGGGCCAAGAGTTCGACATCAACCCGTGCGGCCTGGGCGCTCGCAACACGCTGCGTCTCGAAGCCAAGATGGCGTTGTACGGTCACGAGATCACGGCGTCCATCAATCCGTTCGAAGCCGATCTAGGCTGGATCGTGAAAATGGACAAAGGCGAGTTTGTAGGCCGGCCGGCATTAGAGAAGGCGCAGCAAGGCGTGA
>Ga0213876_10002685_pt1 | contig 10384 bp, 5 predicted proteins | sample BarmaccomBMRX_R9_FD_160113 | JGI IMG/M metagenome (GOLD analysis project Ga0213876, IMG submission 160113) | Root-associated microbial communities from Barbacenia macrantha in rupestrian grasslands, the National Park of Serra do Cipo, Brazil - RX_R9 | ecosystem: Host-associated > Plants > Roots...
CACCATCTATCAGGCAAGCTATGACTACACCGGGACCTTCCATCAAGGCGGCACAAGCCCGGTATTCCCGCTGACGATCACGGTCGATCGCGCGGACCTGGATGGAACGGCGTTCCAGGAGCGCGTTTCGGGGTATCTGAACGACGCCTACGGCAATCCCCAGGTCGTTCAGACCACGGGCGGGTCGGAGACGCTCACCGTCACCAACACGATCACCAACAACACTTTGCCGATCAACTACGTCCTGGGCCAGATCACGGAAACCGACGTTCAGAGCCAGGTGGGCTCGACCAGCCAGACACGGCATTACAGCTATGACCGGTACGGCAACGGCGATGTGCAAAACGCGTATCTCGAGAAGGGCAGCACCGCCCTTCAGCTCAAAACGGCGTATGGATACGACGGCTTCGGCAACGTGAACTCGGTCACGAAAACCGGAAACGACATCGCGACGCGAAGCAACTCGGCGCAATTCGACGCCAACGGCGAATTCACGACCTACCGTCAGAATCCGGGCGGCCAGCAAACGATGACATCGTTCGATCCGCGCTTCGGCAATCTCACCAGCGTCACGGATATCAACAGCCTCACGACGAACATCGTGCCGGACTGGCTGGGGCGGCCGACCGATGTAACGAGGCCCGACCTCAACCAGGTCGCTGTGAGCTACGGCTATTGCGCCGGCGTCAACGGTGGAACGGCATCCTGTCCCGCGACCGGGGCTTACGTGGTAACTGCAACGCCGAAGACTTCAACCGGCTTGGGATCGGCACAGAACGGCGCGGTAACCAGCACGTATTACGATGCGTTCGACCGCGTGATCGCGATGGATACCCAAGGCTTCAACGGAAGCGCAATCCGCGTTTCGAGGGTCTATGACGACGTGAGCGGGCGCATGCTGAAGACGAGCCGGCCCTACTTCGTCAGCGGAGGGACGCCGCAATGGACCACTTATGCCCTTGACGCGATGTCGCGACCGACCTCGATCACCTATCCCGATGCCAGCCAGACGACGTTCTCCTATTGCGGACCGACGACATCGGTGACCAACGCCAAGGGGCAAACGAAGACGGTCGTCCGCGACGATCGCGGCAATATCTCAAGCGTCACGGACGGCCAGTCGGGAACGGTGACCGCCTGCCTGGCGACCGGCGGCACCACCGCGACCTACACGTATGACGAGTTCGGCAATTCTCTGACCGCCAAGGTCGGGCTCCATACGATCGTCAACACCTTCGATCTGCGCGGCCGTAAGTCGACCTCGACCGATCCCGACATGGGATATTGGCAATTCGGATACGATCAGCTGAACGGCCTGATCAGCCAGACCGACGCCAAATCAAACACCACGCAGGTCACATACGACTCGTTCGAGAACCCGCTGACCCGGACCGAACACGATGCCGGCGCCGGCACCAATTTCTATTCGAAGTGGCTGTGGAACCCGACGAACGGCAACGGCAAGCTGATGAATGCCTGCACGGATGCGAGCAACTGCCCGTCCGCCAGTTATCAGCAGAAGCCGACTTACGATAGCCTCAGCCGCGTTGCGACTGGAGCGTTCGTCCTTGATGGAACGACCTATACCTACACGCCGACCTACAACAGCGACGGCCAGGTGAGCACGCTGACCTATCCGTCGGGGTTCCAGGCGAAGTACCTCTACAACACCTATGGCTACTTGAAGATCATCAAGGACAAGGTATCCGGCACTCCGATCTGGGCCATCAACAGCGCCGATGCCGAGCTGCACGTGACCCAGCAGACCTTGGGGACGACCGCGACCGGAACCACGGCCATCGTGTCCAACGGGATCTACGACCCCGCCACGGGCAACTTGCTGAATGTCTGTGCGTCCTGGAATTCCGGGCCGTGCGACGGCAACACGCAGAACACCTCCTACGACTGGGACAGCGTCGGCAATCTGACGGAGCGTGACGACACGCTGCACAACTACGTGGAGACCTTCTGCTACGACGATCAGAACCGCGTCGTGCACACCGCGCGGGCTGCATCGTGCAACAGCGGCACGACGGCAAAGACCTTCGCGTACGACGCGCTCGGAAACCTCAACAGGAAATCCGACGTCTGCACGACGGCCGGTTGCTTCAACTATGACGGCACAGGCGGGGCCGGCCCGCATGAGCTGACCTCGATCACCGGTACCTATAACGGGGTGGCGAATCCAACCTTCAGCTACGACGCCAACGGCAACATGACGGGCGGCGCCGGCCGCAGCTTCACCTACACGCCGTTCAACATGACCTCCTCGATTACGCAGGGGGCCGGCGGTGCGGCGCTCGCCTACGGCGCCTGGCACAACCGCTACAAGATGTGCGTGCCCAACTGCGCCTCGCCGACGACGACGGTCTACTATCTCTACGACCCCGCAACCGGCGGGATGAGCGAGAAGATCGTCTCCGGCAGTTCCACCACCTGGGTGGACTACATCGTCGCCCCCGGCGTCGGCCTTGTCGCGCTGCGCATCCAAAGCCCCAGCGGCGTCCAGTGGCGCTATATCGTCAACGACCATCTGGGCTCGGTGACCAGCGTGGCGAACAACACCGGCACGCCCAGCATCGAAAGCGACAGCTACGACACTTGGGGCAAGCGCCGAAACGCCGACGGCAGCGACAACACCACCTGCTCGATCACCTCGCAGACGACGCGCGGCTACACCGGCCACGAGATGCTCGACAGCTACTGCCTGATCAACATGAATGCGCGCGTTCAGGATCCGTCGTTGGGGCGGTACTTGTCGGCGGATTCGATCGTGCCCGACGCGTACGACACGCAGGCCTTCAATCGAACGACCTATGTCCGAAACAATCCCATGAAATTGATCGATCCGAGCGGGCACGATCCCAAATGCATAACGGATCCTCTCGAGTGCGAAACCATCGTGGTGACCGGCGGATACAATCCCGATCCGGGATGCGGCGGCGGCTGCGGCGGCGGCGGATTGGAGGTTGGCCCTCAAGGATTGACCGCGGGAGGCGGAGGAGGAGGAGATTCGAGCTCAGAAGGCAAAGCAGGCGATCAGGGTATCGAAACCGTCGTCGTGTACGGGCGAAGGATCGCCGCGGCGATAATTCCGTTTTCCTTTTTGATCTACAGCAACCCCACGCCTCAAGGGCTCGGCAACGGCCAGGGAAATGGCGGCGGTACCCAATGTCACGTGAACAAGAACGAAAACGGCTGGGGCAGGTTTTTCATCACACAAGGGGGATATTTCACGAGGTCCGGGGCCATGGTCGTCGCAATGGGCGCGGGTAATCCTGATGCGGATGCGGTAGGCGGTGGCGCGCTGCTTCTCGGCGAGCTTTCGATCGGGGCAGGCATGGTGCTCATGTATGATGCCGGAAACGGTTGGGAAGCTGCTGACGCGGGTTTCGCCGCCGAGATCGACGCGGGCATCCCGGACATGGGTGGGTTGACGGCGGCAGCCCCCACCGACGGAGCAACGCAATCTGCTGCGGATTATCTCACCAACAGTATTCTCGGGGCCAACCCTTGCCCGTGATGGTCGGAGAGTGATCCAACGTGAAACCGAGAGTTCCGCTGCTGTTTTGGATATGCGCCGCTGCCGCGCTCGTCGTGTCGTTCAGCTACTTCCCCAAACTGGCGTTGCTCCCGATAGTGCCGCTTGCGGCTCTGGCAATTCTGGCCCGTTTCATTTTCGCTCGTCGAACAGGCACCGCTTCCGAAGTCGAGAGAAGCGAGAACAGGGCCAGATTCCGAAAGTTGTTCATAGGGTCCGCCGTGGTTGTTGTTTTGGATTTCGCATGGCTTGTCTACGTCCTTCGGTTTTTCCGGGATGATGCAGATAAGCTGTTTTATTTCGCGATCCTTCCTTTTGCCGTTTTGCTCCTGACTGGGGCGACGTTGTTTGGTGCCGGCATCTACTACGTGCGCAAATAGCGTCTGGCGTTGGCAACGTCTGCTACAGATACGGCGCGAGAAGCCGCGCGGCCGCATCGCGCAGCCTTGCCGCCAGGGGATCGGTGCGCAGCGCGTCGGGTGAAAGCTTCGCCGCGCGCCCGATCTTGGCGTCGATGATGGCGTCGATCTCTTTCGTGAGCGTGTCGTCGTAGCATTCCATGTCGAACTCGAAGTTGAGCCGGAAGCTTCTCGTGTCCCAGTTCGAGCTGCCGATCAGGCACCAGGCGCCGTCCATCGTGACCAGCTTCGAATGGTCGAAAGGCGCCGGCGTCGCATAGACGTGCGCCGAAATGTTTCCGAAGAACCTGAGGTGCGCGCGCATCGCCCAATCGAGGAAGATGAAATCGCAATGCGCCGGGATGACGATTTCGACCTCGACGCCGCGCAGGCAGGCTTGCGCGATGGCGAACTGGAGCCGCTGATCGGGAAGGAAATAGGGCGTGACGATGCGGACACGCCGTTTCGCCAGGGTCAGCGCGGCGCCGAGGATCATCTCGATCCGGTAGATGTCGGTATCGGGTCCCGACCTCAGACCCCGCGCGCAAACCGGGCCAGCGGGCGCGATGTCCGGCCACCAGCAATCGCCGTCCAGCGTCTCGCCGGTCGTGAACGTCCAGTCCCGCGCGAAGGCATCCATCGCGAAGCGCACGGCGGGGCCCCGGATCCGGAAATGCGTATCGTCGATGTGATCCTCGGGATCGAGATCGGCCGAATATTCCGCGCCGACATTCATCCCGCCCATGAAGGCGGTCGCGCCGTCGATCACCAGAAGCTTGCGATGGTTGCGCATGTTGAGGAACGGCATGCGCCACGGCAGCAGCGTGTGCAGAAAGCGCGCAGTCGGCACGCCGGCCGCCCTCAAGCGATACAGGATGCGCGGGAAGACATAGCCGATCCCCACGCCGTCCAGCAGCACGCGGACCTCGACGCCGCGCTTGCGGGCGCCGGCCAAGGCGTCGCTGAACGCATGTCCGGCGGCATCGTTGCGGAAGATGTAGGAGGTCAACGCGACGGAGCGCCGGGCGCCCTCGATCGCCGCAAGCATGGCCGGATAGGCCTTGTCGCCGCCTTGCAGGATGACGACGCCGTTGCCCGCCACGAGGGGGCGCGCGCTTATCGCGCCGCCGGTTCTCGCGAGCAGGTCGACGTTGGGAGGCTCGAACTGAAGCACCGAGGACGGCAAGGGGGCCTCTTCGCCGTCCTGCCGCGGCAGGCGCAGGGAGCGCCGCGTCACCCGGTTGATCCCGAACATGTAATAGAGCAGCGAGCCGATGACCGGCGACATCCATGCCGCGCCGATCCAGCCCAGCGCCCCGCGCACGTCGCTCTTCTTCAGAAGCACGTCGACGGTGACGATGCCGGCAAGCAGGACGTGCAATGCGGCCGCCAGCCATTCCGCGAGGGACGACGAGATGGGAGGCCAAGGAAAGAACATCAGCTGCCGGTCCGGTGCGTTGAAGACGGCTTGAAACCATTCGCGCCGCTTCCAACTTACGATAATGTTGGACGGCAAAGAGAGATCCCGTTGGCCGCAATACTCTCGCAGGAGGCGCAGCCGCCCGGCTTGCGGATCGTGAGCTGGAACCTGCTGCGGCGGGTGGGCGCGAGCGTCGAGGACGTGGCGGAGCTGGTCCGGAGAGAGCAGCCCGACCTCCTTCTCCTGCAAGAGGCGACGGAGGACATGAGCGCGCTTCCCACGCTGGTCGGCGGTCACTTCTTCCGGAACAGGATGGAAAAGCGGATCTACGGCCTTGCCGCATGGAGCCCGCACCCGCTGGCGCCGCCGCAGATCCTGCCGCTGCCGGCGTCCACCCTGCCGGGCCGCGTGCCACGACGCATCGCGCAGATCGTGCACCTTCGCGGCGTCGCGGTCGCCAATGTGCATCTGTCGCACGGGCAATTCCTGAATCGCTGGCAGCTGCTCTATGTCGCCGCGGCGCTCGAGGGCCCGGCGGCGATCGTCGGCGATTTCAATTCCGTCGGGCCGACCGTCCTGGCGGGCTTCAAGGACATCGGGCCGCGGCGCAGGACGCACAGGGCAAGCAGAGTCGTTTCGCTGCGCCTGGACCGCTGCATGGCGCGGTCGATGCGTTGCGCCGCCGCCAGGGTCCTGGAAAAGGGGTCCTCCGACCACCATCCGATCGTGCTGGACTTGTCGGTCGCGACCGATATCGAGGTCAGGAAGCGCTCGCGCGTGTCCCGGCTCATCGGCCCGAAACCCGAAAAGCCCGTTCCTCCGCCGACCAAAGGCGGCCGTGGTCGCTGAAGCAGGTTTCGCGATCACGCGTTTCCGAACGCTGCATTCGCGTCGGCGGGCGAGCGCGTTCGCCCGCGACATCTCGTTACAAGCCTGCGATTTACTCTCGTCTTCAGCGCGACGCGCATGAACCAATTGTAACCCCGTCCGGCCCAAGTGTATGTTTGCTGTCCGATAGCTTGCAGGGAGGACACGAATGTCACGAACGACTTCGCTCGGAGGCGCGGCGGTTGTCGCGTTGGCTTTGCTGACGGTCACCGGCTCGGCCGCGCCGCTCCACGTCAACGCCTACCCGATCGTCAAGACCGACGTGTATCACGACGTCTCGCCGACGCTGCGCAGCGTCGCCGGACAGAAGATGAAGACCGTCCTCAAGCCCGATGCGAACGGCGTCGTCGAAATCGGCAAGGACGACGAGACCTTCGAGCACGAGCGCGCGGCCGCGCCGAACAAGCCGTTCCGGCGCGACGGCGCGCTGCAATCGCGGCTGCCGCACGGCGCCAAGCCGGTCTCGGGCGCCGCCAATTTCGAAGGCCTGAGCAACCAGGACAACTTCAACATCCTGGGCGTCCGCGTGAATCCGCCCGATCCGGTGGGCGCCGTCGGCCCCAACCATTACGTCCAGATGGTCAACCTGACCATGGCGGTCTACGACAAGGCGGGCAACCTGCTGCTTCCCGCCACAGCCATCGGCGCGCTGTGGAACGGCTTCAAGATCGGCGACTGCTCCCTCAACGCCGGCGACTCGATCGTCCTCTACGACCGCTACAACGACCGCTGGATCCTGTCGCAGTTCACCACCGCCGAAACCGACGGCAGCTATTACAATTGCGTGGCGGTGTCTGAGACCAACGACCCCACCGGCGCGTACTACCGCTATGCCTTCACCACCGCGCAGAACTTCCCGGACTATCCGAAATACGGAATCTGGAACGGCACTTATGTCATCACCACGCGCGAGTTCGGCGACACCGGCGGCTACGGCATCGGCGTCTATGCCCTCGAAGCGGCCAAGATGCTCAAGGGCAAGAACAACCCGCATGTCGTGGCGTTCTTCCTGAACGGCGACGACCCGGGAGTGCTGCCGCTGATCGGCGACGGGCTGCTGCCCGCCTATGCCGACGGCGCGAAGGCGCCCAAGCTGTCGGCGCCGATTCCGCTGGTCGGCACGCAGGACGACGGCGGCGGCTATGGCGCCACCTCCGACGCGCTGAACGTGTTCGAGCTTTCGGTGAACTGGAAGGACACTTCGACCGCGTCGCTCGATCTCAAGACCCAGCTGCCGGTCGCGAGCTTCGACAGCATCTACCCTTGCGCGCCCGACTCGCGCGATTGCCTGCCGCAGCCGGGAATCACCAATCCCGCGCAGTTCCTCGACATCCTGTCGTCGCGGCAGCGGCCGACCTGGCGTCTGGCCTATCGCAACTTCAAGACCTACGAGACAATGGTGACCAACCAGTCCGTCGAGGCGGCGCCGAGCCAGGCGGGCGTGCGCTGGTACGAGATCCGCCGCCAGAACGGCAACTACTCGCTGTTCCAGCAGGGGACCTTCGCGCCCGGCGACGGCGTGCATCGCTGGATGGGCAGCGCGGCGATGGATCACAAGGGCAACATGGCGCTGGGCTACAGCGTCGTGAACGGCACCGACGTCTTCCCCAGCGTGCGCTACACCGGGCGCGGGAAGAACGATCCCCTGGGCCAGATGACGCTGGGCGAAAGCACGCTCATCGGCGGCGACGGCGTGCAGACCACCACCAACTCGCGCTGGGGCGATTACACCTCCCTGAACGTCGATCCGACCGACGACTGCACCTTCTGGTACACGAACGAGTACTATACCCATGCGGGCCAGACGGGCAGCTCCGTCGGCTGGCAGACGCGCGTCGCCAGCTTCAAACTGCCCAAGTGCCATTGAGAAGCCTGGAGAGGCAGCGGCGTGCGCGTCGCTGCCTCCCGCTTTTTCCCGTTCACACGCGAAAGTACCAGCGGGTCTTGTCGCCGACGACGAGACGGTCCGCCTTGACGCGGTAGACGCGCTCGATCAGTTCCTGCGGAACGGCTTGCGCGGTATCGGCCCGGTGGACCAGCCGGCCGCCATCCATCACGAAGAAGCGGTCGCCGAAATCGAAGGCGAGATTGAGGTCGTGCAGGCTCGCCACGATCGCGGCGCCGCGGCGAAGGAAGGTGCGCGCCGTCGCCAGAATTTGCAGCTGGAAATGCAGATCGAGGCTGGTGGTGGGCTCGTCGAGGAACAGCACCGTCTGCTCGGCGGGGTCTTCCTCCTGCCAGACCTGGGCCAGCACGCGCGCGAGCTGCGTCTTCTGCCGCTCGCCGCCCGACAGCGTGGAATAGAGCTGGCGCCGCCGCCCGGTCATCTCGACCAGCGCCAGCGCCTCCGACACGATCTCGCGGTCGCGCGGCTGCGGCGCGCTTCGATAGTGCGGATAGCGGCCCATCATCACAACGTCCTCGACGCTCAGCGCAAAAGCCATGTCGATCTGCTGCGACAGCACGGCGCGACGGCGGGCCAGCACGCCGGTTTCGAACGAAACGAGCGGCGTCCCCCAATAGGACACCGCGCCATGCTCGGGCCTGGTCCGTCCGGCGGCGGTGCGGATGAGCGTCGTCTTGCCCGCCCCGTTCGGTCCCAGGATCACGCTGAACGAGCCGGCGGGGAATTCGAGCGTCACGTCGTCCAGGATCTTCGCGCCGTTCGCGCTCCAGGACACGCGCTCGAGGCGGACGGCCGCGTCACCCATCTGTACGGCTCCGGCCCTGGGTGAAAAGCAGCCATAGAAAGAACGGCGCGCCGATCAACGCGGTGATGATCCCGACGGGAAGCTCTGCCGGCGCGATGACGACCCTGGCCACGATGTCGACGGCTTCCATCAGCACGGCGCCCAGAAGCGCGGAAGCGGGAAGAAGAAACGTGTAGTCCGACGACCGCACCAGCCTCAACAGATGCGGGACGACGAGGCCCACGAACGCGATCACGCCCACCATCGCGGTCGCGGCCGCGACCATGGCCGTGTTCACCAGCAGCAGGCGGAAGATCAGCCTCTGCGGATCGACGCCCAGATAGCCCGCATTCTCCTCGCCCAGCATCAGCGCGTTCAGGCTCTTGCCGTGCCTGAGGGTGGGCACCAGGCAGGCGAGGAACACGGCGGCGACGATCAGCGTGCGGTGCCAGTCGGCGGTGGTGAAGGCGCCCAGGTTCCAGAACGAGATGTTGCGCGCCTGCGGATCGCGAGCGATGTAGGACAGGAACCCCGTTCCGGCATTGCACATCGCGTTCACCGCGATGCCGGCAAGAAGCAGCGTGAAGACGTCGGTGTGGTGGAAGCGCGTCGACAGTTTCCAGACGAACATCGTCGCGGCGAAGGCGCCCGCAAAGGCGGTCAGCGGCACCGCCGCCGTGCCCAGCGGCGAAAGAAAGCTCAAGGACTGCTCGCCCAGCACGAAGACCGCCGCCGCGCCCAGCGCGGCGCCGGCCGAGGTGCCGGCGAGGCCCGGCTCCACGATCGGGTTGCGGAAAAGTCCCTGCATCACCGTGCCGGATAGGCCCAGGATCGCTCCCGTCAACCCGCACAGCAGGACGCGCGGCAGGCGCAGGAGGAAGAAGACGTTGCCGTCGAGCGTGTCGGCCGGGTCCTGCGCCAGCCAGCCGAGCTTCTCGCCCGTGAAGCGAAGCATCTGGCCGGGCGAGAACACGAAAGCACCGATCGCCATCGAGGCGATCAGCGTCAGCACGAGCAGCCCGGCCAGAATGAGATAGCTGTCGCGATAGGACGTCCTGAGCGTCACGGCCCGCGCAACCAACGCGCAATCTTCTCAACCGCAGCCGGCGTGCGCGGGCTGAAATACATGATCTCGGTTTCGTCGATGCGATAGATGCGAAGGTTCTTGCCCGCCGGCGTCAGGTTCACGCCGGGCATGGCCGCGAACTTCTCGGGCGATCCGTAGCGGTCGAAGCCCACATCGGTCGCGATGATCACGTCGGGTTGGGCGCCGGCAATGATCTCCGGCGTCAGGCGCGTCATGCGGTTTGCCGATGTCAGCGCGTTGCGCCCGCCGGCCCATTCCAGGATCTGCTCCGCCGCTCCTTTCGGCGAGACGCCCAGATAGTCGTTCGCGATCTGGCCGAAATGCACGATGAGGACCTTGGGCTGCTTGTCCGCGGGCCCA
>Ga0213876_10002686_pt1 | contig 10381 bp, 8 predicted proteins | sample BarmaccomBMRX_R9_FD_160113 | JGI IMG/M metagenome (GOLD analysis project Ga0213876, IMG submission 160113) | Root-associated microbial communities from Barbacenia macrantha in rupestrian grasslands, the National Park of Serra do Cipo, Brazil - RX_R9 | ecosystem: Host-associated > Plants > Roots...
GGCGAAATTGCGGCGGGCGTTAAGCAAGAAAGAAAAGCCGATCGAAATCCCGCAGGAGATCTTCGAGTTCAACTAATCGGAGAAAGATTTAAACGGGAGCGAAAGGGTAGCGGAGGAGCTTTCTCCGTTTATCTTTCCTGAAGTCTTTTATTAGGCCGGCCGGGATTTACCTGGCTGGCCTAATCGTTTTTGAGGCAAGAGCCTGGAGGGGAGCCGCTTTGGATCGTGCCCCGAAGGACCCGTGATATTTGTCTCGGCGCGTGCCCGGCCGCAGATCTCTTTAAACAGGCGGCTCCCGAGAACGTTTCAACGCGTCGCAGGAGTTCGGCGGGTTGAACGAACCAAGAATCCCTGAGCGGCATGATGGGACAAAACACTGTGTGCGGTAATTCGCGGGAGCCGCTTGTTTAACACCTTATCTGGCCTTCGTCTCCCCCGAAAGGATATCGCCGGGCCTCCTGGGCAAGATCAAAAGCGGCTCCCCCCAGGTGGACGCCGCTCGCCGGCTTTTTACAATTATCTAAATTGTCTGATACGTCGGCTTGACATACAACAGCTTGTCCATTAGCTGTCTCCTCCCATTCAATTTCAGCCGGAGCTACGCATGGCAGTCACTGAAGTTATTCTCAAAGAAAATATTCCTGGTCTCGGCGCCGAAGCCGACGTGGTCAAGGTACGCCGGGGATTCGCTCGCAACTTCCTGGTTCCTCAAGGTAAGGCCTACGAAGTGACCCCGGCCAACCTCAAGCGTCTGAACCTTTTAAAAGCCAAGCGGGCAGAGCGAGAAGCGCGTGAACTAAACGAAGCCGAAGAACTCGCTCGCAAGATCAATAAGGTTAAGCTCGACTTCACTCTGGAAACAGGTGAGACCGGAAAGGCCTTTGGCTCGGTCACAGCAAAAGACATTGAAGATAAGCTATTTGCAGAAGCCGATATCAAAATCGATCGCCATCGGATTCGGCTCGAGCGACCTATCAAAGAAAGCGGCGAGATCGAAGTGCCAATTCACCTGCACGCCGATGTTACCGCGGCTTTAAAAATCGAAGTTAAGGCCCAGACGCCTGCTCCGAAGGAACCAGAACCCGAAGCTAAGGACAGCAAGCTAAAGACCCGTAAGCGCACGAAGACGACTGCGAGTTAAGAATGCCGAAAGGTTCTCAAGGCTTGACCAAACCTCTTGAGAAGCCCTTGAGTGAACAGGGCGCGGCACGCAGGGACGGCGGGAAAAGTTATTCACAGATTCTTCACAGCGCATCCCCAAGCAAGGAAGCGCCACGGTCCCTGCCATTCAGCAGTGACGCTGAGAAAGGCGTGCTGTGCTCCATGTTGTTGTCCCCACGGGACGTTTGCGATCTTTGCGTCCTCCGTTTGCAGCCCCCGGCCTTCTACGCTCCTGCGCATCAGATCATTTACGAGTTGGTACTGGAGTTCACCGATAAAAGCAAGGCCATCGATTTTATCACCCTCAAGCAAACCTTACAGGACCGGGCACAGCTGGAAGAGGTCGGTGGTATTGAGTTCTTAAACGAACTCTATGGCTTTGTCCCGACGGCGGCGAACGCCGCTTACTACATCGATATCGTTCGGGAGAAGTACCTGCTCAGACGACTGATTCTGACCTGCGACGGCCTTAGCGGCCGGTCATACGAGGAGCAGGAAAATGTCGAGCCACTATTGGATGACGCCGAACGCGAGATTCTCCAAATCCGAGGCGATTATATCAGAGTCGATGTCGTCCCCACCAAAGAATTGGTGATTAAGGCCATCGAACAAATTGAGCATCTCTACGAGAATCGCGGGGCAGTGACCGGATTGCCGACTGGATTCATCGAACTGGACCGGATGACCAGCGGATTGCATCCAGCCGAAATGATCGTGATTGCTGCGCGGCCCAGCATGGGGAAAACCGCGTTTGCCATGAACGTCGCCGAGCATGTCTCTTTGGATGTTGGCAAGCCTGTTGGGGTTTTCAGCCTGGAGATGAGCAGCCAGCAACTCGTTCAACGGTTGTTGTGTTCGCGGGCTAAGGTTGATCTCCAGAAAGTCAGGAACGGGTTCCTTTCCGAACGTGACTTTCCCAGCTTGACGACCGCGGCATCGCATTTGGCAGGTGCGAATCTGTTCATCGACGATACCCCTGGTCTTTCCATCTCTGAGCTTCGAGCTAAGGCGCGCCGGTTAAAGGCAAATAACAAAATCGAGCTGCTGGTGATTGATTATCTTCAGCTGTTGCGGTCCACGACCCGACGCGCCCAAGACAATCGTCAGTTGGAAATCTCCGAGATCTCCGGCGGCATCAAAGCTTTGGCGAAAGAGCTCGAGATTCCCGTGATTGTGGTTGCGCAGTTAAACCGGCAACCTGACGCGCGAGCAAAGGGTGACGCCCCAGGCCGTCCACGTTTAAGCGATCTACGTGAGTCCGGATCCATCGAACAAGATGCTGACGTTGTGGGCTTGTTGGTACGGCCCGAATACTACGCAATCGATGAGGAGGAAAAAGAGCGGAGTGCCGGGGAGGCAGAACTCATCATCGCAAAACAACGAAACGGTCCGACCGGAGAGGTCCCCTTGACGTTCCGCAAGGAATACACTCGGTTCGAAAACCGCGCCAAAGAGCAGGCGGCGTAGGGTGTTTGGTGGGGTGAGGCCCCAACCTCAAAAATACTTCCACTGCAGGTCTGGCCGTAAGAGTCTGGCTCCCCGCTAGAGACCGGGCCGCTCGATCCCACCACAACTGCGCTCGGACAGAGAGAAGTTTCATTCAGAGATAGCCACACCCGGAATCGATTGCCTTTCCATCTCCTCCTTCACAGCGGGAGGTACTGGAAAAACCAGCGTGACCGAAGTCCCTTTCCCGAGTTCGCTTTCAATCGTTACCGAGCCGCCGTGTAAATCCACAATGGATTTCACAATCGCTAAGCCCAAACCTGTGCCTGCTGTCGCCGCGGCGCGCGAGGCATCCACTCGATAGAAACGATCAAACAGCCGGGGAAGATGTTCCGGCGCAATACCCACCCCATCATCTTTGATCAAAATTTTTACGGCGTCGTGTGCGGCAGCCACTTCGACAATGACGTTTCCGTCGCGAGGCGTGTGTTTGAGAGCATTGGAGACGACATTGCTGATCGCGCGCCGGAAAAGCGTGCTGTCCGCAAAGAGGCGGGCATCCCCAGAGAAACTCAGAGTAACTTCTGATTCTGTTGCTTGCAGCTCGTGAAACGAAAGGAGTTGGGCCAGTTCGTCCGCGACGCGGAACCAAGACTTTTGCAAAGATAGATCAGCGTTCTCTGCTCGAGCCAGAAACAGGAGGCTATCGATTAACTCAGCCAACCGATGATATTCCTCGAGACTCGAGGCTATCACATTCGCATACTCTTTTGAGGTCCGTTCCCGGTTCAAGGCGACCTCGGCTTCTCCCATCAGATTATTAATCGGAGTGCGAAGTTCATGGGCGATGTCGGCTGAGAATTGAGAGAGCCGCTGAAAAGAATCTTCCAGACGCTGAAGCATGGCATCAAACTCCGCAGCCAAGCCGGCCAGCTCGCGCGGCCAAGCCATAGACCCGACTCTTTCCGCCAAGTCGCTGGCTGTAATTCGATGCGCGGCCGCAGAGATGTCTTTGATTGGCCGGATTCCTTGTCGAGCCACATAGGTGCCGGCGACGGCTGATACTACCGATCCCCCGATCAAAACCATTAACAGTTTATCCCGGTAATCGTGCAGAAAATTTTGTTCGCTGGTGGTGTCAAGAGCGACCGTGTAGATGAAACGCTGCGGTGCACTCAGCACGGGATTCTCGGCGCCGCTGGTTATCCAGGCACTGCCTATCAGAAGTGTTCTTCCCGGCCCTGAGTGAACTTCTTCAGTCTCACCAATGGACCGACTCTCGGCTGCAGGCGACGGGCATCGAGATAATTCAGGAATCAAGTCTTGAGCACCCGGTGATTGAATGACCAGCGCCCCATTGTCCCGAAGCAGTCTGCTATAGTAAACACTCTGGCGTCGAGCTGTGCTCTCCCATTGCACCTCTTCCTCCAAAGCCTCTTGATCATTCGGCCGTTCCCGTAGGATTTCACGCATCACCGAAATTTTATCGGCCAGCGTATTTCGAGCATTGATCTCGAGACTTTGTTTCAAGGACCAAAAAAGAAATGCGCCGAACAAAGACAGAACCACGATAGTGATAACCGCATACGAGGCCGAAAGACGGAACACCATCGACCAGGAACGTCTCGGTCCAATCATCTCATTATCTGAATCACCAGAAGGACACAGAACGGTATAGCCGCAACCATTGTCTAGAAAATCTCACGCAAAGACGCAAAGGCGCAAAGGTTAAGAAAAACAGCCCGATCCATCGCCTCGAGGTCGAAAACGGTCGCCCTGCATGGTCATAACCTTTGCGTCTTTGCGTCTTTGCGTGAGTTTATTCTTCGTTTCCTCCCTCAGCGTTCTCCCAGCACATAGCCGACGCCGTACACTGAATGAATTAGAGGTTTGTCGAATGGGTAGTCGATTTTCCGGCGCAATCGCCGAACGGCTACATCAACAACATTGGAATCGCTGGGAGAGTCCATGTTCCACACTTCCTTTGCAATTAGCTTGCGTCCAACTACTTCGTTCGGTGTCCGTGCCAGCAAGAGCAAAAGCGCGAACTCCTTTGGAGTAAGGTCAATAGGTTGGTTACGACGAACCACCCTGTGCCGAATCAGGTCCAATTCCAGGTCCGCGATCCGGAGACTAGTCGGAGTTGTATCCCGGCCCCGTCGAAGGACCGTCCTGATCCGCGCCATTAACTCTGAAAACGCGAATGGCTTTACCAAGTAATCGTCAGCGCCCAGATCCAGACCTCTGATCCTTTCGCCCAAACTGTCGCGTGCTGTCAGAAAGATTACCGGCGTCGGTATGCCGTTGGCGCGCATCTGCCGAATGATACTCCAGCCGTCGATCCCGGGAAGTAGAACATCCAAAAGGACGATGTCGTAGCGCTTTTCGTGCAAAAATCCCCAAGCGACCTTGCCGTCGTTTGCAATATCAACAGCCCATCCGTTCTCGGACAGTCCATTAGAAAGGAAAGTTGCGGCTTTCGATTCGTCTTCAACCACGAGGGCCTGCATACCATCCATGCGCTAGTAAAAGGAAATAGCAGAAGCACCGCAGGTTGTAAAACAGGGCAACCGAAGACTTGCTTATTTTAGCCGGGAACAGGGAGACAAAAGCATCTCCAACTAAAGCTGACACACCTGTCATCTTTCCGAGCAGGTACGAACCTTTGTGACCGAAAAGTAACACATGTTCGCAGAACGCTCGGACCGATTCGGCTTAGTTCATTTCCGCAGGCAATTGTCGCTCTCCAACCACTAACACTGGTCCGCCGACCGCTGCTTGTATCCCCTTAATCGGAAATAATATGGCTGCTAAATTCAGGACTGGGCTCTCCCGCGCCGCCCTTATAGGCGCAATGTCGCTTTCATCACTTGCGATGATCGCGTCCTCCAATGTCCTTGCAAAACCCGGGACATTTCTACCATCGGGACTATACGTCACGCCAACGGCCGTGCCGAACGCGAGTTACCTGGCGCTTAACCCAGGCTTGCCCGGCGACCTCAGCAATTTTATTGCAGGCGGCGCAGTGAGTACAGCGTTAAGTCCAGATGGAAAGACGCTGGCCGTTTTAACCTGTGGTTATAACAGTTGGACCGGGCCGAGCGGGTCGATCGACAACGAATACATCTTCATCTTCGATGTAAGCAGTGGCGCCCCTGTGCAAAAACAGGTGCTCACGATGCCTTCCACGTACGTCGGAATTATTTTCTCACCGGACGGCACAACGCTCTATGTTGGCGGAGGTTCGGACGACTCGATTCATTGGTTCACACAGAAAGGCGGAGAATGGACTGAATCGCCAACGTCGATTTCGTTGGGTTACACAACCGCCAACGACCTTTTCCCGGGAGACTATCCACCGATGACCGGTGGGTTAGCCATCACCGCTGACGGATCGACGATGGTCGTTGCCAATTTCAGCAACGATTCCGTCTCGTTCATCAACTTAGGTACCAAGGCCCTGATCGGCAATTTTGACCTGCGACCTGGCATCATCAACCCAAGCCAAAGCGGAGTACCGGGTGGTGAGTATCCTTTTTGGGTCAGCATAAAAGGAACCACCGCCTATGTTTCCTGCTCGCGTGACCGCGAGATTGATGTGGTAGATTTCACCACCCCAACATCACCAAAACTGACAACCCGAATCAAGGTTGCCGGTAATCCGTTGAAAACCACACTGGATAGCACGCAGAGCTATCTCTACGTGGCAGAGGATAACAGTGATTTGGTTGAGATTGTCAGTACCAAAACGAACACCCTTTTTCAGAGCATAGTCGCTAGCGGGCCGACCACAGCAACGTTTGCTGACGCTCTCAAATATAAAGGCAGCGCGCCGGTTAGCCCCGCGATTTCGCCTGACGGCTCGACGCTTTATGTCACACTGGGTGGAACCAACGCAGTATCGGTGATTACCGGCATCCCGTCCCATCCCGTGGTCGCTGGTTTGATCCCGACCGGATATCAGCCCGACGCCATCACGTTGAGCAAAGACGGCACGTGGGCCTATGTCGCCGATGCCAAGGGTGTGACCGGACCAAATCCAGGTGAGACCTACAACAACGGTAAACCAAACAGCTATGTTTATCAGCTGCAGAAATCGTATCTGCATAGCTTCCCGATTCCTAGTTCCAGCACCTTGGCTACGCTGACGGCACAAGTCGCGAAGAATAACTTCTACGGATCCAAGTTAACGCCGGCTGAGCAAAGCGAACTCGCGTTCCTGCAAGCGCACATCAAACATGTCATCTATTTGGTGAAGGAGAACCGGACCTATGACCAGATTCTCGGTGACCTCCCGATCGGCAATGGTGACCCCAGCTTGGTTGATTTCGGTTCAGCCATTACGCCGAACTATCACGCTATCGCGCAGCAGTTCGTCGACCTGGATAACTTCTATAACAGCGCTGACGTTAGCGGCGATGGCCACGCCTGGAGTTTTGCTGGTCGTGAGAACATTCTGACCTTCATCAACATCCCGGGTAACTACAGCGGTCGGGGACAGCCGTACGATACGGAAGGTCAAAACCGCGACATCAACATGGGCTTTGCCACCTCGGCCGAGCGCCAGTCCTATCTTCCGGAAAGCCCTTCAGATCCAAATATTCTTCCGGGCACACTTGATGTTGGCGCCGTGGACGGACCTGAGGCTGGAGAAGAGCAGCAGGGTTATATTTGGGACGTCGTACGCCGAGCAGGATTGACTTTCCGTAACTACGGTTATCATTGCGACCAGGCCGAGTATTCAGCGACTCCGCCTACGCCGCTTTTGCTAAATCCACGAGCGGCCCACGTCCGGGTAGCTTTCCCCTCTAGGACCACCCTGATGGCGACGACCGATCCATACTTCCGCAGCTTCGATAATAACTTCCCCGATTTCTATCGGGAAAAAGAATGGGAGTTTGAGTTTGATAAATACGTCAAGCACAAGAATCTGCCGGCCTTATCCATGGTGCGCTTAATGCACGACCATATGGGCAGCTTTGGCACCGCTATCGAAGGGGTTAATACTCCTGAAATTCAACAGGCTGACAACGACTACTCAGTCGCGAAGTTGATCGAAAAAGTTGCCAAGAGCCCTTACGCTTCGTCCACGCTGATCTGCATCCTCGAAGATGATTCTCAGAATGGTGCGGACCACGTCGATGAACATCGGTCGACGGGCTACCTCGTCGGTGCGTACGTCAAGCAAGGGGCGGTGATCTCGACTGCCTATACCACCCAAAACATGCTGGCCACTATCGAAGCGGTTCTCAGCCTCGACCATGAGGACATTCTGACCGCTTCGGAGGCGCCGATGCTCGATTGCTTCGACATCAATCAAGGTCACTGGACCTTCAAAGCGGTCCCGTCATCCTACCTCTACAACACCCAGTTGCCATTGCCGCCGCGCACCGCGAAGGCTGGTCCAGTTCCGAAGCCGACTCACGATGCTCAGTACTGGGCAGAGGTCACAAAGGGATTCGACTTCACCCGGGAAGACAACCTGAAAGATCCGAATAAGTTCAACCGGATCATTTGGGAAGGTCTGCACGGCAAGAGCGTTCCTTATCCGGTGGTTCGAAGCGGGCTCGATCTGCGCCAGAACCGGAGCGAGTTGCTGAAAAAAGCGGGCATTGTCTCGGATCAAACGTCCAAGAACTAAGCTAGCAGTTCAGTACGCATAAATTTGCAATGCAGGGCGGTTTCGGCCGTCCTGCATTTTTTGCGTATGACTGTAGAGAAACGATGAAGGAAGCGAGGAGCGACGATAGCCTTCCTTCGTCCTCGAAGGTCTGGTGGGGCGAGGCTCCGAAAACGTAACAAGCCACCGATATGTTTGCGGTTAGTAGCTGGTCCAGCCGAATCGGTTAAGCAGCATGGCCGAGCCGGGGGCGGGAACGGCAAGCAGGATAGACTTAATTTTTCCTCCGAGGCTGGCTTGGCTTCTGCCCCGCGGAACAAAGGCTCTATTCAAGTTTACGAGACGAAAACCCACCCAACCCCCAGCTCGGCCATGTTGCTTCACGTATTAGCCAAGCCGACCGCCGAAATAAAATATGCCGGCGGTTGGTTGCATCTTGGAGCCTTGCCCCACCAAGGCACTCGAGGAACGAGGACGAGGACGAAGGACCGCCATCGAGCATCTCTTACCTCCGGATTTATTGCTCGTGGCTCCTACCTTCAACGAGCCTGCGCTCGTCAATAGAAACTTTTGTTGTATTTTTGTCATTCCCCACCCACTATATGTTGTGGTCTCAGGTGACCGGTTTATATGCGCTGTCCGAAGTGCGGCAATCTGGAAGACAAAGTAATCGATTCTCGCTCCGCTAAGTCCGGAGCTGCCATTCGCCGCCGCCGGGAATGTCTGGCCTGCCAACACCGCTTCACTACCTACGAAGAAATAGAGAGAAGAGACTTGCGAGTTACAAAAAGAGACGGCCGCACGGAACCATTTGATCGGCAGAAACTGCTAAGTGGAATGATCAAAGCCTGCGAGAAGCGCCCAGTCAACTACGACGCTCTCGAGCGCGCAGCAGAAGAGGTCATTCACGAACTAGAGCAAAATTTCGACCACGAGGTTCCTAGCAAGGAAATCGGGGTTCGGGTTATGGAACGGCTGCACTCGCTGGACGAAGTCGCCTATATCCGTTACGCCTCGGTTTACCGCCAATTCCAAGACATCGGCGAATTTATTAACGAGATCGAATCACTCGGCAAAAAATCAAAACGTAACGCTCAGCAACCTGAGCTTTTCATACCGTGATCGCACTCCGCGACTCAATACCCGTACTTCGGCTGGACGACGGATCAATCGAGATAATCCGCCGTGATTGGTTGTGTGGATGTTTAAGCAGGGCCGCTGTAAAGGCCGGCTACACACAGTGGTGGCTTGCGGAACATGTTACCGAAAGCATTCTCTGTTTTCTCAGATGTTGCTACGATCAGCCTGCTATCACCATGCCTGAACTAAACGAGGTGATCCGCTCGGCCTTGCAAGCGATCGGTCACGGGGAGATCGCGCTAAAATACGAGACCCTCGAGCCTCCATGCGTGATCTCGCTACCCGATTTGGCGACGGAAGCCGGTCCTGGCTACGAACTGGCGTTCTTCCAACTTCTAAAAGAAAGAATGCAGCCAATCCTTTCGCGACGAGCACCAAACATTAATGTCTTGGGCCTGCAAAACTGTGTCCGCTTTCTTCAATCGGTAAAAACGTGGAGTCGCGGTTGTTCCGAGCTGCGAACAGAAATCGTCGATTTTCTGCGCGCGCAGCTTGAAAAGGATAAATCTGAGGTCCTGTTAACGATCAGATGACCTTATTCGAAAAAGTCGTTGCTCGAGAAATCCCGGCGAAGATCGTCTTCGAAGATGACGAGATTTTGGCGTTCCACGATATCAATCCACAAGCGCCGGTTCACGTATTGGTGGTTCCGAAAAGAGTAATCCCACGAATTGCGGAAGCCCAACCGAGTGACGGCGCGTTGCTCGGCCGCCTCTTATTAACCGGGAAGCAAATTGCTGCAGATCTCGGCCTCAGCGAAACCGGTTTCAGATTGGTCATCAATAGCGGTCGGAACGGCGGAGAGACCGTTCCGCATCTCCACCTCCATGTATTAGGCGGCCGCCCCATGAACTGGCCGCCGGGGTAGCAAGCGTTTGGCGTTTGGCGTTCGGCGTTCGACGTTTGGGGGGTTCCGCTCGCAGCTTTAGTCGACGCTCCATGAGCCGACCATAAGTCCTATCAGTCCAATAGGTCCCATCAGTTCACAGCGTCGTAGTGAAGATAGCGCCAAAC
>Ga0213876_10002687_pt1 | contig 10381 bp, 15 predicted proteins | sample BarmaccomBMRX_R9_FD_160113 | JGI IMG/M metagenome (GOLD analysis project Ga0213876, IMG submission 160113) | Root-associated microbial communities from Barbacenia macrantha in rupestrian grasslands, the National Park of Serra do Cipo, Brazil - RX_R9 | ecosystem: Host-associated > Plants > Roots...
CCATCGAAAGGCGGCGCCGGCGCTGGCTTCTGCTCCTATTTGAAAATACCCTTAACCCCAAATCATCGCATGAACGGAAAATCTCGCGGTTTTGCATTCGTCACCATGGGAAATCGTAACGAAGGTCAAGCTGCGATCAATGCGCTGGAAGGTCAGTTCATCGACGGGCGCAATCTAACCGTTAGTGAGGCTCGTCCGAAGAACGATGATCGAGCGAGCGGTGACTTTCAGCGTCGCCATCGTTAGTTGAGCTTAGACGTGGCTTCTGTTTCTTCCATGAAACTAGGAGAGAATAATTCTAAGGCGGCAAACAGGCACCCTCATGAGCTATGGGGGGAATTGACCGGGATCGATGATAGCACTGGCCAGGAGCGCACTTTTACTCTTTACAAGTCCGCTGGCGCCATTCTGATCGTAAGTGATACCGGATGGGAGCGTACTGCCGGCCCCGATCGGGGTTTAAGTAAAAGCCGCATTTTTCAGGAAGTCATGTCTCAGTTCCATGTACATGGCATACGACTTAAACCTCCATTCGATCCTCTGCCAAGTTGAGCCGATGCCTCAGTCCCTTTATTTTGAAATCACGCTGGAACCCCATCTCAAGCATTCAGGTTTGGCGACGGGAAGAAAAATTCTTTTTCTAGCCGAAGTCCGGATAGACGCGGCCAAGGCCGTCTCGGAAGCGCCAGAGAACGATCAGGCGATCTATGAAATGGCAGCACGACTAGCAGTGAGCCAGACATGCATGGCCATGACAGGTGAAACTCGCCAGCCAGGTGAAGACGAAATGCGGGTCTCTTTTCATTCGATGCCCAGAGTGTCGAATGACATCACGGAACGCCTTCCAGACGCGGAAGAAAACGGCGTGCGATTGTGGCTAGTTGGCGCGGTCCCAGAATAGGTTTTCTCAATTCCCATTTAAACGAGGCAATCGCCTCGTTAGTTCATTTTTAATTGGCACGCTGTTTCTTTCAGTGACGGCCGTACTATCACTCGGGAAGCGTTAGTCACGAATCGCTACTACCGCAATGGTAACTACTATCCAAACGAACCCCATCCGCCGACGGCTCGAGGACTGTGGCGAAAGTTAATTTGTCTACACCGTTAGGAAGTGACCTTGCTCTATATTCCGAGTCCTCAAGGATTCGAGTGCGCTCTTCGAAAAGTCGAGCGACAGTCTAGCGATGGCAGAGCGTGTGGAAATGTGTCGTCGCACCGTGGTTGTAAACGGAAAAGTCTATTCCGTGCGGCGACAGTCTGAATCGATCTTTCTACTTCGACTGAACGATCTAGTAGCAAGATACGTAGTTGTGACCGCGGATTCCATCGACTTTCACGGCTTCGAGCGATTCGTCTGGCCGGAGGATCCTGACCAAATTTCAAGCTTTGAAACGGTAGACGATGCAACCGCCTATTACATGAAGCTCACTGGCTCATCGAAGGACTGAAGGAGGAAATCGCGCGCCAGGCCGCAATGTTGAGGGAAACTGATTGGTAATCAATCACGTGGCCGTGTTCTCCGGCTTTAACTTACCTTGTGCGTCGGATCGCTGTCCGCGCGGACTATTTTTTGGTCTTTGCGATCTGCTTAGCGCTTGCGGCGTCTTTCTTCTTCTGGCTTTCAGTGTCCACCTTTGTTTGTTTCTGCGCCGCTTGTTTGCTTTTGGCTTTTGGAGATTTGTCGCCCATGAGCCGAAGACTAAGGTCTGAAGTAACACCGATCAACTCAGAGATTTCTGCTGATCCTAGCATCAGGAATCAGGTACGCCGCTCGTTCGGGGGAGCCCATAATGACGACCCGGTTCAATCGCGTAGGGCTGTCCCGGCGCACACTTGTGTCAAAATCTTTACGAATTTAGAGACGGCTCCAGACTCAAGTCCGTTTTTCTTCCAGACAGCCCCTAGAGGTATCTTAATAGGTTTGGACGCCACTAAATCTCTAAAAACGACCTCGCGGGCTGGAAATTTTCTAACTGGTTCGCTAACGAGTGCGATGCCAATGCCGGCAGACACAAAGGCCAAAGCGCTCCCTACCCCGTCCGCCTCTCTCACAATCCGTGGAGTAAATCCGGACCGTTGACAGACGGTGTGCAGCCAATCACCATATGCGGGGTACATCCGATTTAGGCCAATGAAGGGTTGCTCTTTTAGAATTGATAACTGGATCTCTGGCTGGACGGCTTGCGGATGTGATTTTGCCAGGGCGACAGCGACCGGTTGCTCTACCAGCAACTCGGCGCTCAACAACTCAAGTATCGGCCGATCACTGAGGACTAGGATGCCCACCGCAATGCGTCCGTCAAGCAATGCCCGTTCTTGTTCGATCGCGTCCATCTCCACACAATCGATGACGATCCCCGGCGACTGCCTGTGCCAACGCTCCAGCGCCCGACCTAGAAAATCGTGGGTGAGCGCAGCCATATGGCCGACGGTTAGCTCTCCAAGCTCCCCTCTATTGATTCGCTGCGCTTTTTTTACTGCCTGATCACAGGCTTCCAAGATCCCGCGCGCATCAACCAAGAATGCTTTTCCTGCTGCCGTCAATGCAACGCCCTTTCGCTCGCGTTGGAACAGGTTAAATCCGAGTTCACCCTCAAGGTCCTGGATCTGTTTACTGAAGGGCGGCTGCGACACATTCAGCCGATCAGCCGCGTGGGTAAAATTTAACTCCTCCGCAGCAGCGACAAAGTATTCCAGGTGACGCAATTTCATTCGCAACCGGCTCTGCTCGCACGTGTCTGGGCCATCGCCTTTGCGCGACTCGTGCATTCAACGAGCAAGAAAAGATCCTTTTAAGGACCATACTTCCGCTATAATGCAAAGCAACGAGGAACAGTTCGAAAAGAGTATTGGAAAACCGTCTCGTCCAGAGCGACTTGCATGTCCCGACGGGGTACGTAACACGTCGGACTCCAAATATGGAAAGTGATAACGTCGAACTTCTCCGATTGGGCCGAAGGATCCAGACGGAACGCAAGCTTCTCGGGCTTACCCAAGGCAGCTTTGCCAAGGATTGCGGACTAAACCGGACTCACTTTGGGGGAATCGAGCGAGGTGAACGGAATCTGACTTTTCTGATCCTCTGCAAAATTTGTAACCGCCTACGCTGCGATGTCGCTCGGGTAACTCAGGGCATTCCGCGGTTGTCTTACATCCGCGATACTAAACCAAGGTAGTCAGATCCAACCGATCTCCTTGGCCGTGTTCAGTAGAATTTGTTTCAGTTGTCCGCCTACCGAAAACCGTTGACTGCTGAGTTCAATAGAACGAGCAATATTCATCCCATTCGGATGCCGTTCGCTGGCCGCTTTCCAGTCCATCAGCATTTCAACGAGATCGAAAAGCGACATGCCGTCAATCCCATTCAGATAGTGATCCGGATGATGGGTGTTGTGGAGATAGTGATGATCAAGCGCCACTTTTAGTTCCGCCAACGATTGTTTGTACTCTTCGCCTTCGTACGTGATCACCGCCAGTCGATTGCCGACGGCGTCAAAAATTGCTTTCTCCGGTTGTTCCAATTTTGAGGCGTCGTGTTTCGATCCGCGCTCTAAAAGCCTAATGGCGCACTGTCCCAAGAGAAACCGTACCCGGTTGATGTGCAATGTCGTGTCAATCGTACTGTCGTAATCCATCCGCCAACCTGATAAGACGCTTCACTAACAGTTTACCTGGAAGATGTCGCCATTCTTGATCCTGTAGCTAGCGCATCTAGTCCGGTAACTCCAGAACCCACCGGAAACTATTGCCCGTGCTGGATCCCGGCCAATACTCTTTTGGAATAGCTAAACGTCTAAAATGATATGGGAGATCGCGAGAGAGTGCGACGAAGCTGGCGATTTTGCGGACGACAACTAAATCTCTCGAGAGGAGCCATTCTTTTCAACCGATTTGTGAATCTTTCCGGGCGAATAATCAACCAGCACCATGTTTCCACAAATTCCCTTCAATCGAGTCAATTGGCTCGTTAGCTCATTTCTGATCGGGACGCTGTTCCTTTCGATCACGGTCGTGCCAGTATATCTCTGGTTTTTTGGCATTGATCGATTTCAGACGGTTCTTTTCTTCGCGATGCTGGCAGCTTGCGGGTTCTCTATTACCCTCGGCTATCATCGACTTTTTTCTCATTTAACTTTCCGCGCTCACTGGATCGTTCGGCTCTTTACGGTCATCTTCGGCGCTGCCGCATTTGAGAATTCCGTTCTTCTTTGGTCCTGCGAACATCGCAGCCATCATAGGCATGTGGACCACGATGACGATCCTTATTGTATCAGCAAAGGTCTCTTTTATGCCCACATGGGCTGGCTGATGTTCAAGCTCAAGCCGCTGCCGTCTTTCGATAATGTGGCGGATCTCAAAAAGGATCCACTCTTGGTATGGCAAGATCGCCACATACACTTGATTGCGGTGCTCGTCGCTTTCGTCCTTCCGGCCAGCATTGGTTTTTTGTGGGGAGGCTGGAAAGCTGCTCTCGGCGCTTTCCTAATCGGCGGCGTGCTCCGGGTTGTGGTGCTGCAACACGCTACCTTCTGCATCAATTCGCTCTGCCATTACATCGGTGCGCAACCGTATTCTTCAAAATGCAGCGCTCGCGACTCATGGATCCTGGCGATCCTTACTTTCGGTGAAGGTTATCATAACTATCATCACGAGTTTCAGCACGATTACCGAAATGGAGTTAAACCCTGGCAAATCGATCCGACGAAATGGATCATCTGGATCCTTTCCAAGACTGGCCTGGTCAGTAACCTGCGCAGAGTCCCGACAGAAAAGATCGTACTAGCAGAACTCGCCGAAGCGAAACGTCAACTCGAGGCGACGCTAGCCAACCCGGCTCTGACCGAACCCCGTGCGACTTATGTTGCCAGCGCTTACCAGACTCTTCTGGAAACCGCTCATTGGTTGAACCAATGCAAAGCGGAGCAATTCGAATTGACTCGCGAAATGCTCGCCAGCATTCGTAACAAAATTCGGGTGGCTATGGGCCCACTGCGGATGCCGCGGTTACGCGAACGTCAACCAACTTAGCGGCGGGAGCTGCTACACTGGGCTCGATCCCAGATCTTGACCGACCAATACGGCGGGCTCCCGGCGGGAAGCGTTCCCCTGTATGATTGGTTTCGGCGCACCTACAAGAACATCTCTAACTAGCCAACAGAAACGAGGCCTGTACACTATCATCCCTTTTGGAGATACTGCTAAGGCAACGACAAAAGTATCAATCTGCTGCAGAATATTATTGCGGCTCCCAATACTAAAATCGCGAGCCATTTTGCCGTCCAGACAAGCCTTTTTTGCTTCATTTAAATTACCGGTGACAGCCAGGAACCGTCCGCTTCTGTCGGATATTTAGCCGCATCTTTGTTATGGCGTGTGGCATGTTCCTGGTGCTCCACCGCTTTTCTATGATGGTCTAGGGTTCTCTTCGGACATCGGTTTGAAGGGCTAGATCTTGAAACACAGTGAGGTTGGTCCCCGTTTGTTTGGTTCTCCCATACTTTTTACGAAGCGTTGTTCCTGTTTTGCCGAGATGGCATAGGGATTCGTAACCGAACCCAAACTTTCCGTCTTCCTAACAACGATGCGCTCCGGCGTACTACCCCATCTAACTGCCCGGCAGAGATTTTCTTCGTGTTCACAGTCAAAAGGGTGGAAGGTCCGGACAGAAGCGGGGTATTGAGCGAGCACACCGTTTGCCCAATCCGGCTCGAGTGTCCGGGAAATAGCAAGTGCTTCCTGAGTGTGACAGGAGAGGAAGAGATGAATTTTGGACTCGAAGGAAAATATGAGCACAAACGAATTAGCCTATCCGCGTTGGGAGCGCGAAGACCGGGTGAGCCGGTTTCTGATTGGCCCTTCCTTGCCGATTTACCAAATTGAGGAAATCAAACTGATTGGGGGATCGATGTTTCTCGCTTCTGCATCGGACAAATCGAACTTAATTGGTCAATTCGAATCCGAGAAAAACGCGAAGGAAGCTTGCAAACGGGACTTTGTGGACAAGAACGAAGACCCGGCAGCAGAGACAGTCGGATGGGGGCTGAAGCCGCGTCAAAAGCACAGGTAACCGCTTCTGGACGGATCCGGCAGTTGGCTAAAGCTCATCGGCAATACCTAAATCCGAACGGTTACCCCGGAGACATATCAAGAAACGCCCCAATCAATAACTTCGTGGCGGCTTATTTACCGAGCATTACGCGGGACTTCTGCAGGACAGACAAGGCGCACGGTCAGTGCTTTGCTATCTCCGTCACCGCGACCCTAAGCAATTTTCTTTGAGACGAACTACGGATTGTTGACAAACCAAGCGCGTGCACTGAGCCTCACCTATTCACATATCTGCAAAACAGGGAAGGGAGCTGGTTTTAGCAACCAGAGCTTACGCGGTCGATCACCCGTGGAGGAGTTGGTGGTATATTCTGTCGACGGTGTTGCTGTTGCTCGCCGCAATCGCAGGCACCCATTGGAACTTCAGTACGATGGGACAGATTGCCTGCAGTGTCCTTGCCGGTTTGCTAACTCTAAGACTTTTCGTGATCTACCACGATCAGCAGCATCAGGCTATCTTGCCTAAATCCGGACTGGCAGAGGCGTTGATGAGAGTCTTTGGAATCCTCGCCCTTAGCCCCTCCAGCATCTGGACGAGCTCACACAATCACCATCATAATCATAATTCAAAGTTGCGCGGTTCTAATATCGGGTCCTTCCCGATAATGACGAAGGACCAATTCTTGAGATCGTCGCGAGCCGTACGCGGACAATATCTTTTTATGCGTCACCCGCTGACGATCTTGTTCGGTTACATTTTCGTTTTTCTAGCGGGCATGTGTGTTTTTCCACTGCTCAGGAAACCTCGCCAACACTACGATTGTCTGATCGCATTGCTGGTGCATGTAGCCATCGGAATAGCTCTGACGTTGTTATTTGGGTGGCAGGCATTGTTGCTGACGGAGCTCATCCCTGCCTTTATCGCGGGCGCTATCGGCTCTTACTTGTTTTACGCGCAGCACAACTTCCCGGAAGTGATGTTCAACGATGCGGCGGGATGGACATATCACAAGGCGGCGATGGAGTCTTCCAGCTTTATGCGAACTGGCCGGATTATGGGATGGTTTACCGCCAATATTGGTTATCACCATATTCACCACTTGAACGCGCGAATTCCCTTCTATCGATTGCCGGAGGTTCTAAGAAGCATACCCGAATTGCAAACGCCCAAGACTACCTCTTTGAATCCGATAGAGATCGTTCGTTGTCTGCGTTTAAAGGTTTGGGATGTCGAATCTCAACGCATGATAACGCTTGGCGAGATTTAGGATATTGTGAAGAGGCTTCGGTAAAACATAACCACGATTTCGTCCTGTTCCTCTGCGGCGGCGTAGATTCTCTGATGATTTCTTATTGACCGAGTCTCACGAATCCTTCGTGCGTCGGTTACTGTCTGGGGTATCGGTCTCGATGGATGAGGGGGTGGGGCTCGCGTTCATCTCGGAGGCCCGCGCCAGTGCTTGCGTGTCGATATACTCCCGGATGTTCCTCAGTTTTCCATTTCGAACCGTTATGGCGAAGACCCAATGGTCCTCAAACGTTCTCTTCGTAGATATGATTTCCCCACTGGCGAAGCCGACGACAAAAACCCGGTCTCCCTGCGCTGCGAATTCCGGAGGCTTTGGGTAAGAAGTGTCCAGCGTTTCGGAAGCCTTCTGAAGCAAATCCGCCAATCCCGCGTGCCCGCGGTGCGTGCCGGCCAGCGGCCAGCCTTCGCCCGGAATGATCCACTCAATATCTTCCGCAGACAACGCCAGCAAAGCTTGCGTATCGCCGCGGCCCATTGCCCCAAAAAAATCCTTCACAATCTGGACATTTTCTTGTGTGCTCATCGAACTTTCTCCATTTCTCTCACATTGAATCGTGTAGTGCCGGTCACTCAGCTGAGACCGACGCCAAGTTGTTGCAGCATTACGGAAGCCTCATTGTAACAATGAAAGGAAGTGACCTTTCCCTTCTCGAGATGGAAAACATCGCACGACGGCACATCTATCGCCTTACCCGTGGGAGCTAGAGTTCCGGAAGGAAGTCGCAGCTCGCCTTTGTGCGTTCCCCGAATTGCCAGCTCGACAATGAAGGCTTCTTCGCGTTAGACCTGCGCCATGCCTCCATCGACGGCGAGATCCACGCCGGTGATGTATGAACTTTCATCGGAAGCGAGGAACAAAACGGCGGCAGCGACTTCTTCGGGCTTGCCTCTGCGGCCGAGCGGAACTTCCGAGGCGAACTGAGCTGCCGCCTGTTTCACCTGTTCAGCGGTGAGGCCCGCGTTCTCCAAAGCCGGAGTTTCGATTGGGCCAGGACTCATCGAATTCACTCGAATCTTCCGATCCTTTAGCTCCATCGTCCAGCCGCGAGCGAAGCAGCGCACGGCTGCCTTGGCAGCGGCGTAGGCGGTAAAGGCTGCATCTCCCCTTACGTTCGCGACTGAAGAGGTCAGGATGATCGAGCCTCCATCTTTGAAGAGGGGAAGGGCCTTCTGCGTCGTAAAGAATGTTCCCTTCGCGTTTAAGTCGAAGGTTTTGTCGAAATGAGCCTCGGTAGCCGCTTCTAACGGTGCGACTTCACCCCAGCCGGCATTGGCGAAGAGTACGTCGATGTGACCGTGTTTCTCTTTCACGACGGCATAGAGCCGGTCCAAATCCTCCAAGCGCGTTACGTCGCCCACGACTGTCGTGACGTTTCTCCCGATCACGGCTGCGGCCTCTTTCAGCTCTTTCTCTCGTCGGCCAGTGATCACGATGTGCGCACCTTCTTCCACGAAGCGCTTGGCTGTGGCCAAGCCAATCCCGCTGTTTCCGCCTGTAATTACCGCAATTTTTCCCGCCAATTTTTGTACGTGATTATTACTCATCTGTTTTCTGTTTTGTTTTTAGTTATTTTTTTAAATGTGAGATTTACGCTTTTCCGCCGAAGCTGACATAGTCATCGAGTTCGCCCCATTCGAAGAAGGTTTTGATGTCTTCCCGCGTTTTGGAAAGCCGGCCCAGGTGTTCGGCAAAGAACGCGAGTGTTTCGGCGTCGCTGTCCGGCGCGCGTTTGTCCATGAAAGAAGACCAAGCCTCGATTTCCCATGGAGATCGCGGGGTCTTGGAATGGGCCTGAACCCATTCGAGCATTTCCCCGTCACCTTTGCCGGTTGCCAATTCCTCTAACAAGGTATCTGGATCGAAGCCAAGAAACTGCACCAAGCGCTGGTCGGTTGGGGAATTGTATATGTATTCGCCATTCTTCTCGGCGAGGGTCGCCCGGCCCTTGTCGAGCATGCGTGCCAAAACCACGTAGTTGCCCAAACGAACGCGAAAGCTCCGGGATGGGCGTTGAGTCAGATCAATAAAGAAATGTTGAGTTTTCATAATTTTCCAGTTTTGAAATAGCCCGGTTGGTCCAAATCGGAGATCGTAACAGAATCCAATGTCGTGGTTTTCCTACTCTCTCCGTTCTCAGCGGCGATGAAGACGCTGGACAAAGTGAAACTCAATGCCAGATAGCGGTGCGCCGATCTCATGCATCGCACCGCCCATCCGAAGAGATCCGAGGTCAATCGCGACCAGTCCGGTGCTGTTGATCAACTCAATTACACGCTGTTTAGCTTCCGTTTCGTCCCCCGACGTAAAAAGGACGGTGCGAGGTTTGTTCGGCGAAAAGTCCTGTATCCAGGACATCGGCATGTTGCTGATGGATTTTACAAGCCGCGCACCAATGGCCATCTCGGCGACAATCTCGCTCGAGGTACGCTCCTTTAACGCGGCCCGCGACCGATTAACTCCGGCCAGGCTGAGATCGGGTTTGGAATCCATATGCGCGTTGGTCGCGTCCACCAGTATTCGTCCTTGCCAATCAATGCCTGAAAGCGCTTCAGGAACGTTCACCCAGTGCGTTGCGAGAATCACCATATCGCACTCGGCTGACTGCTGTTTGGTCCCCGCGCGGGCTCCTGGACCCAGTTCAGCGACGAATTCGCCCAGCGTTTCCGGGCCTCTGGAGTTGGATACGACTATGGTATGACCCGCATTTATCAAATGGTGGCCGATTGTGCGCGTTACGTTACCGGCGCCTATAAATCCTACTTCCATAACTGACCTCCTTTTCATTTATTATCAATATTGCCAACGTCCGCCTTCTCGAGCCTTGCGGAAAATGCTGGTTGGTGATTGTCGTGATGCGAGTTTGGCATCACTATTTTAATCGTGCTGGAAAAGCTTCGCTTGTTCTTAGTGGTCCTCGAGGAAGGCAGTCTCCGTGGTGCGGCTGACCGTCTACGCATTTCTCAGTCCGCCATCACGCGACAGATGCAATCACTCGAACTGGATCTCGGTGGTCGCCGTTTGGT
>Ga0213876_10002688_pt1 | contig 10380 bp, 9 predicted proteins | sample BarmaccomBMRX_R9_FD_160113 | JGI IMG/M metagenome (GOLD analysis project Ga0213876, IMG submission 160113) | Root-associated microbial communities from Barbacenia macrantha in rupestrian grasslands, the National Park of Serra do Cipo, Brazil - RX_R9 | ecosystem: Host-associated > Plants > Roots...
CCCTTTAAGGGCATCGGCGTCGATGTCCCCATCAACCGTGAACGGCGTGACGAGAGGCGGAATCACGCCGGTGAGCAATGGCCTCATGACGAGTGTCCTCCGTGTCCTGATGCGGGATCGGTTCCGAAAGCGAATTCACCTCACATCATTCGATGGCGTGGTCAGGCTCTCCGCGTCTGCCCGCTTACCGGGATCAATAAAATCGACCTCGGAATCGAATTCCGGTCAACTCGCGAGGAAGCGTTTCCCTTTCTCAAGCAGGACACCTTGTGAACCCGCGATACCGAGTTCAAGGCTTTCGGCGATCCTTTGCGCCAGCAGCGTAAAATGTTCTGCCGCTTTTGGCGGGCAAGTATCGCGCGCTGTTTGCTCGAACAGCGCAAGCCATCTGTCAAAATGCCGAGCGTCGACCGGGAGAGGAAGGTGCTTGGCCATCGGCTGACCGTGATAGCGGCCACTCATGACCGCAACTGAAGACCAGAAGGCAAACATTTTCTGCAGATGCGGTTCCCAATCCTCGATTTTCGCCGCAAAAATCGGGTCAAGGATGTCGTCTTCCCGAATTCGGGAATAGAAGCCGCGGACGAGGCGCTCGATCATGGCTTCATCGATCCCAGTGTCGCCCTGGATCTTCGCGGTAATCGCCGCACGCCTGGCTGCAGCGGTCCCAGGATCGTCGCTCATTGAACATCCGTCTCCGCGATCGGCCGCGGCACATTACGCCGTTCCCTTGGTTTCGCTGCGCTTGAGCAGGTAGTCGAGCCCGCCCACTCGAAACCAGCGATATCCGTAGCCTTCGAGAAAAACGCAGTGCTTGCCGTTTTGTGCCGTGCTGTGGTCCTCGTCCAGCACGTTCACGAGCAATTCGCCGGAGCCGTCGCGCAGGCCGACATCGAACGTCACTTCGCAGGGCTCCGCGTTGAAATTATGGAGGAACAGCACCGAGTTGTTCTGCCAATCGTAACGCATTGCCAGGACTGCCCGGTTGCGTGTCGGAAGGATCGCGAAATCGCCCCACCCGACCTCGGGCATTTCCTTGCGCATGCGAATGATGCGCTCCATCCAATTCAGCATCGAGTTCGGATCGCGACGCTGGTTCGCAGCGTTGACGTGCGGGTAGCCATAAGCGCCGGTTTCGATCACTGGGACCACCGGCTTGTCGTTCTTCGTAAAGCCCCCGTGCGGCTCCGTCGACCACTGCATCGGCGTTCGAGCGGCTACCCGCTCGGGAAGCTCGAGATTGTCCCCCATGCCGATTTCATCGCCGTAGCGGACCACCGGCGTGCCTGGAAGCGTGAACATCAAGCTATAGGCGAGCTCGATGTGGCGGCGGTTTCCCGCGAGCATGGGTGCGAGCCGTCGCCTGATGCCGCGTTGATAAAGCTGCATGCGCTTTTCAGGACCGAAGGCGGCAAATACGCGTTCACGCTGCTTTCGGGTCAATCGGCCGAGATCGAGCTCGTCGTGGTTTCGCAGGAACATGCCCCATTGCGCCGTGGCGGGCCGCGGCTTGGTGGCCATGAGCGACTTTGCCAGCGTGCGGCTGTCGGCTGCGGCCAAGGCGTAAAACAATGCTTGATTGACCTGGAAATTGAACATCATCTGCAGGCGGTCGCCATCGCTGCCGAAATACTGCATGTCGGTCTGCGGCAGCACATTCGCTTCTGCGAGGATGATCGAGTCCCCTTGTCGCCATTGCAGAAACTCCCGCAACGTCCTCAGCATCTCGTACTGCTCGACAGGCCTTTTGATTTCAGGTCCTTTGGTGGCGATCACGAAGGGAACTGCATCCATGCGAAATCCCGAGACACCAAGCTGGATCCAAAATCCCATGATCTTCAGGATTTCCGCCTGCACCTCGGGATTCGAGGTGTTGAGGTCGGGCTGAAATTCGTAAAAGCGATGGAAGTACCAGGCCCTCGCCTCACGCGAATACGACCATGTGGATTTCTGAACCCCGGGAAATACCATCCCCTGGCTGCTATTCGCAGGCTTGCTCTTCGACCAGACGTACCAATTCCGGTAAGACGATGCTGGATCACGGATCGCATTCTGAAACCAGGGATGCTGGTCGGAGGTGTGGTTGACGACGAGATCGATGATCACGCGTATGCTTCGCTGTCCGGCCGCATGCGTGAATTCGACGAAGTCTCCGAGCGAGCCGTAGGCCGGGTTGACCCCATAGTAATCGGAGATGTCGTAGCCGTCGTCCTTGCCCGGAGAAGGCTGGAACGGCATAAGCCACACGGCCGTGACGCCGAGGCCCTGCAAATAGTCGAGGCGACGCATCAGTCCCCGAAAATCACCGATGCCGTCACCATTCGAATCCATATAGGTTCCGACGGATAAACAGTAGACGACGGCGTTCTTGTACCAGAGATCGTTGATCATTGGTCCATCCGTCGAAAAGATGCAGATTCGAGCGCGAGAACGCTCATCGACTCGTGGGCGATCATGCTCTTCCGGCCCCCCGAATGTGAAATCTTCTCGACCCGAGCGGTTTCACTACAGTTGAGCTGTTCTTCAGTTCGCGGTCGGGGTGCCGTGTTCACCCTGGATGGTATTTTATGAATAGACATCATGAAGCAGATTTGTCAGCATCGCATTTGACCCATTCCGATCGCGGCTTCGGAAACTTCAGTCGCAAGCAAACCGCTTTTGCGGGAAACCGGTAATCCATGACGCCCAGGAAGGAACCATGAGCGCACTCTCGAATCAACGAGTCGCCTATTTCAACGGCAAGATCGTTCCGGAGCGCGAGGTGGTGATCCCCTTTCGCGATCGCAGCTTCACCAAGGGCGACGGCGTTTTCGACATGACGCGTTCTTTCAATGGACGCATCTTCAAGATCGATGAGCACATCGATCGGTTTTATCGCTCGCTGCGCTATACCCAGATCGACTGCGGCCTCAAGCCGAAGAAAATGATCGAGATCAGCGAGGATATTCTCGACCGCAATCGACATCTTCTTGGGCCTGACGAGGATTACTGGATCGCCCAGCGCGTCAGCCGTGGCGTGGACGCGGTCGGTGACGAGGGTTGGGAGCATGTGAAAGCCAACGTCATCGTCGATTGCGTGCCGCTGCCGCACAAGGAGCGCGCGAGGCTCTATCGGGACGGCATGCGCGTGGTGGTGCCGCCGACACGCCGGGTGGCACCGAGCATGCTGAGCCCGCGCGCCAAGATGCACCAGTATATGAACCTGATCCTCGCGGACATGCAGGCGAAGGCGGTTGACGGCGAAGCCTGGTCGATTTTGCTCGACGAGAACGGCAATCTCGCAGAAGGCACCGGCAGCAACATCTTCCTCGTGAAAGACGGCAGAGTTCGGACGCCGCGGGAGCGTTACGTGCTTCCGGGCGTGAGCCGCGCCACCGTGATCGAAGTCGCCGCGAAAATCGGAATCCCGCTCGAGGAAGCTGACGTCGATCTCTACGACGCCTCGACCGCCGACGAAATCTTCGTGACTTCGACCAGCCTGGTCGTGTGTCCGGTTTCCAAGTTCAATGGTGCCGTGGTTGGCGACGGCGTCGTGCCGGGGCCGATCACGAAGCGCTTGACGCAGGCCTATATCGAGCACGTCGACTGCGACTTCGTCCGGCAATACACGCGACATCTGGCCTGAGCCGAAGCGCGCCGCAAGCGAAACGCGCCCGCGTGCGCTCGTCGAAATGCTGCACACAATAGTGAGGCCGAACATCCCCTGTTCGACCGTTCGTTGGTCGCGGGTGAGTGCTCACGCGCGCAGAATCGTGACGGGGAATAAGCGCGAGAGGCGGTGGGGTCGCCGACGTCGCGGTGCAGGGTTTGGGCGTCAGAGGACCGCAACTCACCTTTGGGCGTTTCCGCAATACGACGCGCGGTGAGATTTTGGTTAGATAGGCCCGTCCAGCGCGGCGCAGATCACGTTGAGAAGCGCGTGTCGCCCCTCCCTCACGGCCTGGATGGCACGCGCGAGAGCTTTCGGCAATTCGTCAGGGTCCTCGACCCTTTCGCCGTAGCCGCCCGAAGCCTCGCAAATCTTTTCGAAGGCCGGAAGGCCATCGAGACGCATAAGCGGCTCATTGTTGCTCTTCGCTGTGGCGCCGGAGGGATACATGCTGAGCGTGCTGCGGCGCACCGCATTCCACATCGAATTGTTGAAGAGTACGATGAGGACCGGCAGGTCATGCGTGGCCGCGGCGTAATGCGCCGCGATCGGGTTCGAGAAAAGGAAGGCCCCATCGCCGAGCGCGGCGATGACCAGCCGGTCGGGGGCGGCGAGCTTCGCGCCGAGCGCGGCACCAAAACCCCAGCCGAGCCCCGAAGCCGAGCTCGAGGCAAAAAAGCTGCCAGGAGCCTCGAAATCGCAATGGGCGAGCATCAGCGGATACTCACTGACGACGATTGCGTCCGGACCCTTCACCTCGCCGATGCAATGGCTGATCCAGGCCGGATGCACGGGACGCGTGCGGCGCAGCTTCTCGCGCTGGTGTCCGAGCCTCTCTTGCAGCGCCGCACGCTCGTTGGCGATCCGCTTGCGGCGCTCCACGATACGGCTCTCATCGACGAGAGGTTCGAGTAGGGTCGAGAGCTCGTGCAGTGCCGGAGCGACGAGGCTCTGGATGGCGAGGTCACAAACGAAACCGCGGATCGGCGTGTTCTGGAAGAGCGGGTCGAGGCCGATATGGATCACTTTCGCATTCGGCGGCGGCGAGACGCGACTTGGAATCCACGGCACATCCGATTCGAGGACGAGCACCGCATCCGCCGCTGCGATGCGCCCGGCCGGGTCGAAGCCGAGATGCATTTCATGGCTTGACGCGAGGGAAATGTAACGCGGCGTGAATTGCACGACCGGGAGCGCGAAGCGCGACGCGAAAGCGCCGAGTGCGGCCATCGCGTCAAGGTGGCGGCCCGCATTCGTGGTCACGATCAGCGGATTATCTGCTTTGGCAAGGATATGCGCCGCGTCAGCCAGTGCGCGAGCATCGGCATGGGGCGGAGCCGCTGCCACGCGCCGGCCCGGCTGTTCATACGCGAACTCGGCCGCAGCATTGATCTCTTGGGTCAGTACCTCGCGCGGCAAGGTGAGATACACCGGTCCCGCCGGCTCCGATGCCGCGATGGCGAGGGCGCGATCGACCACCGTCTCGACTTGCGCCCCGTTGCGCAACTCGTAGTCCCATTTGACGAGCTCGCGTAGCATGCCCGCCTGATCGTACATCTCCTGGCCCCAATGGATATAAGCATCGCGCGCCCCGGGAAGGCCCTCCTCGGTCAGCGGCGTCCGTCCGGCAGTGACGAGGATCGGTACGTTCTCGCGCATGGCATTCGCCACGCCGCAAATCGTGTTTGCGGTTCCGACATTCACATGCACCATGACGGCAGGGACCTTTCCCGACACCATCGCGTAGCCATGCGCCATGGAGATTGCGAGGTTCTCATGGACGGCGAGGATCGGCCGCGGGGCCTTGCCGCCCACCATTTCCGCCTTGGCGAGCGCCTCGATTATGGGTGGGAAATCCGTGCCTGCATTGCCGAAGAGGTATTCGACGCCGCGTTCGGCGAGGAGGGCCAGATAGGCCTCGGCGACGCTCTCGGCGCGCATTGACTTACGAGTCATGTCCTTTGCCTTCCGCTTGCTCAGCCCGCCAGGATGACCGCCTCATCGAGATCGATGTCGATTTCAATCTGCGAGCCTATCGGCGCCGCCGCGATCGCCTCGCCGCCCAGCGCCCGCAATTGCAAGTTGCCGAGCGGACCCGCATCGACGCGCGTCAGGGTATAGGCGCCCTGATAGAGATGCGTCGTTACGCGGCAGCTTACCTTGTTTTGAGCCGAACTTTTGCTCGTGGCGATCGTCAGATGCTCCGGTCTGACGAAAAGATGCGTCTCCTGTCCCTCTGCGATCGTCAATTTCTCGCGCCGGCGCGCGCGGAGCACCACGTGTCCTGCGATCTCGAACACGGCTTCGTCACCTTCGATGCGGCAACGGGCCGGCGGCAATCGGTTGATCTCGCCGATAAACGAGGCGACGAAGCCGTTGGCGGGAGAGCGGTAGAGCTCGAGCGGGGCTGCGACCTGCTGGATCTCACCGCGCGACATCACGACGATGCGATCGGAGAGGCCGAGCGCCTCTTCCTGATCATGCGTAACGAACACGGTGGTGAGGCCGGTCCGCTCGTGCAGCTCGCGCAATTCGAGTTGCATCGCGCGGCGCAGATTCTTGTCCAGCGCCGAGAGCGGCTCGTCCAGCAAGAGGACCTTCGGCCCGATCACGATGGCGCGCGCAAGCGCGACACGTTGCTGCTGGCCACCCGAAAGTTGGCCGACGCGCCTCGAAGCGAACCCTTCGAGCTTCACCATCTCGAGCGCGCGTCCGACCGCGCGCTCGATCCCAAGTTTCGCCATCTTGCGCATGCGCAGGCCGAAAGCGACGTTTTCGAAGACGTTCATATGTGGAAAGAGCGCATAGCTCTGGAACACCATGCCGGTTTCGCGCCGATAGGGCGGCACAGCCGTCACGTCGCGCCCATCGATGACGATGCTGCCGCCGCTCGGCACATCGAAGCCGGCGATCATATTCAGCAGGGTCGTCTTGCCACAGCCGGAAGGGCCGAGCAGGGTCAGGAGCTCGCCTTTCTGGATCGTCAAGGAGAGTTCGCGGACCGCCTGCACCGCGTCGAAATTCTTGCTTACCCTGGTGAGCTCGACGGCAGGCAACGCTTGCGCTTTCATCGACCGCCCTCAATGCGCATCGATTGCGAGAATGCGCCGCAGGCCGAGATAGCGGTTTGCGAGGAGCATCAAGGCGGTGGTGAAGATAATGAGCAGCGCCGAGATGGCGGCGATCGTCGGGTCCGTATATTCGCGCACGTAAGTGTACATCGCGACCGGAAGGGTCTGCGTCCGTTGCGCGGTGACATAGAGCGAGGCGGTGAATTCGGTGAGCGACAAAATCGCAGCAAGAAGCCAGCCGCCCACCATGCCCGGCCGAAGGAGCGGCAGCGTCACGCGCTTGAGCACCTCGAAAGGCGAGGCCCCAAGATTGGTGGCGGCACGCTCGAGAGCCGGATCGAGATTGCGCAGGCTCACATAAACGGTCCGACTCACGAACGGCAAAGTCAGGACGACATGCGTCGCGATGACAACCGCGTAGCTCTGACCGAGACCCAAATCAGCTCCAAGCAAGAGGAAGCCGAAGCCGGTCGTAAAATGTGGAATGATCAGCGGCGATGCAAGGACGGCTTCGAGAGCAGCGCGTCCGGCGAATACGTACCTGTCGACGAGATAAGCGAACGCCGAGCCGATGAGGAGCGAGAGACTCGAGGCAAAGGCGGTAACAATGAGGCCGTTGACGAAGGCGTTCTGGAAGTCCGGATAGGAAAAGGCGCGCTCGTACCATCTGAACGAGAACCCCGAGGGCGGAAATTCGAGGAGCTCGCTCGGACTGACCGAGGTCATCAGGACGACGAACGCCGGGATGGTCATATAGACGAGGATCAGGGCCACGGCGCCCCAGAACAGGGACGCGCGCAGCCCCCTTGCGAGCCGCGCGCTCAATTGATCGCTGCCTTGAGCTCGAGGCGCGAGACGAAGGGACGCATCGAGCCGAGTGAGCCCATTGCGACCGCGAGCGCCAAGAGGCTCAGCACCGCGGCGAATGGGAAGTTGAAAGAGGAAAGCCCTTGCAGGTAGACGAGATTCGATATCATCAGCACCTTGCCTCCGCCGATGAGCTGCGGCGTGGAAAATGCGCTCATCGTCCAGGCAAAGATCACGACGGTGCCTGAGACGACACCCGGAAGCGTCAACGGCAAGGTTACGTGTCGGAACACCTGGGCCGGCCCCGCTCCCAGATTGGCGGCGGCCCGCTCGCAATTGCGATCGACATGGGCGAGCGCCGTCGCGAGAATGATGATCATCACCGGCATCGAGAATTGCACAAGCGCGACGATCACGCCGAAGCGGGTATAGAGCAGGCCGAGCGGTGCGCCGATCAGTCCCGCCGATTTCAGCACAGTGTTGACGAAGCCGTTCGAGCCGAGCACCAGGATCCACGCGTAGGTACGCACGATTTCGCCCGTGAAAAGCGGTGTCACGGCAAGCAGCATGATCAGGCTGCGCAGAAAATCGCTCTTTGCGCGCACCATTGCATAGGCCACGGGATAGCTCAGCAATAACGTGAAGAGCGAGGTCGCCAAGCTGATCAGCAGCGTATCGCCAAGCACCGAAAGATAAATCGGTCGCGCGAGCCGCGCGAAATTATCGAGCGTGAATCCGCCGACCTCGAGCGAACCTGGTGTGAAGACGCGGAACGCATATTGAGCGATCTCGCCGAGCGCCGCGACAAGCAAAAGGGCTGCGGCGAGCGAGGGCAAGAAGAACCACAAAAAGAACGGTCGCGGGCGCATCAAGGCCGCCCCGTGTCCGCAGCGATCACTGCATCATGTTCTCGGTGAACCAGTCCTTCCAAACGGGCAAGAGCTTCGCGCGCGTGACGTCGTCGACCACGATCGCCTGCGTCTTCCATTGCTCGGGAGTCGTGAACACGCCAGGCAGTTTCGCGAGTTCGGGGTCGAGCTTCGCCTTTTCATTCATCGCTCCGCAACGATAAATGCCGCAGAGCTTGGCCTGCACCTCCGGATCGAGCGCGATGTTCAAATATTGATAGGCGGCCTCGAGATGTTTCGTGCCGTGCACGATCCCGATCGCGTCGATGCCGACCACGGCCCCCTCCTTCGGGATGGCGATCTTGATCGGGATGCCCTGCTGCATCTGATGGAAGGCATTGATCGACAGCAAAACCTGCACCGGCGTTTCGCCCGACTTCATGAGATCCTGACTTGTGGCGTCCGACTGGTAAAACGCCTTGATCGAGGGCTTCAGCTGCTCGAGGAGCGGTATGCCCAGTTTCCAGTTCTCGGCATTGCCGCCGGCGAGCAGCGCCGCGGCAATGATGATGTGGCTCGGGTCGAAATCCGGCAAGCCGAGCTTTCCTTTGGCTTCGGGCGCCCAAAGATCCTTCCAGGATTTGATGTCGTATCCCGGCGGCATCAAATCGGTGCGGAAGGCCGGCGTGTAGACGTAGGAATAGAGCCCGATATGGTAAGGGCTGCGGATCGCCACCGGGAACAGATCCTTGGCATTCGGGAGCTTCGCCATGTCGAGCTTCTCGAACAGGCCCTCGGACACATAGAGCGCACCTACATGGCTCGTCGTGACTGTAACGTCGCTCTCCGGATGATCGCGATTGATTTTGGCCTTGGTCAACCGATCGATCGTTCCGCCGGTAATGAACTCGACCGGCATTCCGGTGCGCTTCGTGAATTCCTTGGCGATCGCTTCATTGGCGCCGTCGCGGAAATTCCCGCCCCAGATGTCAACGACGAGCTTGTCCTGGGCTCTGACCGGCGCCGTCGCAAGCAGCATGGCTCCGATAGCCAGAACCGCTGCCGACCGTAGTGCCATTCGAGGCCTCCCTATTCGCCGCCAGCGGCAAACATCCTATTTTGGGAAAGATGATATGACTGCCGTCCAAAAGCTGTCAACGCGAGCTGCGCAGCCTGCTCGCGGCGGCCTATGAACTGATTTGCGCCAAGGCGCCGCCGTCGACCGGCAGGGCAACGCCGGTAATGAAGTCAGCCTCGTCGGAGGCGAGGAACAGGGCGGCATTGGCGATGTCGCGCGCCGTTCCCATGCGTCGGCGGAGCGGCACCTTGGCATCGCGCATCGCCGCGACTTCGGCACGGCTTCTGCCGCTCACTCGTGCACGGGTGTCGACCGCCATCGGCGTATCGATCAAGCCGGGAAGGATGACATTGGCGCGCACGCCGTACTCGGCATTCTGCACGGCGAGCTGCTTTGTATACGCGATCATCCCAGCCTTGGTCGCCTTGTAGGTGACGAGCGGGTAATCCTCCCAGGCAGCCGTCGAAGAGATGTTGATGATCGCACCCGCGCGCTGCTGCCGCATGATCGGCAGCACATGCTTGCAGGCCATGACTGCGCCACGGAGATTGATTGCGACGACGCGATCGAACGCCTCCTCGGTGATCTCGAGCGGTGTGGCGTCGCCGCCAGCGATGCTGACCCCGACATTGTTGTGGAGGATGTCGATGCGATCCCAGCGGCGGTGCGCCGCTTCGAATGCCTTGACGAGCGTCGCTTCCCTGGTGACATCGGCTTCATAGGCGAGGCATTCGCCGCCCATTTTCCTGACCAGAGCGGCGGTCTCCTCGGCCGAGGCAAGCCGGTTGTCGACGGCGAGCACTTTCGCCCCTTCCTCAGCAAAACGCAGCGCCGTCGCCCGACCATTGCCCATACCTTCGCCCGGGCTTTGCCCCGCCCCAACGACGATCGCGATCTTTCCGGCAAGCCGCATGGCATCTCTCCAGT
>Ga0213876_10002689_pt1 | contig 10380 bp, 8 predicted proteins | sample BarmaccomBMRX_R9_FD_160113 | JGI IMG/M metagenome (GOLD analysis project Ga0213876, IMG submission 160113) | Root-associated microbial communities from Barbacenia macrantha in rupestrian grasslands, the National Park of Serra do Cipo, Brazil - RX_R9 | ecosystem: Host-associated > Plants > Roots...
ACAACCTTCACTGCAACGACTTTTTGAGGCAACATTTTCCTTGCCCGTCCTGCCGGGGACGGGCATACAAGCTGGCCCGCCCGCGCCTTGCGTTTTCCCCGAAGTCGCGTCCGCAGCATTCCTTCCTGTCATCCTCCTTTTGCATGAACGTCATCATCCTCGCCGCCGGCTACGCCACCCGCCTTTATCCCCTCACGCTCACGCGAGCCAAGCCGTTGCTCGAAGTCGCCGGCAAGCCGATGCTCGAATGGGTGCTCGACAACCTCGCGCCCGTGCCTGGCATCCGCACGGTGTTCATCGTGACCAACCACAAGTTCGCGGCAGATTTCCAGACCTGGGCCGACGGCTACGCGCAACGGCATCCGGGCCGCACATTCACCATCATCGACGACGGCTCAACCAGCGACGCCGACAAGCTCGGCGCCATCGGCGACATCAACCTCGTGATCGACCGCGCGCAGTTGGCCACGGACGATCTGCTCGTCGTGGCCGGCGACAACCTTTTCAGCCAGCCGCTGGCTGGTTTCGCCGAAGCTACCGCGGGCCGCGCGGCCGTGCTCGGCACGTATGACGTGCAGGATTTGGAGGCAATTAAAAAATACAACAACCTCACGCTCGACGGCGACGGCCGGGTCACGGCCTTTGAAGAAAAGCCGGCGCAGCCCACCGGCACCGTCACGGGCATCGCGCTCTATTGGTTTGCAAAAACCACGGTGCCTATGTTCAAGACCTATCTCGCCGAGGGCAACAACCCGGACCAGCCCGGCCGCTTCATCCAATGGCTCTACAAACGGCTGCCGGTGCACACGTATCCGGTGCAAGGCACTTGGTTCGACATTGGCTCAAAGGAGACGCTGGAAGAAGCCAACGGAATCTTTAAGCAATTCCAAAATTAGCCGCCGTCAGCCGCCGTGATAGGCGCGCAGGAAAAAAACCGTGGTTACGAGAATGTTCAACGCCGTGATCGCCACCCGCAGATATTGCGGGTTGAGCTTTCGCGCCACACGCGCGCCGAGGTAGCCGCCGGCCACCGCGGCGACAAGCATGAGGCCGGTCTGCGTCCACCAAATCTTGCCCGCCAGGACAAAGCAGACGACCGCCACGGCGTTGAGTGAACCGACGAGGACAACCCGCGTGGCGTTCAACGCGCGCAGATCGTGCAAGCCAAAGATCGCCCACAGCGCGAGCATCATCAGGCCGACCGCACCGCCGAAATAGCCGCCGTAAATGGCCACGATAAACTGCGCGCACAACAGCGATCGCGGCCCGATGCGGAACACGCGTTGCAGCAACGGCGCGAGCCGCGGGCCGAAGGCGAAGATGATCGTCGCCAACAGCAACAGCCAGGGAATGACTTGGTCGAACGAGCTTTGCGGCGTGAACAAAAGCAGCAGCGCGCCGACCAATCCGCCCAGGAGGCTGACGCTCAGCAGCACGGGAAAACTGACGGTTTCAAAACGTCGAAAATCGTCGCGATAACCCCACGCGCTGGCGAACGCGCCGGGAAACAACGCGACGGTGCTCGAAGCATTCGCGATGATCGACGGCACGCCGGTGTAAACGAGCGCGGGAAACGTCGCGAACGACCCGCCGCCGGCGACTGCGTTCATCACTCCGGCGACGAAACCGGCCAGCACCAGCAGCAAGTGAGCACCCATCGCTGCCGTCCATCCGCCAAGCCGTTGGGAGTGTCAATGGAAGCCGGCGTCTTCCGCGCGCCTGCTTCAGGTAGGGATGCCTCGCCGAGGCGTCCGTGATTTTGCTTTTTGGCTTAGTGCGCGTGCGAGCCAGAAACAGACGAACAAAAAACGGGATAGCTCGGCGAGCCGTCCCTGCCTGCGCGCAAGGAAGCGACGCAAGCGCTGACTACGCGCTCGCGGCCTAGCGCTTGGAGAACTGGAAGCGTTTGCGCGCGCCGGGCTGGCCGCTCTTTTTGCGCTCCTTCATCCGCGGATCGCGCGTGAGCAGCCCTTCGGCTTTCAACGCGGGACGCAGCGTTTCGTCCGCTTGAATCAGCGCGCGCGACACCGCCATGCGCACCGCGCCGGCCTGACCATTTTTCCCGCCGCCAGTGGCCTTGATGTGCGCGTCGTAGTTCTTGACGGCGCTGACGGTCTCGAACGGTTTGCGGACAACGGTCTGGAGCGACACGGTCGGGAAATATTCCTCGAAGTCGCGGCCGTTGATTTCGATCTTGCCGGTGCCGGCCGAGAGGCGGACGCAAGCCACCGCGTTCTTGCGACGACCCGTGGCGACAAATTCCTGTTTGGCTTCCATGATTAGGTTAAAATGAAAAAACGTTGTTCGGTTGGGCTGATTCCAGCTTAGTCGAGCGTCAGCGGCTTCGGCTGCTGGGCCGTGTGCGGGTGCTCGGCGCCGGCATAGACTTTGAGCTTCGTGTAAACCTGCCGGCCGAGACGATTGTGCGGGATCATGCCGCGCACGGCGCGCTCGATAAGCAGCTCGGGATGCCGGCCACGACGGCCTTTCACGTTCTCGCTTTTGTGCCCGCCGATGAAGCCGGAAAAGCTGGTGTAAACTTTGTCGGTTTCCTTCTTGCCCGTGAGCTTCACCTGCTCGGCGTTGATGACTACGACGAAGTCGCCAGTATCGACGTGCGGCGTGAAAATCGGCTTGTGCTTGCCGCGCATCAGCACCGCGGCGCGCTCGGCCACGCGCCCGAGCGGGACATTTTTGGCATCAATGAGCCACCACTGGCGCTCGACCTGCTCGGCTTTGGCGGAAAACGTGTTCATGACGAAAGGGAAAAAGTAGGAAAACCCACGCCAGCGACCCGCAGTCGAGGCATTTAGGGAAAGACGGACAACCTATGAGTGGCGCGAGGTGTGTCAAACCCTAAATTTTTTCACGCTCCACCCTCCGCAGCTTAATCTTAATCGTAATTCCAATCTTAATCTCTGCCGCCGGAGGCGAGGGCAGCGCGCCGCGAGCGCAAAAGGACTAGGATTAAGATTACGATTACGATTAGGCTGAACAAATGTTCAGCCCGATTGCCCTTGACCATTCGGCTACCAGCGTGAGAAGGCTCAAGTCGTGAGATTAAAGGAAGCAGGCAGCGCGCACGGCCGCCGCCCAGGGAATCCGCCGGCTTGGAGCGAAGTGTTTGACGGCCAAGGAAATCCACGCGCCGCTTACGCAACGCTGCTCCACCGGCTCCGCGCGCTGCCTCTCAGCGAATTGCGCAGCCTGGACGAACGCCTAGAGGCGACGATGCGCGAGTTGGGCGTGTCCTTCGACCTCGCGCGCGACCGGCCTTTTTCGCAACAGAAGCCGTGGTTTTGCGATTTGCTGCCGCACGTTTTTGCCGAAGCAGAATGGCAGTTCATCGCGCGCGGCGTGCGCCAGCGGCTGCGGGCGTTCGAGTGTTTCCTGCACGACCTGCACGGCCCGCGCGAAATCCTCCACCGGCAAGCCATTCCCATCCCGCCGGTGCTCGGCAGTCCGGCGTTTCAAAAACCCGCCGTCGGCCTGCGCCCGCCGCTCAACGCGTATCTGCACGTCGGCGCGCTGTGTTTGAAACGCAACGTGCATGGCCGGCTGGAAGTATCGAGCCACCATTTCGCACAGGCCAACGGCGCATCCTGCATGGTGCAAAACCGGCGCGTGCTCGCGCGCGTCGCACCGGAGCTGTTTCGCGACCAGCCGGTGTCGTCCATCGCGGAGACGCCGACCGCCATTCTCGACACGTTGCGCCTCGCTGCCACCGACCTCGCCGACCATCAAGACGGCCCCGCCGCGCTGGGACTTACCGGCGAGCCGCTCATCGTCCTGCTGTCGCCCGGACCGAGCAGTCCGTTCTATCCCGAGCACGGTTTTCTCGCGCGCCGCATGGGCATCCCGCTCGTGCAAGGCGGCGACCTGCTCGTGCTCGACGATTGCATTTATCTGAAAACCATCTCCGGCCTGGAGCGCGTCCACGTCATTTTCAACCGCGTCGCCGACGGCCTCCTTGATCCGCTCGTGCTCGAGCGCGGGTCCAGCTACGGCGTCTCGGGCCTCGTGCATTGCCTGCGGCAGCAGACGGTCGCGCTCGTCAATGGCCTCGGCGCGCAACTCGCCGACGACCGTTCCTTTCTCGCCTTCGCGCCGAAGATCATCCGGTTTTATTTGAACGAGAATCCCATCCTGCCGACGATGCCAACCCACTGGATGGGCGATCTCGACGCGCGGGAAATGGTCCTCGGCGACCTCGCCAATTTCCGCGTGCTGCCGCTGCTCGGCGAACGCCTGCTCGGCAGCCGCCGCGGCACCGTGCCGACGCCGTCGGAAGAGGCCGCGTTGCGCCAGGAAGTCCGCCGCGCGCCGCACTGTTTCGTCGCGCAGCCGATCAACCAGGGCGCCGAGACCGTGTGCTTCGAGCGCGGCCGGCCGGTGACGCGGCGGCTGGATCACATCGTTTACGCGCTGCGGCGCGACGACGATTTCGAGGTCTTTCCGGGCGCGCTCACCCGCATCGCGCCCGAGGGCAGTCTTTTTACCGCCGCCGGGCTGGATGGCGGCACGAAGGACACGTGGGTTTTCGCCGAAGGCCCGGCGGCGGAAATCACGACGCGCAACGGCGAGGCTTCGCCCGCGTCGCCGGCCGGGCCGGATCATCACGGTGTGCTGGCTGCCGCCATCCGCCCGCGCCGCTGGCACGAGCTGCGGCCCATCCCGCGGCGCGTCACCTCGCGCTCGGCGGAGTCCCTCTACTGGCTGGGCCGTTATCTGGAGCGCGCCAACCATCTCGCCTACATCATCGGCGTCGTCGAAACCCTCGAAACCGAGGAACTCAACGCCGCCGAACGCCGGCTCTACCGGCCGATGTGGAACCGGCTCCTGCCGCACCTCGACGCCAGTCCGCGCCGCTCGATCTCGACGCCGCGCGACCGGTATCGCCTGGTGCTCGAACCGACCGAGACCGGCGCGCTCGTCAACGTGCTGCGACGCTCGCTCAACAACGCCGAGACCATTCAGGACACGCTCAGCCCCGAGGCGTGGAGTGCGCTCAGCGGACTGCGCAGCGCCTTTGCCCGGCAGCCATTTTTTCAAACGGTTTCGGAAGAAGTTTGCGTCCGGGTCACGCGCAAGCTCTCCGAGCTGACGACGCGTTCCATCGCGCAATTTTACGGCCTCGCCGCCAGCTCGATGCTGGAAGACGACGGCTGGCGCTTTTGCGTGCTCGGGCAGCAGCTCGAGCGCGCCATCATCACGGCCAATGCCGTCCTCGCCTGCTCGCGCGCGCTCACGGTCGTGCCGACCGCGCTCCAGGCGATGCCCAGCCCGCTCGCACCGGTGCCCAGCAGCCGGGTCAAACCTGGAGTCTCCGCGCCAAGCGCGCACGACCTCGAGATCGAGCTGTCCGCTTTCCTGCGGCTGCTCGGCACGCGCGACGTTTATCGGCGCGTGTTCCAGATTCGCGCCGAGCCGCTGCCCATCGTGCAATTGCTCTTTCAACATCCCGACGCGCCGCGCAGCGTGCTGCACTGCGTGGAAAAGTGCGCCGACGCCCTGCGCGCCAGTTGTCCCGGCGACCCGGCCGCGGTGACGCAGCGTCCGCTGGCGGCCACGGAGGCGCTGGCCGAGCGGTTGCGGCGATTGAACTGGACGCAATTTTTCGAACCATCGTCCGATCCGGAACTCATCGTCGCGGAGGCGGAACAAGCTCCGCCGCTATCGCCGCTCGACGTGGAATCCCTCTCGCCGGCAGTCACCACGCCGGGAGAGACCCGTTCGCAACTCCAGGAACAACTCAACCAGGCGTTGAGCGCGACCATGGATTTGCACAACGTCATCGCCGATTGCTTTCTCAATCACCAGGCGCAACTCTCCTCACCGCCGCAGCTCTATCTGCATGGTTTTCAGCACGGGTTTTAATTCTCGTGCGACGGAAAATTCCTCATGGATTTCGAGATCACGCACGTCACCGATTACACTTACGCCAACGCCGCGGCCGAGGCGTATCTGGAGACCCGCCTCCGGCCACCCGACTTGCCGACGCAGACCGTGGGTCGGCGCCGGCTGAGCATCGACCCGGTGGTGAAGACATCCAGTTATCGCGATTTTTTTGGCAATCACGTCGAGTTCTTTTCCCTGCCCTACCGGCACCGCTCGCTGACCATCACGAGCAAGGTCGAAATCCGCACCGCACCCATCGAGCGGCCGGCCGCCGCGCTGGAGATCAGCATCGAGGAGGCGCGCCAGATTTTCGTCGGCGCTTTGACGGAGATTTTCGATTACGTGCAGCCGACCGACACCGTGCTCACCGGCCGCGAAGCCATCCAGTGGGCGCGGCGTTATCTGCGCGGCAAGGATGCCGTCGGCCCCGCGCTGGAAGCGCTCAATCACGCGATCTACACGCAGTTCAAATATGTTTCGGGCGTGACGAGCAACTCCACGCCGCTGCACGAGATTTGGAAAAACAAAAAAGGCGTCTGCCAGGATTTCGCGCACATCATGCTCAGCGTCCTGCGCACCGCCGGCCTGCCGGCGCGCTACGTCTGCGGCTACATCGAGGCCGTCGCGCCGCCGAGCGCCAGCGCCGACAACGAGTTGCTTGGACGCGGCTCCAGCCGCACGCTCGTCGGCGCCATCGCGACGCACGCGTGGGTCGAGGTCATGGTGCCCGGCATGACATGGGTCGCGCTCGATCCGACGAATGACCAATGGTGCGGCGAACGCCACGTGACCGTCGCGCGTGGCCGCGATTTTCGCGACACCACGCCGGTGCGCGGCACGTTCAAAGGCTCGGGCAAACAGAACATGAAGGTGAAAGTTTTCATGCGCCGCAAGGAAGCCCGCAGCCTCCGCGCGGCGACAAATGGCGCGAGCGAGCCGGCGGCAACAAAACCTCCGCCGTCCTAAGCCTTCTGATTGCGCCTTGAACCGCCGGCCTGCCCACGCTTGAATGTTCCGCGGCTGATTTCCCCCAAAAAATTCCCGCCGTCACAAAACCATGAAAACTCTCCTGCGCCTTCTCCCGTTGCTCACCCTGCTCTGCTGCGCCGCGCTGCTCGCTCGCGCCGAGGACCTCGGCAACGTCTCGCCGGTCGGCTTGTGGAAAAATGACGACGCGAAATTCGAGATTTTCGACAGCGGCGGCAAGCTCGGCGCGAAGATCGTCAGCCTCACGCAGCCGAACACTCCCGAGGGCAAACCGAAGACCGACATTCACAATCCCGACGCCAGCCGCCACGGCGACTCGCTCCTCGGCATGGTCTTCATGCGCGGCTTCACTCCCGCCGGCAACGGCCGTTGGGAAAACGGCACGATCTACGATCCGAAAACCGGCAAAACGTATTCCTGCTACATGCAGTTGGAAAACAAAGACACCATCCGCGTGCGCGGCTTCATCGGCATCTCCGCCCTCGGTCGCACGCAAATCTGGACCCGGGTAAAATGAGCGTCGCTCCGCGGCAAAGTCGGCCCACTCGTCTGAAGAAAACCAAGCCACCGACAAACGCGCCGCCGCCGGCCGCGGAGCCATCAACCGCCGCCAGTCCGTTGCGGGTGCGTATCGAGCACCACACGCTGTATCGCTACGAACGCACCGTCGGTTTCGCGCCGCATCTCGTGCGGCTTTTCCCGCGCTCCGAGCCGGGCCGGCTGCTGCGGCGCTGCGAGTTGAAAACGAACGCCGGCGGCCGGGTGCGGCATCGGCGCGACTTGTTCGATAACTCCATCGCGCGTTGCAATTATCCCGAGCGCGGTCGCGACCTGCGTTTTGATTTTCTCGCCGAACTGGAGCTGGAGCAGCGCAACCCGTTCGATTTTTTGTTGGAAAATTTCGCCATCCATTTCCCCTTCGCCTACGAGCCGGCCGAGGCGCGTCAACTCGCGCCATTTCTCGCGTCGCCGGAACACCATGAGAGCACCCGGCACGAGACTCCGCTTTTGCCGCAACTCACCTTTTGGCAACCGCCGTCGCTCCATCCTGAACCCAGCGCCGAACGGCCCCAAACCATCGCCATGCTCGTCGATCTCACCAGCGCGTTTCGCGCGCACCTGCGCTACGAACGCCGCGACACCGGCCGCGCCCGTTCGCCCGCCGAGACGCTGGCGCAAGGCATCGGTGCGTGCCGCGATTACGCCGTGCTGCTGGCTGCGATCCTGCGCGAACTCGGCCTCGCCGCGCGCTTGGTCAGCGGTTATCTCTGCGAATTTGAAACCCCCGCCGCCGAGCGCAAAGCCGACGCCGCGATGCACGCTTGGACCGACGTGTATTTGCCCGGCGCCGGTTGGGTCGGACTCGACCCAACGAACGGCGTGCTGTGCAGTCATCATCATCTGCCCACCGCGGTCGGCCTGACGCCGGCGGATATCTCACCGATCCTCGGCAGCTATTATTCCGACGCCACCGTCGCCAGCGAGATGGAGGCCGAAATCAAGGTCGTCGCGCTTTGAACGGATCAGTCCCCCTCCCCAGTGAAACCATCGCCCGCACCCGCCGTCGTTGATTCGGAATACCTGACTCCCGCCGTGCAACGCGTCGCCGCGCGGATCGAGGCCCGTCTGCGTGCCGCCGGTGTGAAGCTGACGCTGGGCGGCGAGCCGACATATGTGCCGGAAAAACCCGAAGGCGCGGAATGGCAATTCGTCGCCGTCGGCCCGACCAAATTGCGCTATGCCTACGCGCTCGCGAAAGCGCTCGTGGCGGACGAATTGCCGGGCGCGGTCACGATTTTTTCTCCAGGAAAATCGTATCCCGGCGAGGTAAATCCGCGCTGGGTGGTCAATCTCCTGTGGAACCGCAACGGCCGGCCGATCCTGCCGGCGCGCGCGGAAAAAAATCCCACCCAATCTGCCAGCGGCCTCAAGGCGCTCGACGCACTCGCGCGAACGCTCGCCCGCGCCTTGCGCCTGTCACCGCGCGCATGGCTCCAGGCACGCGAGCAAGGCGCCCGCGTCGCGACGGCGCGCGTGCTGCCCATCGACTACGACATTGACACTGGCCGCTGGCGCACCGGTCGCTGGCGCATCCCCGGTCCCGCGCGCGCCAGCCTGCCGCTCATTCCCGCCGAGGGCCCCGCCGGCTTGCGCCTGCCGCTCGGTTTGCTGCCGCCGGACGCGTTGCGCCGCGCGCTCACGCTGGAACGCACCGCCGACGGCGCGATTCACCTTTTTCTGCCGCCGCTGCTGGCGACGCCGTGGAGCGAGTTGCTCGACATTTGCGTGGCGGCCCTGCAACGCTGCGACATCACGGAGTTTCGCCTGGAAGGCTACGTGCCGGCGGACGACACCGGCCGCTGGTGCCGGCTCGGATTGACGGCTGACCCCGGCGTGCTGGAGGTCAACTTGCCACCCTGCGAGACCTGGACCGACTATGCGCGTTGGCTGATTCAGCTCGAACGCGCCGGCGCCAAAGCCGGGCTGCGTTCCTTCAAGGAAATCCCTGCCGACGACGCCAGCGATGAGCCGCCCGCGCAGGCTGGCACGGGCGGCGGCAACCATCTGCTTTTCGGCGGACCGAGCACGGACGAAAATCCCTTTTTTTCCCGGCCCGCCTGGGTCGCCTCGCTCCTGCGATTTTTCCAAGCTCATCCCTGTCTCGCGTATTTTTTCACCGGGCATTATGTCGGCGCCAGCTCGCAAGCGCCACGACCCGATGAGAGCGCGCGGGACATGTTCGACCTCGACTTCGCGTATCGTCATCTTGCGTCGCTGCCGGCGCCGACTGCCGATGGCTGGGATCACCGGGTCATTATCGGCGAAACCTTGCGCCATCTGCACGTCGATGTCTCCGGCAACACGCATCGCAGCGAGATTTCATTCGACAAATTCTGGCATCCCGGCGGCCCGTCGGGAGCCACAGCGGGGTTGATCGAATTCCGCGCCATCGAGAGCTTGCCGCGTGCGGATTGGATGGCCTTGGTCGCACTGCTCTGGCAGGCCATCGCCGCTTTCACCCTGGAACATTCCTCGCCCGCCGCGCTGGTCATCCACGGCCGCCGGCTGCACGACGCGTTTTTCCTGCCGACGCCGCTCTGGGCCGACTTGGAAGCCGTGCTCGGCAAGCTGGCGCGCGGCGGCTTGCACATTCCGTCGGAAGGCTTTCGCGCGATCTGGGCCTGGCGTTTCCCGCGGCTCTTGCGCGCCGAATTGTCGGAAAAGGAATTCGACGGCGTGCTGGAAATCCGCCGCGGCTGCGAAGGCTGGCCGCTGCTGGCAGAAACGCCCGCGGAAGGCGGCGCGACCAGCCGATTTGTGGACACCTCGCTGGAACGGCTTGAGTTCGCTTGGTTTGGCAATAATTCAAACAACCCTCGCGCTGCCAACGCGAAACCGCCGCGCATCTTCGTCAATGGCCGCGAGCTGCGCCTCGAAACGGCTGGCAAACGCCCCGGTGAATTCTTCTGCGGCTTGCGCTATCGCCGCACCGCG
>Ga0213876_10002690_pt1 | contig 10377 bp, 8 predicted proteins | sample BarmaccomBMRX_R9_FD_160113 | JGI IMG/M metagenome (GOLD analysis project Ga0213876, IMG submission 160113) | Root-associated microbial communities from Barbacenia macrantha in rupestrian grasslands, the National Park of Serra do Cipo, Brazil - RX_R9 | ecosystem: Host-associated > Plants > Roots...
CAATTACCATATCGGGCGGGCGGATCACTGCAGATTTCTGGAAAACGTCGCCGCGCGGAAATCCATACTTCGCACTGCGGAATTGGCCGCGACACGCCGCATGCCGCCATGCCGGGCGCGACGCTTGTCAGGGGATGCGCTTTTCCCCATCATGCATCGCCAAGAACAAGATCGCGCCCGCCTTACGAATGAACGAGCCGGCCGGACGCGCTGACGAGACGAGGAGCGCCGTGGCGGAGAGTGAGAACATCGTCCTCGAGACAGCCGAAAAGATCTTTGCGGATCTCGCCGACGCGCAAGAGATCAATCACGACAAAACGGGCGCGTGGACGGCCCCGCTGTGGCAGGCGCTCACTGACGCCGGGCTGCCGCTCGCCTGGGTAAGCGAGGAACTCGGCGGCGCGGGCGCAAGCCTCGCCGACGGCTTTGCCGTGCTCGGCGCCGCCGGCCGCTTTGCGCTTGCCGTGCCGCTGGCGGAGACCATGCTGGCCGGCTGGCTGCTGGCCCAAGCGAACATCGCGTCTCCCGGCGGCGAGATGACGGTTGCGCCGGCAGGCCCCAAGGACCGCATCACACAAAATCCCGACGGCATGCTGTCGGGCCGCGCACGGGGCGTGCCGTTTGCTAAAGCCGCCAAGCATGTTGCGGTGCTGGCGCATGGCGTCGGCGGCATCTCGATCGCGCTGGTGGATGCGGCGGAGCTTCGCATCGAGAGTGGGCTCAATCTCGGCGGCGACCACAGCGACACCGTGATCTTCGATAACGTGGCGCCCAAAATCAGCAAACCTGCGCCTGCGGGTTTCGACCAGACCACGCTGATGCTGATGGGCGGTGTGGTGCGCTCACTGCAGATCGCCGGCGCGCTGGAATCGATGCTGGACATCTCCGTGAAATATTCCAACGAGCGCGTCGCCTTCGAGAAGAAGATTTCCAAATTCCAGGCGGTGCAGCACAATCTCGCAAAACTCGCCGGCGAATCCGCCGCTGCATTGGCCGCGGCCACCTCGGCAGCCGACGCGATTGCCAGCGCGAGCGCGTTCGACGACGCCGTTTTCCTCGAGGCGGTATCGGCAAAAATCCGCTGCGCGGAGGCAGCCGAAAAAGGTGGCGCGATCGCGCATCAGGTGCATGGCGCGATCGGTTTCACCATCGAGCACATCCTGCATCGCTATTCGCTCCGCGCGCTTGCCTGGCGCGACGATTTCGGCTCGGAGAGCTTTTGGGCCGTCGAACTCGGCAACCGCATCGTCGCGCGAGGCGCCGACGAATTGTGGCCGCTGGTCGCCTCCCGGTAGAAGCATGCAACACCATCGAGATCGTCCATGACCGCTGCCCTTCGTTTCGATCCGATCCGCCTGCCGGGCGAATGCGAGCAACTGCGCAAGGAAGTGCGCGCCTTCCTCGCCGAGGAAATCGCGGGCGGCACCTTCAACCCATTCAAGCCGAACCGCGAGGATATCGACGTGCCGGCGTTCTGCCGCAGGGTCGGCGAGCGCGGCTGGATCGGCATGACCTGGCCAAAAAAATATGGCGGCCACGAGCGTTCGTTCCTGGAACGCTATGTGGTGACCGAGGAGATGCGGGTCGCCAACGCGCCGACGCGCCGCTTCTTCGTCGCCGACCGGCAGAGCGGCCCGATACTGCTGAAATACGCGCCTGAGCACGTCAAGATGGACATCCTGCCGCGCATCTGCCGCGGTGAATTATGCTTCTCGATCGGCATGAGCGAGCCGAACTCCGGCTCCGATCTGTTCGCGGCAAAGACCCGCGCCACCAAAACTGATGGCGGTTACCTGATCAACGGCACCAAGATCTGGACGTCCTCGGCGCATATCGCCGACTACATGATCGCGATTTTCCGCACCTCGCAGCCGACCAAGGAGAACCGCCGCCACGGCCTGACCCAGTTTTTGGTCAAGATGAAGCAGCCCGGCATCAACGTGAATCCGATCGGGCAGATCACCGGCCAGTTCGAGTTCAACGAGGTGGTGTTCACGGATCACTTCATTCCCGACGACCATGTGTTAGGGGAGATCGACGGCGCCTGGAAACAGGCCACATCCGAGCTCGCGTATGAGCGCTCAGGGCCGGAGCGGTTCCTCGAAACCTATTACGTGCTCACCGAGCTCGTGCGCGCGGTCGGCGACAAGCCGGACACCCGCAGCGCCGAGGGCATCGGCCGCCTGGTGGCGCAGTTGCACACGATGCGGCGCATGTCGGTCTCGGTCGCCGGCATGCTGCAGGCCGGCAAGGAACCGGTGGTGGAGGCATCCATCGTCAAGGACATCGGCACCGTGTGGGAGCAGCAATTGCCGCATCGGGTGCGCGAGCTCGCCGCCTTCGTCGAGGAGGACGCGGGCAATCGCGAGACGCTGGAAGCCCAGCTTGCGTTTGCGATCAAGACCGCGCCGAAACTGACCATCCAGGGCGGCACCACGGAGGTGCTGCGCGGCATCATCGCCCGTGGGCTCGGATTGCGGTAATTCAGCGAGGATAGCTATGACCAATTTCACGGATATCGGCGTCGAGACACATGACCATGTCGGCCTCATCGAGATCAGACGGCCGCCGCTGAATTTCTTCGACGTTTCGCTGATCAACCAGATCGCGGATGCGCTGGACGAATTCGACCGCGACATCGAGATCCGCGCCTCGGTGCTTGCGGCGCAGGGCAAGGCGTTCTGCGCCGGCGCAAACTTCTCGGATCCGGCGCGCCAGGAGCAGGAGGCCCGCGCCAAGGACGATCCGGCCGCGAACCTGCCGATCAACCATCTCTATGTGCAGGCCGTGCGCATCTTCCGCAACAAGAAGCCGATCGTCGCGGCCGTCCATGGCGCCGCGATCGGCGGCGGGCTGGGCCTGGCGGTCTCGGCGGATTTTCGCGTTACCTGCCCGGAAGCGCGCTTCTCGGCCAATTTCACCAAGCTCGGCTTTCATCCGGGCTTTGGACTCACGGCGACGCTGCCCGAGCTGATCGGCAAGAACAATGCCGAACTGATGTTTTATACCAGCCGCCGCGTCACCGGCGAGGAGGCCTATCGCTGCGGGCTCGCTAACGAATTGGTGCCGCAAGACCAGGTGCGGGATGCGGCGATGAAGCTCGCGCGGGAGATCGCGGAATGCTCGCCGCTCGGGCTGGTGTCAACGCGAGCCACGATGCGCGCCGGCCTTGCCGAGCGCGTGCTGGCCGCGACCAATCACGAGCTCGTCGAGCAGACGAAATTGCGCGCCACAGAGGATTTCAAGGAGGGCGTGAAAGCCACCGCCGAACGCCGCAGCGCAAATTTCAGGGGGCGGTGAGACAATGTGGGGGAGAAAGCGAAGCCTGCCTACCAGTCTGCGTGACGTCGTCAGTACATGGTCGGCACGGCGCGGGAGCGCCTTTGCGCACCTTACGATTTCCTGACCACCAGCGCGTCGACGATGGTGACGCCCTGCCCTTCCGGGTGCACCAGCACCGGGTTGAGCTCGATTTCCGAGACCTCGTCGCGCAATCGCGCGGCGAGCAACGACAATTGTGCGATCAGCCGCGCCAATGCCGCGACATCGGCTTTTGGCGCGCCGCGAAAACCCCGCAACAGCGGCGCTGCCTTCAGCTCGTCAAGCATTGCGACAGCCTCGTCGGCGCAGACCGGCGCGGGGCGATACACCACATCGCGAAACAGTTCCGTCGTGACGCCGCCAAAACCTACCATCACCATCGGGCCAAACGTCGCATCGCGCAGTGTGCCGACGATGATCTCGACGCCCTTTTTCGCCATTGGCGCGAGCAGCACGCCCTGAATGGCCGCGTCCGGCCGATGCCGGCGCCTATTATCTAATAGCGCCTGCCAGGCCATGAACGCCTCGCCCTTGCTGGTGATGTTGAGCCGCACGCCGCCGACCTCGCTCTTGTGAGCAAGGTCCGGCGACTGGATCTTCATCGCAAGCGGAAGACCAACGCGGGCAACCGCCGCGTCGAGCCCGTCCTTTTCGGTCGCCAGAACCTCCGCCGGCACGGCGATGCCAGCCGCGCGCAAAAACGTCTTGCTGTCATGTTCCGACAGCGCCGGCGCATCGAGATATGCCGACAGATCGCGCGGCGGCAGCAGCGTTTCGTCGGCCGCCGCCGCAAGCTCGAACCGGGCGCAGCGCACGAGCTGGCGCAATGCGACCGCGGCATGAGTCAGCCCCGACAACACGACCACATTGGATCTGGCGAGCGTCCGGCGCGCGAAATCGGAGGGCAGCGTATAGGAATAGAACAGGACGGGCTTCTTCTGCGCCGCGATCAGCGGCTTCAGCTCGATCTCCTTGAACGGCATCCGCACATCGCTCGACAGCGACAGCACCACGAGAATGGCGTCGACCTCATCGGAAGCGGCGAGCAGGTCGATGCTCCGCTGCAGGCCGCCCGAATTGACGCCCTGCGCGGTGACGTCGATCGGGTTCCTGGCGGTGCCGTAGGACGGCAAGAGCTTCATGATTTCGGCCTGGATCGCTGGCGACAATTCCGGCACCTGCAGGCCCTGCACCGACACGCTGTCCGCGCCCCAGATGCCGGCCCCGCCGGACACGGTGAGCACAGCGACACGGTCGCCCGCCGGCAATGGATTGGTTGCGAGCACGGCCGCTGTCGTCACGGCCTCATCGAGATCATTGGAGACGATGAAGCCATATTTGGCAAACACCGCATCGTAGGCTGCGGACCAGCCGGCCATGCTGGCGGTATGCGACGCCGCGGCGCGCCCGCCGGCCTGCGAGCGGCCGACCTTGACGACGATCACCGGCTTTTTCAGTGCGGCGGCGCGGCCGGCGGCGGCGAGAAACTTGTCGACGTCCCGGATGCCCTCGATGAACAGCAGGATCACGTCGGTCGTGGCGTCCTGCACCATGAACTCGAAGAACTCGCCGGCGCCGAGATCGCTTTCGTTGCCGGCGCTCACGACATAGCTGAGTGCGATGCCCAGCGCCCTGGCGCGATTGAAGATCGCAAAGCCGATGCCGCCGCTTTGCGCCACGATGCCGATCCGCCGCGTGGTCGCGACCAGCGGCATAACGTCAGGTTTCACATCGACGGCTGGACTGAAGGTTGCGGCCACGCGCTGCACCTGGCTGTAAAAGCCCTCGGCATTTGGTCCGGAAATCCGCATCCCCGTTCGCGTCGCGAGTGCTGCGATGGCGTCCTGCATCGCGGCGCTCTCGCCGCCCTCTTCGGCAAAGCCCGAGGAGATGATCACGGCGTTCTTGACGCCGGCTGCAGCGCACTGCTCCAGCGCCGCAAGCACGGCGCGAGCCGGAATCACGATAATGGCGAGATCGACGGCTGCGCCAACGTCGGCAATCGACTTGTAGCAGGCGAGCCCATCGATTTCAGCATAGTTGGGATTAATGAGATAGAGCCGGCCCGGGTATTCGTTCTTGCGCAGCATGGCGAGCAGCCGGCCCGGGATCTTCTCGTGGTCGCGCGAGGCGCCGATCAGTGCGATGCTTTGCGGCGCGAAAAAGCTGTGGAGCGGATGCGGCATGCGTATGACCCTCTTGTTTTTGCTGTCGCGACTCTTGCCGCATACTTTGACCTGTAGGGTGGGCAAAGCGAAGCGGGCCCACCATCAAGCATGTCGCTTGCGGATATGTGGTGGGCACGTCCCCAATGCGCCTTTTGCCCACGCTACGGTTCTATGCGGAAGCTGCAATGCGAAACATGACGCCGCCCAAACAGAACGCATCGTCAGAAACACCATATCCATTGGCACGCGCGGCATCGCAGATTCTCGCAGCATCGACGACACGAAATGTCAGTGCACTCATGATCTCGCTTTCGCCGGGCACAAAACGGAAGCTGGCATTGGGCAATTTCAGCTCCGGCTCGCCCGCCGCGTTTTTGCTGACGGCAACGCCGATGATCCGTCCCCAATGCCGGGCAAGTCCCGCCGGATCCGGGCTCTGCATCTCGACCCCGGTCAGTGCCTCCGTCATGTCCTTGCGGACCGATTGCTGCCAATCCGGTCCGGCCGGCGGATAGGCACCAAGAATGTCGTCGCTGCCGTCCGTATGGTTGAACTCGATGAAAGCGGCGCGGCAGTCGCGCGGATGCAGCTGCACGCCATGATACGGCGGATGATCGATGACGTTCGCCGTGCGCACGCCCATCGCGTTGGCGTGCGTGCCGCGCGCGTCCGGATCGTCACAGCAAAAAATCGCCATGTAGCCGCCATGGCCGCCGGTCTTGTCGAGAAAACGGCCGGCCGCCGAGCCCGGCTCGGTTGGCGCCACGACCTCGAGCAGGATGGTGTCGACCGGCATCAGTGCGTTCTCAAGTCCGTACTTCGCGACGTTGCCATCGCGATAGCAGACATTGAGCCCCATGATGCCGCAGATGTCGGGGACGACGGGTTCGAGCTGCGGCGCCACCAGGCAGATCTGCCGCAAGCGGATGTAGCTCGACATAACGTCAGTGCCCCACGAACGCAGCCTTGCGCTTCTCGACAAAGGCCTTGGCCGCTTCCTTGTGGTCGGCAGTCTCGCCGGCACGGGTGTGGTGGATCGCCTCGCCATCGAAGCAGGCTTCCAGCGAAAACTCCTCGGCATTGTTGATGTTGCGCTTGATGTAGCCGAGCGCGACCGACGGCCCCTGCGCCAGCGACTGCGCGAGTTCGCGCGCAGCCGCATCGATATCGGCGTCAGGAACGACCTTTGTCACCATGCCGAGCGCGAGCGCCTCGCTCGCCGAAAGCACCGGAGACAGCAAATAGAGCTCACGCGCTTTCGCGCTGCCGAGCAGCTTTGTCAAAAAGTAAGTGCCGCCATAGTCGCCGGAAAAGCCGACTTTGGCGAACGCCGTCGTGATCTTGCAGCCCTCGCTGGCGACGCGCAGATCGCAGGACAAGGCGATCGACAGCCCGGCACCGGCAGCCGCGCCGTCGAGTTGCGCCACCACGGGCTTTGGCATCTGGTGCAGGATGCGCGAGACTTCCATGCCGCGGCGCAGGTTCGCGAGCTTGGCCTCGAACGGCAACGGCGTCCGCCCCTCCGCCATCGCCTTGACGTCGCCGCCGACGCAAAAGGTGCCCCCTGCGCCCTTCAACAGCAACGCGCGGACGTCGTGATCCTCCGCCGCGCGCCGCGCCGCTTCGACCAGGCCGCTGACCATGTCGGGATTGAGCGCGTTGCGGCGGTCGGGACGGTTCATGGTGATGGTGAGGAGGCCGGCCTCGAGATGCTGCAGGACCATGTCGTTCGTGCTCATGTGGATTTTCTTTCGTTGTTGTTGGTCTTCGCGGAACTTCGATGGGATGCCGTCATTGCGAGCAAAGCGAAGCAATCCAGCGCTGCGCGAGCCGACAAACTGGATTGCTTCGTCGCTTCGCTCCTCGCAATGACGATGATTATTTCTTCGCCAGCGGGCAGCGCGACTGCTCGAGCGACTGGAATGCCTCATTGCCCGGTACGGTCGCCAGCAGCTTGTAGTCGTCCCAGCGGCCCTTCGACTCCGATTGTTTCTTGACCTCGAATAGATACATGTCGTGCACCATGCGGCCGTCCTCGCGAATACGCCCGTTCTTCGCGAACATGTCGTCGATCGGCGTCTCCTTCATCACCTTCATGACGGAAGCGGCATCGGTGGTGCCGGCGGCCTTGACCGCTTTGAGATAATGCGTGACGGAGGAATAGACGCCTGCCTGCGCCGAGGTCGGCACGCGTTTGATGCGTTCCATGAAGCGCTTTGAGAAGGCGCGCGTGTCGTCGTTCATGTCCCAATAGAAGGCCTCCGCGAGCAGCAGCCCCTGCGCGGTTTCGAGCCCGATGCTGTCGATGTCGGTGACGAAGGCGAGCAGCGGCGACAGCTTTTGGCCGCCCTTCGTGATGCCGAATTCGGCCGCCTGCTTGATCGCGTTGATGGTGTCGCCGCCGGCGTTGGCAAGCCCGATCACCCTGGCTTTCGAAGCCTGCGCCTGCAGCAGGAAGGAGGAGAAGTCCGAGGTGTTGAGCGGATGGCGGACGCTGCCAAGCACCTTGCCGCCATTCTTCACCACCACATTGGTGGTGTCCTTCTCCAGGTCCTGGCCGAACGCATAATCCGCCGTCAGGAAGAACCAGCTGTCGAGGCCGCTTCGGACCGCCGCGAGGCCGGTCACATTGGCCTGCGCATAGGTGTCGAACACGTAGTGCACGGTATAGGGGCCGCAGGCTTCGTTGGAGAGCCGGATCGAGCCCGGGCCGTTGAAGATGACGATCTTGCCCCGCGCCTTCGCGATCTCGCCGGCGGCGAGCGCCGTTGCCGAGGCCGCGACGTCGTAGATCATCTCGACGCCCTGATTGTCGATCATGTCGCGGGCGATGTTGGCGGCGAGATCCGCCTTGTTGAGATGATCGGCCGCGAGCACCTCGATCTTGCGGCCCAGCACCTCGCCGCCGAAATCCTCCACCGCCATTTTCGCGGCGGTCTCGCTGCCGGCGCCGGTAATGTCCGCATAGAGCGAGGACATGTCGAGGATGCCGCCGATCCGCAGCGGCGGCTGGCCTTGCGCCGTTGCCGCGGTTGCGCCAAGCGCAAGCCATGCGGCGAGCGCGCCGCAAAGAATGGGTCTGTGCAAGAGAACCTCCCTGACCGACATCCGCTTGCCGCGGACATTGTTGTCGTTGCGTCGAGCCTTGACGGCGATCATGCCGCAGCCATCATGACCCGGCAAGCTTGCGCCCCATGCAGCAACCCGGCAGCCCGCTTGCGCCACGCGCATTTTCCGCAAAATGGAAGGCACGATGTGCTAGGCTTCGGGCGTCGATTTTCAACGGCAGCGGGCGTCCATCGTCATGAAGTCAATCCACCGCATGGCCGCGCTGGCCTGGTGCGCCTTGGTGCTGACGGGCGCGGCCGGTGGCGCGGTCGCCGCCGCACCCTGTCAGTTCGAGCCGATCGGCGAGGGCAGGGTTGCCGAGATTACGGATGCCCGCAGCTTTCGGCTGGATGACGGGCGCGAGATCCGCCTCGTGGGGATCGCGACCGAAGGGACTGACAAGGCGACGCTCAAAGCCATGCTCTCCGGTCAGGATGTAACCCTGCGCGCCATGGACGACACGCCGGACCGCTATGGCCGGCAGGCGGCATTCGCCTTTCTCGGCGCATCGGAGGCGCCCGTGCAGGCCCTCCTGCTCGCCCAGGGACAGGCCTTGGTTTCGACCGAGATCGGCGAAAAGGATTGCGCCGCGGCCTTGGCCGCCGCCGAGGCCGAGGCCCGCAGGGCTCATAAAGGTATCTGGAACGACTCAAATGTCATAAAAAACGCGGAAAGTTCCGGTGACATTCTGGCTGGGATCGGGCGGTTCACGATAGTCGAAGGCAAGGTTTTGTCTGTCCGCCAAGCCGGGGCAACGACTTATCTGAACTTTGGGCGAAACTGGACACGGGACTTTGCCGTGACTATTTCTAGGCGTGCGTTGCCGGCCATCGAAGCTGCCGGGATTGCGCCTAAGTCCTTTGAGAACCGCAGGATTCGCGTTCGTGGCTGGGTCGAGGGTCGTCCTGGTCCGCGGATCGACGTGCAGGTTGCGGCGCAAATCGAAATCCTGGGCGACAACTGATACAGGGTATTGGGTATTCAAGGTGACTGAGCGAGCAGGACGGCACAGATGGGGAGCGGGCCGCCGCCTTTGGGCTGCATCGGCGGCATTGTGTCTTTCACTCGCGCTCTCCGCTTGCGGCGACATGGGTCGCCTCCAGACCGCGGCGGTGCCCGTACCGAGCAGCACACCGAAACCCGTCCGCGCGGTGCTGCAGACGCCGGCGAGCGAACGCGAGCATGAGCGCATCCTGGCCTCCTATGGCGGCGCCTATGACGATCCCAAGCTCGAAGCGCTGATCGGCAAAACGGTCGACCGGCTGGTCGCGGCCTCGGACCGGCCCGACCAGGGCTACAAGGTCACCATCCTCAATTCCGGCGCCGTGAACGCCTTTGCGCTCCCGACCGGACAGCTTTACGTGACACGCGGCCTGATCGCGCTCGCCAGCGACACGTCTGAACTGTCATCGGTGCTCAGCCACGAGATGGCGCATGTCATCGCGCGGCACGCGGCGATCCGCGAGGACCAGGCGCGACAGGCGGCGATCGTCACCCGTGTCGTCTCCGACATGAGCAACGACCCCGACCTCACCGCGCTCGCCCTCGCCAAGACCAAGCTGACGCTCGCGAGCTTTTCGCGCAGCCAGGAGTTCGAGGCCGACGGCATTGGCGTCGGAATTTCCGCCAAGGCGCATTTCGACCCCTACGGAGCCGCGCGGTTCCTGACCGCGATGGAGCGCAATGCGGCCCTGAAGGCGGGCAGCGCCTCGCTCGACCCGCGCGTGCAGGATTTCCTGTCGTCACACCCGGCGACCCCCGAGCGGGTGCAGAACGCGCA
>Ga0213876_10002691_pt1 | contig 10377 bp, 10 predicted proteins | sample BarmaccomBMRX_R9_FD_160113 | JGI IMG/M metagenome (GOLD analysis project Ga0213876, IMG submission 160113) | Root-associated microbial communities from Barbacenia macrantha in rupestrian grasslands, the National Park of Serra do Cipo, Brazil - RX_R9 | ecosystem: Host-associated > Plants > Roots...
CACCGGGTTAGCGTCCCACGATTAGAGCAAATAACACGCCAGCACAACCACGCCTTCGCCGGGAAGCACACAGTTTCTATAAGGTGCGTCACGCATGCTAAATCCTCCCGGCGTTAGACGAGCATCGTAGTTTGCTTCGCCCAGCGTCAGGATCGGTTAGCCGAACGAATGGCCGTTGCACATTCATTCATCGTGGCGACGCGATCACTCGCGGTAGCAAATAGTCCCTACGGAAGAACCCACCGCTATCAAATAGATCCTGCCGAAAGGCACGATGTCGCCGGCACCGGTCTTGATTCCCGGTTTGTCTACGGCGACGACGAGCGCCTTGGCATTATCGGACCAGATCCACCTGGTGCCGCCGTCAGCGGTCCATCCCCACGGTGGGCTTTGGTGATTAATGTCGTAGCACGGTTGTAAGCCATGCCACCAAGTCGCGCCGTGGGCATCGTACCGCCGCCCGGCGCTGAAACGGTCCTGCAGAAATGCCACGATGTCGTCGTAGGGCGCGGTATATCGCCACCACTCGTAGTTAGGATCGGTGTTCGCGGGTGCATCGATGCAACCGAAATCGATGCATTGGACCGTTCCCATCGGCAAATCGACGTCAGCGATCGCGGAGTGCGGCCCAGGCTGCAAAGGTTCGGCGTTCACTTGCGATCGCACATCAATCGCGGTGATTGCGATGACCGCTGCCGCGATGAGCGTTATGCGAAAAAACATACGCCGCGCCTCTGCATTGACGTTGCCGGACCCGGTGCCAGCGTATCCGCCTGAGCGGCCGCTTATTGGTACGACATTTCGGCGATTTCAAGTCGCGAGCGATCGTGCTTTTGGCCTTTCAGCCCAGGGGTCGCCGTCGGCCGCACCCGTGGGTCAGCCGCGCGTGCACAAATCAATCGAGGGTTATCGCGCGTTTAACGTCGACGTGAAGGGCTAGCGGTCGACGTGGTCGTCATCAGCCATGACCACCCGCGCCGCCACCCGCTGCTCCATACGGCCTGCCGCCCGGGGTTTCGAGGATGGGTGGGACGACAACGGGAGCAGGGCCGGGTTGGGTCGATTCGGGTCCTGGACGTTTTTCGGGTGGAATGCCGGAAGGATCCTCCGGTGGCGTGGCGGAGCTCAGGGCCATCGCGTCCGGGCCCTTCACGACGGGAGGCGTCTGAGTCTGGCCACCGCCGATGTAATATTGCGCGCTCGCGCCGGTGAAAAACCCGGCAACCGGAGGGCTGTTGCCTAGTTGGCTGCCCGGCATGCCTACCGCCTGTTGGCTTGAGTCGACCAGGGCGGCGGCCTTTACTCCGCGAGCGTCGACGGTCGCCGGCGGTGGGGTGACGTAGACGCCGTACAAGTAGCCGTAGGCGCCGGGGATAAACCCGACGTTGGGGAGGAACGGCGTCCCTGGTAGCGCAGGCGGCGGTGGCGGGTCCCCCGGGGCGGCATCAGCTGCGGGTGCCTGCGCGAGCGCCAGCAGCATGCCGATGCCCGCTGCCGGAATAAGCCCCAACACTGTACGAAACGTCAACTTGTTCATGTAGTGCTTTTCCTTCCGATGGACGCAACGTTAGATCTTGATGGGATCGCCGAAAATGGCGTATTGAGTGTGCGCGATTTGGGTGGAGATCCGCAGATAAAGGTACGACCGAATGGTGACCTCACCACCGCACGCGTCGGCCTTGATGTGGAGGTCGTCCATATCGAGGGCGGCGTGCCCCTTGTCGTTGAGCGTCATGTTCGACAACGGCAAATCCACGATCACGCCCGGCTGGACGACAGTTTGGCCGAACCCGGCCCCGCCACCGGCGTTACCCAGGTCCGTGGTGGCCGGGCTCCCCGGCGTCACGGCAACCGTTCCGTTCGGCAGGCTGCCCCCGGTTCCGCCAAACTGCAGCCCGGCCGAGACATCGTTCTGGCACCCAAGCTGATAACCGATGACGAGGACACTGTCGGTAATGGGGCTCGAGCCGCCCGTGACCGACACGATTCCACTTATCGTTATGAACGCTTCGTGGGAATTGGGCGCAGCAGCCAGGTTGGGCGTTGGGGTCACCGATTCCCGCTCAAGGCGCATTTCGATTTGATAACCTTCGCGGCTAACTTTGTTAATTTGTTTGGGAGGCATCGGGATGGCGGTCAGTTCGGCGTGTGCCGGCGCCACCTCGCTGGACATGACAAAAGCCAAGATCGCTATGCCGACTGCACCGGCGCGAATCATAGCTACCCTCACAGCCACCGAACTCTAGGTGGTTGATGATCGGCAGCATGGTGGGCGATGCTGTCGTTGGCGAAATTGTTATGAATCCGCGCATAGAACGATATCACGGCGGGCCGGGTGGGCAGATTCTTTGCCACCCACGACACCGCTTCGGCGAAGGACTCTCGCACTAGACGGAACTTCAAGTCGGTGAGGCCAGCTCGTGTCGTCTCGTGAATGGGAAGGTACAGATTCCCTAACGTTATTCATCTGGATACGGCTGAACTAGCTAACGCATAACCAGAAAACGCAAGCAGCCAAAGCTGAAACGGACCGTGCCGTCTCGACTACGCCGCAGTCTGCGAGAGCGCCTGGATGACCTCGCGCAGCGGTTCCGGGGACGTTGCCATTTCGCCGGTGTACGGAAATGACAGTTCCAGAACGAGGAACAATGCGGTGGCTACCAGCGCGCCCACGCTCGCGACCATCGCGTAGTGCGTGGCGGCCTCCTCGACGCCGTAAACGATCGTGCAGCCAAGGACCAACCCGCTGGTCAGCAAGATGATCACCCACAACGACCAAGGTGGGCCGACGTCTATGTGAGCCTGGAGTAATCGTTCTCTGCGTGCCTGGCGGATAGTGTCGAGGTTGCTCACCGAAGTATCAAGCGATTTCTTCTGAATATCGTTGTGCGGCTGCACCTGCTGGTATGCGTCGTACACCCGCTGCAGAGCGTTGGCGGCCTCGGGAAAGGCACGGCCGCTCGCGGCTTCCGGCCACTCGGCAACGGCCGCGCGTTCGTATTCGATCAGGCTCTGTCGAATCCGGTCGCTGTCGGCTTTATCGAATGCGGCGAGGTCGCCGGCGAGTTGCAGCCCGGTCGCGCCTTCGGTCCGCGCCCTGGCGTCTGAATCGTTGATCTGACCCCACAACGAATTGCTCACGAAAGTGACCAGGATCGCGAACATGAATCCGATGAAGCTGAAGGCGAACACCGTGACGTGATTTTGCGTGCCCTCCTCCAACTGCGGGTACCGATGCCGGACAACAAACAGGAGCAGCAGTGCCCCGCCTGCGACGAGGACAACCAGCCCAAACAACAGCAGCCACGACGGGACGTTACTCACCAACCAACGAGCCACAAGCCACACTCCTCACTCACAGCGCTCACCCGCTGACAAGGGATAGGCCCTGCTCATAGCTGAACACGTTGTCGGGGTCATATTTCGCCTTGATCGTGCGTAGCCGGCCGACGTTAGGTCCCCAGTATTCCGTCTCCCATTCCGGCATACCCGCGTTCGGAACGCCGGCGTAGGCGCCATTCACGTAGGGCCTCAACTCTTTGGCGAAATCCGCAATCCAATTAAGGCACTTTTCGGTCAGCGGATCGTCCGCGGCGGGTACCCCGCCGCGCGTGCCCCACCCCGCGCCGGGCTCAGCGTAGAAGAGCGCCTCGCGGTGCGCGAAGGCCGAACCGCCGTAGGGTTCGCTGCTCCTGACCGCCCCGCCGAATGCGTTCGTGAAGTAGTTGGACTCCGGGGTCGGCGCCTCGGCCATCAGCGACCCGATCAAGCCGATAGCCTCGGGCGGAAAGGGCTCGGAAATGAACTGCGAGAAGAACTTCCAATTCGCGGGCTCTTGCTCGATCGGTATCTGCAACGCGGCGTAGTTGTCAGCCCAGCTCGCGTCCTTGATCGCGACCTGGGGCTGTCCAATCGAAAGGATCGGCTCCAGCGTCCGCTTTGCCTCGGCTTCCGATCCTGGGGCAAGAAAGGCGTTGAGAATCATGTCGTGGCGGTGTATTTCGAGCTGGGTTGTGAGGCGGTTGTCCAGATGCGGGGCAATGCGTTGCCAGGCCTGGAAAACTCCCTGAAGGTCGTCGAGCCCCGGCCACGTTGCGCCGAGATACAGGGTCCGCGTCAGTGGATGGATCTTGTAGGTGAGTGAGGTGACGATCCCGAAGTTGCCAAGGCCCGCGCCCCGCAAGGCCCACAACAGATCTGAGTTGCTCTCCTCGTCGGCGATGATCACGGTTGCTCCGCCGTCGGCCGACGCCACGACGACTTCCGCCGCGAGGAGATTGTCGCAAGCCATGCCGTAGGTGCGGGTAAGGGGACCTAAGCCACCAGCGAGCGTGGCGCCGACGACTCCGACTGATCCTTCGATCCCGGTCGGCACCGCAAACCCAGCCTTGCCGAGTGCGGTTACAGCCTCCAATTGGTTGAGTCCGGCGCCCACGGTGGCGGTATTCGAGGCCGCGTCGATCTCGGTCGACTTCATCCCGCTCACGTCGATGACGAGGCCGCCGTCGACGGCGGACCAACCCTCCAGACAGTGTCGGCCGCTTCGTGGCCGGACGCGGACATCGTTTTGTCGGGCCCATGCCAGGGCATTGACGGCATCTTGGGTGTCGGCGCAGAAAACGACTGCCTCGGGGTGACGGGAGTACAGCCGGTTGAAGCCGACTCGCGCGGCTTCATAACCTGCATCGCCTGGACGCACGACCTTACCCGTTAGTTTCGCGGTGTCCGCAGCCATCGGTCGCCTCTCTTGAAATGGAAAGCTATAACAAGTCGGCTTTTCCGGGCCCATGCTCGAGAACCTCGCGCCGAAACAGTAACAGGTAGGCGAAATACGCTCCGCCCGCGAGCATCAGGCCGGCCACGATCAATATGGGGACAACGCTGGCCGAGGACACGGTCACGAAGAACATCGCGAGCAATACCCAGATCAGAACGAGGACCGCGACCCACACCTCGAACCGTCCGAGGTCGAAAGCACCTTCCCGGCGGTCAAGTTTTCGACGCACTACGAGGTAGAGGACGATCGTCATCGCGTAGGGGACGTTCGTGAAGATTGCTCCCGAGGATGAGTTGCAGCAGAGCGCCACCCGGCATCGCAACCATCAGAACGACGCCGAGCACAAGCACGAGAACAGTTGCCGAGATTGGTGTTTGCGTGCGTGGATTGACCCTCCTGAACAGGCCGTGCGCGGGGAAGCGTTCGTCGCGCGACATCGCAAACACGATCCGCGATGTCGCGGCCATGGAGACCAGGGCGGCCCCGAAGAACGCGACGGCGATCACGAGCAGGAATGGCCTCTCCAGTCCCGCACCGAACTGATCGTGCATGATCTGCGCAACGGGTGAATTGCTGGCAGAGACGCCGCGCATGTCAGTGATTGCGACAGTCAGAGCGATGATGAACACCATCCCCAGGATGGCGGCCACGACAACTGACCCCACGATCGCCCGCGGAACGCTTCGGAACGGATCCTTCGCTTCCTCCGCCATGTTCGCGGCGGCGTCAAACCCCACGAGCGTCGATAGGCCCATGATCAGCGCGGCCATCAATCCGCCACCGAGGGCGAAATAGTTTGGCGCGCCGGCGGCAATACCCTGCGAGAGCAGATTTTGCGTTGAACCGTGGCCGGTCAGCACCACCGCGACGATGAGGGCGATGCCAAGCACCACGACTATCGTCAGTTCGACGCCAACGGCCAGTGAGTTCGTCCAACCAACCACGCGGGTTGAGGCGATCACCAGTACGGCCTGAATTACCAGCAATATCACGGCGATTATTCGCGTCGTATGTTCGCTCGGAGTTATGTTCAACAGCGGTATCAGGCATTGGCTGGCCAGCGCATCGTCGATCGTGACCGGGCTGAGCCCCACATTCCAGACCGCGATCCAGCCGAACAGCCAGCCAATCTTCGGGTTGGCCAGCCGTGAGGCCCATTGGTACGACGATCCGCTGAGCGGGATGCGTGCCGCGAATTGCGCGTAAACCAACGACACCAGGATCTGACCCACCGCCACGAGCGGGAACAGCCAGATTCCCACCGGACCCGAGTTCCGCAGGACGTCGTCGTACGTTCCGAAGACCCCGATCACCACCGAGACCGACGCGAATGAATCGCAAACATCTGAAAGGAGTTCAGCGTCCTTTTCAGCTCCTGCGCATAGCCGCAGTCTTCGCAGAACTCGTCTGCGGCAGCGGTCCCGGGGAATATGGCGGTCACTTGACTCCTCCTGGAACCGTGTATATCGAACGGGCAATTAGTGTTGGCGCACGGCCGTATCTGGTTGTCCCGATGTTCATTTCGCACGACCTCGATGACCGCGAAGCTGCTGAGAAAGTGGTGCCTGTACGCAGGACCACCGGGACAAACACGAAACGAAACCACAGACACCTCGGACTGTGCGACTGAGCTACGGTACAAAGCCGCGGCGCTCAAAGAATCGTCGTCGAACCAGGGCGATGCGATTGTCATTCCACAGCCACCTCGTGATGCGTCGATGAGTCACACCGTAAAGCACTCACATGCCTGCTGTAGAGGATCTGGGTTATGAGCTAACGGCCGGCGGCGCCTTAGTCCAGATGTTTCCTGGATAGCTCTGCGGAAGCGGAACAAGCTCACAGCGGATTGGTCGCCGCGAGGCTCCAGATTCCTCGTCGACGTGAGCCGAGTCCATCGGGTGCACGTTAGCATTGGTGATGTTGGATTGCGCTACCGCGCAGGCAACTTCAGCACCCGGTTGTTGTTGCTGTCGGCGACGTAGACGTTTCCCGCGGTGTCCACCGCCACACCCTGGGGATCATTGAGCCCGGTGAATGGCAGCACCGTCGGTGTGGATGCACCGGCCGCCAGCTTGAGCACCCGGTTGTTGGCGAAGTCGGCCACATAAAGGTTGCCTGTGGTGTCCACCGCTATCCCGCCCGGGCCTTGGTTGGGGCCGGAGCCGACGCCGGTCAACGGCACCACGGTGGCGCTACTGGTTCCCGCGGGCAGCTTCCAAACCCCGCCGGCGTGGGCGACGTAGACGCTGCCCGCGTTGTCCACCGCCACATAGTTGGGGAAATGGAGGGCACCGAACGGCAATACGGTTGGGGTACTCGCCCCCTGCGCCAGCTTCCATACAAGGTGGTGGCCCCAGTCGGCGACGTAGACGTTGCCCCCGTTGTCCACCGCCACGCCATGGGGGTGCTCGATGCCACCGAACGGCAGCACTGTGCGGCTACTGTCCCCCGCTGCCAGCTTCCAGACCCGGTTGGTGCCGTCGTCGGCGACGTAGAGGTTGCCCGCGGTGTCCGTCGCCACGCCAACGGGCTGGCCGTAGTCCCCGAAAGCCAGCACAGTGGGCCCACTCGCCCCGGGCGCCAGCTTCAGCACCCGGTTGCTGGTGCCGGCGACGTAGACGTTGTCCGCGGTGTCCACCGCCACACCGTAGGGAGAGTAGAGGTCGTCGTCGAACGGCAGCACCACCTGGGAGGCATAGGATGCGGGCGTTTGCTGGGGCGGCGAGGTTGGTGGCGGCCCGGCGTTTCGAGACGGTGGTCCGGCTGGCAGGAACGCCACGAGCGCAATCGCGACAGCGGCCACGATTGCACCCGCGCCGGCGATGAAGGCGATACTGGTGCGCTTGCTCAACCGCCGCGCGTGCTTGGTGGGTGGTGCGGCATCTCCGTGAACCATGCCAGCGACGTTAGACCGCTACCAGCACGCGTCCGGGCCTGTTCGAAGAAGCTGCAATCAGCGGCTGCGGTTGGTCGGACGGCCTCGAGCCGGCGCGCCAGGGCATGCCTGCAACCGCTGGCGTGCCTATTCGGATTCAGGTCAGCTGTCGACGTCCAGCTCGGTCAAGACCCGTCGCAGCAGCTTGCCCGTGGCATTGCGCGGCAGCTCGTCGACGAACACCACATCCCGGGGGACCTTGTAGCGCGCCAAGTTGTTCTTGACGTAAAGCTTGATCTCTTCAACGTCCCGCGGTGCGCCGGGCTGAGAAACAATGAAGGCACGCAACCGCTTTCCGAACTCATCGTCGTCGACACCAACCACCGCCGCATCGAAGACGTCGTCGCGCTCGATCAACAGGTTCTCGACCTCCTGCGGGAAGACGTTCTCACCGCCGGAGACGATCATGTCGTCGTCGCGCCCATCCACGAACAGCAATCCGTTTTCGTCAAAGTGGCCCATGTCGCCGCTGGACATATAGCCGTCGATGATCTGCTTGCGCCGGCCGTCGGTGTAACCCTCGGAACGCGCGTCGCTGCGGATAAAGATTCGGCCCCGCTTATTCGTGCCATGCACACGCCGGTCGTGTTCATCGAACAACACGACTTCGCAGGCTACCGGCGAGCGGCCCGCCGTTCCGGGAGCCTTTCGCAGTTCGTCGGGGGTTGCGATGGTGCCGAATCCGCACTCGGTTGAGGCGTAGATGTTGTAAAGCACGTCACCGAATGTGTCCTGCACGCGGTTAGAAAGCTCCGGGGACAGCGCCGATCCGGCGATCGCGATGGCCTTCAGTGACGTTGTGTCGTAAGCCGCGATGACGGCGGGGGCGAGCTCGACGACACGATGCAGCATTGTCGGGACCGCGACCAGCATGTCCGCCTCATGGTCTGCGATGAGCTTCAGGGTGTCCTCTGGACTGAACCGCCGGGTGGTGACAATTTTGTTTCCCAATGTCGCGCCGACCAGATAGGTGGCCAGTCCGGTTCCGTGGAAGATCGGCGAGACGATGACCATGGTCCCCTTACGCGGGAACGGAACCCGGTCGATCAGCCCCACCGTCGCTAACGGCGGCACTGCGGCCCGCGGTGCCCCCTTCGGCAACCCAGTCGTACCGCTCGTGAGGACGACGACCCCGCCGGCCTTGGCTGGCCTGGGCAAGGGCTCGGCGACGTTCGCCGCGATGATGCTGTCGATCGTCGCCACGCCGTCGGTCAGATTGGCGCCCTCGTCCACCCAGGTCAACATGCGTGGCACGTCGGCGGGCAGTACGTCGATCAAGCTCGAAAACTCGCTGTCGTAGAGCACGACCTTCACGCCTTCGCGGCCACACACCTCCGCGAACTGCGGCTTGGCGAAGCCGGTGTTCATCAGCACCACTCGGGCGCCGAGCTTTCCGCACGCGGCCATCGCGATGATGAGGCCCCGATGGTCACGACAGAGCAGGCCCACCACCGAACTTTCGTCGACGCCGAACCCCTTGAGCCCGCGGGCGAAAGCGGTGGACATGTCGTCTACCTGCCGGTAGGTCACCGTCCCACGCTCGTCGACGACCGCGGGCAGCGACGAGTACTTGCGGCCGCCCTGGATCGCCATCGTCGCCTGCGGTCCGTAAACGCGCGAATTCCTCACGGTCTCCAGAGTCACGCCGAGGTTGCCGAGATCGACGATGCCGGTATCGTGCAGTCGCTTGACGGCTTTCGTCATCTCCGTGGCGCGGCTCAGCTTCCGCCGGATGCCGCCCAATTCTTTGGCCATCGGGTCTCCTCAGCCCCCGTTTCGAGACAGACTAACAACGCTTGCCACCGTTAGCGCGCTGAGTCGGTGCCCAACCATGAGGCGATTCACAAACGTGCTAGCGCATGCGCTAGCGGATTTCCCGAGGGCCTCATGGTCACCCGGCCGGTACTCCTGAGGCGCATGTGAAATCCCGGTTGAGCGCGAAAATGAGTGATGACGAGTTTGCGAATAATCCTGCGTACCAACGGCCCTGGGAGGTTTCGGATACCGAGCCATGTGTGCCCTGCCTATGTGCAGCCGTTGTCCGCGCCAAAGGCTGCGCGATGCAGTTCGGTCAAGGCATGGATTTGCTCGAGGTAGTGCGCCAGCGAGTGATGGACGAAGCGAGCCGAAAGGGTTGTGGTGCCACCGGTGGCCAGTGTCCGCAGCGTTTCCTTTGTCGCATCGGGTTTCCCGATTGGATCAAGGGGATGATCGGCCGGCATGACAACCTCGAAATCGGGAGGCAGCTCAAACGCCTGCAGCCACTTCGCTGCGATTTCGATCGACACATAATAGGGACACCACCCGTCCGCGAGTGTGACTGCTCGCCGCAACGAGCGTCGCGTGCGGCCGCCGATCCAGATGGGCATATGCGGCTGTAATGCACACGGATCGACTGCCAGCCCACCGAACGAGTAGAACTCGCCTTGATAGGCCGGCGCGCTACTCGGCAGTGCTGCGCGCAGCGCCCTCAGTGCGTCGTCACCACGGGGGCCCCGGTCCTCGAAAGGTGCACCGAGAAGGTCGAACTCCTCCTTGAGGGAGCCGACGCCGACACCGAGGATCACACGTCCCGCACTGACGTGATCGAGTGTGCCATAACGCTTCACGATCGCCAGCGGATGGTGATATCCCAGCACCAACGTCATGGTGGCGAATCGAATCT
>Ga0213876_10002692_pt1 | contig 10373 bp, 11 predicted proteins | sample BarmaccomBMRX_R9_FD_160113 | JGI IMG/M metagenome (GOLD analysis project Ga0213876, IMG submission 160113) | Root-associated microbial communities from Barbacenia macrantha in rupestrian grasslands, the National Park of Serra do Cipo, Brazil - RX_R9 | ecosystem: Host-associated > Plants > Roots...
CGTGGTGGAAGCCGCAGAGATCGATCAGGTTCCAGACCGCGGTCTTGCCTCCGGCCTCGCCGTACTCGACGCGGTGATCAGCCTCGCAGTCGCGCGCCGGACGGTTGCAACCGGGCAGCATGCAGACGCCGTCACGACCGGCGATGAAGTCGCGCTGCAGCTGCGACGGGCGATAGCGGTCGGCGCTGAGGTCGATCGCCTCGCCAGTGACCGGGTCGGTCACGAGGCGCCGAAGGTTGGAATCGGAGGCGATGCGGCGCGCGGTCTCGGCGGTGATCGCGCCGTAACCCTCGAGCTCCGCAGCGCTGTCGTTCTGGCGCATCAGCGTCGCGAGGTCGATTCGGACCAGAGCATCGCGCCGCCGCCGCCACTGTCGTGTCGGGCGTTCGGCCGGAACCACTGCTGTCGTGCTGCCGTCGTCGTCGGTTGCGACAACGATGTCGGCTGGCTCGCCAAGGACCGCTTCGCCAAGGGCGGCGACGCGACGCTGACCGACCGGCCGCACGTCGCCATCGCGGCCCATCTGCTCGGCGCGATCGTTGATCGCGTTCATCACGTCGCGTAACGACACCGCGTCGCCGTACGCCGTGACGGTCGCCGTCTCGTCGGCTTCCGGGCGGAAGCGGACGTCCGAGCCTTTCTTGGCCTCGGCGGCACGTTCGGCGGCGCCTTCCGGGTGCAGAGTGATCACGAGCTTTTTTGCGTGCATCGCGAGCTGAGCGGGCGTCCACCCACGCTCGATGGCCAACGGAACGAGTTTGGCGTCGACGGCCTGGATGACCTCGTGGCCGGCACAGTGGGTCTCCTTGTACAGGCTCCGAAGGTGCGCAATCGAGAGGTTGCCGCGATCAAGTGCCATCCACGACTGCGGCATGTCGGCGGCGACCTGGAGCATCAGGCAGATCTCGTTACTCGCAGTGCCGACCGAGACCTGCAGCGCTGACGCGAGCTCTTGGGTGACCACTTGGGTCTGCTCGAGGGAGGTGAGGCCGGGCAGGTCACCGACGCCATCGACGGCACTGCACGTCGCGACCATGGCTTTGGCGGTGGACCAGCGGTTGACGCGCTCCCACAAGGCTCTTACCCGAACCGCACTCGCGGAATCGAGATGCTGTGCCTCGAGAGCTTGGAGTCCGGTGACCAGCATTGCACCAGGCGGCATTGCTTCGAGTTCATCGAGTCGACGGCGGAGCGGGGCGACGAGGCGGTCTCGCGCCGCCGCATCCTTCGCCGGGTGGTTCACGCATCGAACATATGTTCGAAGACCCTCGGTGTCAAGCGGCGCCGACTGTCATCTGTGAGCGAAGGTCGTGAGTTGTGACCGACGTCATCACGTCGGGCACAACTCACGACCCCTGGAAGCAGGCGGGTGTCCAGCTTCGTGCGCTGTAATGCGAGCGTGGACATGTGGGCACGCCGGCGGCGGCGTTGGAAGGACCTCCTGTTCGACCCGCATCCACTCGGTCGACACCCGTCGCGGGCCCAGGAACCCACGTGGGCCGGCTTCGGTCCCGGAGCGATGGTTACCGCAATCATCGCGATCGCTGTCTTGCTCCTGCTTGTCCTGTGACTGCGGCTGTCGCGAACCTCGTCAATCGGCTCTAACGTGCAGGCGTGGCAGCCTTCGATCCGGTCCAAGCACAGCTGGATGCTTACAACCGTCATGACATCGAAAGCTTCCTGGCGAGCTATGCCCCCGATGCCACGGTCCGGCATGCGGACGGTCGCGTGCTCATGAGTGGTCACGACCAAATTCGGGTTCGCTATGAGGGCTTGTTCGCCGAGTACCCCGACGTTGTGGCCGAGGTGCCGAACCGGATCCGTGCCGGCGGATGGGTGGTGGACGAGGAGAAGGTTCAACTCGGTGAGCAGCAGCTTCACGTGGCAGTGGCATACGAAGTCCGCGACGAACTGATCCAGTCAGTCGTCATGTTGCGCTCGGACATGTAGCGGGGCGCCGCACGCAAGACTGCATCGTCCGCTCCGGGCCATACCGAGGTGTGTGCTGGCAGGTCGGTGCCGGGCGCGCGGATCGGGCAAGATTGCGACGATGAAGCCGCTCGCTGTCCACCACGTGTCAATCAACGTCCGCGACGTAGCGGAAGCGGAGGCCTTCTACGTCGACCGCCTGGGCTTGACCCGTCGGGCTGATCGGCCTGACTTCGGCTTCCCGGGTGCCTGGCTCGATGCGGGTGGGCAGCAGGTACATCTGATCCAGGCCAGCCCGCCGGCATCGCTCGGCCAGCACTTCGCTATCCAAGTCGCCGATCTCGACGCGGTGATCGCCGAGCTCCGGGCCGAAGGGGTGGAGGTCACCGACGCTGCTGCAGTGGGGACCGGCCGGCAGGCGTTCCTCAATGACCCGTCCGGCAACGGTGTCGAGCTGCACGAGGTCGGCGGATGACATACCGAGTCGTCCAGTGGGCAACCGGCGGCGTCGGCAAGGCGGCGATCGAAGGGGTGCTGGCGCACCCGGACCTCGAGCTCGTCGGCTGCTGGGTCCACTCCGCCGAGAAGCACGGCGTCGACGTCGGTGAACTGATCGGTCGCGAGCCGGTCGGTGTGCTTGCAAGCAGTGACATCGACGACGTCTTGGCTGCCGACGCGGATTGCGCGATCTACAGCCCGCTGATGGCGGACCCCGCGGTTGTGGACCGCATCATCGCCTCGGGCTGCAACCTCGTGACACCTCTCGGCTGGTTCTTTCCGGCGGCGGACGAGCGACAGCGGATTGATGTGCTGTGCCGTGATTCGGGCGTCACGCTGCACGGGACGGGCATCCACCCGGGCGGGATCACCGAACGATTTCCGTTGATCGTCTCCGCCTTGTCCGGCTCGATCACCCACGTGCGTGCAGAGGAGTTCTCGGACATCCGCACGTACGGTGCTCCCGACGTGATCCGTGACTGGATGCTGTTCGGTGCGACCCCCGAGGTCGCCACGACCTCGATCATGGTGGCCGCTCTCGGGGATGGCTTCGGCCAGTCGGTCCGCATGGTCGCCGCGGAGCTCGGCTTTGACATCGAAGCCGAGCTGCGTACGACGCACGAGGTCGCCGTTGCGACTGTTCCGATCGACTCACCGATCGGCATCATCGAGCCCGGGCTCGTTGCCGCCCAACGGTTCCAGTGGGAGGCCATTGTCGATGGCCGGCCCGTGGTCACCGCAGCCGTGAACTGGCTGATGGGCGACGGCAGTCTCGACCCGGCGTGGGAGTTCGGCCCAGCCGGCGAGCGGTTCGAGGTCGAGGTCACCGGTGATCCCGGCACCAAGCTGGTGTTCAAGAACCTGCACCCACCGAACATCGAAGAGGGGCTGCGCCGCAACCCTGGCATCGTCGCCACGGCCATGCACTGCGTGAACGCCGTGCCCTATGTCGTCCGGGCCGATGCCGGCCTCAAGACGTATCTGGATCTGCCGCCCTACGCGGGTCGTGCCGCGCAGTCCTTACATACGAGCCGTCGTGGCAGCTGACGTGTTGTTCGTCGGCGTCGCGGTCACCGACTTCGACGAGGCGGTCAATTGGTACGAGCGTGTGTTAGGTAAGCCCGCCGACGTCGTTGCTGTCCCTGACCAAGAGGTCATGTGGCAGGTCACCGATGGTGCGTGGTTGTACGCCGTCGTCGACCCCGAGCGTTCGGGTCACAGCCTTGTCGCGATCGCCGTCGACGACCTGGATCGACAGCTGGCCGACCTCGCGAGCCAGTCGATCGAGGCGGATCAAGTCGAGGACGTCGGCGGCGGGCGCAAGGCGACGTTCACCGATCCGGCCGGTAACTCTGTCGCGTTCCTGCAGGTGTGAGCAGCGTCGCTCGACGCAATCGCGCGCCGAGCGACGCCGTGCCGGCTGAACCCCCCGCTGAGCTCAGCAAGCATTTGCCAAGCCGGCGAACTAGCGGCGGTTGTCGGTCCGAGGGTCGTTGTCGTTCGCGTAGCTGCCTGACTTCGCAAGGCCGCGGCTGAGCATGTAACCGACGGTGAGCAGCGTCACGTACAGCCAAGCCTGATTGGCGCGGAATCCATCAACGACCTGGGCGGCGATCAGCACTGCCACCACGGTCGCCACGTAGAAGATGATCTCCGTGGTCTTGAATGCCGGCTTGGTCTCTTCGGTGATGCGGGTCGGCGTGTGCTCGACCTTCGGGTAATCGGTGTTACTGGTGACTCTTGTCGTCGAGCCACTCGCGGGCATCGTCATCGATCCTCCTTGATTTCCAACGTTGCAATGCGCTTCGTTGCAGGACCGAGAGGGTGCCCCCCTAGCGGATGAGTAAGCAGATGAGGTTGAGGCAGTACGCCTCAGGCTCCGAGTCCGTCGCACACAACTGCGATGCCGGTCGAGTTGGCGCGCCGCGTCGGGAGTGCTGACTGGTACGACGGTGAGTCGTACCAAGCCCGGGCCGCGTCCTTGGACTCGAACTTCAAGACGACGGTGACCGTTCCGGGTTCTCCCTCGACGGGGTCCGTCGCATAGTCGGCGACCAGCACCTCGGCGCCGGATTCGCCGATCGACGGCATCGCAGCGCCTGGGTAGGAGGAGTAACCTTCCGCGTCGGTGATGGAGTAGTTGAAGACGAAGTAAGCGCTCATCAGGGGTGTCTATCACTCACGAGTCGCTGACCTCAGGTGCGGCGCCGCCACCACGCACGGACCAGAGCGGGTGCGGCGACAGCGGCTCGGCGGGGCAGTCCAACCGCCACGCGCCGGTCCAAAACCTGATAGTCCGCAGCCTCGACAGCATCGAGGATCTCGCCGTACAACGTGGTAGCCGTCCGGATGCAGTCGCGGCTCGTCGGGTCGAGCAGCCGGAGGCCAGGAGCGGCCGACCGGTACAGCTCGCGCGCTCGGGTCACTTGGAAGGCGATCAGCCGCCGGACGTTTCCATCGACAACGCGGCTCGCAAGGTCGTCCCGGGTGACGCCGAACATCGCAAGCTCGTCCTTCGGCAGATACATGCGATCTCGTTGCAGGTCCTCGCCGATGTCGCGGATGAAATTGGTCAGTTGGAAGGCGATTCCGAGATCACGCGCGTAGGGCGCCGCCGCATCGTGCATCCCCGGAACCGTGCCGAGCACGGGCAGCATCTGCAGCCCGATCACTGCCGCAGACCCGTGTACGTAGACCGCGAGGTCGTCGTACGTCGCGTACTCCTTGGTCGTGAGATCCATGCGCATCGACGTGAGGAAGTCCTCGAAGTGTCGCAACGGGATCCCGTATCGCTCGACCGTGTCGTGCACTGCCGCAAGCACCGGATCGTCAGCGGCGCCGGACAGGAACCGCGTGCCCCAGGCGGAAAGCTCGCGCTCCCGCTGCGCCACCGTCAATGTCGGGTCCAGGCGGTCGACAATCTCGTCGGTCCGGCGCGCAAAGGCATAGAGGGCGTGCACTGCCGGGCGCTTTGCGGGTGGTAAAAGCAGGGTTGCCAGATAGAACGTGCGACCGGTTCGGGCGTTGATCTGTCGGCAGGCGTCGTACGACGCGGCGAGCGTCACCTGACATCTGCTTTCACGATTCGTTCCGCAGCAAGCCGACCGGAGATCAGCACCATTGGTACGCCAACGCCCGGTTGGGTCCCCGAGCCGACGAACACCACGTTGTCGTATGCGAGGTTGCCGGGGCGGAACGGTCCGGTCTGGAAGAACGAGTGGGAGGCGGCGAATGGCGTGCCATGCGCCATGCCGCGTCGCCCCCAGTCGGCGGGCGTGATGGTTGTCTCCACATCGATCGAATCGCCGAACCGCTCATATCCCAAACCCTCGAGCCGGGCGACGACCTCGTCGCGATAGCGCGGGCCGACGACGTCCCAGTCGATCCCGGCCTGGAGGTTCGGCGTCGGTACGAGGACGTATCGCGTCGATCGACCGGCCGGCGCGAGCGATCGGTCCGACACGCTCGCGGTGCTGACGAACAGTGAGGGATCGCTCTGCAGCGCCTTGTCGTCGACCAGCTCGCGAAACGTCGATCGCCATGCCTTGCCGAAATGAATGGTGTGATGCGCTTCACCCGCATCAGGAAGGCGAGACCCCGCGAGCAACAAGAAGCAGGACGGCGAGTAGCGCATCCGCTCGAGCCGTCGCGGTCGCCGCTCAGCCGGAAGCAGCTCTCGCCACGCGACCGGCAGGTCGGGGTTGAGAACGACCACGTCAGCCGGTACCCGCTCGCCATCACGGGTGTGTACGGCGACGGCACGGTCGGCGACGACCTCGACGCGAGCGACCTCGGTGCCGTACCTGATCGCGACGCCGTTCTTCTCAGCGGCGCCCGCCATTGCGGCCGGCACTGCGTGAATGCCGCCGGTCGGGAAGAAGACGCCCTCGACGCAGTCCATGTAGGCGATGACCGCGTAGATGGCGAGGGCGTCGTACGGCGACATCCCGGCGTACATCGACTGGAAGGTGAAGATCCGCTGCAGCCGCTCGTCCTTCAGGTACGACGCGACTTTCGGTGCGAGCCGGCGAAAGCCGCCGAGTGCGGCGAGCCGCGCGAGGGACGGGCGAACGAGATCGAACGGCGAGTCCAGGTTGCGATCGATGAAGTCCTTTCGTTCCAACGCATACAGCCGTCGCGCGAAGTCGACGAATCGCCGGTAGCCAGCAGCCTCTGCGGCGCCGCAGGTGGCGGCGATCTGATCGGCCATCGCATCGACGTCGGCGACGACGTCGATGTTCGACCCGTCGGCGAAGGAGGCTCGGTAGGCCGGTTCGACAGGGTGCAGATCGATCCAGTCGGCCATGTCCTCGTCCACGCACGCGAACGCGTCCGCGATGAGGTCGGGCATCGTGAGGACCGTCGGACCGGTGTCGAAGCGATATCCGTCCAGCTCGACCTGACCAGCTCGACCGCCTGGCGTCAGCTCGCGTTCGAGGATGGTGACTCGCCGGCCGGCGCCGGCCAGCCGCAGCGCGGCGGACAGCCCACCGAGGCCGGCACCCACGATGACGACGTGATCCGTGCGACCGGTGACGGTGCGCATCACTCGACCCGCTGCGTCGCGGCGCTGGCGAGCTCGAGAAGGGCCGTCGTCGCCACGGGATCGAAGTCGGCCGACTGGATCGCTTTGACGGCTGCCCCGAACCGTTCGGTGATCAGCGACTCGACGGCACCAGCCGCGCCGGTGTCAGCGACGATCTGTCGTAACGCTGCGATGCCTGTCTCATCCAGGTTCGGATCGCCGATTCGCTCGGCGAGCATCGCGCGATCCGTCGGCGAGGCGTTCTCCATCGCCAGGGCGATGAGCACGGTGCGCTTGCCCTCTCGCAGGTCGTCGCCGGCGGGCTTACCGGTCACCGCGGGATCGCCGAACACCCCAAGCAGGTCGTCGCGGAGCTGGAACGCCTCACCCAGCGGCACGCCGTACCCAGACAGGGCGTCGAGCGCGGCCGCATCTGCACCGCCGATTGCCGCGCCGAGGTGCAGGGGACGCTCGACCGTGTACTTGGCCGCCTTGTATCGGGCGACCCGTAACGCTCGCTCGACGGAGCCGCCACCGCGCGCCTGCTCGACGACGTCGAGATACTGCCCTGCCATCACCTCGACCCGCATGCTGTCGATGACGGGCCGGGCGCGTTCCAGCTCGGCGGCACCGAGGCCGCTCGCCGCCAGCATGGCATCGGACCACACGAGGAAGAGGTCACCGAGCAGGATCGCCGTCGCCGCGCCGAAACCGGCTGCGTCTCCGATCCACTCGTGGCTGGAGTGCAGGCGAGCGAATCGTTCGTGGACCGAGGGCTGGCCGCGCCTCGTTGCGCTGCGATCGATGACGTCGTCGTGCACGAGGGCGCAGGCCTGAAGCAGCTCGAGGCTCGCCGCTGCCGCGATGAGTGCGTCGCTGTCAGCAGCGCGAACGGCACGTGCGCCCCAGTAGCAGAACGCGGGGCGGAGCCGCTTGCCGCCGCCGAGCACGAACTCACGGGCGGTTGCCGCGACCGGCAGCAGGTCGCCGCCGATCGACTCGAGCTCGCCGACGGCACCTACGACAAATGCGGAGAGAGCGCTCTCGACGCGGTCGCGGACGTCCGTTGGCACATCATCAAGAATCCCGCAGCACCATCAGGGCCCTGCGAGCGCATGGGCAATCGTCGATACTGGAGAAATGTCCGCAACGACCGATCGGCGCACGGAACACGTTCCGGCTGCGCGAATGACGATCCGGGAGCTGCTGGCCAAGGGTCTTCGGTCGTACTCGTTCGAGTTCTTCCCGCCAAAAACCCCGGACGGCGAGCGGCAGCTGTGGCAGGCGTTGCGGGAACTGGAGGCGCTGCACCCGACGTTCGTCTCGGTCACCTATGGCGCCGGAGGATCGACACGAGACACGACGGTCTCGATCACCGAACGCATAGCGACTGAGACCACATTGACGCCGGTCGGCCATCTGACGGCGGTGAACCACTCTGTCGCCGAGTTGCGTCGAGTCGTCGGACAGTACGCCGGCGCGGGCATTCGCAACGTCCTCGCGTTGCGGGGCGACCCGCCCGGTGACCCGCAGGGCGACTGGGTGGCCCACCCAGAAGGCTTGGAGTACGCCGCCGAGCTCGTCCGGCTCGTGCGTGATGCCGGCGACTTCTGTGTCGGCGTGGCCGCGTTTCCCGAGAAGCATCCGCGGTCGCCGGACTTCGACACCGATGTGAAGTTCTTCGTGGACAAGTGTCGCGCTGGCGCCGACTTCGCGATCACGCAGATGTTCTTCATGGCGGAGGACTACCTGCGACTTCGGGATCGCGTTGCGGCGGCCGGCTGCGACATCGCAATCCTGCCTGGGGTCATGCCGGTCACCAACGTCGCCCAGATCGAACGGTTCGCTGTGCTGTCCGGCGCAGCTTTTCCCGCGCCGCTCGCGGAACGGCTCCGCGCGGTCGAGGACGATCCGGCGGCGGTCCGTGAGATCGGGGTAGAGGTCGCGAGCGAGCTCTGCGAGACCCTGCTCGCCGAGGGCGCGCCCGGCCTGCACTTCATCACCCTCAACCGGTCGACCTCCTCACGGGAGATCTACCAGCGGTTGGGATTGGCCACGCGGCAGTGAAGACCACGCGCGCCGCGCGGGAACGTCGACGCCGGTTGGCGACGACAATCACCGTGGCCTCACTCGTCAGCGGGATCGTCGGGCTCGCAACCCAGCTCCCGGCGAGCTCGCACGACACGTTGCTGCCGGACGCCAGCATGACGCCACAGGCCCGGTTGACCGCCGCGGCGCCCTCGCTGAAGTCGTTGCTGCAGGACTACGTCAAGCGTCGAGACGGTGCCGCGTCGGTGGCGGTGTTCGACGGCGTCGCGGACAAGCTGCTGGTGATCCATCCGTCGTACCGCGGCCGGACCGCGAGCATCGTCAAGGCCGACATCCTCGAGACGCTGCTGCACCGCACCCACGGGCACCTCACTCACAGCGAGCGAGTCATGGCGACCGCGATGATCGAGCACAGCGACAACGACGCCGCAACGGATCTCTATGCATATGACGGTGGTGCTGCGGGCGTGAAGGCGTACAACGACGGGGTCGGACTGGCGCACACGTCGCCGAAGGTCGACTGGGGGCTCACCAAGACGTCGGCGCCGGACCAGGTCCTGCTGGTTCGGGAGCTGCTGCACCACAACAAGGAACTCACGAACAAGGCCCGGCACTTCCAACGGCATCTGATGTTGAACGTCGAGGCCGACCAGCGGTGGGGGATCAGCGCCGGAGTCCCCGACGACGCCGTCGTGGGCAACAAGAACGGCTGGGTGCCGGTCCACCGCGACCACGAGCGGTGGGCGGTCAACAGCATCGGCTGGGTGCGCGGCGAGGGCAAGCGCTACGAGATCGCCGTGCTAACCCAACACAACGCGTCCGAGCACTACGGGATCCACACGATCGAACACATCGCCGGTCTGGTGTGGAGCCACATGACGGTCGACGAGGACACCACCAGCTGAGGTGACCTGCGCCTCAGCGCCGGCGCCGTCTCGTGAGATCCCGGATGACGACGGCGGCTGCGTTGCGCCCGCTCGCCCCCCAGACGCCACCACCAGGGTGCGTCGACGCACCGCAGAGGTACACCCCTGGGTAGGGCGCGCGATAGCCGGCCCATCCCGGTAGCGGCCGAAGGGAGAACATCGCATCGAGTTCTGTCTCGACGTGCATGATGTTCCCGCCGAGCAGGCCGAGTTCGCGCTCGAGGTCGAGCGGCGTCTGCACGAACCGGTCGATGACCGTCTGACCGAAACCGGGCGCCCAGCGGTCCACCGCTGTCACGATCCCGTCCGCCACCTCGTCGCGGCGCCCGTCCCAGTCCCCGTCGCGCAGCTGGCGCGGATGCCATTGCGCCCACACCGTGACCGTGTGCTGGCCGCTCGGGGCAAGAGTCGGATCGGTCGCGGTCGGCGTCATCACGATCATCGGC
>Ga0213876_10002693_pt1 | contig 10372 bp, 9 predicted proteins | sample BarmaccomBMRX_R9_FD_160113 | JGI IMG/M metagenome (GOLD analysis project Ga0213876, IMG submission 160113) | Root-associated microbial communities from Barbacenia macrantha in rupestrian grasslands, the National Park of Serra do Cipo, Brazil - RX_R9 | ecosystem: Host-associated > Plants > Roots...
GCCCGTCACCGCAGACTCCACCCGGTGCAGACGCTTCCGCCCGCACCAGAGCTCGCACGGGGCCCGCGCGCCTTGCGAGTCGGCGCGGGCGATCGCCTCGGCGTCGCTCGCCGCCTCGAACTCGTCGAAGCCTTTGATATGCTTCGCTTGCGCGTCGAGGAAATAAAGCCGGTAATAGCTCATGCGCCCCCCTGGCAGAAAGCTGGGCGCACGAAAGGTGCCCCGCCGAATCGGCTGCGAACAAGACCGGCAACGGCCCCGGTCTAGAGCCGGCCCCTTTTCTGTCATTCACGCATGTTATTGTGTTGAAATGCTTTATTTCGCGCCCGAACCGGTTCAGCCCTGCTCCAGCGGCATCGAGAGCCCGAAGCTCAGTCCTTTCGGCCGGAACTCGACCTCGATCTCGGCCTTGAGATCGTAGGGCAGCATCCGCCGCAGCAGCTCCAGCCCGAAGCCTTCATGATCGGGCTCCCGCACCGGCGCTGCCGCGCCGCTCTCCTCCCAATGGAAATCGAGTCGCCCGTCCGCCGCCGACCAGCGCACGTCGATCCTGCCCTTCTCCCCGGCGAGCGCGCCATATTTGACCGCATTGGTGACCAGCTCGTGGAAGGCGAGGCTGAGCGTCTCGGCCGGCTTCGCCCGGAGCGCCACCTCCGGCCCGGACAGGCTGAACTGCATGCCCTCGCGCGCCGCATGGGCGACCAGCTCGTCCTCGATCAGCATGGCGAGGTCGACGCCGGCGCCGGGCTTGCGGGTCACCATCGCCTGGACCCGCGCGAAGGCGTCGATCCGCCCGTCGAGATGGGCGGCCATCTCCTCGACGTTCCGGCTGTTCAGCGCGGTGCGCCGGGCGATCGACCGGACGACGCCGAGCGTGTTGCGCACCCGGTGCTGCAGCTCGCCGAGCAGCAGGCTGTCGCGCTCCTCGGCCTCCCGGCGCGCCGCTTCGTCGGCGCCGCCTGATGCAGGCATTGCGCGATAGGCGGCCGCGGCGACGGGCGGCAGGCTGGCGAGCAGCCGGGCGTCCTCGCCGTCGAACTTGCGGCCCGGATCGTGCGCGACCAGCCAGAGCGTTCCGGCGATCCGCCCCTGCAGGTGGAAGGGCGCGAGCAGGATCTCCTGCACCGGAGCGTCCGCCGCCTCGCCTGGAAGGAAATCTGCCGGGGGCTCGATCAGGAGCAACTCGCTGCGGCTGCCGATGCCGCCGCCCGGTCCGGCGTCGATGGGGATTCCGCTCGGCAGACGGGCCCCGGACATTGCGGCCCAGCGCAGGTCGTCGCCCTCGGCCAGGCTGACCCCGGCCGAGCCGGCGATCCCCAGCTCGACGAGCGCGTCGGTCAACCTCTGCAGCGCCCCCTCGGGCCGTTCGGCTAGTTCCCGCAGCACGATCGAAAGAAGCCGGCACTCCGTTTCATGGTCGGCAGCCCGGGAGGGTCGCCGCTTCAGCTCCTCGGTGATGATGACGCCGATGGCGTCCCGGCTTAGGTGCGCATCAGTCATTCGCGTCCAGATGGCGGCCCTCGCGATCGAGATGCAGATAGTTCGCGTTGAACATCGAAACGTTCATCAGCGCGCGCAGGTCCGGGATCGTCAACCTCTTGCCGGCCAGCCCGATCAGCCCCTCGCGCCGCAATTCCTGCAGGGTCCGGTTGACATGTACCGAAGTGAGCCCGGTCGCGTCGGCGATGTCGGTCTGCGTCAGCGGGAAGTCGCAACTCTCGCCCTCGGTGAGCTGAACCTGCCGCAGCCGGATGAACAGCTCGCACAGCAGGTGCGCGATCCGCTCATAGGCGCTGCGCTGGCCGACATTGGTCGTCCATTCGCGCTGGACCGCCGCGGTCACCAACTCGTGCCACCACAGGGCCTGGGTGATCCGCGGGCTCTGCGTCATCAGATCCTCGAAATCCGCCGGCATGATCTCGGCATAGCGGACCTTGGTGATCGCGCCGATCGAATGGTCCATCTCCCTGAGGATGAAGACGTTGGCGTCGCACAGGTCGCCGGGGAGGAAGAAGGAGACGACCTGGCGCCTTCCGTCCGGAAGCTGCTTGTAGCGGCAGGCCCAGCCGTCCAGCACGACGTTGACGGCGCGCGGCTTCTCGCCCTCGCGGACGAGGTCGCGCCGCGCCCCCACCTCGCGCACATTCTTGCGCGTCAAGCGGTCGATCAGCGCTCGATCCTGTTGCGAAAGCCTTGCAAAAGCTTCGAGATGATATTGCAGCGGTCCGACCAATCTGTTGCGAGCCCCCTGCTTCCTAGCCGCGCAATTGGGTGCCTACGCTCATCTATGTTATAGGAGTGAAACGGCAATTGCGCGAAGGAACAGACGAAGCGCGCGCGAAAGTAGCTAACCTATGTTAAATCTCACTGGGCAAGGGGGCCGTCGGCCATGCGCGTGCTGATCGTCGAGGACGAATATTATCTGGCCGACGATCTCGCTGCGGCGCTGGGCGCGCGCGGCGCCGAGGTAGTCGGGCCGGTCGGCACCTTGGCCGAGGCGGAGCAGGCGCTCACCCGCGAGCGGGTCGACCGCGCCGTGCTCGATATCAACTTGCGCGGCGAGATGAGCTTCCCGATCGCCGACCGGCTCGAGGCGGCTGGCATCCCCTATGTGATCGCGACCGGCTATAGCTGCGAGACCCTGCCCCGGCGCTTCCGCGACAAGCCGCGCATCGAAAAGCCCTTCCGGCCCGAGGCGCTCGCCACCCTTATGCTCGCCGAAGCCTGAGCCGCCAAGCTCCCTCCCTTCGCGCTGGCTCGCGCGGAAAGACGCGGCGCCCGAGAGGGAGGGGCAGGGGGGTGGGTCGCCCTCGGATGTCGGCGGACAGGGACAAACCCACCCCTTGGCCCCTCCCTCACAACCCATTGCACGCGCTGGACTTTGCCGTGCGAAGGGAGGGGAGGTTTTGGCGGTGCGTAGCTCCGGCCCTACCTCGCCGCCGCCCCCATCTGCGCCGCCAGCGCATCGATCACCGCGCGCGTGTCGACGGGCTTCTCCAGCCGCCGGATCCCGGCGATCACGGCCGGCACCGCCTGCTCGCTATAACCGGAGACGATCACGCAGGGCACGCCGGCGGCCGCGAGCTGCTGGGCGAGGCCGAAGGCGGTCTCGCCGCGCAGGTTCATGTCCAGCACGGCGCCGTTCAGGCCGCCTTTGCCGGCTTTGGCTTCGGCCTGGGACAAGGTGCCGACCGGACCGACCGGAATCGCCCCGGCGGCGCGCAGCGCCTGGGCGAGATCGTCGGCGAGCAGATATTCGTCTTCGGCGACGAGGATGCGCGCGCCTCTGAGCGGGGGGGGGGGCGGGCACTTGCGGTTCCCGTTTCAATATCCTCTCGAAAGCCCAATGGCTCGCGCGGGCATCCGTTCCACGTGGGGAACGGAGCGGCGCCCCGTTCGCTTGGGAGGGCGGAGGCCGACGCAATGGCCAAGAAAGACATCATCGTCATCGGCGGATCGGCGGGCAGCAGCGCCGTCCTGCGCCGGATCATGCGGGATCTGCCCGGCGACCTGCCCGCCAGCCTGTTCGTCGCGACCCACATGCCCACCCACGCGCCGGCCCATCTCGTCGACATCCTCGCCAATGCCGGCCCGCTTCCGGTCAGCCGGGCCCTCGACGGCCAGCCGGTGGAGCAGGGCCATGTCTATGTCGCCGCGCCCGACCGGCACATGCTGCTCGTCGAGGGCACGATCCGGCTTGGCGACGGCCCGCGCGAGAATATGGCGCGGCCGGCGATCGACCCTTTGTTCCGCTCCGCCGCTTTGTTCTACGGCCCGCGCGCGGTGGGCGCCGTCCTCACCGGCATGCTCAACGACGGCGCCTCCGGCCTCGCCGCGATCAAGGCCTGCGGCGGCACCGCCGTGGTCCAGCATCCGCTCGACGCGGAGGTCGACCAGATGCCGCGCGCGGCGCTCGAGACGGTGCTTGCCGACGAGGTCGCGCCCGCCGCGGAGCTCGGTGCGCTGCTTGCGCGGCTGGCCGGCACCGATGCGGGCGAAGGCTTTCCGCCGCCGCCCGGCCTCGCGCTCGAGGTGGAGATCGCCGCCGGCGCCCGCCTCGGCGCGGCGGCGCTCCGCAAGATCGCCGATCCGAGCGCGCTTTCCTGCCCGGAATGCCAGGGCGTCCTGTCCGAGATGCGGGACGAAAGGCCGCTCCGCTATCGCTGCCAGATCGGCCATGCCCAGACCGCCGAAGTGCTCGCCGCCCGCACCGAGGAGGTGGACGAGGCGATGCGGATCGCGCTTCGCGTGATGGAGGAGCGGGTGACCCTGGTGACGCGGATGGCGCAGGACGCCCGCGCCACCGGCCGCAAGGCGGTCGCCGAGCTCTACGAGGCGCGGGCGGAGGAATATGGGCGCTATGCCGAGATTCTGCGCACGGCGGCGATCCGCGCGATGCGGGTCGGCTCCGACGATGTGGACCAGAAGACGTGAAACTCGTTCTTCTTTGCCGCGCCGATTCCCGCTAGAGAAGGGACTCGACAGTTTCGGGCAGGTCAGTGGCGGACAAAGGCGGCAAGGCGAAGAAGCCGGCGAGGCAGAACGGCCGGAAGCGGCCCGTCGCGGTGGTTGGCATCGGCCTTTGCGCAGCCTCGCTCAACGGCCTGGAGACCCTCTTCGCCGCTCTCGATGACGAGCTCGGCGTGGCCTACGTCATCGCAATCCGCCAGCAGGACGGCGTCGGCGTCGAGCAGGTGATCAGGAGCCTCTCCCGCGGCGGCCGCCACCCGGTGAAGATCGCAGAGAATGGCGAACGGCTCGAGCCCGGCCATGTCTATGTCGGCGGCCCGGAGGACCTGATCACCCTGGTCAACGACCATATCGAGGTCCGCAAGGCGCAGGAGCCGGTCGGCCATCGCGGCACCGTCGATTCGATGCTGATGTCGCTCGCCGAGCACGAGCAGGAGCGGGCGATCGCCCTCATCCTGACCGGCCTCGGCAGCGAGGGCACCGCCGGCGTGACCGCGACCAAGAAATATGGCGGCCTTTCCATTGCCGAATCGATCAATGGCGAGGCCGAGGCTGCGGCGCACGGTGCCGCCACGCCGGCGGGTATCGTCGACCTCCTGCTGCCGATCGAGCAGATCCCGGCCCAGATCACGCTCTATGTCCGCGGGCTGGAGACGCTCGGCGCCGCGGACGCCCGCGCCGAGCTCCCGCAGCAGGTGAGCGACCAATTGGTGCAGATCGCCACCGTCCTGCGCAACGTCACCGGCAACGATTTCCACGGCTACAAGACCAACACCTTCCTGCGCCGGGTGCAGCGGCGGATGCAGGTCGTCCAGATCGCGAGCATCGAGGCCTATGCCGCCCAGCTCAAGAAGGACCGGGAGGAGGTCCATCATCTCTTCCAGGACCTGCTGATCGGAGTCACCCAATTCTTCCGCGATCCGCAGGAATTCCAGGTGCTGGAGCGCGAGCTCCCGAAACTGTTCAAGGGCAAGAGGGCCGAGGACCAGTTCCGGGTGTGGGTGCTCGGCTGCGCGACCGGCGAGGAGGCCTATTCGATCGCGATCCTGCTCGCCGAGCGGCTCGCCGAGCTCGACGATCCGCCCCACGTCCAGATCTTCGCGACCGATCTGGATGCGCGGGCGCTCGGCGCGGCGCGCGCCGGCCGCTACGCCAGCACGATCGCCGAGCATGTCGGCCCGGAGCGGCTGGCGCGCTGGTTCGTGAAGGAGGGCGACACCTATTGCGTGGCCAAGGAGCTGCGCGAGATGTGCATCTTCTCGCCGCACAATCTGATCAAGGACGCGCCTTTCTCGCGGATCGACCTGCTCTCCTGCCGCAATCTGCTCATCTATCTGAACACCGAGCTGCAGGACCGGGTGATCCCGATCTTTCATTTCTCGCTGCGGCCGGGCGGCATCCTCTTCCTCGGCTCGTCCGAGAACGTCACCCGTCACCAGAAGCTCTTCACGCCGATCGACCGCAAGAACCGCCTGTTCCGGCGCGTCGAGACCGCGGTCCGGGTCCTGCCCGAATTCCCGCTCTCGGCGCGCACCGGCCGCCGCGAAATGCTGCCCGACAAGCTGCCGCCGCCGGTCCGTCCGGCCGGCCTGTCGGCGGGGATCGGCCGCCGCGCGGCCCATCTCGCCGAGCGTTATGCGCCGGCCTATGTCGTCGTCGACCGCGATTATGAGGTGCTCCATTTCTCCGGCCGCACCGGCCGCTATCTGGAGCCGGCCACCGGGACGGCGACGCTCAATCTCCTGAATCTCGTCCATCGCGACCTGCGGCTCGATCTGCGCGCCGCTCTGCATCGCGCGATCGAGGAGGCGCGGCGGGTCGAGAGCGCCCTGGTGCCGATCCGCGACAATGGCGACAGCGTCCTCGTCAAGCTGCTGATCGAGCCGATTGCGGAAGCGGGAGACCTCACCGCGCTCATGATCGTCTTCCAGGAAGCCGGCCCGCTCCCCGAGGCGTCGGCCTCCGCGGGGGTGGGCGGCGCCAGCGACGAGCATGTCGAACGGCTGGAGGCCGAGCTCCGCCTCACCAAGGAGCGGCTGCAGGCGACGATCGAGGAATTGGAATCGACCAACGAGGAGCTGAAGAGCTCGAACGAGGAATATCAGTCGATCAACGAGGAATTGCAGTCCGCCAACGAGGAGCTTGAGACCTCGAAGGAGGAATTGCAGTCGGTCAACGAGGAGCTGCAGACGGTCAATGCCGAGCTCGCCCATAGGGTCAGCGATCTCGCCCGCGCCAACAGCGACCTCAAGAACCTGCTCGAATCGACCCAGATCGCGACCGTCTTCCTCGACAACGAGCTTCGGGTGCGCAGCTTCACCCCGGCCGCGACCGAGGTCTTCCACCTGCTCGAGACCGACGTCGGCCGGCCGATCGAGCATCTCGGCTCGCGCGTCTCCTATCCGGAACTGAGCGACGATGTCCGCAAGGTGCTGACCCGGCTCGGCACGGTCGAGCGCGAGGTCACCTCGCGCGAGGGCGGCCATTATATCGCCCGCGTCCATCCCTATCGCAGCGTCGACAATTTCATCGCCGGCGCCGTGCTCACCTTCCTCGACGTGACCAGCACGGTGCGCGCGGAATCCGCGCTTCGGGAGAGCGAGGCGCGGCTGCGCGTGCTGCTCGCCGAGCTGCAGCATCGGGTCCGCAACACGCTCGCCGTGGTCAAGTCGATCGCCAACCGCACCGCCCATTCGAGCAGCTCGATCGAGGACATGGTCTCCCATCTGAACGGCCGCCTCGACGCTTTCGCCCGCGTGCAGGCGGCGGTGACCCGGACGCCCGACGTCGACCTCGACCTCGCCCAGCTTATCCAGACCGAGCTGCAGGCGCACGCCGTCGGCGCCGGGGAGCAGCTGACCGTCGAGGGGCCACCGGTCGCGCTGCCGCACAAGGCCGCCGAATCGCTGAACCTCGCGGTCCACGAGCTCACCACCAACGCCGCCAAGCACGGCGCGCTGAACGAGGCCTCCGGCCGAGTCGCGATCGCCTGGAGCGTCGACGGCCCGGACGGGGCGCGACGGCTGAACTTCTCCTGGCAGGAGACGATCGACGGCCGCACCATACCGGCGCCGTCGCGGGAGGGGTTCGGCATCGAATTGCTGACCCGCATCCTCCCCTACGAGCTCGACGCCAAGACCTCGGTCGAAACCCGTCCCGACGGCCTGCGCTTCACCCTCGACATGCCCATCGCCGACGAAGCCGCCCGCGCCGCCGCGGCGGAGTAAACCCTTGGAACTCCCCTCCCTTGAAGGGAGGGGATGGGGGTGGGTGGTGAGCGAAGCGAGCCGGCATGAGGGTGTAACCCATGTCTCCGGTACGTTCTGTTACCCATGTGTCCGGACTGGACAGTCAAGGAACTGGCGCGCCCGGCAGGACTCGAACCTGCGACCCCAAGCTTAGAAGGCTCGTGCTCTATCCAGCTGAGCTACGGGCGCCCCGCCGCCCGTCTAGCGCGCTTTGGTTAAGAGCGGAACCGCGAGGCGTCGGTGCCGCTTTGCAACCATGATGCAGGCGAGACGCGCATGTGAGGAACCGCAGGACAAGGAAGCTGACCCCCGGTGAGATCGCGCTGGCGCGGACGGCCTTCGGCCCGCAGGTCGACTATGCGCGCGTGCGGCTGAGCGACGGGCCGGGCCTGCATCCGTTCGCCCAAATCGCCTTCCTGCTCGGCAATCCGGCGATCGCGCTTGGCGGAACCGTCTATTTCGGCCGGGGCTTCTGCCCGGACTTTGCCGCGCCCGGCGCCGACCGGCGCAGCTTCCTTCACGAAATGACCCACGTCTGGCAGTATCGGGCGCTCGGCATCCCCGCCTTCCTCACCCGCTATGTGATCGAATTCCTGAAGGCCGGCGGCCGCGCCGGCCGCATGTACGCCTACACGCCGGGCGTCGATCCATTCCGAACCGCGATGCTCGAAGCCCAGGCGGAGATGGCCGCCGATTATGGCGAGGCGCTGTGGAACGGCGATGCCGGGCGCGCGCGGCAGCTTGCCGCAAATCTGGCCGGAAGCGGGCTTTACGGGCTCTGACATCTTCCCGATAAGGAGCGGGTGACCGGGGGCAGGATCGAGCATGTCGAGGCGGGGGCGCTGGCCGGGCGGCCCTTGCGCTGGTTCGACTTCGTGATGGCCGCCTTCGTCACCATCCTCCTCCTCTCCAACGTGCTCGGCGCAGGCAAGGTGGCGGTGGTGAACCTCCCCGGCATCGGCCCCTGGCCGTTCGGCGCCGGCATCCTGTTCTTCCCCATCTCCTATGTGATCGGTGACGTGTTGACCGAGGTCTACGGCTATGCCCGCGCCCGCCGCTGCATCTGGGCGGGCTTCGCGGCGATGCTGTTCATGGCCTTCATGTCCTGGGTGGTGGTGGCGCTGCCGCCGGCCGCGGACTGGACCGGCCAGGCCGCCTATCAGCAGGTCTTCGGGCAGGTGCCGCGCATCGTCTTCGCCTCGATCTGCGCCTTCTGGGTCGGCGAGTTCGTCAATTCCTACGTCCTCGCCCGGATGAAGGTCTGGACGCAGGGCCGCCATCTCTGGACCCGCACGATCGGCTCGACCATCGCCGGCGAGGGCGTGGATTCCCTGATCTTCTATCCGCTCGCCTTCTGGGGCGCGCAGGGCTGGACCAACGCCTTGGTGATCAAGGTGCTGCTCACCCAATGGGCGCTGAAGGTGAGCTGGGAGGTGCTGCTGACCCCGGTCACCTACCTCGTCGTCGGCTGGCTCAAGCGCCGCGAGGGCGTGGACGTCTACGACGAGGCGACCGACTTCACGCCGTTCCGGGCGAAGGTCTGACGGAAACGCCGCCGCTCGCGGAAAGGCGGGCGGCGGCGTCCGGCTCAGTCGAACAATTCCTCGAGGAAGGATTTCCGCCGCTTGCCGTGATGGCGGTGGCGATCGTCATGGTCGTGATGCCGGATCTCCCGCGGCGGGGCGGAGCCGCGCCCGTCCGCCGGGGTGGCGGGCACGCTGCGCTCGACGATCTTGTCGAGCTCGCCGCGGTCGAGCCACACGCCGCGGCAGGCGGGGCAATAGTCGATCTCGATCCCCTGCCGCTCCGACATGACCAGGCGCGTGTCGCAGGTGGGACAGCACATCCGCGCTTGCGCATTCATGCCGGCGCCCTCCGGGGCTTGAGCCGCCGGATCGGCGTCAGATTGTGGAGCCGGTCCTTGACCGCAAGCCGCAATTTCTTGAGCCGCAGCAGGCGCACCCAGCTCGGCGCGTGGCGCCTGAGTTCGCGCTTGATCTCCTCGTCCAGCCGGTGGTGGATCGCGGTCAGTCTGTAGAAAATGTAGTTCATGGCCTCTTCCGATCTTCGAGTTGAAGGATCGGGCCGGCTGCGAGGAGGTGGAAGGGGAGGACCTCCGGACCTGCATCGAGCTAACCCGATGCGGTCCGACATCACGACTGTCCTAGGGACAACCGCCAGAGGGGCCCGGCCCGCACCGCGCATGTAGCGTGCGCGGGCGGGCTTTCAAGCCGCCGATGCGACGAGCGGATCAATCCCAGGCCCAGCGCAGCAGCGACCAGGCGAGGAGCGCGAGCGCGGCCCAGATCGCGATCACGATCGCCACGCCGCCTTTGCTGACCGGCCGCTCGGCGGCCGCGCGGGCCGTGGCGCGATGCTCGTCCATCAGTCCCGGCGGCAGCAGCCGGCCGACCAGCCAGAGGCCGGCTGGAATCAGCAGCGCATCGTCGACCAGGCCGAGCAATGGGATGAAATCCGGGATCAGGTCGATCGGCGAGAGGGCGTAAGCGGCGACGGCGAGGCAGAGCAGGCGGGCCGGCCAGGGTGTGCGCGGATCGCGCGCGACGAGCCAGATGGCATGCGCCTCGATCCGCAGGCGCTTCGCGAGCGAAGGGGAATCCGCGCCTTCGGCCACGATCAGCCCCGCAGCACCG
>Ga0213876_10002694_pt1 | contig 10371 bp, 8 predicted proteins | sample BarmaccomBMRX_R9_FD_160113 | JGI IMG/M metagenome (GOLD analysis project Ga0213876, IMG submission 160113) | Root-associated microbial communities from Barbacenia macrantha in rupestrian grasslands, the National Park of Serra do Cipo, Brazil - RX_R9 | ecosystem: Host-associated > Plants > Roots...
GCTGGATGCGTTCGTACGCGGCCTGGTGGATGTCGGACTCACGATTCCGACCTTCCTGGTGCTCATCATTGTGGCAATCTCGATCCACAGTGCCATGACCGTTCCGCAAATGGCACTGGTTGTGGCGGCGTTAGGTTGGCTGTGGCCTACTCGCACCATTCGCGCGCAGGTGCTCACTATGCGCGAGCGAGCCTACGTGCACGTGGCACGACTTTCTGGCGCAAGCAATTTGCGAATTATCTTTCTGGAGCTGATGCCGAACCTCTTGCCCTATTTGGCGGCATCATTGGTTGCCGCGGTTGCCTCCGCCATCCTTGCCTCTCTGGGCCTCGAAGCCTTAGGCCTTGGCGCCGTGGACTCGCCCACCATTGGGATGACGATCTACTGGGTCATCTTTTACGGCGCATTGCTCCAGGGCATGTGGTGGTGGTTCCTGCCACCGATCATCGTCGTGATCATGCTGTTCATGGGTCTCTTCGGCCTCTCAGCCGGACTCGACGAATGGGCAAACCCGCGGACGAGAAGGTCACTTTAATTTGGAGCGGGCACGCGCATGCGCGTACCCGTCCAGGCGGAGCATGCTCCGCCTGGCGGCGCCGATCATGATCGGCGCCGACGCTGCGCTTGGCACGCCGCTGCGCGGCGAAGGGGCTCCGCCCCTTTTATCCCCGGGCCTTCGGCCGATGCCTGGCGTTCCAACTGCACGTGCGCACAGAACCCCAAGCCTTAGGAGGCGCGCTGCCAACAATGGCGCATGAGCGCGCTCCGACCATCGTGGCAGAAGTGCCCGCCGTGCGGGAGTCTCGGCGCTCGACCGGCGGGGTCCAGGGGCGCGTAGCCCCTGGGGAGAAAGACCGCAGTCTTTCGACTGCCAAAGAAAACTCGTCCTAGACTGAGCCTTTCGACTGCTGAATCTAGAACACCTCGCCCAATTGTTCTGAGCTCAGGACTTCCCTGTCGCGGTAGAGAAAACACGTCGCCACGCGGCCTTGGTCGATACGAAACAGCGGTGGCGGATTCTCACGGCATATGGCCATCACGTGCGGACAGCGATCCGCGAATGGACAGCCAGTCAGCAGATGGCCTCCGCGAGCTTTCGCGGCCGCCGAAACCGCCGCGGCCGTGGGCACCAGACCGACCGCGCCGCCAACCTCCACCTGCATGGTCCCGTTCGAAACGTCAGCCGTCTCAGCTCGAATGTCCGTCGAGCCCCATGCCAGAGAGGGATTCGGCTGCGGCACGGACTGAATGAGCAGCTGCGTGTACGGATGCTTTGGCTCCCGCACAACCAGGTCCACCGTCCCGGCCTCGGCAACTGAGCCACGGTACAGCACAATGATGTTGTCGCTGATCTGGTACGCCGTCGTCAGGTCGTGCGTAATGTAGATGATGGACATCCCATAGTCTCGATTGAGCTGACTGAGACTCTCCAGGATGGTGGCTCGCAGGGAGGCGTCGACCATCGACACGGGCTCGTCGGCAATAATCAATCGAGGTCGCATCAGCACCGCACGCGCGACCATAATCCGCTGCCGTTGTCCACCACTGAGCTGGTGCGGATAGCGCCCAAGCGTTTCGTCGGGCCGCAACCCGACCGCGCGAAGCGACTCCTGGATCAGCGCGCGGCGCGCCTGTGGTGAACTGGCGAGCTTGAACTCCGCGATCGGTGTTTCCAGGACATGTTCGACGCGATAAAACGGGTTGTAGACCTCGTACGGATCCTGAAAAATCATTTGCACGTCGCGTAGAAATGCGCGGCGTTGCTCTCCAGTGAGGTGGCGGAGGTCGTGCCCGTCGTAGAGCACTTGCCCGGTCGTCGGGCTGATGAGGCCCAATAGCAGCCGCGCCAGCGTGGTCTTGCCGCTGCCACTTTCGCCGACCACTGCCGTAACGCGTGGATTCTCCTCGATCGCAAACGAAAAATCGTCGAGAGCGACGGTCACGCGTTTATCGAGCAGGCCGCCACCGAAGGCCTTGGTGACTTTGCGCGCTTCCAGTAACGCGGTCATGGTGTTACTGAGGATGCATCGTAAAGGTGGCAGGCCACCCAGCGGCCCGGCCGGACCTCCGTTAGCGACGGGTCCTCGATCGAGCAGCGTGGCATCGCGTGCGGGCAGCGCGGGTGGAACGAGCATCCGCTCGGTCGATCGAGCAGTGATGGTGCAAGGCCAGGAATGCCGCGAAACGTGCCCTTGTGTTCGAATGATGGCAAGCTAGCGATGAGCAGCTGCGTATACGGATGCAGTGGCTCGGCGAACACGTCGTTCACCGGCGACACTTCTACCAGGCGACCTGCGTACATCACACCGAGTCGATCCACGAACTGGGCCATCAAACCCATGTCGTGGCCGACCAACACCACGGATGCATTGAGCATCTCCTGAACGCGCTCTAGCGTTTCCATCACCTGGCGTTGGACGACCACGTCTAGCGCGCTGGTGGGCTCATCGGCAATGATGACTTTCGGTCGTAAGCAGATCGCAATTGCGATGCATACGCGCTGCTTCATCCCACCGCTCAGCTCGTGTGGGAATCGGTCAGCCACCTCCGGTCGTAGCCCAACCTGGTCGAGCAGCGAAATCACGCGCTCGTTGGCGGCGCGCGCCGGGAGGTGCTCGTCGTGATCGTGCATGGCGTCGACGATTTGCTCGCGCACGCGAACGACGGGGTTGAGCGAATTCATGGCGCCTTGCGCCACGAGGGCAAGTGTCGCAAGACGCAGGCGGCGCATGTGCTCCTCGGAAACCTCGAGCACGTCGACGCCATCCAGCCGAATGCTGCCACTTTCAATTTTGCCCGGTGGGCGGATCAACCGCATCAGCGCAAGCGCGATGGTTGACTTACCTGAGCCTGACTCGCCGACGAGACCGAGCCGTTCCTCCGAGATCACGTCGAAGGTGACGCCATCGACCGCTTTTACAGGACCTCGGCCGGTGTGATACCAGACGCGCAGGTCATCAACTCGAAGGACTGGCGCAGCCACCGGCTGGCAATGGTAGCCTACCCGTTGATCGGGGCGTAAATGACCGGTGGTTCCCTCGGCCGTGTTCAACCCACCGACCTTGTCGGCACGAGGTTCGGCGGCGTCTCACCTGCTACGGTGCGTCTGCGGCACCTTCTCGGAAGGGATTGGGCCACCGCGTGGCTCTTCCTGGCGCCATGCCTGCTGGTGCTGGTTGGCCTGATCGGGTATCCGTTCTTCTCGGCCATTCTGCTGAGCTTCCAGGCCAAGCTGGTTGGCAGTCCGGCGGTCTGGGTTGGCCTCGGCAATTACCAGGACCTGTTCACCGGCCGCGACCTGAGCGGACAGTTCTGGCAGTCGGTACGGGTCACGCTGCTCTTCACGCTTTCGGCGCTCGTGTGCAAGTTCGTGCTCGGCCTGGCCATGGCCCTCCTCCTGAACGAGAATTTCCGGGGTCGCAGCGTGCTACGCGCGCTGTTCTTCCTACCGTGGGCAGTGCCGAGTCTGATCGTTGGCCTGACCTGGAAATGGATGTACGACGGCAGCGCGGAAGGATTGCTCAATCTGCTCGCATTGCGCCTCGGACTGACGCACGATCTCATTCAGTGGCTCGCCAACTACGACCTTGCGCTGTGGGCGGTGGTGGTCGCGGTGGTGTGGGCGAGTACGCCCTTCTGGGCGATGATGTTCCTGGCGGGACTGCAGGCGATCCCTGGCGAGTTGTACGAAGCAGCCGAAATCGACGGCGCGGACGTGTTCGGGCGGTTTCTCCACATCACGCTGCCAGGCCTCGGCAACATCATTCTCATCACCGCGATGCTGTCCTCGATCTGGACCGCGACCAGCATCAACTTCGTCTACGTACTGACCAATGGCGGCCCAGCCGGTGCAACCATGACATTTCCGATGCTCGCTTATCAAGTGGGTGTGGCCGGTGCCCAGCGACTCGGCATGGGTGCAACAATCTCACTCGTCTTCACACCGGTGTTCATGGTGCTGATTTACTTTCTCACCAAACGCATGCTGGCATCCGACCGGTGACACGCTCTCGCGGTCGACTCCTCCGCACCTTGGTTCGCACGGCGGGCCTGCTGCTATTCGGCATCTGGACGGTCGTACCGCTTTACTGGATCATCGTTACTGCGATCAAACCCAACTTGCTCATTTATCGCGAAGCATCGCTGTTTCCGAGCCAGATCACCGGCGACCATTTCGCATTCGTGCTCACGCAGACGCCATTCCTGCACTACATCCAGAACAGCCTGGTGGTGACGCTGGTGACCACGACCCTGGCGATGGCTATTGGCACGCTGGCCGCGTACGCCATCGTACGGCTGGCCTTTACCGGTCGCCCATGGGTGGCCCGAGCAGTCGTGGTCACGTACCTGGTGCCCGGCTCGCTCCTGTTTATTCCGATGTTCCAGGTCATCTACTCGCTGGGACTCATTGACAATATCGTCGGATTGATGGTCACGTACCTGACATTCACGGTGCCATTCGCGACATGGATGATGATTGGCTACTTCCGCAATGTGCCGTCGGAACTCGAAGACGCGGCATTGATTGACGGGTGCTCGCGCGTCCAGGCGCTTGCGCGCATCATGGTTCCAATTGCCTTGCCTGCGCTCGCGGTCGTCGCGCTGTTTGCATTCACGCTTTCATGGAACGAATTCCTGTATGCACTGGTGTTCATCGGCAGCGACTCGCAAAAGACGTTGACTGTCGGACTCATTGGTCTGGTCCGAGGCGATACCTTTCCCTGGGGACCAATGATGGCGGCTTCGCTCATGGGCACAATTCCACCCGCACTCGTGTATGTCATCTCACAACGTTGGGTGGTATCCGGTCTCGCCGCCGGAAGCGTGAAGGGCTAATGCCACACAAGAGAGGTTTCACAAAGGAACTTTCCTGGTACTTTGTCCGTCCACGGTTGTCGGCACCAGAAGCCATGCAACAGGAGGCAAAAATGGAACGCCGTGAATTTCTCCGATACCTCGGTGTCTCCGCAGGTCTAGCGCTGACGGCTGCGTGCGCTCCGGCGACAGCGCCAGCACCAACCACCGCACCCGCGGCCGCGCCGGCGGGCGGGACGCCTGGAGCCGCGAAGTCCAACGGCAGCAAGCTCACTGTGTGGGGCTGGCAATCCTTCACCCCGGACGGCGACAAACTTCTGGGCGATCAGATCACCCAGTGGGGCGCAGCCAACAACACCCAGGTCGAATACGTGGTCGTGGAGAACGCCCAGTTCCCCCAGAAGCTCGCCGCGGCTATCGAGGCCAAAGCTCCACCTGACGTGGTGATGCTGACGGCAGCCTCCAACGTGGTGGACTACGCCAGCCGCCAGCTCTTCGCCGACGTATCCGACGTCTGGAAAGCGACCAGCACGCAGGCGGGCGGCTTCTGGAGCTACGTCGATCCACTCTACAAAATCGGTAGCACGTATTACGGCATTCCGTTCGAGGCGGACACGTCGCCGATGTTTGCGCGCACGGACCTGATCAAGCAAGCCAGCGGCTCAACCGATCCGCCGAAAACGCTCGACGACCTGACCACGATGTGCCAGAAGATCAACGATCCTCCCAACGTGTACGCGTTCGGCTTCACGCTGGGTCGAACGCCGGACTGCTTCGGCAACACCGTGGCGATCATCTGGAACGACGGCGGCACCCTGGTCGACAAGAGTGGCAAAGTCGCACTGAACAGTCCTGAAACGGTGATGGCGATCAATCGCATCAAGGGCTGGTGGGACGCCAAGATCATCCCGCCAGATTCTCCGACCTGGGACGACACCGGCAACAACGCGGCGTTCCAGAAAAAACAAGCCGCGTTCGTGCTCAATCCACCGTCAATTTATGGCTGGATGGTCGACAACGACAAGGACCTGCTCAACAATGCGACGATGGCCGCGATACCAGCCGGTAAATCCGGCTCGTACAGCGGCTCCGGTTCGTGGTCCTGGTCGGTGTTCCAGAGCAGCAAGAACGTGGATGGTAGCAAAGACCTGATCCACTATCTGCTGGACCCGGCGCGACTGCAAGCGTTGTACAGCAAGGTCGGCGGCCGCTGGTATCCGATTTATCAGGACGGCACCAAAGACGAATTCTGGACCAGCAAACCCCAGTTCCAGTTCTATCCGGACTTGCTCAAGGGTGGCCGTGACATCAGCTATCCCGCGCCGCCGGACCCGAACCTCTTCGCGGCGCTGGGTGAGATCCAGACTCGCTTGATCATCCCCGACATGGTCCAGAACGTCATCGTCAAGGGTATGGGCGTCCAGGATGCGGTGCAGCAGGCCCACGACGCCATGGTGGAGGTCTTCAAGGCTCACGGCGCGAACGCATGATCGAGCTTGCGGAGGTGTTACCACCGACGCCGACGCCGTTGTGGACCTTGTGTCGGCAGATGGGCGTGGACTACGTCGTCGGCCAGCTGCCTCTCGATGATCCGCTCAACGGCTCCGACATGCCCTGGGATTTCATGCCCCTGCTGCGGCTGAAGCAGCGCTACGAAAGCGCTGGCTTCAAGCTGGCGGTGCTGGAGTCGCGGCCACCGTACAACCTGGTGAAACGCGGATTGCCCGGGCGCGACGAGGAGATCGCAGGCATCTGCACCCTCATCGAAAACATGGGGCGGCTCGGCATTCCGGTGTGGTGCTACGAGTGGATGACGGACTTCAATTGGCTCCGCACCAATACCAACACACCGTCGCGCGGCGGCTCGATTGTCACAAGCTTCGATGCCTCATTGCTCCGCGATGCACCACCTACCGAGAACGGGCCCATTTCCGAGGATGAGCTGTGGGCCAACCTGGAGTATTTTCTGCGCAAGGTGGTGCCAGTTGCTGAACGCGCAGGTGTGAAGCTTGCGATGCACCCGGATGATCCGCCACTATCACCAATCCGTGGCGTGGGCCGCATCATGCGCAGCGTGGAGAACTACCAACGCCTGATTGACCTCTTACCCAGTGAGGTGAACGGCATCACCTTGTGCCAGGGCAACTTCACGCTGATGACGGATGACCTGCCCTCGGTCATCCGCCACTTTGGCCAACAGAAAAAGATCTTCTTCGTGCACTTTCGCGACGTACGCGGAACAGCTGACAAGTTCGAAGAGACCTGGCATGACGACGGCAAGACCGACCTACTGGCGTGCATGGAGGCGTATCGCGACGTCGGTTTCGACGGCGTTTTACGCCCCGATCACGTCCCAACCGTGGAAGGCGACAGCAACGACCGGCCAAGCTATTCAGCCTACGGCCGGCTGTACGCCATCGGTTACATCCGCGGGCTGCGCGAAGCGGCCTTCCACTCCTCGTACTCCGCACGTGCCGCGTCGGTGAGCGGATAGTACTTCCGCAAATCGCCACCTTCAGACAGCCGCAGGCGCGAAAACTCCTCCCACTCCACGTGTTCTGACGCCTTCTTTGCAAGCTCGGCCGCGAGTCCAGTTGGCACCACCACGGCCCCGTCGTCGTCGGCGACGATGATGTCTCCAGGCAAAACGGTCACGCCGCCACAAGCAATTGGCACGTTCACCGCAAACGGGAAAATCGCAGTTTGCGTATGGAAGTTTGGCGTAACGCCGCGCAACCAGAGTCCCAGCCCCAAGTGCTTGATCTCGGCTGAGTCGCGAATGCAGCCGTCGATCACCACACCGAGCCCGCCGCGGCCGCGAAAGTAGGTCATCATCATCTCACCGAAGACGCCGCTGCTCATGTCGCCGCGTGCGTCGACCACGACCACGTCACCAGGTTGGGTGTGGTACAGCACGTGTCGATGCAACTGCTGTTCGGGTTCAACGTACTCGGCCTCCGGATAGAGGTCCTCGCGTTTTGGCATGAATTGCAGCGTCAACGCCGGTCCAACCATTGAAACGCCAGGCGTCATGCTCACCGGTCCCTGGATAAATGCGCTGCGGATGCCGAGGCGTTTCAGCTCACTGGTCGCCGTGGCGCTGCCGATATGCTGCAGCGAGTCAATGAGTGCACGAGGCGGGCGTGTGATGTCCGAGGTCTCAATGGGCCCGTTCTGGCTTGGCATGTCAACACTCTATCTCGGTACCATCCATGATCAATGTCAAGTCATGACTCAGGCGTTAGTCGCCGTTCGTTTCTAAAGTGGGGGCTCGCGGCCGGCGGCGGCCTGGCGGCGATGCCGCTCATCGAGGCATGCACCAGCCGCAGCGCGCAACAGGCCGCCGCGCCGACCAGCCCGCCTGCCGCTGCCCCGACCAGCGCCCCCGCCGCGGCGCCCACTTCCGCGGCCGCGCCCACTTCCGGCGCCAGTGCGCCAACAGCCAGCGGCACCACTGGGACACGCACGGGCATCACCTCGAACGAGTGGAACCCGGACAGCATCCGCGCCCAGGCCGGCACCCTGAACGTCGACACCAAGGCCGAAGTCGCCAAGGTCACCCCACTGGACTACAAGGGCCAGATCAGCTACTGGTACGTCGGGCCGAATCAAGCCTCGCCCCAGATCGAGGTGGACAACGACGCCAAGCTCTGGGACGCGTGGAAGGCAACCTATCCCAACATTCCGATGAACATGGGCGATAACGTCCAGAACCTGGACTACAACCAGATGCTAGACAAGCTCCGCACGGCCGCGGCCGGCAATGCCGCGCCGGATGTCGCGCGCTTGCCGATTCTCTGGGGCGCCGAGTTTGCCGCAAAAGGTCAGCTGGCTGAGATCCAGCTCGAGGAATTCGGCTTCAAGGAAACAGACTTCTGGAGTGGCGCGCTCAAGTCCGTCATGTGGAACGGCAAGATCTACGGCATCCCCACCAATAATGAAACGATGGCCTTCATCTGGAACAAAGATATTTTCCAGAAGGCTGGACTCGATCCGAACACACCGCCCGCAACCTGGGATGATGTCGTCAAGTTTTCGGCGCAGATCAAGAAGGCCACGGGCAAGGCTGGCTACGGGATGGTTGGTCGCGTCAACGCTGGGAATACGCCGTTCCGCGTGATGCCCGTGCTGTGGGCGTACGGCAGCGGTGCCCTCGACGAAGCGGAACCCAATCCGACCTATCAGAAGGTGCTCATCAACAACGACGGCGGTATTGCCGCGTTGCAGGCGCACTACGACATGTACGTACGCGACAAATCAGTTCCGACCTCTGCACTGACCAATACGCAGACCGAGAACGGCGATTTGTTTATCAGCGGCCAGATTGCCATGGAAATCGCGCATCCCAGCGAGTACGCGGCCATGATGGATAAGGCCAGCAAGGCCACTGGCGCCGACAAGGACATTGCCGACCAGGTCGTCGGCAACATGGCATACGGGCTCATGCCGAGCGGTCCGGTGCGGCGCGCCGTCGTCTTTGGTGGATCCAACATTCACATCTACGGCGACCAGTACGCTGGCCATCAGGTGGACCGCAAGGCGGCTGACGCCTTTATCGCCTTTACCTGCGGGCCAGAGTGGTCGGTCAAGAATTCGGGCAACTGGACGGGATCGAATCCTGGGAATTTGCAGGGATTCAAAACTGACGGCATGAAGCAGCGGCTGGACTCCATCAAGTTCCTCGACGTCACCACCTCCATGCTGCCCTACGGTGTGCCATTCCCCGTCATTCCAGAGTCGACGGACATCATGAACAACATCGTCCCCAACATGTTGCAGAACGCCCTCACCGGAAAAATGGGAGTAAAAGAATCCGCCGACGATGCGGCGGAGCAAATCAAAACCCTCATCGCCCAGCGCAAGGCCTAACTCGCGCGTGCTGCGGGAAATCATTCGGCATCGCACCGATTACCTCTGGGTCGCGCCTGCGCTGTTGGTGATGCTCTTGGTGATCGGCTACCCGTTCGTCTACACCATCGACCTGTCGTTCTACGACACGCCTCCCAGCTCGCCAAACTGGTATTTCGATGGCGTAGACAACTACACGCAGATTCTGAGAGACCCGTCCTTCTGGGCCATCACCCTCAATACGTTCTACTGGTCTGTCGGCTCCACGATTCTGGCGTTCCTAATCGGTCTCGGCGCCGCACTCGTCGTGCAACGAGAATTCATCGGCCGTGGCATCATCAGAGGTCTGCTGATGATCCCCTACGTCATCAGCTACGTCGCTGCCGCCTACGTGTGGCGCTGGCTCTACCACAGCGACTACGGCCTGATCAGCGGCATGCTGTACGACCGTTACCTCATCGACGCACCGATCAATTTCCTCGACTCCACGACCAACGTGATGCCCTCGTTGATTGTCGCCAACGTGTGGAAAGAGTTTCCGTTCGCGATGATCATGATGCTCGCAGGCCTGCAAACGGTGTCCCAGCAACTGCTAAACGCCGCACGCGTGGATGGAGCGAACGCGTGGAACCGCTTCTGGCATGTCACCGTTCCAAGCCTGCGCGGAGTAATCATCATCACGTCAATTCTGCTGTTCGTGGGCAACCT
>Ga0213876_10002695_pt1 | contig 10367 bp, 7 predicted proteins | sample BarmaccomBMRX_R9_FD_160113 | JGI IMG/M metagenome (GOLD analysis project Ga0213876, IMG submission 160113) | Root-associated microbial communities from Barbacenia macrantha in rupestrian grasslands, the National Park of Serra do Cipo, Brazil - RX_R9 | ecosystem: Host-associated > Plants > Roots...
GCTCGTACGCGAGCTCGTTGAGCCGGGCGGTGAGCCGCTCGGCGGTGCGGCGGGCGTTCGCGAAGACGATCGTGCTGTGGTGCTCGGCGATCAGGTCCGCGATCCGCAGCTCGACCGACGGCCAGATGCTGTTGTCGGTCTCGCCCAGCTCGGTCATGTCCTCGACCGGTACGACGACAGACACCTCGATCGTCTTTGCCGCGGGCGGCCGGACCACCGTCACTGGCTGCGAGCCGCCCAGGAACCGCGCAACCTCCTCGATCGGACGGACGGTGGCGGACAGGCCGATCCGTTGCGCCGGGCGATCCAGCAGGGCGTCGAGCCGCTCCAGGGTGAGGGCGAGGTGCGCGCCGCGCTTCGTGCCGGCGACCGCGTGGACCTCGTCGATGATGACCGTCTCGACGCCGCGCAGCGATTCTCGGGCCTGGCTGGTGAGGAGCAGGAACAGTGACTCGGGCGTGGTGATCAGCACGTCGGCCGGTGCCCGCTGGAACGCGCGCCGCTGCTCCGTCGTCGTGTCGCCCGTGCGCATCGCGACGGTGACGTCGTTGACCGGTTGACCGATGCGGGTTGCGGCGTGGGCGATGCCTGCCAGCGGCGCTCTAAGGTTGCGATCGACGTCGACCGCGAGCGCCTTGAGCGGACTCACGTACACGACTCGGCAGCGCTGCTTCGGTTCGGCGGGAGGGGGCGTGGTCACCAGCTGATCGATCGCGTGGAGGAAGGCGGCGAGCGTCTTGCCGGAGCCGGTTGGGGCGATGACGAGTGCGTTGTGGCGGTCGGTGATCGCCTGCCACGCGCCGGTCTGAGCCGCCGTGGGCTCCGCAAAGGACGCCGTGAACCACTCCCGGGTGGCGGGGGAGAAGCGGTCCAGGGCACTCATCGCTCCATTGTCGTCCCCGGGTCTGACACCTTCTACGCGGTTCAACCGCCGGGGGTCGGGAACAGGGTGAGGATCGTCACGTCGGACCTGACCAGGAAATGTTGACCCGGCGTCAAAGAGAAGCGGCAGCGCATCACCCCACACGTTGGTTCAGGAGACAGGTTCATGCCCCCCAAGCACGTCCGGCCGGTTCTCATCGGCATCACCACCTTCGCGCTCGGCTGCGGCGGAACCGTCGCTGCCACGGCGGGGCACGCCGCTGCTTCACAGCGAATGGGCGCCGGACCGGTCACCGCCACGATGACGCTTGCCGGCGACGTGGTCCCCGGCCTGCTGACGCACCGCGACCTCGGCCGCACCTCGCCGACTCGGCAGCTGATCGTCGACCTCAACCTCACGCGACCCGACGTCGCGGGCGAGAAGGCGCTGTGGAACGCGATGTACACGAAGGGCGATCCGTCGTACCACCACTTCCTCACGCCCGCGCAGTTCGACGCCCGGTTCGGCGTCGCCCCGCAGACCTACGCCGCCGTGCGCACCTGGGCGACCCGCGCCGGCCTCGACGTGGTGAACGCGCCGGGCAGCCGCGACATCCTCCAGCTGTCGGGGACCGCTGCACAGGTTGAGAAGACCTTCTCCGTCACGTTGCGCGACTTCCGGATCGGCGGCCGGCGGGTGTTCGCCAACACCAACGCGCCTACCGTGCCGGCGGGTCATTCCGTGCAGGGGCTGGTCGGGCTGACCAACCTGTATCGGTCGACCACGGCGCGCACGCGCGGCCCGAAGCCTGCGCAGGACGGGTGCGGCGCGCCGGCCGGTTGCACGAACCTCACCACGCCGCGTGACCTGTGGTCGGCGTACAAGATGCCAGGCGGCGCCAAGGCGAACCCGATCGGCAATCTGAAGACGGACTTCGGCCAGGGTCAGCAGATGGCGGTCTTCGGCGAGGGGCAGAGCTCTGGCGTGATCGCGAACCTGCGGACCTTCGAGCAGCTCAACAAGCTGCCGCGGGTGCCGGTCACGGTGGTGCGGACCGACGGAAAGAAGAAGAAGTACGACGACAACGCCGGCGAGACGGAGTGGGATCTCGACACCCAGTCCTCGACGGCGATGTCGCCGGATGTTCGCCGTGAGGTCCTGTACTTCGGGACCGCTCTTACGGACGCGAGCGTGCTCGGCGTGTTCAGCGCGTGGGCCAACGACCCGCACGGCCCGCTGCAGGCGAACGCGTCGTACGGCGAGTGCGAGGAGAACCCGGCCGGAGACACGGAGGGCACGGTTACCCCGCCGTTCTCGGCCGGCGCGATGTTCACGGTCAAGTCCGAGGACGTGTTGCGCAAGGCCACGATGGAGGGCCGCACGCTGTTCTCGTCGACCGGTGACACCGGCGGCACGTGCCCGCTGCTCCCCGTCAGCGTGAACGGCGTCGGCTACGAGATCCCGGGCGTGGAGTACCCCGCGGTGAGCCCGTACGTCGTCGGGGTCGGCGGCACCATCCTGTACACCGACGGCAGCGCGGCGGCGAAGCGGGTCACCGAGTACGGCTGGACCTACGGCGGCGGTGGCAGCAGCGTCGACTTCCCGAAGCCGGCGTACCAGAACGGGATCTCGGCGATCAGCGGCGTCTGTGCCTTCGCGCCCGGTGGCGGGACCGGCAACTCCGGGAAGCCGTGTCGAGGTCTGCCCGACATCGCCGCGCAGTCCGGTGACGTGGCGAGCAACGGGTTTGCCATCGTCGCGGGTGGTGAGACGGCGTACCCGGGTGGTGGCACGAGCCTGTCCTCACCGCTGTCGATGGGCATGTGGACCAGGATCCAGGCGGCGGCGCCCGGCACCAAGAAGTGCGGAAAGCGAGCGTCGTTCAAGGGTCTCGGGTTCGCGAACCCGGCGCTGTACGCGGCGTACAAGAGCAAGCACGGTGGCCGCGACTTCTTCGACGTCGGCGGACCGAAGCACTCCATCCCGTCCGACGCCGTTCCGTACCCGTCGACGCCTGGCTGGGACTACCAGTCCGGCATGGGTGTGATGCAGGTGTCGCGGCTGGCGCGGGATCTCACTGGACGCAAGTCGTTGCGGCCTGCGTTCGACGTCCTGCCCAAGCAGCCGAAGGATCGGACATCGGCGAAGCGCGCGAACCCTTGTGCCCCGCTGTTCACGGACCCGGCGGGCGATGATGCGTACATCGGTGACCCGGATGGCACGGGCGGCAACCCGCAGCTCGACGTGCTTGCGGGCAACATCACCTACCTGCCGGCGAAGAAGGCGCTGCGAACGGTGATGGTGATCAAGAACCTGTCCACCGACGCCGCGAACGCGGAGGGCGGCGGCAACGAGTACTACTTCCTCTGGAACTACAAGGGCAAGCAGTACTTCACCGACGCCGAGGTCGACTCGGTCGGTGCAGTGACCTATCACGACGGGTACGTCGACGGGACCACCTTCACCACGGCGAACGACGACACCGGTCAGTTCGTGGCGGGCAAGAACGGCCGCGTCGTCGTCGACGTGCCGCTCGCGAACATCGGCTCGCCCGCGAAGGGTGCGACGCTGACCGCGCCGGCCGCGCAGACCCGGGTGCTCGTCGGCACCGCCGGCACGGGCGGGCTGATCGAGCAGGCGGACGGATCGTCACCGGGATCCGGGTACGTCGTCGGCCAGCGCTGCAAGCACAAGACGGGGATCGCGCCACCGCCGTACAAGGCATCGGGTGCCTCCAAGAGCGCAAAAATCCGCTACCACCGAGCCGGCAAGCCCGGTCGCATCGCCAAGCACGGTCACAACGTCGTGAAGCGCAAGCGATGCAAGGCAAAGCTCAGCGCCTGATCGCGGTCGTGGCCTCGACGTAGCGTGGTCCGGTGCGGCTGACCGACTTCTGGGGGCGGATGGAGGAGCACTTCGGTGCTGCCTACGCGCACTCCGTCGCGCGTGACCAGGTGATCGGGCGGCTCGGCGAACGGTCGGTGGTCGACGCGCTCACCGCGGGCGAGGACCCGAAACAGGTCTGGCTCGCCGTCTGCGAGCACTTCGAGATCCCGGTCGCCCAGCGCCACTAGGTTCGGGTGCCGTTTCACTCGCTCACGCCGCCGTGTGCTTGGCTCCGCGGCACCGGTGGGGGATGAAAGACCAAAGAGCGTCTTCATCTCCCCATCGATTCGCGCCTTGGTTCATCCGTACATAGCCGGCGTTCTTCATCACTCACCCGAGTGACCTAGCCCCGCGTAATCCGACACAGAGTGCGACACGATGGGACCGTGGTCGACGAGGCAGATTGGCAGCAGGCAGCCTTCGAACTGAGTGGGTTTGCCGATGAGGGTGCCCTAGCCGCGCGCCTTGCTGACCAGAGCGAACTGCTTACCGCCTTCCGTGGGGGCGACGAGGCCGCGGGCGCACTGGCAGCCGACGCCCTGGATCAACTGGAGGGCATCCTCGGTGATCTTGAAAGGGATCTTCCGCGCCTACGAGCAGCCGTCGCATACCTGCTTGCCCATCTACCGCCCACGCGCGACTAGCGCAGAGGTGCCGCTCGCGCGCGTGGGCTTTGTTACGGCGTGTGCTTGAACTAGTGATCTCAGGCCCGGACTATGGACCGGTGCGGCCGGTTCGATTGCCTTTGTTGATAGTGCTGGCCGTCATCTGCGTCGTGATCACCGAGGCATGCGCCCCAAGCAACAACGAAAGCGACTGTCATATCCCGCAGCCCGCAGTCGGCGACTCGGGGAGCGCGACACTTCAGGCTCACCCGGCTCGCCACGTTTTGACTGCCAGATTTGGGGGACGCCACTGGCTCGCGCGCTCGCAGTTGAACGAGGTCCAGCCACTGGCCCACGCGACAGTGATCCCGTCTCGGCCTCGCGGTCGGCGGCCTAAGACCAGTCGGCGCGGCATGCCTCCCCGACTTCGCATTGAGACCAGTCCGCCCATCGTCCTCAATCTCGTGGAGATCGGGTGCGGATGATCGAGAAGTGCCTGATCTTGAGCGTGACATCCGGCGTTGTGAACTTTCCTAATCATGGCCTTTGCGGTACATCCGGGAGGTAGCCTTCGCGAAGGTGCGGGAGGCGCGGATGTGGCGACGTGCGTTAACCGCGGCCGTATTGATCTTGACGGTGGTGCCTCTCTCGGCTGCGTCGGCGGGCGCCGATCACCGGTCGCGTTTCGAGGTCTCAGTTCGTCTGACGTCCCAGACGATCCTGATTGGGGACCATGCTGACCTAACCGGCAAGGTACGAGGCGGGATTCCTGGGACGAAGGTTCGCCTGCAGCGACGCGTCGCCGGCGCGTGGGTCGACAGGCGCCGTGCGCAGTTAGCGCGGCATTCCACCTTCGAGATCAGCCTCCCAACTGGCAAGGCTAGGTCGGTCCAGTATCGCGTCGTGAAACCCGCAGGGCGGGCGCGCCATCACATGGTGGAACGGTCTGGCCACAGTGCCCCAGTGAGACTGACGGTCTATCGCCGGCTTGATGTTAGTGATCCCGCGGACGGAAGTGCGTATAGCTACTACGACCACCGACTTAGCGCGCCGCACGTCATGCACGGCAGCTGGCGGCTCGGCGGGGGCGCCCTCCCACACGGCCTCACGCTGTCGCAGGACGGTCAGATCACAGGAACTCCGACCGCGCACCAAACTGCGACTTTCAGGTTGGAAGCGACTGGGACCGACGGAGCCGACCGGGTGAGTGAGCCGCTCCAAATGACGATTCGCGCCTACGTCAACGATGTAGGCAAGTACTGGTCTGCCGTGGCGGCACCTGACAGGTCCACCCGAAACGGCCAGTTTCAAGACCAGTTATTTGACGTCGACTGTCCCGCCACCGGCCAGTGCACTGCGGTCGGCACATACGCCGACTACTCACGAGATGGCCTGGGCGGCGTGCTCGTGGAGACTCTCGCTCTAGGCCAGTGGGTCGACCAAGAGGTGCCCCTGCCACCGGGCGTGACCGGACGGGCTGGGCTAAGTCAGATCGACTGCTCGGACTCGCTGAACTGTGTGGCTATCGGCAGCTTCGTCAACGACGGCAACGACTCCGACTACTTCGCGCACGGTCTGCTTGGCGTCGAGACCGCTGGCGTCTGGACATTGAGCGTCGCGCCTACCCCGAGCGCCGCAGCTGCGGCAGGCCAGCAGTACATGGACCTGACCTCCCTCGCTTGCAGCGGTCCAGCCGCGTGTGTTGCCTTCGGCGTCACGAGCGCCGGCGGAGCGCAGCACGTAAACGAAGCAACTGGTGTCGCCGAGACGCTGTCCGCGACGACGTGGGCCGCGACCACCGTCGATGCAGCGCACACATATGTCGGGCTGGCACATGCCACCTGCAGCGCCTCCGAATGTGTCCTCATCGGCCGTGGCTCGCCCCAGGATCGACTCATTGAGGGAAACGGGTCCGTCTGGTCGTCAACCGCGATCCCGTACGCCGCGCCAGCCTCGGCGGAAGCAAACGCCGTATCCGCACTGCGATGCTTCACCGCCGACTCGTGTACGTACATCGGCGCAGAAGCCGATATCGGGGCGGGCGGATGGCAGGGCATCGTCGGGTCGGTCGACAAGACCGTACCCAACTCCACATTCGGTCCAGCGGTACCTGACGTCGCGGGAAACTGGTTCTACAACGACTTATCCTGCACCGGCGCCACCTGGTGCGCAGCTGGGGGTGTCTACGCGACGGCGACGGCCGCCCAACAGCCGGACGTGGCGACGTACGCCGCCGGCACCTGGACTGCGATTGGTCTCGTCGTCCCTCCCAGTCCCTATGACACGGAGGAGTCGCCGCCTGAGGGCTCTATCGAACACATCGACTGCCCTACGGTCGATCGATGCGCGGCCGCTGGCGCGGCAAACGCCGGAGCTCTGCTCATCACACGCGACGCTGATAGCTGGCATACGTTCTTGGCCCCGGCGCCCAGCGACGCGAAGCCTAGGGACAACGATCTTCAGTCGCTGAGTTGCGCGTCGACTACCTTCTGTGTGTCGGTGGGCGAGTACTACACGGCCCAATTTCCGCAATTACCCCACGGCTTAATCGAGACATACGACGGACCACCGGCAAGCAGCTAACCATCCCATCGCTAGCTGTGTACCTCCGTGCTGCTCTTCGCGAACGCGCGTGACCTGCGCGTGGTGCGCGGGACGTCGTAGTCGAGCCGCCCATCGTCGGTGGGCCACGTGATCGGGATCCTGCGCGCGGGGCCGACGAGCTCCCCAGATAATCTGCGGCGACATCGCAACAGGACAATCTCCACCGGCGAAGGAACAGGGCGAGCAAGGACGCGCGCCGCGAGACGTGCATAGGTGCCGTTTGCGAGCACATATCGCTCATCTGCTGCGCCATCATGTGACCCATGTCCGCTGCCGAGCAGGACCCCACCATCGGTGCCTCGCGCTCCCTCATCGACGGTGACTGGGAGTGGCCTGTCCACGGTCTACGTCACCCACCAGCGGACCGAACATCCGGCTGGTACGTCTGGACCGGCGATCTCTCCCACGCCGATGACTTTTTCCAGCCGTGGCACACCAGCCATCTGGTGGAGCGGGTCCCGCAGTTGGCGTCCTTGCTTGATCTCCCTCCGGGGTCGAGATTCTTGATCGCGCCTGACCATCTGGACACCTGGAAAGACCCGTCTCTCCTCGACGTGTAGGCGCCTAGAAGTGCCGATCGCGGCGTCTGGCCCTCCGGCCTGCAGGATCGGGCCGGGCGGTCGTTCGCGTAGGCATAACCCGCGTATGGCGCTCTTTCGTCGGCGGGCCGAATCGCCGACGCCGCCACGGGCTCCGATGCGGAGTCTGGAGGACCTCGTCCACGTCAAGCCTCCTGCCTGGCCGTGGCTCGCTGAACTCATCGAGAGGTCTCGGGTCCCAGTTCGTGTTATCCCTGCCGATCCGGAGGCAGCGAGCACGTGCCTGTATCGGTTGCAGGTGAGCGTTGCCTCGGCTCTGGGTGCAGTCGCGTTCAACACGGGTGGGCTCATCGTGGATCACGGATGGCTGCGGATCCTCGGCTGTGGCGGTGAAGGGCTGACTGACCTGGCGATGGCAAATGCGCTCGGCGATCGAGCGAAAGCGGCAGGCCCCCCGTCACATCTCGTTGTCGCCTATGACGTCGTCGGCGGGCGATTCGCCGTGAACGGCGGTGGGTTGCCAGGCCCGTCCGGACAGGTTCACTACTGGGGACCCGACACCTTGAGCTGGCACTCTCTCGGTTTCGGACACTCTGCGTTCATCGAATGGACTCTCGCCGGCAGCACGGTCGATTTCTATTCTTCGCTGCGCTGGCCGGGTTGGGAAGAAGACGCTGAAAGCGTCGCCGGTGATCAAGGCATCCTGCTCTACCCGCCGCCGTTTTCTGCGCAGGGCCAAGACACGACCAACGTCGCCCGGAAGGTTGTGTCCTGGGACGAACTCGTCGGCATGTATGACGACTTCAGTCGCCAAATGGGTGAGCTGCCGCCCGGCACCGAGTTCCAGATCGTTGTGACTGACGACTGACGACTAGAAGTGCCGTTCTGCGGTGGAGGTCGAGGTTCAGGGACGATGTCAGACTGTCAGTAGAAGTACGCCGAGGATCACGCTGACCGCGCTCGGCGCGACCAATAGCAAAGACAGACGTCGGAGCTGATCGCCCCACCCGTGGATCTTCGATCTGTACGCCTCGCTGGGCTGTCGGTGGGTGAAGCTGATGTTCCAGCGCCGGTAAATCAGGGAGCCTTCATACGTCAGCGCAATCGGGCACGTCCCGAGCACAATCAGAAGAATCCCGGCGGTCGTCACACGGCTAGTTTGCCCGCGCCCTAGGTTGCCATTCGCCGGAGAAGTGCCCGCTCGCGTCCGACGCTGAGCGATCAGGCGCTATTGGACGCTCGAACCATCGACAGGGCCTGGCAGGTCGTAAGACCATGGCGTCCGTGCATCGACCCGCGCTCATCCTGGTCGGGGTGGTGCTCGCCGCCACTGGTTGCAGCAGTTCCGACGCAGGCGGAGAATCCGCGTCGCGTACCTCGTTCGCACCAGCAGCGGGGACTGTGCCAGCCAACGGTCCTCCTGACGTAGTCGGGATGCACCTCGGCAAGGCGCTGCGCACACTGCGAGTTGCAGGCTTCGCTTGGCGTGTGAGGGCCGCCCTCCAGCCGCGGGACGCCAATCTGGGGCGAGTCGTCGTCCAATGCCGCCCCAGCGGAGGTCCGAACGGCAAGCACCGCATCTCGGTCATCTATGCATCCACCGGAAACACCGTTCTGTCAATGCGCTCGGCGACTCCGGCCGATCTTGAGTGTGCGTCACGCTGGGCGCACTAGAGGGCGATGCATAGATGCCGTTCCCGAGCGGGTGGACCGGCGTTATCGTGCGGTCGTGTCACTCGATGAGGATGGACGTAACGCCCTCCATCACGCTGCGGTACGCGGTGAGGTCGACGTGCTGGCCAGCCTTCCAAAGCGCGGAGACCATGACCTCGACCTCGCCGATCGTCAGGGCTTCACGCCGCTTCACTTTGCTGCGCAGCAGGGCGACCTGGAAGCCGTGCGACTGCTGCTGGTCGCCGGTGCATCTGTCGACCCGCAGGACAGCCGCGGGAACACGCCGTTGTGGCGCGCCGTCTTCGGCAACAACGCTGTCGCGGAGATAGTTCAGCTGCTCCTGGCAGCGGGCGCCGACCCTGACATCACGAACAACAGTGGACGGTCACCACGAGATATGGCCGCGACCTTTAACAAGGCCGAGATAGTCAGTCAACTCTGATCGCGTACACGACCGAGCCTCAGCCACGGTCCGCAGACTATAGGTGCCGTTCACGGAACCTGATCGGCAGCCGCTAAGTCCCAACTCGGTTCCAGGGAGGCGGAGCCACCCACCAAGCAAGGTGTCCGTCTGTGCGGCACCGTCGGGCGATGCGATCCACATGGACGGAGCTGAACCCCCCACCGAGGGCACGGTGCTCGGCGTGGCGCCAAGCAATATGACCGCGGCGGTTGTAGATCCGAAGTGGCCTGACCCGGTAGTAGTAGCCGTGCGGCCACAGAGCCGCATGCAGTCCGTTTCCGTCGTGTAACCAGACACAACGGGCCTTCTTGCCAACCCGAATCGTTGCATCTCGCATCAACATCGCGGGAAGCGTTCGTGTCCGGCCGTAGGTGGGGAGCGCGTGGGCGCCCGACGGAATCGGACGGGCTCGGCTCGATGCCCCGACCGGATCCGAAGCAATGAGAACACACATTCCAAGAAGCACGCTCAACCCGAGCCAAGCGACCCGCCGCGCCATTCGACAGCCGCGCACACGCGAACGATATGCGGCGGGATCCGTGAACGTGGAAGTGATGCTCTTTCCCGCGGGCATCGCGTCCCGCCGCAGGCGGCAGACTATGAGTTCCGTTAGCCGCTCACGACGACGTCGGCACCGCGCCAAAGAAGTGCCCGACTCGGCACCCGAGCCTTCCGTGAGCCGCTAGTGAACCCGGAAGCGCCGAGGGATAGATGCCAGCCACAAGGGTCAGCCC
>Ga0213876_10002696_pt1 | contig 10353 bp, 7 predicted proteins | sample BarmaccomBMRX_R9_FD_160113 | JGI IMG/M metagenome (GOLD analysis project Ga0213876, IMG submission 160113) | Root-associated microbial communities from Barbacenia macrantha in rupestrian grasslands, the National Park of Serra do Cipo, Brazil - RX_R9 | ecosystem: Host-associated > Plants > Roots...
GCGACCGCCTCCCGTCCGACCTTCTCGATCGCCGCAACAGTGTCCTGCGCGCCATCGGGTTTGCCGTGAAAGGTGACGATGACGTTAGCCCCTCTCTCCGCGATCCGAATCGCCGCGCTCTGCCCAATCCCCGCGCTGCTGCCGGTGACGATCGCAATCCTCGTATCTGCCATTTTGCGTGTTCTCCTCGTTCGAAGTTGCACGCAAGGTAAGCCCGAGAGACAGGACGGTGAATGATGCGGCGTCTGTGATTCGTTCGCGGGCGTCTGGATCCCAGCGATTCGACGATCAGCTTCCATTCACCGAGATAGCGGCCTTCGCTTTCCGCGGTGGGCCAGACGAATGCGGTCAGCTGATGCTCGCCCGGCGCGAGGCCTTCCGTGCGGAGCGGAACGCGCCAACCGGAACGACTCGCCTCGCCCGTGCTCTCGCGCACGTCCGGCCGTTCGAAAAATTCGCGCGACACGACCGCTTCGGCGCCATCGATCGCGACGCCGATCCGCCACGGCGTGGCGTGGCCGGCCAACGCCCAACCGCTGGCGAATGTCTCGCCGCCGGCTGACTCCACGCCATCGAACCTGCCGCGCGTTCGGTACAGCAGGTCCGCCGAGGCCGGACCTCTTCGCGCGGAGGCGAGAAAAGGCGTGTTGCGCCAGTTCCACGCCGGGCGCATCTCCAGCGGACCGCGTGGGGACGCGAAGATCAGGACGTCGCTCATGCCCGTGTAGCAGAACGCGCCGATCGCTTCGATGACGATCGCGACGCCGACCGCGAGCTGGAAGGAGCGCTTTCCGAGGCCGCGCAACGCGGCGACGACCGGCACGAGCATCCACAGCAGAAACGGCAGCAGGTCGGTCATGTAACGCGGTCCCCACGAAATCCCGCCGCGCCAGTCGGTCTTGGCGTAGAGCAGGATCTGCAGGACGACGGCGACGGCCATCGCCACCGTGAGCCGGCGTTCGGCGCGATCGGTCGGCCGGTGTCGCCAGGCCAGTGCGAGGAACAGGAGGAACGGGGAGAAGACGAGGAGGCCGCGCGTCGGACTGACCAGCAAGCCCGCGATCCCTTCGAACAGATCGTGCTCGAAGAAAGGGCCGTTGTTCATCGCCTGGTAGCCGCCGGTCACATAGCCGAAGGTGCCGAGGTTGTAGGAAAGCACGAGCAGCGTCGGCACCGCCACACCCACCGCGAGCGGAATGGCGCGACTCCATCGCGCCGCCCACGTCAATCCATGGATGAGGAGCGCGGCGGCGAGGATGACGTCGGGCGGGCGGTTGGCGGCGAGGAGTCCGCACAACAAACCTGCCGCCAATGCGCGCGACGCCGTGGGCTGCGCAGTCAGGCACAGCAGGGCACCAATGACCAGCAGTCCGGCGAGCCCGTGCTGCCACAGAGCCTGGCTGCTGACCACCCAGGTCGTCGTGCCGAACGCATAGGCGATGGCCAGCCACAACGCGACCGCATGCGTCGTCCGCCGTTTCAACAGCAAATAGAGAAGCGAGACGGACGCCGCCGCAAGGCACGATGCGGTCAGCTTCTCCATGACTCTCGCAACGTAGTCGAGTTGCGCGTCCGTCCCGCCGCGCGCGTTCAAAACCGCGATTGCCGGCAGATAGACCGGCGCGAGCAACACCGGCGCGACGATCGGATACAACGACGCTTTGCGCCCATCCGGCAACCGCACGATCCAATAGGCGCCGCTGCCTCGTCCCTGCGAGACGATCTTCTCGATCGGATCGAGAAGCACGGTCCCATGCTGCCAGACGGCGAAGGGAAGATACCGGGCCGGATAACAGTCCCCGGCGCTGATCGCCCGCCCATTCGCGTTGTAGAGCAGGAAGCGGCAGAGCCCGAGGAGGAGGGAGGTTCGCAGCGCGGGGAGTGTAGCAGTCGCTAGAACAAATCCGGCACGTGCACGAACCCGCGCAAGGCGGCGACCGTTTTCGGCGAGATCGGCCCGAGGAACCACGAGAGTGTTTCGAGCGTCGTGTCGGGAATCGCGTAGCGCGTCACGAATTGCACCGGAACGTCGCGGTTCTCCTCACTGTCACGAGCGTCGAAGAGATCGCCGACGGCGCTCTCGTTCGGGTTCACGACCGTCGCGTGCAAGCCGGCATCCGCGAATGCGGACGCGAAGTCGTCCTTGCGGTAGCCGTAGTGCGTGCATGCGAGGCAGGCGACGACGGGCGCGTGGCGGTCGTGCATCTTCTCGATCGCGATGCCGACCCAGCGGCGGATCTCCGCACGTGCATGCGATCCCTCGCGGTCTTCCGAGATGATGTCGGCCAGGCCGGGGCAGGCCTGACTCACGATGCGCGACGCGTCGATGCCCTGCGCTTCGAGCGAACGCGCGTACGTGCCGGCGTCGATCGTCGTCTGGGTGGCGAAGATCATCGCGGTGCTGCGCGGATCGGCTGCCAGGTCGGCGAGCACGAGGCGCACGCCGGTCTCGACGATGCCCCTCACCGGGATCGGCGCCTGGGCGAAGAACGGCGTGTCGGGCAGCAGCACGGAAAGCGTGTTGCACGCGACGTAAATCAGGTCGGGCGCGTAGCGGTCGGTGACGTTGCGCAAGAAGCGGTCGAACGTCGCGAGTTTCACCTCGCGCGACGGCATCGCGTTGTAGCCGTAGTCGTTCTCCGGCGCCGCATTGGCGAACGTCAGCCGCACCGGCTCGTCGAAGCCGTGCATGCGCAGGAATCGTTCGGCGTACGCGACGACGGAGAGGCCGCCGACTCCCGAATCGGTGACGAGGATGTGCATCAGCGCGCCTCGAGCTCGAAACGATCGGTCATCAGGTCGAGAAGAATCGGCACATGGCGGTCCTTGAGCGTGTACAGCGACGCGTCTTCGAGCTCCAGCGTCACGAGGTTCAGCTTCTGCTCGCCGGCCCAGGTGCCCATCGAGCCGGGCGTCGGATAGCCGATCTCCGTCAGGAACGGGAGTGCGCAGCGGTCGGCTAATTGCTTGCCGAGGTGCGAGGCGCCGCTGTCGTCGACGCAGGCGAGGGCGGAATGCAGACTGACGATCGCGCGCGGCTGCAAACGCTCGAGCAACGCAAGGAGCGCTCGCGTTTCCGGCTCGGAAGCCGGCGCGCTCCCGGTCGTGAGCGCGATGTCGCGCGCGTCGTTCGCGCGGCTCTTGTAGAAGACGGGATCGGCACTCCAGTTGGACGTCGGAAAGTTGCGGTTGAGATCGACGCCGCGCGCGTTGCCGCGCGTGCCGCGCAACAGGCCATCGGGGTTCCCACAGAGGATCACCGCCGCGCGCAACTCGCCCATCGGCAAGCACCGCAAAGCCTCGGAGACGACGACCGTCGTTTCCGACTCATCGCCGTGAATCGCCGCGAGGATGACGACGTCCGTGCGTTTTTCATCGGGCAGATAGACCGTCAACGGCAAGCCGTCGATGGACGTGCCGTAGGTCTCGTGCGGATGACGGATCTCGCCGCGATCGCGGCGGGGCACCAGCGCCTGTTCGGTCACTGCGCGCTCTTCGCCTTCAGCGTGTAGCTCACCCGCAGCGTCTCGCCGGCCTTCGGCTGCACGGCCTCATCGAGCGGCTCGAAGCCATCCTTCTCGATGTGGATCGTGTACTCGGCGCTCGCGTCCAGCACGAGCATGCTGAACTGCCCTTTCTCGCTCGTCGCCTTCTCCTGCCGCACCTGCGTGCCGTTGCGCGTCAGGACGACTTTCGCGTCGGCGACCGGTTGCCCCCCGGCGTCGACGACGGTGCCGACGATGCGGCCCTGGTCGGCGGCGAGGGCGGAGGTGGCGAGGAGGAGGAGCGTGAAGAGGGCGATCGACGCGCGTTTCATGCGGCGATCCTAACGCTTCACCTTGTAGCGGATCCAGACGATCGAGTCTTCGCGCTGCTCGACGGAGATCAGCTCCAACGGCCGGGCCGGCGTCGACTCGCCCGCGTCGAAGAGCGTGGCGACGTTCGTGGCGCCGTCCGCGACCGGCGCGATGAGGAGGCTCAATTCGTCGATGCAATCGGCTTCGAGAAACGTGCCGTTGATGTTGCCGCCGCCTTCGAGCAGGAGCGTCTGGATGTCGAACGTGTCGGCGAGTTTCTGCAGCACCATCGGCAGATCGATGCGCTCCCTGCCGCCGAACAGGTAGGAGACGCCCTTCGATTGGAGAAACGCGAGGTAGTCGTCGTCGACGCTTTCCGTGAGGATGGTGATGACGTGCTCCTCGTCGATCATGTTCGATTCCCACCGCAGCTTGCCGCTCGGATCGATGGCGATGGCGTAGGAGTCGGCGTCATCGCGATCGATGAAGTCGACGCGCGGGATGGGCTCGCCATGGTCCCGCCCTGGAACCTCCGCGTTCCCCGCGTACGGCTCCATGGAGACGCGTCCGATGATCCAGGCATCCGCGCCAAACGTAGCTGCGGTCTCTTCATATGCGGCGCTCAAGGCGCGGGAGACGCTCCATCGACCGGTGACGATGCGGCCATCGACGGACGGACCCATGTGGCAGATGACGTGCGGGCGAGTCATGGGCGCATTCTGCCGCAGAAGGGGGCGTCAGAATGCCTTCTTCGCGTATTGCACGGCTGGGTCCTGGGTCTGCAGATCGATCACGAGAAGAAACCCTTCCCGAGAAAACGTGTCGTTCATGACATCGGGAGGTGCCATGTCAGCCATCGGACGCCTGGTGTTTCTGCTCGTAGGTCTTTCTGCGCTTCCGCTCATCGCCGCTCCGGATCTTCACATTGCGACCGGAAGAGCGCATCTGAATGCGGGCCGTGGAGTGGAGGCGCGCAAAGAATTTGACGCCGCGATGCAGGAGTATCGCAAAGCCGGCGATCAACATGGCGAAGCCGTGGCGCTGATGTTCGTGGGAGTAACAGACGTCCGCCTCAACAACATCGACGCAGCGCGAGGAGAGCTGAACAATGCCGCGATGCTGCTCGACAAGAACCAGGACTATCTCGGCTCTTGGCTCGCCTTCCTCGTTCTCGTCGAGCTCGAGAAAGGGATGGGCCTGTACACGGCCGGTTTCGCGTGGCTGGCCGAAGCGGAGAAAGAGCTCGAGAAATTGAAAGATCCAAACGCATCTTTCACTTTGGCCACTTTCCTCACCATGGCCACCGAAAGCGGACCGCAGGTCGAATTGGTGCGTCAGCTCAATGCGCAACCCGGGGCATCAATTCTCTTTAAATCCGTCCTTGTCAGCTCCTTCGTAGAGCCATTCCTGCACGACTCGCGAGGAAGTCTGCTCCTCCTCACTGGCCAACTGGATAAGGCGGAGTCGGAATTCAAGGCCGCAATCGACGGCGCGGAGATTTTTGCGGGCAGCCTGAGCGGCACCTTCGCGGCGCATCTCGGCGATTTGGAATTCAGGCGCGGCAAGTTCGACGCGGCCATCACGCAATATCAGCGGGCTCGCCAAAGCGTTACCGCGATGCCCTGGAGGCTGGGCGACCAGCTGACGGAGCTTGGCATCCTCGGGCGCCTTGCGGAGACAGAGAATGCCGCGGGACGACTCGAACAGGCGCTCGCATGGAACGATGAGGCACTCAGCCTCGTGCGTAGCAGCGGCAATCAAACCGAAGAGGCGTCGCTCTATGAATCACGCGCCCACTTGCTGCTGCTCAACCAGCGTTACGAGGAGACAGAAGCTGCTCTTCAACGCGCGCTTCTCCTCACCGAGAGCACCCATGACGTGTCTCGACAGGCGTCGATCGAGGGAGACCTGGGCGGCCTGGACACGATCAGGGGCGACTATGGATCGTCGGCTACCCATTTCGAAACCTCCATCGAGCTATATCAGTCGCTCAACGACCCGATGCTTGAATCGTCGGCATGGGTGGGCCTGACAATCGCCTATCTGGGCAGTGACTCCGACGTAAACGCAGAGCGCATGTTGCGGCGATCCCGCGATCTCGCTGAGAGGAGCCAGTTCGACCTCCAATGCTCCTGGATCTCGTTCTTGGAAGCGATTTGGAAGTATCGAAAAGGAGCCATGAGTGGGAGGGAACTGATCCGTGCGATCGAAGATCTCGAGCAGACTCCGGAGGCCGCCGATGTTGGCTTCACCCGAGAAACCTCCCAACTGATGCAGCAAATGATTGCGGCCGGAGAATCGTCGCCGCCGGATCCCACGGTCAACCTGGTGAAGGACCGGCACTCTCCACTTCCCCTTCAGGGATTCGTGGACATCCTCGAAGGGCGAAAGCAGTTGCTCGCGGGAAACGTCGGTCTCGCGCGTGAGATCTGGAAGAGAGGTCTTCAAGGGTCGACTTTCAACCGTGAGTGGCGCGCCGGCTTCATGGGGCTCATCGGTGCTTCGTATTGGAAGGAGGGCAAAGCGGACGAAGCCATCGACTGGTTCTCCAAGTCCGCCCGGGAAGTGGATCTGGTCGTGAGCGATCTGCACGCGAGCTTCATGGTGACCAGCTTCCTCGGGAGTGAACGCCGAGCGTATTACGACATTCTGGTCGAGTTGCTGGCCCGCTCCGAACGCGTCGAAGACGCCTTCGATGCCATGGAGCGCGCACGAACTCGCGCCTTTCTGCGTCTCATTGGAAATCGACGCATCCATCCGAACGCGGGCGCCGAGCCGGCGTTGGCTCGAGAAGCGGAGGAGCTCCGCCTGAAGATCGCGACGTGGGAAGAGCAGCCAATTCCCAATGAATCATTGACGGAGGCGCGCACAGAGTTTCAGGCGTTATTGCAACGCCTGCAGGTGACCGACCCCGAGTATGCGTCGCTCACCGACGTCGAACCGTTGAAGCTGGACGCCATTCGGCGGGAGCTTCCAGCGGAAACGACATTGCTCGCGTACTTCGTATCCGGCTTTGGCGTTCACGCGTGGATTCTCGATGCGACTTCTTTGGAGCACGTGAAGCTGTCGCTGGATCAGCCGGAGCTCGCCCGGATCACCTGCTGGGCCACGCAGCTCGGCTACTCGAACGGAGCGCGCGGCGCGAAGCCCCTCGAATGCGGCACAGACCCCACCACGGCGGAAGACGCCTACACTGAGCTCATCGCACCCGTTCGAGCGAAGATTCACAATTCTCGGTTGCTCATCATTCCCCACGGTCCTCTGCATTACGTCCCGTTCGCGGCGCTGCGCGATCCGACGACCCGACGCTATCTCATCGAGGACTACACACTTCTTCATGGGCCCAGCGCGAGCTCGCTCCGCTTCCTGAAGGCGAAAGAAACTCCTGTCGACGGCACCGTTCTCATCCTCGGCGATCCGGCGACGGCGGCGCAGCCTGCGTTGCCGGGCGCAAAGCGCGAGGCCGAGCGAGTGGCAGAGCGCTTCGACACCAAAGCGAAGACGGGACGGGAAGCAAAAGAGAGCCTGCTCTCCCATCTCGACGGCAAAGTCGACCTGTTGCACATCGCAGCGCACGGAACGTATGACAGCGCCACCCCTCTTTTCAGCTCCATCGCGCTCGCTGCCGGCGAAGGAGCAGACGGCAGGCTGGAGGTGAACGAGATCCTCTCGTCGCTCGATCTGTCGGGCGTCAACCTCGTAGTGCTCTCTGCCTGCAGTTCCGGTATCGGAAAGCGAAGCGGAGGCGACGAGATCCTCGGGCTGACTCGCTCTCTTCTGTATGCCGGAACGCCCGGCGTCATCTCAACGCTCTGGAGCATCGATGACGAGGCGACCACGCCGCTCATGGAGAAGTTCTACGATCGCCTGCTCGGTGGCGCATCCATCGCGGATTCGTTGCGCGGCGCACAACTCGAGCTGTTGCACGACGAGCGCTACGCGGATCCACGCTATTGGGCTGCGTTCTTTCTGATCGGCGATCCGCAGGCGCGCTGGAGCTCGAAACGTTAAACGCCACGCAATCGCAAGAGCAGATCGTTCAACGCCGCCCACCCCGAGGGCGCGTCCGGCAACGTCGAGCGTTCGCCGGCTTCGATCAGCGTTGCCATCAGGCGTTCGTACTCGCTGCGATGAAACGCCGATGAGGGGAGTCGCTCCTTTTCGCTGCCGCCGATCTTGCGCGCCATCAGGTCGTCGAGAAACGGGAGGCGGGCTTCGGCATTCAGGCGTGGCAGGTTCGCCTCGACTTCGCCAGTGCGCAGGAGATGGATGCCGGTGAGCAGCACGCGGAACACGTAGAGTAGCGGCTTCACGCGCGGCGGGTCTTCCTTCTCGAAGAGGCGCCACTGGTTCTCGGCGAATCCGACGTAGTGGCGTACGTGATGGCGCGTCACGCAATTGCGAGCGATGGCGCGCAGCTCCTCGTGCGCTGGGCTGGTGGCGAGGACGAGGGGCGAGTGAAGTTGCTCGAGCACGTAGCCGTTCGGCCGGAGCAGCAGGCGGAAGAATTTCGCGGCGTCGTGCGTGACGACGTCGAGCTCGGGCGGACCGTCCTCCATCCGTTCGAACGTCTCCTCGCCTCGTTCGAGTCCCACGAGCTCGCGGAGCGGCAACACGTGCACGCCGCGGATGTCGTAGTCCGAATCGGCGGATGCGAAGCCGTAGAGATGCGCGCCGCTGATCGTCGCGAACACGAGCGGATAGGGATGCTCGGCCACCGCCGCGCGCACCGCTACCGGCACGTCGATCATCGCGCGTCCACCATCGACCGGCGCGCCTTCAGGAGGAACGCGTTCGCGGCGTCGAAGTCGGGACGATCGGGCAGCGTCGTCGTCGAGAACGCCGCGTCGAATGCGCGATGGAGCTCGAGACGCCACGCGTCGACCTCTTCCCACGACAACTCACCGTTGCGGATCGCGAGCAGGCGGTCGCGATGCTCGATCACGCGCACCGGCACGTCGTGCTCGCGCAGGATGGTGACACCTGAAAGCAACAGCCGAATGAGATGCATCGCGTGCTTCCACTTGATCGCGCCGCGCGTGCGCAGGTCCTGCTCGAGCCGTTTGAACTGGGAGAGCACGTAGCCGTTGTACGTCTGGTACACGAGCTTCGACAGGAAGCGCGTGCGCATCGCCAGAAGCTCCTGCGCAAGCTCCGTCGCCTGCTCCGCGAGGGCGTGTACAACGTCTCGAGGATCCCGGGATTCGCCTTGAGCGCAAGACGGAGAAACTTGCCGAGCTCCCAGTACGTCTCCTGCGTCTCCTCGTTCTCCAACTGCTCGGGAACGCCGGCGAGCGACCATTGCAAATCGGCGGGTGGCAGGTAGATCCCGCGGCGATCGACGTCCGATGTTTCGGTGTCGAGTCCGAATGCACGCGAGCCGACGACGCAGCGGTAGATGACGAAGCGCAGCAAGTCCTCTTCGGCCGGCTCGCCGTCGCCGACCGCGCTTTCCCGCACGCTCTTCAGGATGCGGAACTCCGCGCGTAGGAGGCTCGCCTCCGCACCGTCGGGAAAGCGGATGCGGTACGCCTGCGCGCCATCGGCTGGCGCGCGCACGATCACGCCTACCGCTCCGGCAGGAAGCGTCGCGCCGGTCTCCAAGACGGCGACTTCGGCTTCCGCCACGACGCGCGTTCCGGGCGGCACGATGAGCTGCATCGCACCGCACTCTACAACGCGAAGGGCCGACTCGCGCCGGCCCTTCATCCATATCGGGAGTGCGATTGAGAACGAGACGCGGGCGCAGGCGTGTCCTCCGACCCCCACTTCCCGCTTGCGGCCGTGTCTTCTCATGACACAGCACCATGAGCACAGACGAAGCAGGGCATCTCGAGTCGCAGACCAGTTGGCCGGACCCACTCGGCGGCGGACTATGGAATGTCGGGACGCTCGCACTGCCGGCTACGATGCTCTCCTCATCCTCGGCACTCGTCCTCGGCGGCGCCTTCGTCTTTCTGCAGTTTTTCGGAAGCGAACAGGAGCTCTTCGTGGTGCCTTCGCCCTGGACATTCGCAATCGGCGCCGTGGCTGCGACCATCGCATGGACGATCGTGCATGTCTGCCGCACGCGTCCAGGACGTCTGTGGCCGCGTCTGTGGGCACTCGCGCTCGCGACTCTCGATACGATCGTCGCGGGGCTCGGTCTGGCGTTTCCATCGCACTCCGCTCTTCTGGCATTGGCCGTCTCCGGCCTGGCTGCATCCGTGGTCTTGATTCCGCGTCTCGTGAAGCTCCGTCCCAATAGTGCGATGGTGCAGCGCGTGGCGCCGATTAGCGCGTTCCTGGCCCTGATGATCATCCCCTCCTCTTGTGCAATACGGCATGCGATCGCCACGAAGACGGAGCAACGCGTCGACGACAGAATCCGGCAATTGCAACGGCTGGCGCTTCAGGTTCGGGAGACGTCGTCGTTCGATTGGTCGCGCATGGAAGACAGCCCCGACGCCGCGAGCCGCGCTGTCGAGACATTGCGCGGGCTCTCCGTTCCTACGAGCAAAGGGGAGAACGAGCTTTGGCGCTCGGCCGCGAGTCTGCACAAGGATGACGAGCTCGT
>Ga0213876_10002697_pt1 | contig 10351 bp, 3 predicted proteins | sample BarmaccomBMRX_R9_FD_160113 | JGI IMG/M metagenome (GOLD analysis project Ga0213876, IMG submission 160113) | Root-associated microbial communities from Barbacenia macrantha in rupestrian grasslands, the National Park of Serra do Cipo, Brazil - RX_R9 | ecosystem: Host-associated > Plants > Roots...
CGACGAGCTCGAACGAAGACGCCGGAACGCAGACGATCCCCAGCTTCGCCACCGCGATCAGCGCCGGCCCCGCCGACGAGAGCGGCCAGACGCTGACGTTCACCGTCACACAGACCGCCGCCGATCCGACGCTCACGTTCACCGTAGCGCCCGCGATCGCCGCCGACGGCACGCTCACCTACACCGCCGCGCCGAACGCCTACGGCACGGCGACGTTCAGTGTCGTGCTGACGGATGACGGCTCGAACACCGCGCCGAACGTCAACGCGTCGAGCACGCACACGTTCACGATCACGATCAATCCGATCAACGACCCGCCGTCGTTCACGATCCCGGCATCGACGATGTCGCAGGAAGACGGCGGCCCGCAGTCCGTGAACGCGTTCGCGACGGCGATCTCCGCCGGACCGAACGAGACCGGCCAGACGCTGACGTTCACCGTCACACCGACCGGCACCACCGGCGCGCTCGCCTTCACCTCGGCGCCAACGATCGCCGCCGACGGCACGCTCATCTACACGGCCGCGCCGAACACGTCGGGCACGGCGACGTTCAGCGTAGTGCTCACCGACAGCGGCTCCAACGTCGCGCCGAACGTGAATGCCTCGGCTGCGCAGACCTTCACGATCACAGTGAACGCGGTCAACGACGCGCCGTCGTTCACGATCCCGACGTCGACGAGCTCGAACGAAGACGCCGGAACGCAGACGATCCCCAGCTTCGCCACCGCGATCAGCGCCGGCCCCGCCGACGAGAGCGGCCAGACGCTGACGTTCACCGTCACGCAGACCGCCGCCGATCCCACGCTGACGTTCACCTCCGCGCCGGCCATCGCCGCCAACGGCACGCTCACCTACACGGCCGCACCGAACGCGTACGGCACCGCGACGTTCAGCGTCGTGCTCACCGACAGCGGCTCCAACGTCGCGCCGAACGTGAACACGTCGAGCGCGCACACGTTCACGATCACCATCAACCCAATCAACGACGCGCCGGTCGCCGCCGACGACGCGTTCGCCTATCCGACGGACGGCAGCCCGCTCACCGTCAACGCGCCCGGCGTGCTGGCGAACGATTCCGACATCGACAGCGCCGGCCTCACCGCGGCGGTCGTCACCCCGCCCAGCGAAGGGACGCTGTCTCTGCAGTCCAACGGGAGCTTCACGTACACGAAGGCTGCATCGCCAGCGGCAACATCGGTGACGTTCACCTACCGCGCGAGCGACGGCCTGGCCTTCTCCAACGTCGCCACGGTCACGATCACGTTGAATGCGCCGCCGGTCGCGGGCAACGACGCGTTCACCTTGCGCGAAGACCAGACGGTCACGGAGCCGGCGCCGGGACTGTTGGCGAACGACTCCGATGCGAACGACAACATCAGCCTCGTGCAGCTCGTCAGCGGTCCGGATTGTGCCGGCTACGCGAGCGGAACGTGCGGCACGCTGACGCTCGCTCTGATGCAGGACGGCTCGTTCACCTACGAGCCGCCCGCGGACTTCAATGGCGTCGCGACCTTCACCTACAAATTGATCGACGACGCCGGGCTCGAATCGGCGCCGGCCACGGTGACGCTCACCGTCCTGCCGGTGAACGACGCGCCGTCCTTCACCGCGCTGACCGTCGACGTCTCCGGCGCCCAGAACGCCGGCCTGCTGGCCGTTCCGTTCGCCACGAACATCCTCCGCGGACCGGTCACGGCCACGGACGAGACCTCCCAGCACGTCCACTTCGAGACCGACATCTACCTCGGCGGCAACCTGCTCCAGCCGTTCGTCGACGTCGACGCGGGCATCGCCTCCACGACCGGCCTGGACATCGACTCGACCGGCACGTTGCGGTTCCGTCCGGGCAGCACGACCGGCACGGTGCGCGCGTGGGTGCGCATCGTCGATGACGGCGGCATCGACAACGGCGGCGTCGACGCATCCGATGCGATCGAGCTGGTCATCCGCATCACGGCGGTGGTCATCAACAAGGCGCCGTCGTTCAACGTCAGCAACATCACCGTGAACGAAGACGCCGCGCCGCAGTCGGTCGCCAACTGGGTGACGAGCATCAGCGCCGGCGCGAACGAAGGCTCGCAGACGGTCACGATGTCGATCGACAGCTACACGAACCCGTCGCTCTTCTCCGTGGCGCCGACGATCGTCTCGAACAATCGCCTGACGTACACGCTCGCGCCGAACGCCGTCGGCTCCTCGACGCTCACCGTGAAGGCGGTCGACAACGGCGGCACGGCCAACGGCGGCGTGGATACCACGACGAAGACGGCCACGATCACCGTCACCGCCGTCAACGATGCGCCGTCGTTCACGAAGGGCGCGGACCTCGCCTACGCCAGCGGCACCTCCGGTCTGCAGACGGTCGCCGGCTGGGCCACGGGCATCAGCGCCGGCCCCTCCGACGAATCGGCCCAGACGTTGACATTCTCGGTCACCGTCCGCTCCGGCTCGAGCATCTTCACCGGCACGCCGGCGCTGGCCTCGAACGGCACGCTCACGTTCACGCTCAACGGCACCACCGGCCTGGCGGTCATCGACGTCCGTCTCGCCGACAGCGGCGGCACGGCGAACGGCGGCGTCAACCAGAGCGCCATCCAGACGTTCACGATCAACGCCGGCAACGTGAATACGCCGCCGTCGTTCGTGAAGGGCTCGGACATCACGGTGCTCGAAGATTCCGGGCCGGCAACGTACCCCGGCTGGGCCACGGCCATTTCGCCGGGCTCCGCCTCCGAGAGCAGCCAGACCGTTTCCTTCACGGTGACGGCGAGCACGCCTTCGCTCTTCTCCACGCAGCCCACCGTCGACGCGAGCGGCACGCTCACGTTCGTGCCCGCGGCGAACCAGTTCGGCAGCACGACCGTCACGGTCCGCGCCGTCGACAACGGCGGCACCGCGGGCGGTGGCGTGAACACCTCCGATCCGCAGACGTTCACGCTCACCATCACCGGCGTCAACGACGCGCCCACGCTTTCCATCCCCTCGCCTTCCGTCACCGGCGGCGAGAACGGCGGCCCGCGCTCCATCGCGAACTTCGCCGTGACCACCGCCGGTCCGAGCGAGACAGGCCAGACGCCGTTCACGTACACCGTCGTGCAGACGGGCGGCTCCGCCACTCTGTTCGACAGCGCGAATGGCGGCGCCGCGCCCTCGATCTCCGCGACCGGCACGCTGACGTTCACCACCGCGGTCAACGAGAGCGGCAGCGCGACGTTCTCCGTGACGGTGCGCGACAGCGGCGGCACCGCCAACGGCGGCGTCGACACCTCGGCCGCCTCGTCGTTCACGATCACCATCGGCACCGGCGGCCCGACCGTTCCGGGCGGCAGCATCGCGTTCGACGCGTACGCGAACATCCCGATCACCGTCGGCGCGGTTGCGGCGGAATCGAGCTACAACCTCCTCAACGGCGCGAGCGATCCCGACCTCCCGCTCTCCGTCCTGATCACCTCCAAGCCGGCGAACGCGCGGGTCGACGTCGCCGCGGACGGCTCGTTCACGTTCCGTTCGGGCACGCTGGCGTACGCCGGCGGCGCGATCCAGCCGCAGTCCTTCAAGTGGCGCGTCTGCGACTCGATTGGCAACTGCAGCGCGGAGCGCACGGCGAACGTCAGCTTCATCGGGCCATTGGTTTTCTTCAGCGACGCCGCCGCGGCGACGAGCCCCGGCCTCTACACGCTCGACGTTCCGGGCAAGTCGCTGCCGTCCGGCTTCACGACGTCCGCCGCGCCGCCCGCGACCTACATCATCAAGTCGGGCACCTACAGCATGGGAACGACCGGCGCCACGACGCAGCTCGCCATCCGCGCCGGCGACAAGGTCTACGGCCAAGGCACCGCCGGCCTGACCCTCGCCAGCCTCGGCATCTCCCAGGCCGCGCTCACCGTCGGCACGCTGCCGGCGCTGCCGGACTACTCGACCGGCACGATCCCCACGCTACACATGCCGGATCCGACGTTCACGTCCGGCGGCGGCATCGTGATCACGCAAAGTCCGTTCTTCAAGGGCTACGGCGGCGGCTCCGTCAAACACCTGCGCTTCACGCGCGCCGCGGAGCGGACGGCGAGCTGGATCCTGTTCTCCAACGCTTCGTGGACGTCGACGCCGGGCGACTACCTCTTCGACGACATCATCTCCGTGAACGGCCAGGGATTCGCCATCCCGCAGGTCGGGAGCAGCATCACGGTGAAGAACTCCGACCTCACGATCTCCGAGGGGTTTGGGATGAATGGGGGGACGATCAGCGTGATCAATACGCCGATCCGCCTCACCTCGACGGACACCTCGTCGTCTTCGATTCTCTTCTCCGACTTCGACAGCACGACGGTCGGCACGATCACCGCCACCGTCGACGCGGCATCGCCGATCACGATCGCGAACAACGTCGGCTATCTCTTCCCGATCACGATCTCGAATCCGGCGTGGATGCCGCTCGGCACGTTCACGATCGACAGCGACATCACGATCACGCGCACCAGCACGACCGTCGGCCTGTTCATCAAGCTGATGTCGAACGTGGCGCTCAACGGCAAGGTGACGGTGACGACCGCGACCGGCAAGCCGGTGGACCTCCTCGGCGTCTCGAATCTCACGATGCCGAACGCAGCGAACACGGCCAAGATGACGGCGACGCCGGCGTCGGCGCTGAACGGCGGCATCACGATGAACAACGTCACGGCCGGAGCCGCCGGTATCAAGCTCACCAACATCGACGTCCGGAAGGGCTACCTCTCGTTCAGCAACACCGACGGAGCGCCGGCCGGACCGATCACCGTGACCGGAGGCACGATCGTCGGCGACTTCCTCAATCCCTGCATCAGCACGTCGCTCGCATCGAACGTCACCGTCACCGGTGTGACGACGTCGAACTGCGGTTCGTAGCTCCAACGCCGGGAGGGCGCGATCTTCGGGTCGCGCCCTCTCGCGCTAGTGAGGCGCGCTGCGCCGCCGGCGCGACGGAGCGGCAGCGCCGGTCGCGTAAGCTCCCGGCACCGAGGCCTGCGCGCGTACTGTCCCGTCCCGATCGGTCGTCACGCGATTCTCCAAACGTCCCGTGGGCGCGAGCGGCGGTTGCGGCGCATCGCTCCACGAGAAATCGGGGATTGCGAACGTTCGCGCGGTGAGGAGATTGCTGCCCGCACGCGGCCGCAGATCGACGTCGACTTCGGGCACGAACGAATTGATCGTATTGTCGGCGACGATTTGCGCTTCGTTGCACGTCGGGTTCGAAGGCGCGCAACCGCTGTCGTCCCCGACGCCGATCGATTCGCCGCCATTGAAGATCACATTGCCGCGAATCTGCAGGTTCGTATCGGAGGTGGCGCTTCCAAAGGGTCCGGCGATCGAAAAGATCTGGGGACTGACGAAGCCGGCCGGGTTGTAGAGCAGGTTGTTGAAGACGAGCACATTGCGATTCGGGATGCGCACGTAATTCGAGCCGTCGTCGACGACGGTCGTCCCCCAGCCGCCGAGGTTGAGAGATTGCTGGCAACGCTCGCGGCCTTCGTCGCCCGGAACGCCATCGCAACTGCGCGCGCCATATGTCACCTCGAGCATGTGGCTGCGCGTCCCGACGCGATAGAGCGTGTTGTACGCCAGGAGGATGTCGTAGCCGCCGTTGACGCCGAGGCCGGCGCCTTCTGTGTCGTGAATGACGTTGTTGATCGCCTTGATGTCGTACGCCTCGTAATGAATCCACGGCGGCGTCATGAACTGCAGGCCCGTGCCTTGTCCGGCCGTGAAGCCGCCCGTTCCACAATCGAAGATCTCGTTCCCTTCGACGGTCAGGTACGCAGAGCCGCCTTTCGCGTACATGCACCAGTCCTGCGCATTGGAGATGCGATTGCCGACGACGTGTCCGTATTGCACGGCCACGAAATCGATCGTGTTGTCGTCCGCGCCGCTCAATGTGGAATCCTCGATGTAGACGTTCTGCGACTGGTTGATCTTCACCATGTCGTGCGCCTGGCGATCGCCGCCGTCGAGGTTCGAGTCGCGGATGAGGAAATGCTCGCAGCGCTCGCAATGCACGACGTCGCCGGGAGGATCCGGCCGCATGTCGAGACCGATCAGATAGAGATGGCGGACGTCGAAGATGTTGAGATCGCCGGCGAGGCGCGCGCTGCGCGATGCGTCCGCCGATTGGATGATGATCGGCGCCGCGGCGGTGCCGTATCGCGACTCCAGGTAATTCGGCAATGTCGACTCGTCGTGACGGCCGGCCATCATCAGGATGCGATAGCCCTTCGTCAGCGCCACCCCCTGCGGAATCCGATTCCAAGCCTCGGTCAGCGTGCGCAGCGCATCGGAACGCGACGCGCCGGAGTTGCTGTCCCGGCCGTTCGCCGAATCGACATAAACGTCCTGCAACGGCGCGCTGCTGATGTCGTAACGCGTCGCGGCAACGACCGGCAGTGACAGGAGAACGGCGAGCAGGGCGATGAGGGCTCGGGCCATGAGCGCCAGTATTCGGCAGATTTCGCGAGCCGGATGAGACGCGCATCACAGCGAGCGAGGGGACACTGACGGACACATCCGTGGTAGGGAAAGAATCCCGAAATGACACTCCTCTGTATCAGCCCCCCATCGATGCCGGAGGAGCGTTTCATGCGCGTCGCAGTGTTGCTCGTCGTTCTCGTCGGTCTCCTCGTTCCGGTCGCACAAGCCTCGGATCACGCGGATCCGATTTTCCTCAGCGATCCGGAAGCGAACATCACCGGGCTGTTCTTCTTCCCTCGAGGCGATCAGTACGTCGCGATTCTCAACGTTCGCCGCGCGACGACGAAGGGAACGCCGTTTCCTCTGACGCCGTATGAGTACGTCGTCTACATGGATACGCACAGCGCCATCACGTTCGACGACCAGAACCGGCTGCGCTACGGAGGCAAGGTGACGAGTCCGGAGGGGATCCGCCCCGACGTCACGATCAGGATCCGCCTCAATGACGATGCATCGATCCGCGACAAATCGGTCTCCGGCCTCGGCGTGAATGCGGACGGCATCCGCTGGTGGAGCGGCCTTCGCGACGATCCGTTCATCTTTCCCCGCTTCTTCAAGAAGAACGTCATCTCCGTCGTGATGAGCATTCCGCAGTCGGCATTTCCGGCGGGCAAACAGGAATGGCTCTTATGGGGCGTGACGTCGAAGAACGGTAAGCAGATCGACCACGTCGGCCGATCGAATCGCACGCAGCTCGGCCGGTTCAATTTCCTCAATACGCTGCCGCCGAGCGAGCACATGAAGGCGATTCTGGCCATGATGCAAAAGCAACAGAAGCCGGTGGCCTTCCTCAAGAAATACAAGCTGACGATGCCGCTCTACAACGTCTTCCACATGCTGTTGCAGATCCGGCCTTACGATCTGGCTCCGGACGTGATGGTTTTCTCGACGCGTTTCCCGCCCGGCTTTCCGAATGGGCGGCAACTGACGGACGACATCGTGGCCGAGACCTGCAAGTACGGCGATTGCGATCTGCAGGAGCTGTCGTACATCGAAGGCGGCTGGCCGCGCGCCGTCGTGAATGACAAGCCGTTTCTGGCCGACTTCCCATACGAAGCCGCGCCGTGGCCCGAGTCGGCCGAGGCGCCGGGCCCGGTCAGCTTCGGGCGCGTCGGCATCTGGCTGCTCCTCATTGTCGTCGCGGTCGTCGTTCTCTGGAGCTGGTTGTTCTATCGGCTGGGAAAACGGGCGGCGTTGCGCCGCCGGCTCGCATGAGGCGCGGCGCCGCGACGGCCCTGGCACTCTTCTTCGCCGGTGCGGCGTACGGGCACGACTTCTGGCTCGAGCCTTCGACGTTTCACCCATCGCCGGGCGAAACGGTCTCGGTCGGGCTGCGGGTCGGACAGAATTTCGCCGGCGATCCGGTGCCGCGCTCCGCGTATCTCCTGGAGCGCTTCCTCGTGCGCCAGGGCAATCGGATCGATGACGTGCCGGGCAGCGAGAACGGCGATCCGGCCGGCTTCTTCCGCGCCGACGCGCGCATGACCTCCGTCGTCGCGTACGTCAGACGGCCGGTGCCTGTGGTCATGCCTGCCGCGCAGTTCGAAGAGTATCTGCGCCAGCAAGGCCTGGAATCGGTGATCGAGGTCCGCGCGCGGCGGCGCGAGCACGGGCGGCAGGGGCGGGAAATGTTCGTCCGTTGCGCGAAGGCGATTCTCGGCGGCGGCCGGCCTTCGCTCGCGGCGGCGCAACCCCTCGGCCTGCGCTACGAGATCGTGCCGAGCCGCGATCCCGCGGAAGGCGTCTCGCCGTTCCGCGCACGGCTGCTCTTCGACCGGGCGCCGCTTGCGAATGCGCTCGTCGTCGCGATGCTTCGCGACGATCCGCGCATCCGTCTGCAGACGCGCAGCGATGCAAACGGGACATTCGCTCTTGCGCTGCCACGCGCCGGCGTCTGGCTGATTCAGTCCGTCCAGATGATCGCCGCGCCGGCAGGCGGTGACACCGATTGGCAGAGCTTCTGGGCGTCGCTGACGTTCGACTGGCCGACGCGGTAATGCGCCTTAGCCAGCGGCTTCATCCTGAGCAGCGAAGACTGCGAAGGTCTCCCGGCATGGGCGCTCGTCGCTCGCATCAGGAGATTCTTCGCCGTCTACGCGGCCCAGAATGACACCGCTACGCTGACAACGCCTTCACGGGTGTCATCCTGAGCGAAGCGAAGGATCCGTACCGATCTCGCACACCGCCTGAACGATACGGATTCTTCCTAAAATATCGCCCAAAGCGCTTGCGCGGCGATCGACGGAGTCAGGGTGCGGACGTTGATTCCGCAGGCACAGGGACCGGGCCCGGCACCGTCGTCTCCGCCGGCACGAACTCGCGGTAATTCTCCCAACGGCCCATGATCTCGTCGACGTACGTCACCGGCTCGGTGCCGCGCGCGAAGCCGTGCTTCACGACGGGATCGTTGTAGACGGCGCGCGTCGACTTGCGGATCAGCCAGTAGGCGACGTCGGACCAGCGCTGTGGATTGTCGCCGTGTGACTTCGCCAGGCGGACGGCGTCCTGCACGTGACCGAGGCCTACGTTGTAGGAGGCGAGGATGAAACGAATTCGCTCGCTCTCGTTCGGCACGTCCGCCTTCCACTGCGAATCGAGCTGCCAGAGATAACGGCACGCCGCGGCGATGCTCTGCTCCGGATTCGCGGGATTCACCTTCATCTGCCTGGCCGTCGCCGGCATGATCTGCATCAGCCCGCGCGCGCCGGCCCACGAAACGGCGGCCGGGTTGAAGCGCGACTCCTGAAACGCCTGCGCGGCGATGAGGCGCCAGTCCCAACCGGGGACCGACGCGTACTGCCGGAACCACGCGTCGAACGGCGAGAGCACACCCGTTTCTGCCGACAGAAACTGGCTCGCTCCCCGCCTCTGGAATCCGCGGCGATCGAGAAAATACTTTCGATAGAGGACCGCCAGCAGGCCCGCTTTCTTCTTCGCCGCGATCCATTGATTGAGCGCGTTCTGCAATTTCGGCGACGTGCGGCGCACGGCCCAGACGATCGGCTGTGGCGGACCGATCGCGGGGCGGATGACGAGATTGCGGAACTCGCCGCTCTTGAGCGCGGCCATGTTCTCCGCGGCGACGGTGTAGTCGATCTCGCCGCCGGCCAGCTCGCGAATCAATCGGTCGCTCGACTCGTCGACTTCCACGACTTCGATGTCGTGATTCAGCTCGTCGTTCAGCTCGAGAAGGCGGGTGCGATACGGCGAGGAGCGCGGCACGTGCACGGTTTGACCGGCCAATTCGGCGGGCGTGGAGACGAGACGCGCGCGCACCTGCGTCGTCTCCGTCGCGGTCTTCGGCGCCGCACGCGCGATCGCTTTGGCGACGGTCGGTGTCGCGCCGGCAGTCGGATTTGCGTCGTCATTGCGTTGCACCACGACCGGCGATGTCGCATAAAGGCCGACGGTCTCCAGCACTTCGCTCTGATTCGTCGTCGCCGCCAGCTGCGCCGCGACGATGTCACCCTCGCCGCGATTGAGCTTCTCGAAGAGCAGCTTGCTGTCGCGGACGACGACCGGCCGCAGTCGCAGATGCGACTCCTTCGCAAAGAGGCTGAGGAGCTCGTATTCGTAGCCCATCGTCTCGCCGCGGTAGACGAAGTAGCCGGTGGAGTTGAACGTGAAGATGACCGGCAGCGTGCCGTCGGCGGTGATCGCGTCGAGGTCGCGCGCGACCGGCTCCGACTGCGGCGGCTTCGCCTCTTTCGTCTCCATCGGCTTCGGCACCGGGCCGGTGTTCGTCACCTCCGGCGTCGGCTTCTTCGACGGCGCCGGCTTCTGCGCTTCCTGTGCGCAACGCGCTTCGGCGAGCGCAATGAGGATGACGACCGCACCGAAGGCGCGCGGAA
>Ga0213876_10002698_pt1 | contig 10350 bp, 12 predicted proteins | sample BarmaccomBMRX_R9_FD_160113 | JGI IMG/M metagenome (GOLD analysis project Ga0213876, IMG submission 160113) | Root-associated microbial communities from Barbacenia macrantha in rupestrian grasslands, the National Park of Serra do Cipo, Brazil - RX_R9 | ecosystem: Host-associated > Plants > Roots...
CGAAGCCGGCCGGTGCTGCCGCGAGTCGATTCGGCCGTCGAGCTGTTCCGCCGCCAGGACGCCGACCGCAAGTGGTTGGCCGACCTGCTGAGCCATCACCCGAGTCGGCTTCTCTACGTCGGACACGCGAGTTCGGCCGACGGTCGCGCAGACCGGGCGGCGTTGCACCTGGCCTGTGCGGCACAGCGTCGCGGTGATGCCGACGCCATCGGCGATCACCGCCCGTTGACCGCTTCGGATCTGATGTCGCTGCGGCTGCCGATGCCGCCACGGGTTGCGTTGCTGGCGTGCGCATCCGGTGGTGACTATCAATTCGACGAGGCGACCGGTCTGGTGGCGGCGATGATCCTGGGCGGCGCGCAGCTGGTGACGGCCACCTTGTGGTCGTTACCCACCACCGCCGCGTATCGGCAATTCGCTGCGGCTCAGGGAGATACGACCGATCCGATGGCCGATGTGGTCGTCGGAGTCGATCGCGCCCATGAAGACCCGGAAGCAGGGTGTGCGGTGAACCGTTGGCAACGCGCGCGGATGCGACGCTGGCGTTCCGGCGACATCACGGCCAGCCCGCTCTACTGGGGCGCCGTGGTCAGTTTCGCCGTGGACGGCGCGCGGTGACTCACACGGCGGCCAACCACTGGGCGCGGACCGCGAGCACGTCGTCGGGCAGCGAAAGCTGTTCGCGTGCAGCCGGATCGAACGCTACCAGCACAACGAGACCGGGCCGCAGCCTCGAGATGTCCGGGTCTGAGTCGCTGCGCGCCAGTTTGCCGATGAACGTCTCTCCGGACACGGCCACCACCTCTACGAAGATCTGGTGCTCGCCGGATCCGACGCTGCGTACCGTGCCGAGCCCGACGGTGCGGTCGTCTGGATTCTTCCGGCGTGCGGCGGAGGTCAACCACCCGACGAGCGTGGACGCCGCGGCACCCCCGAGACGGACAAACGCCGTCCACCACTCACCCAACACGAGATACAGCACGGCGGTTGCAATCAGCGCGATCTCGGCGGTTCCCACCAGCAGCGTCGGCGTGTTCATCGCCCAAGTGTCGAGGTGCCGGGGTGCTACCGAACCCAACTTCTGGGATGTTCCAATTTTCGAGATGCCCCTATCCTGTGCAAATGAGCGCGGGCTCGCAGGTGACGACTGACGTCGTGGTGGGTCTGCCACGCCGGGCGGTCATCGACCAGGCCTGGCGCGCGATCGGCGCCGGCGTCGAGGTGCTCAGCAGCAACGACGGCGGCCCCCTGACCCGCACGGTCAAGCGCATCCTCGACCCGTTGGTGCTGCGCTTGCGCGCGAACCCGCAGTACTCGGCTCCCGTCGTCGCGCCGGAGACGGCAGCCGCAATGCACGAACTGATCGTGGGCGGCGCTCCCCAGTTACGTTCGGCCGCAGCCTGGTTCGAGATGCTCAAGATGGAGCGGCGCCGGCAGCGGATTCGTAGCGGAAACGCCCAGGAGTTGTACTTCCCGGTTTGCTTCGAGCTCGCGGTGACGAAAGGCGCACCTGCGCCGCAAGATAGTGAGACCGCCGCCGCGGTGCTGCACGATATCCACCAGGGCCGCGACCGCACCGCGATCGAGGTGCTGCACGCCTACCTGGCGGATCCCGAAACTGTTGCCGCACTTGCCGACCAACTCGACGTCAGTTGGCGTGACGTGCAGCCCGGCGAAACAATTACCGGCCCGTTCCTGGCGGAGCTTGCCACCGTGCTGGGGCCGGCCAACAGCCATGGGGTGGCGGCCGCGCGGCAGCGGGTCTGGTCAGCTGTGATCGCTGATGCAACCCCGTACAACCTGGGCGCCCTGGCCCACGTCGACGATGTTGATCTGCCCTGGTCGATCGTCGACATCGGCTTGAGTTCAGTTGCACCGCAAAGACAACCGAAAGTACGCGGCGGCACTGACAGCGATCGCCCGTTGGATCGCAGTGTCGGGGACCGGGTGCGCGCCACGCTGCGGCGCGCACTGGACCGTGACGCGTTGCCCGACATCCCGTTGTTGTGCGCCGAGGAAGTCGACCGGGTCTGCGCGCCCTGGGGGCTGTTGGGCGAGGACAAACAGGCCACACTGGTGGCCGGTATCGAGATCGCCGTCGAATTAGCGCCATTGGACCGATCGGTGGCCAGCCGTTACGCGTTGGCGGCCCAGATTCAGGCCCGGTTGCGCAAGGAGGCCTACGTTCTGCACGCCCGGCGCTACCTCGCCGAGGGCGGGCCCATCCATCCGCGGCAACGCCAGGTCGTCGACGAACTCACCGCCTACGCGCAGCCATACCTGAGCCGGCTGTGGGCGCGCCTGCACGGCCGCGACGTCTGGCAGGAGCCCTGTGACGACGTCGACGACGTGCGGTCCCTGCTCGAGGGCGTCGCCCGGTCGGTGAGCCTGGACCACCGCCAGCGGATCAAGACAATGCTGGAATTGCAGGTGGCCGGATGAGATTGGTTGCCGAATCCGGTCTTTGGAGCGCCGGGCCCCGTGCCGAGCCTCTAGGCCCACTCACCGCGGTGCTGGAGGTCAGCGGTGCGGTGTTTTCCTGGACGATCGACGACCCGCCCACCGAGACCGCCACCCAGATCAGCTTCACCGATTTATCGCGCGCCGACTGGCTTTGGCGCATCGTCGGTGAGGCCGGACACGTCATGCTGGTGTCGGCCGTGGACCGGGCAGGGCAACCGCAGAGTCTCGAACGCCTGGATCTTCACGGGGTGGAAATCCTGCCGGGATCGATCAATCCGCTCCGTAGACTCGCGATTGGTCATTGGCTACGGCGCTGGTGGCCGGCCAGTCAGCGCGACGGGATCGCCGCCCTCGACCGTGCCCTTCTCGACGTCGAAGTCGCGCTGCTGACGTTCGGCGCACAGTGCTTCTTCACCGACGACACCCTGGACTCGGACGTGGCCGAGCTGCTGGCGCCGCACGCGGCGGCCCTGCTCACGCGCGTGGGCACCGACGACGCACGCATCCGCGACCTGGTACGGGTCGGTGCCGGGCTGGCCGACGAGATCGAAATAGACGGTCCGGAGTGGCCGGAATTGTTTGCCGCGGTTGATGATTCGAGCGCACTCGGCTCAGTGCCGAGCCCACGCCAGGACGACTACGCGCTGGCCGCGGGCTCGGACGGAACGCCATCGGATGCGGCCGCGATCGTCAGCGGCGTCGCGTCGCTCAACTGGAGTGCGGTTCCACCGCGGATATTCGATGCCAGCGAGAACACCGTGGACTGGAGCGTCCGGGTCGACGGCACCACGCCGGTCGCGGTGGTGCGCGCAGCGGTCATTGGACCCGACCCCGCCACCGGCGTCGAGCTCCGGGTGCTCGCCGGGACAGTGACCGGGGACGGCATGCTGGAAGCCGACGGCCGCGCGAGCCTCCCACTTTTCGGCGCGGAACACCTGCCGCTGACGGAATCGGCTGCCTGGAACCATGATTGGGCGGCGACGTCGGTGATCGTCGGCGCTCCGATCTCGGGGGCGACGGAATCATCCGAGACGAGGGAGCGGGTCCGCCGCTGGGTGCGGGCGCGGCTGGACTCGCCGCCAGACGACGCATACCTGGCCGAGATTCTGGCGAGCGAATCGACCTACTGACCACCCGATCCGTTCCCCTATGCTGAGCGAGTGCCAAACACCTATCGCGTCGTGCAATGGAACACCGGGAACGTCGGCAAGAGCTCGCTGAAGTCGATCGCCGCCAACCCCACCCTCGAACTGGTGGGGTGCTATGCCTGGTCCCAGGAAAAGGTCGGCCGCGATGCCGGGGAGCTGGTGGGCATGGCACCGCTGGGGGTCGCGGCCACCAACGACGTGGAGGCACTGCTCGCCCTGAAGCCGGACTGTGTGGTCTACAACCCGATGTGGATCGACGTCGACGAATTGGTGCGCATCCTGTCTGGGGGCGTCAACGTGGTGACGACGGCGTCGTTCATCACCGGAGGCAACCTGGGCGCCGGACGCGACCGGATCCTGCACGCCTGCCAGACGGGTGGCTCCACGATCTTCGGGTCCGGTGTCAGCCCCGGCTTCGCCGAACTGCTGGCCATCGTGTCGGCCATGGTCTGCAACCGCGTCGACAAGATCACCGTCAACGAGGCCGCCGACACCACGTTCTACGACTCCCCGGACACCGAGAAGCCGGTCGGCTTCGGTCAGCCGATCGACCACCCGGACCTGCAGGCGATGGCGGCCAAAGGAACTGCCATCTTCGGCGAGGCCGTCCGGCTGGTGGGCGATGCGCTCGGTGTCGAACTCGACGAGGTGCGCTGCGTGGCCGAGTTCGCCCAGACCACCGCCGACCTCGAAATGGCGTCCTGGACGATCCCCGCGGGATGTGTCGCGGGGGTGTACATCAGCTGGCAGGGCCTCGTCGGCGACAAGATCCTGATCGACCTCAACGTCCGGTGGCGCAAGGGACAGACCCTGGAGCCCGACTGGAAGATCGAGCAGGATGGCTGGGTCGTTCAGGTCGACGGGCAGCCGACGGTGACAACCAAGGTCGGATTCCTGCCGCCCCCGTACTTCGAGGCCACCACGATCGAGGAATTCATGGACCTCGGCCACATCATGACGGCGATGCCGGTTATCAATGCGATCCCCGCCGTCGTGGCCGCCGCTCCCGGCATCGCCACCTACACCGACCTCCCGCTGACGCTCCCCCGCGGAAACGCGAGGGTCTAACGCCGGCCCGCTGCCGCGGCTCGTCGCGCGGGTCTGGCGTAGGTCGCACCGAGCGCAGGGACTTCGACGAATCCCGTGTGCCGCGCGGCCTCGATGGCGTTGCGCAGCGGGCGGGCCAGCCCCGCGAAGGAGCCCATGTCGAACAGTATCGGCGTGAGCAGCCGGTTGTGCACGAAGCCGAAAGAGCTGGCGGTCTCGGGGTCGGCCCAGCCTAACGTCCCACCGAGTCCAACGTGGCCAAACCCGCGGAGCAGGCCCGGGACGGGCGATTCGTGATAGCCGAGGTGAAATGGCATGGGCACCACCATGTTTGCGTCGGGCCACTTCCGTCGGGGATCGCCCGTCAGGCCGCGCGTCAAGTCCTCGGACAGGTACTTCTTGCCGTCGATGCGGCCATCGTTGGCCAACACGCCGTACATCTTGGCCAGACCACGGCCGGTCACCACTCCGTTGGCACCGGGGACTTCACCGTCCAGAAATGGAATGTCGCCTTGCACAAGGGATTTGACGCCAGGAAAGTACATCGCACCGAAGCCGCCGGAGAACGGCAGGCCGGCGACCCTGGGCGCGATGAAGTTGAAAATCGGGTTCGGCAACTTGGACTGCGGCGCCAGGATCTGCGCCACCTCGGTCGGGGCGCCCGCTGCAGGCCGGCCCAGATGGATGCCGTCGGTGTTGAGCGGACGGGCGACTTCCTGGCGAACCAGCTCCCGCATGCCTTTGCCGGTCACCGCGCGGGCAAGACCCGACAGCAGCCAGCCGTAGGTCAGGGCGTGATACGCCTGGACGCCTCGCGTGTGGTCCGGCGCCGCGGCGGCAAGCCGTTCCTCCATCAACAGGTGATCCATCAACTCGGTCTTGGTGACGCCTTTGAGGTGCGACAGTCCAGACCGGTGCCGCATGACGTCGTTGACGGTGATGTCGGCCTTGCCGTTGGCGGCGAATTCGGGCCAATAGTCGGCGACGGCCGCGTCATAGGACACCAGGCCCTGATCGGCAAGCCGGTGAACAACCGTCGACGCGATTCCCTTGGTCGCCGAAAACACCATCGCACCGGTGTCCGCCGTCCACGGTTCGCTACCGGCCCGGTCCTTCCATCCCGTCCAGACGTCGACGACGGGCCGGCCCTCGATGTAGACGGACAGGGCTCCCCCGCCAAAACGACGCCCCGGAAACAGCTGGGCGAACACCTTTATCGCGTTGGCGAAATGCGGGTCGGCCGCGCCGGCCGTGCCGCGCGGCAAGCCGTCGCCGGTTACCAAAAGAGTTGTCACGGCGAAGAAGCTTCTCGTGGCCGCGCTGCCATCACGGGAGGCAGGGTAGCACCTGCGGTTTGGCGGGCACCCGCCGTCGGGTATCCGGCCAACCATGACCGGCAAAAACAGCAGACTGCGCAACAAGGCCCAGTACTGGAGCGGCAAGGCCAGGGAGACCGTAGGCAGGATCACCGGCAACAGGCGCACCCAATACGGAGGCAAGTTGGACCAGGCCAAGGCGAACCTGAAGGACTTGACTCACCGGCGCGGCAACGGGATCGCCGGGCCGCGAGCGTAAGTCGCAACCGCGGGCGCTCACTGCTCCGAGTGGTCACTCCCGGGCGGTTTGTTCAGCCACGTCTTCAGCCGAAGAAGCTGATTGATGACCATGCTGAGGCCCAGGAGCATCAGCACCGCCACGACCGCCACCACAACCGCGGTGCTCATGCAGTCCATAGTGACACCTCGCGTGCAATCCGCCAGTTTCCACGCTGCGGGGCAGGCTCGAACGTCGCGAATAAGGGTTTCGGAGGCGCTCGTTAGCGGGTAGCCAGGCAGGACCCCACCCAGCGACCCAAAGAGGGAGCAGAACAGATGAGCGCCACGGACAAAGCCAAGAACAAGATCGAAGACCTGGGCGGCAAGGCCAAGGAGGCCGTCGGCAAGGCGACCAAGGACCACGACACCAAGAATGAGGGCCGCGCTGACCAGGCCAAGTCGAGTTTGAAAGACGCCGGCGAGAAGGTGAAGGACGCCTTCAAGAAGTAGGCCCGGCGAGTTTTGACCAGCAGGTTTGCCGATGAGGGCGGCAAGCCTGCTGGTCTATTGTCGGACAAATCCTAGGCGGCGTGCACAGCCGTCAGCCAGACCCACGCGATTGAGAAGCCGGTTTCTGGCTACCCCATAGCTCTATCGGTATCGAACGAGTGAGGGGTCGGCATGATGCGACGCGGTTGGGTGGCGGCGAATGCCGCACGGGCACGGCGGTTTGCCGTAGTTGTGGGCGCGGTGGCGCTGGCGGGCATACCCGTCTTCGCGAGCCCCCGGATTCCGGCGGCGTCAGCCGACCCGTGCCCCGACGTCGACGTCGTATTCGCGCGCGGCTCCGGTGAGCCTGCCGGCGTCGGTGGGATCGGCCAATCCTTCGTCGATGCGCTGCGTGGGGAGATCGGCACCAGGTCGCTCAGCGTGTATCCGGTCAACTACCCCGCCAGCACCGACTTCTCCAACCCCGATTTCCCCAAGACGGTGATCGACGGCATTCGTGACGCGGGTTCGCACATCCAGTCCATGGCGACCAACTGTCCCAAGACGCGGGAGGTGCTCGGTGGATACTCGCAAGGCGCGGCCCTGGCGGGTTACGTCACCTCGGCCGCCGTCCCGGCGGGCGTACCCGCTTCCGCGGTTCCTGCGCCGCTGGCACCAGAGATCGCGAACCATGTCGCCGCGGTCATCTTGTTCGGGACGCCTTCCCCACAATTCCTGCAGCAGTACGGCGCGCCGCTGATTACCATCGGCCCGTTGTACCAACCCAAGACCCTCGAGCTGTGCGCGCAGGGCGACTCGATCTGCGGTCAGGGCAATGACCCTGTCGCACACGTCTCGTACTCGGTGAACGGGATGGTCGGCCAGGCCGCGGATTTCGCGGTAAGCCATCTGTAACACGAGCCGGCAAATTAGCCATAGCATCGCACCATGCGTGTTCTTGTCACGGGCGGTACCGGGTTCGTGGGCGGCTGGACCGCAAGGGCCATCGCCGAAGCGGGACACTCCGTCCGGTTCCTGGTCCGAAACCCGGAGCGGCTCAAGACGTCCGTCGCGCAACTGGGGGTCGACGTCTCGGATTTTGCCGTCGGAGACATCTCGGACCGCTACTCGATCCGGGAGGCGCTGCAGGGGTGTGACGCCGTCGTGCACAGCGCCGCACTGGTGGCAACCGACCCGCGTGAGACTCCCCGGATGCTCAGCACAAACATGTCCGGCGCCCAAAACGTGCTGGGCCAGGCCGTCGAACTCGGAATGGATCCGATCGTTCACGTATCGAGCTTCACCGCGCTGTTCCATCCCAAATTGGAGACGCTGACGGCGGACCTGCCGGTGGTCGGCGGAACCGACGGGTACGGCCAGTCGAAGGCCCAGGTCGAAATCTATGCGCGCGGACTGCAGGACGCGGGGGCGCCGGTGAACATCACCTATCCCGGCATGGTGCTGGGGCCGCCGGTCGGCGACCAGTTCGGTGAGGCCGGTGAAGGCGTCAAGGCCGCGTTGAGTATGCATTTCATTCCCGGCCGGGGCGCGGCATGGTTGGTCGTCGACGTTCGCGATCTGGCCGCACTGCACGTGGCGCTGTTGGAGCCCGGGCGCGGGCCGCGCCGCTATATGGCGGGTGGCCGCCGCGTTCCGGTGACCGAACTGGCGAGCATGCTCGGCGAGGTCGGTGCCACGGCGATGCTCGCGGTTCCGGTGCCCGACACGGTGATTCGTGCCGCGGGCGTGGTGCTGGACCAAGTGGGTCCATACCTGCCGTTCGATACCCCGTTCACCTCGGCGGGCATGCAGTACTACACGCAGATGCCAGCATCCGATGACTCGCCGAGCGAGCGCGAACTCGGCATCACCTATCGGGATCTGCACGCCACCCTGGCCGACACGGTCACGGCACTGCGCGCGGCGGCCTCCTAACCCCGTTCAGCTCTGTCGACCGCCGACCCAGGCCGAGCAAGCCGGCACCCACGAAGGGCACCGGCGCCAGGGCCGCGATCATCGCGCTTTTGGTGCCAACGAGGGGCCTGCTGCGTAGCCCGAGCACGAGATCGGCGCTGTCGCTGAGCAATCCGAAAGTCGCCCAGCGCCGCAGCTCTTTGTCACCGCGCAGCGCGGCGGCACACGTACCCGACCCGATCACCAGATCGCGAATCCCGATCGTCTGCATCAACAGCGTCTCGGTGCCCGATTCCGGCCTGAAGAACCTGCCCGGCGCCAAAAGCATGGCGGCCCCCACCGCGACGCGGGCCGCCGCCACAAGCGCCAAGATCGGCGATATGCGGGTGGGCTCCTGTGGCATTGGCCAACACTAACCGCGGCACAGGCGGCTGAGAAGGCTCCCTAAGCGGCAGGTTCGATCTCGAGGCCGACGTGGACCTTGTCGATGCCCCCGCGCACGACCGAGTGCGCGTAGAACCACCAGGCGTGGTACCAGTACCGCTTCAGGACGGCGTTGTAAACCCGCCGGGTCTCCGACTTCGGCAACACCCGGGCAACGGCCTCGACCGGTTCGCTCTTGGGCTTGCCCAGCGCCGCGCTGCGGGCGATCGTCACCCTGGGTGTGTTGATGATGCGTTTGACCTTCCACGACCCGTCGTCGGTGATGATGAGGAGCTTGCCGCCATCGGGCACCCCCCAGATTGGGGTCGGCTTCGGCCGGCCATCCTTGGTGAAAGTCGTCAATCGCAGATACTTGGACTTGATGACGTCGTTGAAGCTGAGAGCCACGCTTTGCTTCTCTTCCGGTTGGCAGGGTTTGACGGGTTACATGCCCAGGCTGGCGATTTTTCAAACGTGGCGGTCACTCCGTCGAACGGGCAAGCTTGCAGCGCAACGCAACTCGTACTACGGCGCGACGTCTGACGAGTGCTGCGGTCACTCTTGATGCCCTCGCCAACGTGTTCAAGCAGAACCGCATCCGGGATTCCGGCGCCTTATTCGATGTTCGCCGAACCGGCGGTGTGATAAGACCAAACAACCATGGCCGCAACTGAACGCGCAAAGGCGCGCGACTCCACCACGCGCGACTCGTTGGTGGCCGCAACCAGTCAGATCATGGTCGAGGAGGGGTACGCCGCGGCCACGTCGCGCCGGGTGGCGGCCGCAGCGGGCGTGAAACCGGCGCTGGTGCACTACTACTTCCCCACCATGGACGAGTTGTATCTGGCCGTTTTCCGCCGCGGCGCCGCGGCGTACCTGGAGCGTCAGCAACAGGCATTGGGCTCCCCGCGGCCATTGCACGCGTTCTGGGACACACTCACCGAGCCGAAGGACACCAGGCTGCTGTTGGAATTCATGGGGCTTGCCAACCACCGCAAGGAGATCCGGGCCGAGATCGCGGTGTGGTCGGAGCGGTGGCGCGAGGCGCAGATCACGGCCCTGAACTCCATCGTCCGCGAACACGACCTCGACCCAATCGAATTCCCGCCCGCGGCCCTGGCCGTCATCATCGTCTCGATCGGCCGCACCCTGATCCTGGAGGACCGGCTGGGTACCACCGGTGGCCATGACGAGGCCGTCGCGCTGGTGAATCGATTCCTCGACCGCTTCGAAATGCCGAGCCCGAAGACGCGGCGTACCTCAGGGCAACACGATGCGTAGCCGCTCCCAGCCGCGAACGGTGGATGTCGGCGCCAATTGCGCTGTGTCGT
>Ga0213876_10002699_pt1 | contig 10340 bp, 4 predicted proteins | sample BarmaccomBMRX_R9_FD_160113 | JGI IMG/M metagenome (GOLD analysis project Ga0213876, IMG submission 160113) | Root-associated microbial communities from Barbacenia macrantha in rupestrian grasslands, the National Park of Serra do Cipo, Brazil - RX_R9 | ecosystem: Host-associated > Plants > Roots...
ACGGTCGTACATGTCGCAGTCTGCGAAGAATTCACTAGCCGGTTCATCCCGTCATAGCAGAACTTCTCAGTATAGCCTTGATAGGTGTCGGAGCGGTCGACCAGGTTGCCGTTCGGATCCCAGTCATAGGAGGTGTTCACCACGTCGCCCAGATAGGTCCCCGACGTCGTCGAGGCGCAGATGTTGAGCACGCGCCCGGTATCCGCGTCGTATCCCGCCGTCGTCACCACGCCGTTGCCCGCCGTCTGCTGGGTATAGTGCATCTCTGCATCGGCAGAATTCGCCTGCCAGATCGTGGATGACGTCGAATTGTCGTGAATCTGCGAGAGATAGCCGTAGCTGTTGTAGATGGGGGTCAATAAGGCGACGATCTATCCGTGGGAGGCAGGCAAGCCAGCCCAGAAGGGATGGCGCAAGGCGACATGCCTTGACCTTCTGGTAGATGCGCAAATGCGCGTATCTCTTCGCGAACGTTAGTAGTGTGGCAAACTGGGATTGATGGAAAAGTGTCAGCTTGATCAATCACAACCGAGTCGATTCTCCCCTCGGTGCTCGTACAAGGAACGAGCGTATGACTCTAATTCTGTCCATCCAAATTCGATACGAATTCTTCTTCTAAGATCCCGCTCGATAAGAACTGATCCTTGATCTTTCGAATGTGGTCTCGCGGAATAATCCACCGAAACCAGTCATTCGCAATTTCTTCTAGCCTCCCAAAGCAAGGATTTTGATTTAGCCATTCTTGTACTGAGCAGCCCGGCGATATCTCACGACTGATATGTCTACGCGAAATCAAGTTCACCTCGAAAATATCTCGGAATGAACTCTCAGTAACTGACTTAGGCGAACTCCTGAATTCGACGCCCCATTTTCCTTGCGGCGTTTTTGCCGTGAGATCGCCCTTGAGGGCTACAAAATCCTGAAAGCCCGCTGCGTAAGCCCAAAAAGAGGCTTGCTGACCCCACGCGGTAGCAAAGCCGTAACTTCCTTGGGCAGCCACAAAAAGACGATCACGATTTCCGTTGCTCAAAAATTCAGCGACAGAGACTCTATCGGAATATGCAATGAGCGTGCTGTAGGTTTTCGACGTCACGTAACTGACGTATAAACCCAAGTTCTTCAATACGTCTTCATCGCCCTCGATTTCAGCCAAACGTATTGAGTAGTCATCAAATGGAAGATTGATCCCCTTTGAAACTTGTCCGACGTTTATCCGCAGCCGCTTGCGAGAATCCCCACCATTACGTGTTAATGTCACGGACTTTTGTGCGCTGCCCAAACATGAAGCCAGACTCCCCACTAGGTCGAGCATCGCCGTGGTCGGTCGCTTCACACCATAAATGCAAACTCCTGTTATCATTCCGGGCTACTGTCTACAGCGTCGTCCATATTTTCAACTGCTTCATCCATAAGTATACTTTCTTCGGCTACTGCCCCGGCCCCTACAGCCTCGGTTTCCGCAGCCACCGCTGCCGCTTCCGGGAGACCCCATGCTTCCTGTTGGGTTAAAACCTGCACCGGACCAAGCCGAAACGGCGAGCCCGGCAACGTACGAATATTGACGTATTTCGCCTGCATATCTTCGTAAGTTTGGCCCGGTGATAGTACCTCATACGGATCGATCGTTCCATCTTCCATTACCGTTGCGACATCAGGCAGCCTATTGCTGTTGATGAACCCTCTGGTGATCGTTCGCAGCTGACGATTAAGCCAAACCTGTTTGACGCCAGGCCTACCTGCCAAATGCTTTGCTAGCACCCTTGATGCGAATTCATGAGGGTCGCCAACTTTGTGAGTCGTGTTTTGTGCCTTGCCAAAGAAGAGCGCGAGAATTGCCTGCCACAGACTTTGGGGATGCGTTTTCCAATTCTTTTGACTTCCGGCGCTCGCATTCGGGTGCGACTTGTCTTTTGTACCCCCGCAGATCGAGTCCGGCGCCCTGTTGATAAGCGTGGCTTCACACAGTCCCGACGGATCAGTGTGATTCGTCGGATCATTTCCGGCGTAGGTATAAAGATCCAGATCTGCGGCATATCCGACGGGATCGGTCTGGAGTGCGAACCGACTACCGCGCTTGTCGTCCGGGCAGTAGTACCGCGCTCGGTAGTAGAGGCATCCAGTCTCGGCGTCGAAGCGGCGCCCCGTAAAGCGGTACGGCTCGCCTGTAGTTGAGCACGCCGATCCGCCGGAGAAGCAGTTGCCGTAGGCATCGTAGATATACGGGCCTTCGGCGAGGTTGCCGGAGGCGTCGGTCATCGCAACGACGCTGCCCTGCTTGTCGGTGTGGAAGAACTCTTTGACGCCTGTGCTGGCATTCTGGATGGCGATGGGTTCGTCGATGGCCGGACCGGGGATAATGCGGTTGATGACCGTGCGCGTGCTGTCGTACTCGGCGATCTCGTCGGTGCCGTCGCTCAAGTAGTAAGTCGTGGTAACGCCGGTGCCGGACTTCTTCGTGCGACGCCCCAGCGGGTCATAGGCATAGGTCGCGGCGAGGCCCATCTTGCTCGCCGTCAGCAGCCGGTTCTCGGCATCGTAGGTGAAGGTATAGGCCCCGTCGAAGGTCATGTTGCCGTTGCAGTCGTAGGACAGGCCCTGCGATGCCCCAAAGCAGTTCGTGCCGCCGGTCGTCTGGCTGCCGACGGTGGGATACTGGTTCAGGTTGTTGACCGTATAGCTCGTCGAGTTGTTGGTGCCCGGCCGCCACAGCCAGTTGGTGTTGCTCGCATCGAACGAGTTCGTCTGGTGGGCGGCGGTGTAGAGCCAGTTGAAGGTGTTGCTGTTGGTGTCGTTGAGCGCCTCCACAAGGGTCTTGAGGTCGCCGGCCGGGCTGTACGAGGTGTACTGCATTTGCGCGCCGGATGTCGTGGCGGTCGTCGCGTAGGTGAGGTTCGTTCGGCGCGATTGTGGGTCGTATGCGTAGGTGGCGAGCGTCGTCGCGCTGGAACAATTGGTGTCGTTCTCCAGCGCTTTGATCATGCGGTTCAGGCTGTCGTAGCAATAGCCGACGTAATAATTGCTCACGTCCTGCGTCGGCCAACTGAGCTTCGTGCGGTTGCCGTTGGCGTCGAGCACATAGTTGACGGTCCGATTGCCGCCGAAGCCGTTGATGTGGTTGATGACGGACGTCATCCGTCCGGCGGTGTCATAGCCGTAGTCCATCGACGCGCTGCTCGTGTCCGACAGCGTGTCGATGCGCCCGTCTAGCAGGTAGGTCCAAGTCGTCGTCAACGTGCCGGACGGCACCAGCGGCATCGCCTTGGTGCGCATCTCGTCAATATCGTCGAAGGTGTAAGTCAGCGTCGTGCCGGCGCGGTTCGTGCGCTGCAGCACATTGCCGTTCTCGTCATAACCACCGCTGAGCGGGATGGTCTCAGTCGTGGTGTCCGGGAAGGTCGTCTGGTAGGCCCGGTTGAACCCGTCATAGGCGTAGCTGGTCGTATTGCCGTTGGCGTCCTTGATAGTCTTCTGCTCGCCGTCGGGCCAATAGGTCACGCGGCGGTAGCACTGCTGATCCGTGCCCGACACGGAGCATGCGGTGCCGGACTGCCAGCCGCGGTATTCCGTCTTGACCTGATTGGCGGCGCAGTCGGTGTTGCCGGACGCGCAATACAGGAACAAGGTATTGCGTCCGACCGGATCCGTGACTTTGCGCACCCGATCACCGTCATCGTAGGTGGTGGTGACAACGCTGCTGTCGGCGTCGGTGACGGTGGCGACCTTCGAGGTCGGCGTATAGGTTGTATGTTTCGTTGTCAGCCACGTGGTGACGGTGGTGCCGCTGAAAGCAGTACCCACTTGATTGTCCGTTACCCGATTGACCACGTCATAGAGGGTCTTGGTCGCTGCGTTCAGGTTCGCGGTGGACCCGCCGTTGTGATGGTCGTCCTCGGTCTTGCGCCGATTGAGATCGAAGACCGACGTTGTGACATTGCCGCGCGGATCGGTTGTCGACGTGGTGTTACCGTCGCTGTCGTAGCCGAATCCGGTCGTTAGGTTGAAGTGCGAGCCTGTCCCGAAATCTGAAATCGAAAAGGTCAGGTTCTCATTCGCATCGTAGATGCTGTGGGTAACGATATCCGGCGTGGTCGTGGTTGTCGGGGTGTTCGCGTCGGTCACTCTGCCTTTTGCATCGTAGGCGAAGGTATAGACAGGCGAGGCCGATACGCCGCCGACGATGATCTGCGGTCTCGTCGCGGTGTGCAGCAACGAGATTCCACGCCCCGTCGGCGGGTCGCTTGTCTCGTAATAGACGAGTGTCGTGGTCTTGCCGCGGAAGTTGGTGACGGTGAGCGGCTTGTTCCAGGTGCTGTCCCATGTGGCCGACGCGTGCAGGACGTGGCCGGTACCCGCGCCGGTGTTGCACGACGAGGTCTTGTCGACCTTCCACAAGTCGGTAGTGTTGTTGCTGTCGTCATAGGCGAAGGCCTCGCAGTCGCCTTCCGGGTAGGTATTGGTCAGCGTGCGGCCGCGGCTGTCGATGAGCGTGTCGGTCTCGATGCCCATCTCGTCGATGGTGCGGCTGGGATGACTATAGGTGTCGTAGACGACGCTATAGGCTTGGCCCAAGGGATCGTCGCGCTCACCGCGCGTTCCATCGGTCAGATAGAAGTTGTAAGGACCACGCGCAGCCGGCGTCTTGATCGCCACGGCGTCGTAGACCTGCTCGATGCGCCCCAACCCGTCATAAATCCAGTTGGTGTTGTGAAGGGCCGATTCCGGCGTCGTCATCGAATCCAACACCGCATAAGGAACCGGGCGATGGGTGGTGCTCAGCGGCTGTGCCGGCAGATAGGTGAACTTCGTCTTATTACCGAGTGCATCGATCATCTCGAGCGGCTGCGTCGTCGCGTCGCTCAGGTCGATATAACGCGTCGAGCTTGCGCTGATCCGCGTGGCGGTAAACGACAAGCTCCGCCCGATGTTGTTGGCGATGCTAGTGAGCGTGTCGAAGGTGTCCGAGCTCGGATCGCCCGCCGTATAAGTCGGGGTCACCGTCATGCCATAGGGGAACGTCCAACCCGTCAACCTGAAGCTCTTCAGGTGCCCGCAAATACGGTCGGTGTCGGTGTGATACTGATTGTCGGAATAGCCGAAGCTTTGCACGTCTCCCTGCGGGTTCGTGATGGCAAAACTGAGCCCCGAGGTGTCCCAGCCTCGCGACAGCGCATAGGGCGGGTCGCTGTTGAGCACGTGGAAGCACTTGTCCTCGTAGGGCGCGCGTGTACCGGACTGCGCCAGCGCCGTCGCCGTCCCCGCGCCCGGCGACACCCATGTCCCGGTCGCCAGCTTGACGAACTGACGCGCGTTGCCGCCCATGTTCACTGTCACGGTGTTGCCGCTGAGCTGGTGCGACCACCACGCTTGGGTCAGCACCGCCGCCGCCTCGCGCTCCGGCGCATAGCTCGCCTGATAGATGTCCTGCGCCGCAGTGAACGCCGCGATCGCCCCCGCCGCCGCGCGGATGTCGCTCTGCCCCATGGCCTCCATGCCGCTGCCCGAGAGGGTGAGGCTGTTCAGCCAGCTCTGCGACCATCCTGATTGCGGCGCGACAGGGGAGACCGGCCCATACTGCGACGGCGCCGTCCCCCCATGCCACGACAGGCTCGCCGACAGCTGATACGGAAACCCGCCATTGCCGATGTCGATCGACACCGGGCTCGTCAGGTTCAGCGCCCCGTTCGACAGGTTCACGCCCAACAGGCCAGACCGGTCCACGAAGCGGGATTTCAAGATGTCTGCCGCGGTCGCGGGGTCGTAGCTCGTTTTGGAATCGGGCTGCGTGCCGCCGCCGCCGCCCTTGTTCACGTTCTTGCCGTCGACGATGAGATGCGCGATCTCGATGGGATCGCCGTTGCCGTCTTGCTTGAGCGCGACCAGCGCGCCGCCGCGCTGCTCGGTCGGCTCATGGCTATAGTCCGTCGGATGGCCCCCGCTGACCGTCGCGCCCGGGATGATCATGCCGCCACGCTGGCCCGGCCCCAGGAACGCCTCGCGCGAGGTCACCACGTCGAAGCCGGCGGCAGTGTAGTTCCCGACCGAGGTCGCCAAGTTGGTGATCATGCCGGTGCAGGCGTCGAACGTATTTTGCGGCGGCGCGCCCCACGCGTCCGATCCCGTGCCCGAGCACGAGCCCGTCGCTCCTGCATCGACCGCCGACAGCGTCGTGGTCTGGCTCGCGGTCGTGCTGTTGTATTGATAGAAATCCTGCGCGCCGATGCCGAACGGGTTCTGGCCGCCGGAGGAGTGGTCGCTGTCGGGCGCGTTGCCCCATTCGAAGCGCGTCGCGGTCGAGGAGGTGTCGGGAAGGTCCGCCTGCTGCGCCGCCATGCTCCCTTCGAGCGTGGCCGCGGCAGCGGCAAAGGCCATGAGCGCGCCGCGGCGTTTCGCCGGAGCGGTTGAGGACGAGTCTTTGGTGGAGAAGCTCACGCCAGCGTCGACATCGATGCGGTCGAAATTGTCCGCCACGAGGTAGCCGGGATCGGAGAGCGGGTTGGTCGTCACGCCCTGCAGCTTGGCGTCGCCATAGACCACGCCCAAGGTGTGATGCAGCTGGGGCGTCGTGTTGGCGATGGCCGCATTGAGGCGCGCGGCACGGCTGAACTGGGCCAGCCAGCTTGCCGCCGTCTTCTCGCGCTGAAAGCCGCCGTTGGGTTTCAGATATTGCTGGACGCAGAGGATATGTTCCCCTTCGCCGCCCGGACAGTACGGCGCGGCGTTTAAGACCGGCAGTGACTGATCCGCGGCGCGCTCGTCGGACCATTTGGCGAACAGGTTGGGGCTGACGTCGCCCCAGCTATGCACGATGGTGAGCGGGGTGATCAGCACCACTTTCTTCGTGACGCCGCTCACGTCCATGTAGTCGCCACCCGTTCCTGAGCCACCGTCTTTCGACGCGGCATAGGGATGGTTGACGGCCAGGATGACCGTACCGCCGAGGTCGCGCGGAGGCGTGCGGTCGAACGGCGGGTCGGGCACATAGCTAAACATCTTCAGGCATTGCGCAGCGGGCCAGGTCGACCAGTTCTGCGCATCGAGCGCCAGACAGGTCTGCTGCTTGAAATAGTTGTTCTCGTTGGTGCCGATACCGGCGCCGGTGAAATCGGTCTCGATGGTGAGACGCCGGCCGTAGATCTCGTCGGCGTACATCGTCGCCGTGAACATCTCGGCTTCGGTCTCGGATTCGAACTCCTTTGCCGTGGCGTCCACGGTCAATGTTGCGCGATAAGGATCGGGGATGGCGTTGAAGCGACCGGTCGTCGGCGTCCAGAAATGCGCGGTATAGGGCGGCGACGGATCGGCATAGGGAAGCGCCGCCTGCCGCACCGTGCCGTTGTCGGGCACCAGGACGCCGCCGCTGACGATGTCCTCGATTTGCGCCCCTTGAAGGTGATTGGTCTGGATATAGCTCAAAAGGTTAGACGCATAACCTTGCAGGTCGGTGTTGAGCGCGCTCGCGTTCAACGCGTTGGCGTAGGGCACGCCCGTGCCCTTGGTGCCGTGGGTGTAGCTGCCCGTCTTGGCGTCTGACAGCGGCGTGCCCGGTGTGAAGCTCATCGCGGTCGCCAGCGGAATGCCGGACTTCCAGGTATAGGGCTTATAGCTCGGGTCGAAGAAACACTGGTTGAGCGCGGCGCAGCCGGCGCTGGTCCCACCCGTGATTGTGGTTTCCACCCAGACATGCGCCATGCGCACCGACGTCAGCGCCGTGACGGTGCTGATGGTCGAGCAATCGGCGTTGTCGACGCCGTTGACGGTGGCCGGAATGCCGCCGTTGGCGAGGAGCTGGCAGGCGGCGCGCGCGCTCGTGATCCCGGTCCAGGCGGTGAATTGCTGAATGGCCGCTCCGCCCGAGCCGAAATAGATCGTGCCCGCGACATACTTCGTGCTGGTAAATCCCGCTTGGCGCAGCAATGCGACCATAAGCTCAGCCTGGTCGAAGGCCGATCCGGATTTGTCGATTGAGGTGCCGAGCGCGCCTTTCTGCAAACCGTACATCCAGGTGGTCTGAATGTTGTTGCGGACGTACTGGTAGATCAGGTCCGGGTCGTTCTTGAGCGCGCGCGCCAACTCGACGATCTCGACCGGCACCGGCGTAGGAGAAACGCCGGTCAGGCCCGCCAATCCGTCGGTCGAGCGATTCGGGTCCTCAACCGGATTTTGCTGAATGTAGTAGCTGTTCGCCGAAGTCGGCGACACCAGCTGTGCCGTGCCGATCTTGATCGAGGGCAAATAGGTTGCTTGGGCGGATTGCGTGAAGCTCCCAAGAACGACTGCCGCGACTGCGCCATAGCGCGCGGCGCGTATCACACTGCTTCGAAAGCCAAAGCCCGTTGACGACATCTGCCCCTCCTCACCGCTACGGCGGCGCCCCTTCGAAGCATGCGTTACGCTTTGTCGAGCAACAAATGTAAATTGTTTGGTGAGAGGCGGCAACGCATGCTAGAGAGTACCTACGAATTTCTTTTGGGAGGTATGCGTGCGTTCGCTAAACCTCTGGGTATCGATTGCATGCGTTCTATCTTTGATCAGCAGTTCGCACGCTGCGACGACGTACTTCTACGACGACCTCGGGCGGCTCAAGCAGGCCGTGTACGACAATGGCAAGCAGATCGATTACCACTACGATCAGGCCGGAAATCGGACCTCAGTCGCAACATCGACGACCCCGCCACATGCGATGCTCAAGCCCACGGCAGCTCGTCACAAAGCTTCGCGCAAGAAGCACTGATGGTTTGAGGCTACCGACCGCGCTTGCGGTGATGTTCGGAATACATCTGCCGGTATGCTTCAGTTTGGCACGCTTCTAAGCGCTTGGCCGCCCTCGTCCGCGCCTGCTCCACCGGCCGCTCGATGTCTTTGAGGTTCAGCTCACGAAGGACCTGGCTTGCGCTGAACAGAAGTGCATCGACCTTCGCAAGGATTTGGAAAGTATAGAGCGCATCCGGCTCCGGCTTCTTTTTCTTGGGCCGCGCGCGCGTCATGGCGATGCGGCCATTGGTATTTGGGCGGAACGCTCGAGGACGCCAAGCTCGTCCCAGCGGCCTTCGGGACGGATGATCACATACGGATCGCTGTCCATGGTAAGCGCCCGCGAATGGGGTTCGAAGTCCCCGTACATTTCGATATATTCGTAGCCGGAGAACTGAAACACGAGGCTGCGCCCGGTCGGCTTGAATCCGAACTTCTGCCAGAACGACACGTAGCGCTTCTGCGCGTGGCCGAAGCAGCGCGTGTATCCCTTGCGGCGGCAGAACTCGATCGCGGTGTTGACGATCTCCTTGGAGATAAGCGTCCGGCGGAACCGGGGCAGCACCACCAGCCGCTCGATCTTGAAGAAATTCGCGAAATACCGAATGCGCAAGGTTCCGGCCGGCTCGCCGTCGACATAGCCGAGGAAGAGCGTGCCCGTGCGGTCATTGCCGTCGAACTCTTCTTCGTAGGGGCAGTCCTGCTCGGTGAGGAAGACGTTGCGGATAGCAAGCGCCTTTTCGAACTCGTCGGCCGTCGAGACAGGGACTGCCTTGAGCGTCCTGCGCCCCGACGCTTTCGCGTTCGCGACGCCGATGCGTCGATAGAGCGCTCCGATGCCTTGCCTCTCGGCGAAAACGGCGGCGTACCCGCACCGCAGCATGAACCGGAGCCCGGCATCCGTTCCGGCGGTTGCGTAGATGGGTCGCCCACGGTACCGTTTGACCATCACGTCGTTGATGAGCCCGATCACGCGGTCGGAGACGCCCCGCGCGAGGATGGCCCAGATGTAGACGAGGTCCGCCGTATCGGGTCCCGCGGCCAAACAGGCCGGGTCGATATCGTGCAGCTCAAGAGAGCGGTTCAGGAGCGAGGAAGCGCCCTTGCCGTTGAGGATCAGGAACGCGCAAAAGCCGGTCATCGAATCGGGCGCGCCGTCGCATCCCGGCCGGAACACGCCCCAGATCGAATCAGGATTGATCGCGCAAACGCGCCGCAGGGTCGCCTCGGATGCCTGTGCGGCGCTCAATTCCTTGGTGGCAAGGGCCAGGGCTTGGATAATTTCGTGGTCCTGGACCGGGCGGACGATCACGTCGCCCTGGGGTGTGGGCAGAGACAAAATGCTGTGGATACCAGCTTTTGCCGCCACCTCCAGCATACGCACCCACCCCTCAGAATCATGCACTCTCAGGCGTCTCGCCGTAAGGTCGAGGACATCACAAGGACATGCGCCGCGCATCACGCAATTCGGCATGGGGGTGTTCGGCAATTTTGTACTGGGGTGTGCAGAAATATCGGGGGAAATGTGGATCGCGTCGATTGGGACGACTTCAGGCTCTTTGCCGCGGTCGCGCGGCACGGCAATTACA
>Ga0213876_10002700_pt1 | contig 10340 bp, 6 predicted proteins | sample BarmaccomBMRX_R9_FD_160113 | JGI IMG/M metagenome (GOLD analysis project Ga0213876, IMG submission 160113) | Root-associated microbial communities from Barbacenia macrantha in rupestrian grasslands, the National Park of Serra do Cipo, Brazil - RX_R9 | ecosystem: Host-associated > Plants > Roots...
CGACGCGCACCAGCCGGCCAACGTGCGGCTGCTGCCGTTGCAGGACGACGCGGCTTACCGCGAGATGATGGTGGACACCGATCTCGCGCTCATCACGCAAGCGCCTGGCACGGGCCAGTTTTTTTTCCCCAGCAAGCTGCTCAGCGCGCTGGCGTTTGCGCGGCCGGTGCTCGCGGTGGCCGACGCGGACAGCGAGTTGGCGCACGCGGTCCGCGCAGGCGGGTTCGGCTCGGTCGTGCCGGCGTCCGCGGAACCGGCGGCGCTGGCCGCGGCGCTGGATCGCGCGGCGACGCTCCGTGCAAGTGATTTGCAAAAACTTGCCGATGCCGCCCGCGCCGACGGAGCGCGCTTCGACCGGGAAAAGGTCCACGCCGCCTTCCTCGCAGTGCTCTCGCAGGTGGCGGCTGAAGCAGGCGGATCACGCCGGTGATCATTCCCGCGCCGCGGAGGATGCGTCGCGCAACGCCGGGAGCAGATCGTTCCGCACCGCGACGAATTGACTGGCTTCCCACTGGTAACCCGGAAAGAGCCGCGAGTCGGTGCGGATGCGTCCGCCCTGGGTATAGACCACGGTGTAATCCGGCATCTCCGGCGCCTCCCCGATGTCGAAGATAATGTCCGGCCGCGGGAGGCGGCACTCCGCTTCCAACTCGGCGCGGTGGGCGAAGTAATAGCGGTAGTCGAGTTGCAGACCGCCCGCGGTGCGCGGCAGACGCGCCAGGAGTTTGCAGCCGGTGAAACGACGGTCCACCAAGCCGCGGCGGTCGAGAATCTCGACGTGGCCGTAGTGCCGGCCGACGACGTGGTAGGCGACCATGCCGAGTTGCGCGCTCATGATGCGCACCGGCTCGCCCGTGCTTGCTTTTGCCGGGCGGAGCTGTGTCACAATCGCGTCCAGCCGGCGAATCGTGGGGATGTCGCGCAGGTTGACGCGATTGGCGCGTTCAAACCACGAAAAATCGCCGGCGCGCGCTTCCGTCGCGTAGGGTTCCGTGACCACCGAAGCCCAGAGCGGCCGGCCGGTCGAGCGTCGCGCCGCCACGTGAAAAATGGTCAGGGCCTGCGCAATGGCCAACAAGCCGGCGACTCCGATGGCGAGCGGCGGTCGGCATTGCCACAGATGCCAGAGTGCGTATGCGGCCAGCACCGCGGCCACGGGGACCAGCGGCACAAAAAAGCGGGCGGCCTCCATCCAATCGCCACCGGCGAGCAGCACGAACGCAGCGTCCGCCGCGAGGAACAGCACGCCGAGCAGCAAACGCGCGTCGAGCCGGGGGCTGCGCAGCGTTTGCCACAGCGCGAGCGCGGCGCCGGCGAGCGCGGTGGCCGCAAAAATTCCCGCGCCCGGTTCGCGGATCAAATGGCTGCGGAAATAGCGCAGCCCGGCCCGCACGGTGCGGGCGGAAAAGCTGCCGGATTTCGCGTTGACCGGCTGCGGAAACAAGCTGCCGAAGGTGTGCCAGCGCCAGACAAACAGGAGGGCGATGAGCGCGACGCTGACGGCGGCCAGGACGAGCAGGCGGCGCGCGAAGTCACCCTCGTCGCGGGCGTTGATTCCCGCTGAAAAAAACCAGCGGCGCAGACCCAGCACGCCCGCCGCGCCGGCGAGCAGGCAAACGAGCACGAGCGGTTGTTCCGGCCGGGCGAGCACGAACAGCAGCGCGACAAAACCGGCGTGCCCCAGCGCGGCGCTGGACTGGCCCTCGAGATAGCTGCTGAAGGCGAGGATGAGCCAGAGCGCTAGGAGCGCGCAGAGCGTGGATTCCAACCCGCCGAAGGTCCAGTAAACAAAATAGGCGGCCGTGGCGGTGAGCAATCCCGCCGCCGGCGCCAGCGACCGGTCGATGCGCGCGGCCAGCCTTTGGGCGACGACCACGGCGGCGACGCCAAAGACGATGGCCGAGAGCCGGCCGAGCAGCAGCATGCTCACGCTGCCGCCGCACAAGCGCTCCGCGGCGGCGAGCACCAGCGCGTGGAGCAGCGTGGAACTTTGCTCGATGGCGTCGCCGTTGTAATTGATGATCCGGCCAAATTTCGACAATCCGCTGGCGACCCAGTAACCGATGTGGGCGTCGTCGCGCCCGGCCGCCGGGAAGAGCAGACCGCCGAGGACGACGAGCAGCGCCGGCGCCGTCAGGGCGAGGAGCGCGTGGCGGATTTTTTTTTCGGGCGATTCCCGCCCTGCGGGAAAAAGCCGCTCCGCGTCGGTTTCGTGAGCGGCTTTGGGAGGTGGTGACGCGGCCATGACTGCAAGCCGGTCTTGCGTAAAGGCGCCGCGCCTGGGTGTCAATCTTTCCTTCCGCAAAGTTCCGGCCGCGCGCGCGGCGGGAAAGCGCGCCGGTGTCAGTTCAATACGCCGTGTCCGGCGGGACGACGACCTGCACGGCGGTGCGCAGGAGAATGCCGCACTCGAGCGAGATGTTCCATTTCTCCAGATACTCGATGTCCGAGGCGATGCGCCGCGCGATGTCGGTGCTCGACTTCGCTTCGCCGCGGAAGCCACGCACCTGCGCCAGGCCGGTGATGCCGGGTTTGACGAGCGTGCGCACGTGGTAGCTCGCAAGGAAGCGGGCGAACTGGTGGTTGTGCTCGATGAGGTGCGGGCGCGGGCCGACGAGGCTCATCTCGCCTTTGAGCACGTTCCAAAACTGCGGCAGCTCGTCGATGGAAAACCGCCGCAGCCAGCGCCCGGCGCCATAGACGCGCGGATCGTTGAGCGTGGCCTGGCGCGTCGCGTCGGAATCGGGCGTCGGCTGCACGCCGGCGCTGGCGTGGCAGCCGTTGACGCCCGCCGCCTGCTTCGCTGAATCGGCGGGCTGACGCACGTGCATGGTGCGGAATTTATAAATTCCAAACACCCGGTTCTGCCAGCCGGCGCGTTCCTGGCAATACAGCAACGGACCCGGCGATTGCAGCCGCTGGAGCAGCCAGACGAGCACGGCCACGGGCGGCAGCACAAAGAGCAGGATGGGCAGGGAAACGGCGATGTCGAGGCAGCGCTTGAGCAACTGGTTGAGCGGATTTTCCAATGGCTCCTCGCGCATCCCGATGAAGCGAAAACCGTCGTCTTCGATGAACGAGAGCGGCCGGCCCCAGTGCTCCTGCAAGTTGGACACCACGAGAAAGCGGGCGCCCAGTTGCTCGCAGGTGTCGATCATCGCGTGATGCTGCGGGAGGTCGTCCGGCATCGAGGTCAGGATGACCTGCGTGATGTGGTGCTCACGGATCACTTCCGCCAACCGCTCGCGCGTGCCCAGCCAGGGGAAGCCGCCGTGATTGACCTCGGTCGGCGGATCATCGGAAATGATGCCCATGGCGGTGATGCCCAGGAGTGCCTTGCGCGCCAGCCAGGGGCGCAACGCTTCCGCCTCGGCCACGTGACCGACGAGCAGGGTCTTTTCCCGTCGCCAGCCGTCGAAGAGCAAGCGTCCTAGCAAGTGCGGAAAATGATGGTTGGTCAGGAGCAGCAGGACGTAGAGCGAGGGCACGAAAAACGCGATGAACGTGCGCGAGATCGCCTGGTCCTTGGACGCCACGAGATAACCCAGTAGCAGGCCGGAGGCGTAGAGCGTTTGTCCCAGGCTGCGATTGTGGCTGGAGAGCAGCGTGACGCGGATCAGGCTGTAGCCCGCGCGGTGCAAGTGTCTGCTGCCCAATGCCTCGATCAGCAGGCCGACGAGCAGCACAGCGTTGTAACAGACGTAGGCTCGGAGAAATATCTGGCCGTCACCCGCCGGTAACTGCGAAAAGACGAGCACGCACGCCATCGTCCAAAACAGCGCGCTGACGAGCACGAACTGGCAGGCGGACCGGAGCGCCTGGAGTCCGGAGCTGCGTTGATTGATCATCGGGAGAAGCAGGCGGGAGGATTGCGGCGCATTCGGGAAATTCCCGTTTTGAGACCAACGCTCTCGTTAATACAAAGTGTGTTCAGCCTTTTATAACGGGAATTCGCGCTCCTTTGTTCAAGCATCCCGCACGCCACGAAGCAAGCCGTATCGGCACGACGCGGCTGGCCGGGATGATCCGCGGATTTATTGTCAGTATTCGGGCTTTTCGCCGCCTTCGCCGGGGGTTAAAACGGTGAACATTTTGTAACATGGGCGCCTCCGCACCGTCGTCATCGTCCGGTTCCGCGCAAGGCTCCTCCAGCCGGCGCCAGCAGACGGGTCCGCCATCCGCTTCGTATTTGCAACTTGCCCGCTATCTCTGGCCGGCGTTGCCGCTGCTGGCCGTGGCACTTGGCGGCGCGACGACGCGCCCGGCGCAAGCCGTCGTGCTCCTCGTGCTCGGCGCGCTCCTGCTCTGGCGCCCGCCATCATGCGGAGCCGGCTGGGGCTTAAACATCGTCTGCCTGGGTTTTCTGCTGCTCGGCGCGGCCTCGCTGCTGCCGGCGGCTTGGTTCGGGCGGGCCGCGACCGTGACCGGCTCCGCCTGGCGCGGCACGTTGGTGGAAGATTTCGGGCTGCCGCTGCCGGCGACGGCCAGTCCGCAGCCGTGGTTGACGCTCGATGGCCTCGTGCTCCTGCTGGCCGGCTTGTGCTGGCTGCTGGCGCAATTTTCTCAAGCTTGGACCGACGGCGAGCGGCGGACTGCGGCGCGGACGTTTGTGCTCGGCGCGGCGCTGCTCGCCGCCGTCTCCATCGGGGCAAAACTGCGCGGCGTCGAACCGCCCGGCTGGCACGCGGAATATCACTTCGGCCCGTTCCCCAACCGCAACCAGACGGCGAATTTTTTCGTCCTCGCCGCGCTGCTCGCGCTGGCCTGCGCGCGGCACGAATTCCGCGCCGGCCGCTGGGCGCGCGGCTTGGGCTGGGGCGCCGCGCTGGCCGCGCTGGCACAGGCGATTTTTTTAACGTATTCCCGTGCCGGCGTGGCGATGCTCTTCGCCGGCGCCTGCCTTTTTGCCCTGCTGGCGACCACGCGCCGTCGGAACGCGAACGCCGCGCCCATGTCGGACAGCACGCTGGCGCCGTCGCCGCCGCCGCCCACGCGCGCTTCCCGGCGATTGCCGGCGCTGGCGGTGGGGATTTCCATTTCGCTCCTGCTGCTGACGGGATTTTTCCTGTTCGGCGGCGACACGCTCAAGCGGTTTCAGCCGGGCGAAGGAAAATCGCTGCAGGGCGCGGCGACCGCGGCGGTGGCGGCCGATTTCCGCTGGCGCATCCAAGCCGACGCGCTGGCGATGGATCGCACGCTGCCGGCGTGTGGCTTGGGCATCGGAAATTTCTCGGCGGTCTTCGCGCTTTTTCGCGAACAGAGCGCCAACGTGCCGGCGCGCTGCCGCCATCCCGAGAGCGACTGGCTCTGGCTGTGGTCGGAGCTGGGCTGGATGGCGATCGTGCTGGCCGTGGCGGGAGTCGAGCTGCTGGCCATGCGATTGTTGGCGCCAAGGAAAAGCGCGGCGCCGAAGACGTCGGCGGATCGCTCATTGCGTCTTGCCGCCTTGCTCGGGCTGGGCGCGTTTCTCGCGCACAGTTTTGTCGAGGTTTCCACCCATCGGATCGCGACGGCGCTCGCGGCGATCTTTGTCTTCGGCCTGGCATTGCCGCCTGCGGCGAAAAAGCCGTCGCCGCACGCCGCGAGCGTGCGCTGGTTGTTTCGGGCGGCCGGACTCTTGCTGCTCGGCGTCGGTGCGGGTTGGTGCCTGGCAGCGCGGTCCGGCGCGGCGTGGCCCGGATTGCTCGGAGTGGAAAACTTGAAAACCCGCGCCACGGCGGCGATGGCAGCCCACGATTACCCGACGGTGGTGCGCCTGACGACGGAAGCGCTGGCCATCGCACCGTTGGATTACCAACTCTACTTCGGCCGGGCGCTGGCCGAAGTCTCCACCGGCAGCGACGACGAGGCGGACCGCGCGGCGGACGATTTCCGGCGTGCGCGGGAATTGGAGCAACTGAACGTCGGATTGCCCGTGCACGAGGCGGCGGCGTGGCTGGCGGCGGACAACGGCACGCACGCGGCGCGCGCCCTGCCGGCGTTGGACGAGGCGTATCGGCGCGAGCCGGCGACCGGCGCGCGGACATTTTCCCTGGCCGTCGCGGCTTCCCTGCGCCCGCCGCTGGCAATGACCGCCGAGGGCGAGGCGTTGCGCGGCGGCCTGGAATTGCTGGCCCGGCGGCACCCGGCGCTGCTGCTCACTTTTCTCGAAAATTTGGCGCCACTCGACGCTCTTCCGCGTCTGGCCCAAGCTTGGCAACATGACGCTGAGCTGGCGCAGTTCAACGACTCGGAAAAGCGCACCTTTTTCCGGCTTTGGATCGAGAAGGGCGGCGACCTCGACAAGCTCACGGCGGCGTTGGAAAACCATCCGTCGTGGCAGCCGCTCGGCTGGCGTGCCTGGGCCACGGGCCTAGCGCAGGCGGGTGAGGACGAGCGGGCGTGCGCGCTGGCGGCCCGCTTCGTGCCCGCGCCCAAGCTGCCGCCGTTGCTCGACCCGTCCAGTCCGTCGCCAACGAGCGGCGGCCGCACGCTCGAACAACTGCAACAGGCCTTCCAATCTTCGCGCGCTGCGCTCACGCCGGGGTTGGAGCTTTTGCGTGCGCAACTCGACGCCAAGGATCGGCCCGGCGCGCTGCTGACGCTCACCGAGCTGACCGCGCGGCCCGGCGCGCCGGCGTATCTTTTTTATCTCCTTGCCCGCCTGCACGGGGAGGCACACGCGTGGCCGCAGGCATGGGCGGCGTGGCAGCGGTTCTGCGTCGAGACGCAGCAGCCGGATTGAATTCATCGGTGACGGTCCGAAGATTCAGGGACGTTTCGGCGAAACGTCCCTACCAGTAGGCGGTAGGGACGGCTCGCCGAGCCGTCCGAATTTTTTGGGAACTCAACCGCGCGTGGCGCGCGCCGCGAGTTCCGCCGGGCTGGCATCGCCGCTCGCCGCCGCGGTGCGCCAGGCCGGCTGCCCGCCGTGGGCGAGGACGGAGTGGATCATCATCATTTCACCGACGTTTTCCGGTGTGATGAGTCCGACGAGCCGGCCGGCGCGATCCACCACGGGCACGGCCGGGCAGGCGCACTCCTGCATCGCGCGGAAGGCAGTTTCAAAAGAAGCGCCGGCGGGGACGCTGGGGATGTCGGTGCGCATGACTTCGGCGACGCGCAGGCGCGGTCCGCCATTCTCGCTGCCGAGCGCGGCGATGAGGTCCTGGCGGGTGAGCACGCCGGCAACCTGACCCGCGCTGTTGACCACGGGGAAATCGTGTTGCGACCCGCGCAGCAGCAGCGCCACGGCGTCGGCCAGCGTGGCGTCGAGGGCGAGCGTTTTGAAGTCGGTGATGAGCGCTTCGTCCAGACGGACGTTGCGCGTGAGGTCCCGCATCTGCGCCGCGGTCGCTTCCTGGCCGGCGGCGAAGAAAATGAAAAACGCGATGAGCACGAGCGTCGGCCCGCCGCCGCCGAAGAACGCCCAGAATCCGAAGAGAATCGCGCAGCCCTGGCCGACGTTGGCGGCGATCTGCGTGGCGCGCGGATAGGGCAGGCGCGTGGCGAGCAGCGCGCGCAGCACGCGCCCGCCGTCCATCGGAAACGCCGGGATGAGATTGAAGATGACGAGCCAGACGTTGGCGATGAGCAGTTCCAACGGCAGGTTGTTTAATTGCAAAACATTTGCATCAGCGCCGGGATCGTGGAACGCGCCGCCCAGGCCGAGCGCGAGCGCGAGCACGGCGGCGATGACGACATTCACCGCCGGCCCAGCGAGGGCGACGACAAGTTCCTGCATTGGCTGGTCCGGCAGCCGCTCCAGCCGCGCGACTCCGCCGATGGGCCAGAGCGTGATGTCGGCCGTGCGGATGCCGTAGCGCTGGGCGGTCAGCGCGTGGCCAAACTCGTGCAGGAGCACGCACAGGAACACGAGCAGCGAGAAGACCGCCGCGCCGATGGCCGCCGGCGCGCCGCCGTGCTGGTAGCCGTTGAAGGCGAACCAGAGCGGCAGCAGCAGGAAGGTGAGGTGAATGCGCACGTCGATGCCGGCGACGCGCGCGATTTTGAAGGACCAGCGCATTTTTTGTTAAATCGAAGGATGATCGGTTCAGCGTGAATCGAGCGCGTAGGCGCCGTCGGGCTGGACTTTGATCGACGGTGGAATTTTTTCGCGTTCAAACGCGTCGTAGCCCGGCTGGAGTCCGCGCCAGAAGGCGAGCAGTGCGGGCTGCGCGGCGGCCAGCGGCGTGAGCACGTTTTCCCAGTTTGCGGCGTCGAGCCGGCAGGGGAAAAGATGCACGGGGATCATCGTGCGCTGGCCGCTTTGCTCGCGAGCGTCGAGCGCGACGAGATAAAGCTGCGCCGCAGCCCGGTCGCCTAGCGCGAGGCAGCCGACGCTCGCGGCGCCGCCGTGCAGGTAAATTTCGCTGCCCGGATGCGCGGCGTCGGTGGTGAGAAGGCGGTCGGAAGCGTTCGGATAATCGAGGCCGAGCGAGAGGTAAAAATTACTGCGCGGGTTGAACTGCGCCACCGTGTAAAAGCCCTCCGGCACCTGCCAGTCGCCCTCGCGCCGTTTCGGTCCGAGCCGGCCGCTGGCGCGCAAAATCGGGATCGTGCGCACGAGGCGATACGGCGCGCGGGCATGGGAGTTTGCGCCGGCGACGGCGGGTCGCGCCCAGAGTTCGAGCTGACGTTCGTGTTTGAAGCCGCGCAGAAAAATCGCGCGGGGCGGGTAGGCGACTGTAGCGGCGGCGAAGGCGGCGCGAATCGTTTGGGAAAAGCGGCGTCGTGCGTCGGCCACGCGGTCAGGCGAGTCGGGCAGGGATTCGTTGGCGTTTTCCTCAACCACGGCGGCGGCATTGAGTGGCGGCACGGAGGGATGCATCGTTGGCGCAGCCGGATCGACCGCGACGGTTTTGATAACTGTCGGCAATTTTGCCGGCGGGGTCAGTTTCAGTAACGCGAAACCCGCTGCAAAAAATATCAGCGCCAGCGCGCCAACCAGGACGAGTTTCACGCGAAAAAAAGTTTGTGGTGTTCCGCGCGGGGAATGTTCCGTTGTGGTGGATCGCGCGCTCCGTCGCGCGATGAATTGCGCCGTCAGGCGCCTGAATTAATCCAGAGCCGCTTGCGCGGCTAATTCAATCGCGCGACGGAGCGCGCGATCCACCCGACTTTTGCCGGAGACTCTGCTCTTTCGCTCTGCATTTGTGTGTTCCGCGAGACGCCGAACATCTAATCCGAAATATTTTCGCTGCTGCGGATTTAACGCAACTCCTTGCGATGAATCCAGACGCTTTGCACGATGCCCATCGCGAAGAGCATGATGATGAGGAACGTGCCGCCGTAGGAAATGAACGGCAGCGGCAGCCCGGCGATGGGCACGAGTTGCACGGTCATGCCCGTGTTCATAAAAACGTGCGTGAAAATGAGCGACATCACGCCGGTGACGAGCACGAGTCCGAGCTGGTCACGCGCTTGATAAGCGATGTAAAGGCCGGTGACAAGCAGGAACGCAAACGCCACGAGCACGGCGGCGTTGCCCACGAAACCAAACGCCTCGCCGGTGACGGCGAAAATGAAGTCGGTGTGCGCGATGGTCGTCGGCAGGAGGCCCTGTTCGACGACGGTGTTGTGCGCCTTGAAACCGCGCCCGCTCCAGCCGCCATTACCGACGGCGGTGAGCGATTGGATGATGTTCCAGCCTGTGCCGAGCGGGTCGGCCTCGGGGTCGAGAAACGAGAGAATGCGCGCGCGCTGAAATTCTTTTAACCCAAAGAAAATGCCGAGCGGCACCACGGCCACGCCAGTCAGGATGATCGACAACAAATAACGCACCGGGATGCCGCCGACGAAGAGCATCGTCAGCGCGACCGGCCCCCAGACGAGCACGCCGCCAAGCTGCGGCTGGAGCGCCACGAGCAACGCCGGCGGCGCGGCGATGACGCCAAAAAGTATGAGCTTCAGCATCGGGTGCATGCGTTTGAATTCGGTGATGAGCAGCGCAAACACCATGATGCCGCCGAGGATGGCGAGCTGCGACGGCTGGAGCGAGAAGCCGCCGAACTCCAGCCAGCTCTTCGCGCCAAAAACTTTTTTACCTTTAAAATGCGTCAGCACCAGCAGCGCGACGCCGAGGATGTAGGTCGGCAACGCGCCCCAGCGCACCCAGCGATAATCGGTGAGGCTGGTCACGAAAAAAACGACCAGGCTGATGCCCATCCACTGAATCTGCCGGCGATAGGAGACGAGCAGATATTTGTTCTCGCGCATGAACGTGGCGCAGTAGATGGCCACGACGCCAAAGGCGCACAGCGCGAGGATCAACGCGAGCAGCACCCAGTTGAAGCGGAAAAGTTTGCGCAGGTAGGGAGTCATGCGGCGGGAAGAAGTTGAGAGTTGAGGGTTGAGAGTTG
>Ga0213876_10002701_pt1 | contig 10339 bp, 11 predicted proteins | sample BarmaccomBMRX_R9_FD_160113 | JGI IMG/M metagenome (GOLD analysis project Ga0213876, IMG submission 160113) | Root-associated microbial communities from Barbacenia macrantha in rupestrian grasslands, the National Park of Serra do Cipo, Brazil - RX_R9 | ecosystem: Host-associated > Plants > Roots...
GGTTGTTCACGACGCGCTCGCCGATGGCGATCTCGCCGCCGGTGATGCGCTCCAGTCCGGCGATCATGCGCAAGAGCGTGGACTTACCGCAGCCCGAGGGGCCGACGATGACGATGAACTCGCCGTCCTTGATCTCCATGTCGATGCCATGGATGACCGCGACCTTGTTTTCGTAGGTCTTCTTGACGCCGCGCAGGCTGACGCCGGCCATCTTACTTCTCCGTCTCGACCAGGCCGCGCACGAACTGGCGTTGCATGAAGATCACCACCAGCACCGGCGGCAGCATGGCCAGCATGCCCACCGTCATGATCAGGTTCCACTGCGGCACACCGTCGACGACGTTGGCCTGGCGCGAGAGCGTCATCACCACCGTATAGAACTCCTCCTTGGTGGTGATCAGGAGCGGCCACAGATACTGGTTCCAACCATAGATGAACTGGATCACGAACAGGGCCGCGATGCTGGTGCGGCTCATCGGCAGCAGGATGTCGCGGAAGAAGCGCAGCGGCCCGGCGCCATCGACACGGGCAGCCTCTGTGAGCTCGTCAGGCACGCTGAGGAAGAACTGGCGGAACAGGAAAGTCGCGGTAGCCGAGGCTATCAGCGGGATGATCAGGCCGGCGTAGGAGTTGAGCATGTTGAAGTCGGCCACGACCTTGTAGGTCGGCACGATGCGCACTTCGACCGGCAGCATGAGCGTCATGAAGATCAGCCAGAAGGCCGTCATGCGGAAGGGAAAGCGGAAATAGACGATGGCATAGGCGGCGATGATCGAGATCGCGATCTTGCCGATGCACACGCCCAGCGCCATCACCAGGCTGTTGAACAACACCTTCCACAATGGCGTGCGTGCCGCCTGGGCAAACCCCTCGGTCAGCACCAGGGAGTAGTTCTCGATCAGGTGCGAACCAGGAAGCAGCGGGATCGGCGAGCGCAGCATGGTCGGCGCGTCGTGCGTCGAGGCGACGAAGGTGACCCAGATCGGGAACGCGATCAGCACCACGCCGAAGATCAACACGACATGGGCGAAGACGGTCAGCCAGGGGCGGTTCTCGATCATCGTGCGGCCCTCAGTAGTGCACGCGCCGCTCGATGAAGCGGAACTGCACGATGGTGAGGACCATGACCACGAGCATCAGGACCACCGACTGCGCCGCCGAGCCTCCGAAATCGCTGCCACGGAAGCCGTCGTTGTAGACCTTGAAGACGAGGATGGTGGTGTCCGCGCCCGGACCGCCCTTGGTCAGCGCGTCGACTACGCCGAATGTGCCGAAGAAGGCGTAGATGATGTTGACCACCAGCAGATAGAAGCCGGTGGGCGACAGCAGCGGGAACATGATGGTCCAGAAGCGCCGCCCCGGCCCGGCGCCATCGATCGCTGCCGCCTCGATCAGCGATTTCGGGATCGACTGCAGGCCGGCAAGGAAGAAGAGGAAGTTGTAGCTGATCTGATTCCAGCAAGCGGCGAAGATCACCAGCCACAGTGCCTGACTGCCATTGAGCTGGTGATTCCATTCGATGCCGAAGCGCTCGAGCCAATAGGCGAAGATGCCGACCCGCGGGTTGAACAGGAAGCCCCAGAGCACACCGGCGACCGCCGGGGCGACGGCATAGGGCCATACCAGGAATGCCTTGTAGGCGGTGGCGCCGCGAATGGTGCGGTCGGCCATCACCGCCAGCAGAAGCGCGATCGACAGGCCGACCAAGGTCACCATCAAGCTGAAGAAGATCGTGATGCGCGCCGAGGCCCAGTAGGCGGAATCACTGAAGAGTCGCTCGAAATTGGCGAACCAGACGAAGCGTGTGTTGCCGCCGAACGCATCCTCGATGACCAGCGACTGCCAGATTGCCTGGCCCGACGGCCAGAGGAAGAAGGCAACCGTGATGAAGAGCTGCGGCGCCAGGAGCATGTATGGCAGCAGCTTGTCGTCGAACGTGACGCGCTTGTGCATGGAGGGCGATCAGAAAGGAGAAACCCCTCTCCGCCGGAAGCGAAGAGGGGTCCCGATGCCTACTTGTTTGCGGCTTCGAAGTCGCGCAGCAGCTTGTTGCCGCGGCTGACGGCCTCGTCGAGCGCCTGCTTGGCGTTCTTCTTGCCGGCCCACACGGCCTCCAGCTCCTCGTCGACGATGTCGCGGATCTGCACGAAATTGCCGAGCCGCAGGCCCTTGGAGTTGTCGGTCGGCGGGTTCAGCTGCAGCTGCTGAACGGCGATCTCGCGGCCCGGGTTCTCCTTGTAGAAGCCTGCCTTCTCGGTGATGTCGACAGCGGCGGTCGAGATCGGCACGTAACCGGTCTGCTGGTGCCACTTCGCCTGCACGTCGCCGCGCGACAGGTAGGTGAAGAACTTGGCGACGCCGGGATACTCTTCCTTCGGCTTGCCCTGCAGCACCCAGAGCGTGGCACCGCCGATGATCGAGTTCTGCGGTTGCGCCCGAACCTTCGGATCATACGGCATCATGGCGATGCCGACCTTGTCCTTGCCCAGAGCCGCGGCGATGCCAGCGGCCGAGCCGGACGAGGCAATATGCATGGCGCATTCGCCGGCGTTGAACATCGTCGTCGACTTGCCTTCGCGGCCGCCATAGACGAAGACCTTGTCCTTGCCCCAATCGGCCAGGCGCTGAATGTGCGCGATGCGCGCCGCATCGTTGAACTTCAGCTCGATGTCCAGCCCGCCGAAGCCGTTGGCCTTGGTCGCGAATGGCAGATCATGCCAGGCGCCGTAGTTCTCGATCATCGTCCATGTCTGCCATTGCGGCGTGAACCCGCACTTGGCGCCCGACGCGACCAGCTTCTTGCCCATCTCGCCGACCTCGTCCCAGGTCTTGGGCGGCTTGTTGGGATCGAGCCCGGCTTTCTGGAACAGCTCCTTGTTCCAGTAGAACACCGGCGTCGAGGAGTTGAACGGCATCGACAGCAGCTTGCCATCGGTCGTCGAGTAGTAGCCGTAGACCGGGCCAATGTACGATTTCGGATCGAACGGCTCCTTGGCGTCGGCCATCAACTGGTACACCGGATAGACGGCGCCCTTGGCGGCCATCATGGTGGCGGTGCCGACTTCGAAGACCTGCACGATGTGCGGATGGGCGTTCTGACGGGCGCGGAAGGCCGCGATCGCCGCCGTCAGAGTCTCCGTGTACGAACCCTTGAATACCGGTACGACCTTGTACTCGGTCTGCGACTTGTTGAAGCCCTCGGCCAGCTGATTGACCACATCGCCGAGATTGCCGCCCATGGCGTGCCAGAACTGGATTTCCTTCTGCGCCCAGGCGGGGGAAGCCGCCAGGATCGCCGCGACAGCCGTCGCCACCGTCAAAAACTTAGCTCGCATGGTGCCTTATCCCTCCGTCCGGGTCGGAACGGCCACCCGTAGTCCGTCCCTGTTACCGTGCCGTGTCACGCCGGCCTTGCGCCGACGTTAGTGCGGCGCGCGGATAACCGGAAGGGGATTCCGTCACGAATCTGTCACATTAAACACCCAGCGCTGCGAGAATGACGTCAGGCGAGTCGGTGATGACGCAGTCGACTCCGATCGACACCAGGTCACGCGCTTGCGCCGGGTCGTTGATGGTATAGACGCTGAGCTTGTAGCCGGCCGCCTTGATCTCGGTCGCCCGGGCGCGGCTCAGCTTCTTGCCGTTGGTGTTGACACCAACGGCGCCCACCGCCTCGGCGCGGGCACGCCAGTCGTCCTCCAGCTCGTCGATCAGGATCGCCCGCGGATATTCCGGCGCGGCCTGGAGCGCGGCAGCCAGCGCCGCATCCTTGAAGCTCGACAGCAGCGGTGTCGGCAGATGCGCCGGCCAGTGCGTGCGCAGCATCTCGACCGTGGCCCGCGCAGTCTCTGCCTCCTGGCTCGGGTTGGGCTTGATCTCGACATTGGCGCCGAGATCCTCATCGCCCAGGCAGGTGATCGTCGCGGCGAAGCTCGGCACGCGCTCGCCGGCGAAGCGGGCTGCCTTCCAGGCCCCAGCGTCGAGGGTGCTGATCTCCGTCCACGGCGTGGCCGACGCAAGCCGGTCGAGCCCGGCAGTGCGTTTCAGCGAATCGTCGTGCATCACGATCAGCACGCCATCGCCCGACAGCTTGACGTCGAACTCGACCCAGGTCGCGCCACGGGCGCGTGCCTCGCGCATCGAGGCCAGTGTGTTCTCCGGCGCGTAGGTGGCAGCGCCGCGGTGGCCGATGACGCGCGGCAGCTTGAGCGGTGGTAGCGACATGGCCGGCGACACTAGGGGCTTTGCGCTTTGCCTTCAACGCGCGGCTGCCGTTAAATGACCGCCACGACACGATGGCAATCCTCGACAGCTTCCGACTCGACGGACAGATCGCCCTGGTGACCGGCGCCGCGCGCGGCCTGGGCTGGGAAATGGCGCAGGCGCTGGCCGAGGCCGGCGCGCGCGTCCTGCTGCATGGCCGCACGAGCGAGGCCGTCCAGCCACGCGCGGCCGAACTTGTCAGCCGCGGCCTCGCCGCCGACTCGGTAGGCTTTGACATGAGCGGCACCGCAGCGGTCGAGCGCGCAATGGATATGCTGCTGGCGCGCCACGGCCGCATCGACATCCTGCTCAACAACGTCGGTGAGCGCGACCGGCGTTCGGTGCAGCGCATCGAGCCGGAGGACTTCGACCGTCTCGTCGCCGTCGACCTCGGCGCCGTCTACCGCCTGATCAAGCGCGTGATGCCCGGCATGATCGAGCGCCGCCATGGCCGTATCATCTCGGTCACCTCGATCGTCGACCAGCACGCGGCCAACGGCTCACCCTCCTATACGGCCGCCAAGGGCGGGCTCGCCGCCCTGACACGGGCGTTGGCCGCCGAGCTGGGTCGTCACGGCATCACCTGCAACGCGATCGCGCCCGGATTCTTCGCCACCGAGACCAACGCGACGATGACCCAGGGCGAGCCCGGCGCGCAGCGTGCGCGGCGCGTGCCGCTCAATCGCTGGGCCGAGCCGAAGGAGATCGCCGGTGCCGCGCTGCTGCTGGCCTCGCCGGCCGGCAGCTACATCAACGGCCATACGCTGGTCGTCGACGGCGGCATCTCCGCCACCTACGACATGCTGTGATGAGCGATCCACGCCATATCGAGACCGCGCGGCTGTCGCTGCGGCCGATCGACGAAGGCGACTTCGCCGAGCTGTGCACGCTGATGGCGGATCCCGAAGTCGGCGGCCAGTTGCAGCATGGCGCACTCGACGAAGCCGCGACACGCCGCATGCTCGACGGCTATCGCGCGCTGTGGCGCGACAAGGGCTACGGCATGTTCTCGCTGCGCCGACGGCAGGACGGCCGCTTCGTCGGCATCTCGGGTCTATGGGATCACCATGACGGCATCGGCGTCGCCAGCCGCGTCGCCATCGCGCGCTGGGCCAAGGGCGAGGGCTATGCGCCCGAGGCCGGCATGTCGGTCGTGCGCTTCGCCTTCGAGACTCTAGGCCTCGACACGGTCTGGGCGGTGACGCGCGAGACCAATCCCGACGCCCAGCGCGCGCTGGCCAAAATGGGCTGGACACTGAGACTGCGCTACGAGGCCGACGGCAAGACGCTGCTGCGGTTCAACATGACCAAAGACGAATGGCAGCGGCGATGAAGCGTCTGGCCGTGACGGCGCTGCTCGCCATTGGTGGCGCGACATCGGCGCATGCCGCGGGTGGCCGGATCGAATCGACCACCGACGTCGTCTCTCAGGCGATCGTCGCCGCCACCCTGGTGGGCGTCTTCGCCATGCTGGCGGCTGACCGCGTCCATCGCGTGCTGGTGCCGATCACCGCGGTGGCGATGCTCTGGCTGTTGACCTACTTCACGCCGTGGAAGCTGATCTCCTTCGAGACGGCCAAGGATGCCGTCGACCTCAACGTCATCCTGCTGCTGGCGGCGATGATGATGCTGGTCGGCATCCTCAAGACGACCAACGTCTTTCCCTGGGCCGTCGACCGATTGCTGGAGCGATCGAAGGGCAACCCCAGCCGAGCCGCCGTCCTGATCGTCTGGTTCACCGGCGTGCTGTCGGCGATCCTCGACAACGTCACGACGGTGATCTTCACCTATCCGATGGCCTCAGAGATGGCGCGTCGCCTTAAGATCAACGGCTCGGCCTTTCTCCTGCCGATGGTGATGGCTGCCAATATCGGCGGCACGGCGACGCTGATCGGCGATCCGCCCAACGTGCTGATCGGCGCCGACCCGCGCACCGGCCTGTCATTCATGGATTTCATCTACCACCTGACCATGCCCTGCACGCTGATGATGTTCGTGCTGGTGTGGTACGCGCGGCGCTACTATCCCCAGGATATCGGCGCCCCCGCCAATCGCGACCATGCCGAAGCGGCCAGGCCGACGGGCGCTCAGCTGCGCAATGTCAGGCTGTTGCGCTGGACCTGCATCGTCACCGCCTTCATCTTCGCCGGCTTCATGACGCACTCGCTGACCGGCATGCAGGTCGCCGTGCCGGCGGTGATCGGCGTCGTCGTGATCCTGCTGCTCGAGGACTTCTTCTATCTGCGCGAACACAAGCCCACACACGACGAGCGCCGGCACGGCGTGCTCCTGGTGCTGGAGCGCGAAGTCGAGTGGCCGACGCTGTTTTTCTTCCTGTTCCTGTTCATCGTCGTCGGCGCGGCCGTGGCCACCGGCCTGATCGGCAGCCTCGCCGCCGGCCTGGCCTTGGCGATCGACGCGATGTCGGGGGCGATGAGTCTGTCGCCCAGCGGCACCCTGTTGCTGACCGCCCTGGTGATCCTCTGGGTGTCGGGCTTCCTCTCGGCGCTGGTCGACAACATCCCCTATACGGCGGTGACGATCCCGCTGGTCGCCGATCTGATCCGCCGGCTCGATGCCGGTCCGCAATCGCAGGTGCTGTGGTGGGCGCTGGCGCTGGGTGCCTGCCTGGGCGGCAACGGCACACTGATCGGCGCCTCGGCCAACGTCACCGTCACCGGCCTCGCCGAGCGCGATGGCAAGCGCATCTCGTTCAACGAGTTCACCGCCTTCGGCGCCGGCGTGACGCTGATCACGCTCGTCATCTCGACGGCGTATCTCGCACTGTGGATCTATGTCGGCGCAACGATGGTCAATATCGTCGGCGCCGCCATCCTGCTGGCGATGGCGGCCTGGTTCACGGTGCGGCGCGGCAGCACCATCGTCTAGCGCAGATTGTCGTAGACCGCCTTGGCGATCGGCATCAGCTCAGCTCGGTCGATCTCGCCACTGATCGCGTAGCCCAATGGACCGTCGAGCCAGTAGAACGAGCGCACCGGGCCGTCGGTGCGGAACAGGAAAGCCGTCTCACGGTTGGCCGGGTTGCGCGTCATGTAGACGGTGATGCGCCGGCCGGTGCGATCCTCGTACATCAGCTGACTGGCCGGGCCCTCGATCGCCGACAGCAGGCGGCCGCCCACCAAGTTCCAACCGATCGCCGACAGGTCAGGCACCGCGACCTTCGCGTCCATGCGGCGCGACAGCCACGCCGCAAGGTGATCACGCTCGTTGGCCGCGACCTCGACCGGGTGGCGCTTCTCGACCACGAAGACACGGTGCGCCAGAGCTGCTTCGCGTGGCAGCGCCGATTCCAACCGTGTCGGCGGCGGCTCGAACCAGTGCGCGCCGAACCAGCCGCCAATCCCGCCCAGGGCCAGCAGCACCACTGCCGCCGCGGCCTGCCACCACCAGGCCGGTCGCGCCGCGCGGCCGCGTGCCTCGGCGATCGTCTCGTTGAAGCGCGCCGGCACCGGCTCGTCGAGCGTCGGATCGTAGAGTGTGCCCAGCAGCCGGTTCTGCTCGCGCCAGGCCTCGACCTTGGCGCGCGCCTCGGCATCGGCGGCGAGATGCGTCTCGACCACGCGCCGGCGCTCCACGTCGAGCTTGCCGTCGACGTAGGCGTGCAGGTCGGCCTCCTCGATCGGGCCTAGTCCTGTCCGCTCCTGCGTACTCATACGCCACTCCTCGGCGCGGCACTCCGTTCGCCGCCAGCCGCTCTCAATCTTTCGCGCGCCCGCGACAGGCGCGACATCACCGTGCCGATCGGCACGCCCAACACCTCGGCGATCTCGGCGTAGGACATGCCCTCCAGCGCCACCAGCAGCAGCACCTGACGGTGCTCCAGCGAGAGATGCCGCAGCGCCACCAGTATCTCGCGCGCCGCCAGGCTCTCGATCTGCGACGCCGGCCGGCCGGGCTCGAGCACGTCGTCGATCGACGCCGCGCGCGGCCGTGACGCCGCGCGACGCCGGTCATTGGCGTGCAGGTTGTGCATGATGGTGAACAACCACGCGCGCAGGTTCCCCGGGCGTCGCCAGAGGTGCGCCCGCGACAGCGCTCGCTCCAGGCAGTCCTGCACCAGATCGTCCGCCAGCTGCACGTCACCGACCAGCGCACGCGCATAACGGCGCAGCGCAGGCACGTGTTGCGGCAACAGATCCGGCAGGGCGTCCACGAAACCCATACAACCCGACCGGCGGCCGGTGCGTCCAGCGAATTGCCGACGCACTGGCCCAGTTACCGATTCAACACCGTTCCGTTGGGACTATTCCCATGGACGGCCGTCAGGCCGGCAAGGCGGCGGTGGTGATGATCTCGATCAGGTCGCCTTCGGGCATGACCGACTGCCCGAAAGACCGTACGGGGCCGTACCCGTCCGGCATCCAGCTGGCCCAGGCCTCGTCGAACGCAGGCTTGTTGTCGTGATCGGTCACGACGATCTCGCCTTGACCTATTCCAGCTGGATGCCGGCGTCGGTGATGACCTTCTTCCAGACCGCGGTCTCGCGCGCGACATGCGCCACGGCGTCCGCCACCGTGCCGCCCAGGGTTTCCATACCCTGCTTGCCGTAGGCCTCGCGCACCTCGGGCGCGGTCAGCGCCTTGTTCAGGATGGTATTGAGCGTGGCGATGATCTCGGGCGGCGTCTTGGACGACACCGCGGCGCAATACCAGTTTGTCGCAGCGTAGCCCGGGAATCCCTGTTCCGCGACGGTCGGAATATCCGGATCGAAGGGCGAGCGCTTGGCGCCGGTGACGGCCAGCGCGCGGATACGGCCGTCGCGCATGAAGCTGGTGGCGGTCGGCGCACTGGCGATGACCGAGGCGACGTGGCCGCCCACCAGGTCGTTCATCGCCGGCCCGCCGCCGCGGAACGGTACATGGTTCAGTCGCGCGCCGCTGCGCGCCTTGAGAAGCTCACCAGCAAGGTGTCCAGCGCTGCCGAGCCCCGCCGTGCCGTAGTCGATACCCTCCGGGCGCTTGCCCAGCGCGACATACTCGGCCAGGGACTTGGCCGGTACGCTGGGGTGCACGACCACGATGTTGGAGAAATCCACCAGCAGGCACACGGGCGCCAGCTCGTGTGGATCGTAGCCGGCGCTCTTCATCGCGTAGGGATTGATCGCCAGCACGCCGACATTGGCCATCAGGATGGTGTAGCCGTCGGCCGGCGCGCGCAGCCCCTCGCGCGTCGCCATGTTGCCCCCGGCCCCGGGCTTGTTGTCGACCAGGATCGACAAGCCCGCGCTCTTGGTCAGCTCCTGCGCCAGGATGCGCGCCACGATGTCGACGCCGCCGCCCGCCGCAGCGCCGACAATCAACCTGATCTGCTTCGACGGAAACGACTGCGCGCGTGTTGCTGCCGGCAGCAGGCCAGCCGCCGCAGTCGATCCAATCAACGAGCGCCGACGGATGGAGCGGTGCCGGATCACACCCTCACATGCCTTTCGATGAACGCCACCATCCGGCCGAACATGTCGCCGGTCTTCGACAGATCCGGCGAACCGGCTGCACGGTCCATGTCGATGTACTCGAGCGAGATCGCGCCGCCGGCCTTGCTGTAGTTGGCGCAAAAGCGCTGCGGCTCGTTGCCGTCGAACGTCGACTCCACGTCCTTGTAGTCGTGCATCGTATCGTTGCGGCCCTGGTACCAGATTGCGGGCGGCGTCAGCACCTTTTCGCCGCGTTCCAGCGCGAGCAGCGGGTTGCCCTCCGCCATCGCGGCCTCCGAGCCCCAGTAGGAGTCCTGGCGCCCAATGATCGATTTCGGCCATTCCGGCGGATTGGCGGCCGCCTGTGCGCGCTTGGCGTGGCGATAGCGGCTGAGCGGGTTGATCACCGGCCACGACATGATGACGCAGCGCACGCTGGCGTCGAGCGCGGGCGATCCGCTGGGCAGGGCGATCGCGGCATAGCGCGGATCGTGCGGACGCATGGCGACCAGCATCGCGAGATGACCGCCGCTCGACTGGCCCGACAGGCCGACGAGATCAGGCCGGGTTTTCAGCGCGCGCGCGTTGAGCTTGGCCCAGCGCACCGCATAGTTGATGTCCTGCACCGAGGCGGGATAGGGCGCC
>Ga0213876_10002702_pt1 | contig 10338 bp, 8 predicted proteins | sample BarmaccomBMRX_R9_FD_160113 | JGI IMG/M metagenome (GOLD analysis project Ga0213876, IMG submission 160113) | Root-associated microbial communities from Barbacenia macrantha in rupestrian grasslands, the National Park of Serra do Cipo, Brazil - RX_R9 | ecosystem: Host-associated > Plants > Roots...
GCTCCAACCACCTGCCTCGCATGGATTCGAACCATGACAAAGTGATCCAGAGTTCCTTGGTGGCTTGACCCATCCTGCGCCGATTTGTGCCCTAATGCGCTCAGTAAGAAGCTCTTAAACAGCAAGTTGCCCACGGGCGATCGGCACACAACGGCACACAAAAGCGCAGGTTTGAACGCAAAAAGTGGCTCAAAAGTGGCTCAACGTACTTACCCGAAAGCGGACCTGCGGTATTGGATGGAAAGCGTGTCTCGGCGCAGAGTACGCGGCAGGACCGTGGAAGTAGGCGACTTTTCGGTGTGCATCCCGCAAAGAGGACAGCCAGATGCGAGGTCTGGCGGCCGAAAGTCCAGGTAGCCGAACCCGCGGGCCTGACCCCGGCAATTTTCAGGCGTTCAGACCGGATTTCGTGCCCAGAGCGCGGGATAAGCCGGTCAAGCAGCGGTCCCCTCAAATTTTCGCCAACTCGGTTTTGCAGTGGGCCATGCCGCGGTTCGCTCCCGATGTGGCGCGGCACTTCGAAAGTGCCGCATTGCCTAGCCCGCTTACGCTTGAGGGAGGTACTGATAGAGGATGATTGTTTCTGCGCCGGACATCCCGATGGGCTGCGAGATGGCCTCGAGACCAAGGCTGGCGGCGCTGCGACGAACTGTGGCAACGCGAGAAAACTTGAACTTGAGTGGCAGAGTAATCTCCGGCTATCTCATCTGCCCGCGACCGAGATTGGCGATAGGCCCTCGCCCGTTTCCATTTCCACATTGTATAAAGGCGAGTTGGAGAGATGGTACGTTGATGGCTTGCCTTGAGTTTGAACCTGAATGCGATGGTTCTACCGTCGTACACGTCTGCGCATTGAGTTTAAGGCGTGACGTCGAGTGGCCTGCGCGCCTGGGTGAATCCCTCTCCCCGAAAGAACGGGCCCGGGCGCGACGTTTTCTTCAGGAAGCGGACCGCAGACGATTCCTCCTTGGCCGCGCCGTTGTCCGATTTCTCGGTGGAGTGCATCTGGGGATTGATCCTGCGAACGTACGGCTGGACCAGACGCTGACGGGCAAGCCGTACTTGGCAAATCCGCTTCCGATCGACCGGAAGCCGTTCGAGTTTAATGTCGCGCACAGCGGTGACTGCGTTCTGATCGCTTGGACGGAAGGGCGAGCAGTGGGTGTCGACGTGGAAGCGTACGAACGCCGTCCAGCCACTTGGTTCGACGATGTGTCGGAGAGTGTATTTTCCGACGGCGAGCGCGCTGCCTTGTCTGCCTCGATGCCCGATGACGCTTCGGGTACGTTCTACCGCATTTGGGTGAGAAAGGAGGCGGTGTTAAAGGCCGAGGGTTGCGGCGTTGCCGGCGCGTTGCGCTCATTTTCGGTTGCCTGCCCGCGTGGCGGTCGTACCGAGTGGTTTGACGAAGTCGATTACCCGGAAAGTGGCCGCATCTGGACAGTTGTTGACCTGACGCCAGCACCAGGTCACCTGGCGGCGCTGGCATTGCCCGCCGGCTCAGTCCTGTGTCTGTGCAGGCCTCAGGATTTCGCCGCTCGGGTTGGGGCCGAGCAAAGCCGGCTTTAGGGCCTTATCCAACCTTGAAGTGATATGATGACGGCGCGTTCTCCTTCCAGCTCGGATCGGAAAATGAGCGTTCAGGACACGCTTCACTTCTTGTTGTCCTTCCGAAACCGGCTGACGGTCGTCAGCAAACTGATCCTCCCGCTGACCACGTCACGGTTCGGCGGTGAAGCCGTGCTAGATCGCGGACAATGCCACGCCGTGCTCCTCCTCGGCGCGTTTGGGCTACCAAACTACGGTTCATGTCTGGCCGGGGATGTAAGTCCGCCGCAAAGCAAAAGGTGTGCCGAGCGGCAGGCCGAGCCCTAAACCTGTGCGTAGCGGTTAGCGGTCGACTCTTCACGATTCGCGCCGTTGGCCTCGGGACTTTCCGGCCCTTCTGCGGTTGCCACCGGTTTCCGTTTATTTTTCTTGCCCAGACGACCGGATGCCGCGATTGTGAATGTTGAGTAGTCTCGAATCTCAGAGGCACAAATCCCCTCAATAACAACATTATGGCAACACAATCTACGGTGACTGACCGGTCAGCTGATGTTACCGATGCCGAGGCTAATGTGATTATCAGGCAGAATGTCCTGTGGGCAGCCGGAGGCGGTTTGATTCCCGTTCCGATCCTCGACGTGGTCGCGATCACCGCGGTTGAGCTCAAGATGCTCAAGGAACTTGCCAGCGTGTACGGAGTATCTTTCAGAGAAGATCAGGCGAAAAGCATTCTCGCCTCCCTGTTGGCGGGGTTGGGAGCACCGCTGATCGGTGGTGTTCTGGCTGGGACCCTGGGCAAGGCAATTCCAGTCGTTGGATACCTCACTGCAATATTCGCCGTGCCGGGTTCCGCTGCTGCCTTCACGTACGCGGTTGGTAAGGTGTTTGTCCAGCATTTTGCGTCCGGGGGGACATTCCTTGACTTTGATCCAAAAAAAGTAAGGCAACACTTTGCACGTGAGTTTCAGGAAGGAAAAGTGGTTGCCGAGCAGGTGAAGAGCGAATCTTCTCAAGAGCGCGGCTAAGTTGAAGACTGGATTGCTAGCCTCGGAGGTACCCGCAGGCGCGCTTTAGGGAGGGCGTCAGTGATGCTGCTGGCCCGCTTGTGTGGCGCAATCCGGTGAGCTGCAGGTGCTTGGGCAGTGCGTTGTTTTTGACCTTGCTCTCAAACGCTGAAGCGCACGTTTTCTAACGACGTCAAGTTGCTTGGCGAGAGAACCGCTGCCTGCAGCCGAGTCGCCTCGAATCGACGGGTCGAGGCGGTAAGGATACGTCAGCGTGCTTCAGGGCGGTGGGAATAACTCTGGACTTTCCAGAGGCTTCCGGCGACTGCCGCCGCGGAGGATCGCTCGCCAAAGCGGATGGCGATCTGGCGGTCCGCTGCTCTCCAAATGGCGGCCACACCTCGGCACTACCTAGAAGCCCGCTTGCAGTCCTCGCCGTCAGCGTAGCCTCGGGAGAGCAAACCCGTCAACCGCTCATCACCTTCTCACAGGGCGGGGTTGGCTCAGCCTGTCTAAGGCGACGGCAGTAGGATCGCTTGATAATTACCGCGAGACGGCCTTTGTTGGGCGACGCGCTCCCGAGCGAAGACCAAGGCACTCAAGCGGGTCGTTGGCCGCACCCAAAGCGTGCCAGAGGAATCATCCTGTGAACCAAGGGAATGTGACAATCGGGGGTGCGTAGTCCGTTTGAGACCCCTTCCTTTTACTTTGCGGAGCACTGGGCGACGCCTGCGGTGAGTGCGGCCACAGCCAAGATCTGGAGCTAGAGCTGCTGCATTCGAGAAAAAACCCGAAAACGTCAGCAAACTCAGGCTCGCTTTCCTAACTCGACTTCTACCATCCAAACCTTACCGTATTCAACGCCGCCCAATGGAAATTTTCAGATTTTTGCAAAGAGAAACCAAAGCCCTCGACCGCCGCCTGTTTATTCTCGTCGTGTTCGCCGGAATACTCAACCTGTTGATCGTGTCCAATTTGACGACGGCCGCATCGAAAGTAGCCCAGCACGAGTCCGACCTTTGGGAACTCGCCAAGGTCGTGGTTGCTCTTTGGGCAGTTTGGTTGATCCAGGGTTTGCTACTTCGGCGCATCAACGTGATTGTAGAGGATATTGTAGAAAAGGTCCGTCAAAGAATCGTAAACAAAATTCGGAACTCGGAACTGACTTCAATCGAACATATCGGGCGAACGCCGCCTTACAACGCCGTGTCAACGCACGCGACGACCATCTCGCGGGCTACCTATGGAATCTTCAGTGCCTTGTCATCTCTGGTGTTTTTATGCTTGGCGTTTTTCATTATCCTATACATATCGGTGATCGCGTTCTTGATCGTGGCAGGTTCGCTGGCGGGCGTCCTTCTGGTACTCAAGGCTAATCACGCGAGAGTCGGCGCCCATCTGAACGAAGCGGTAAGCCAAGACAACAGGTTTGTTGATGCATTTGGGGACTCGATCGACGGTTTCAAGGAGCTAAAAATCAATTCAGCGAAAGCTCATGAATTCTTCACGAATCACTTGGAACCTCTCGCACGCAAGGCCAAGGATTTGCGAGTGGAAGCCGGACTTGTCATTACGCGGACGGCGGTGCTGATGAACACCTCTGTGTTTATGGTGCTTGCGGCGCTAATCTTTCTCTTGCCTGTGCTTTCGCCGGCTGAAGCATCGAAACTGACAATGCTTAGCATTTTTGTCGTGTTCATCTTCGGCCCCATCAATCAAGTCGTCCAGGTTTATCCTTTATTTAATGATGCCGTCGCTTCCATTAAAGAAGTCCAACGGGTCGAGCGACAGCTTGATTCGGCTCACGACCCGGGTCTGGCAGATACGATGGCCTTAGTAAACGCGATGCCTGATTTCGCTACGCTTCAATGCACGGGCCTAGCGTTCCGCTACCTGGATGAGCACGGACGGCCGTCGTTTTCTCTGGAGCCGCTTACCTTTCGGCTTTCCAAAGGTGACCTAGTCTTCATCACCGGCGGTAACGGAAGTGGAAAATCTACCTTCCTGAAGGTGCTCGCGGGGCTTTATCTACCTGCGCTTGGCAGCATAGCCGTCAATGGTGTGCTAGTTGTCCCATCCAACCGGCAGAGCTATCGGAATCTTTTTTCACCGATTTTTTCTGACGTTCATCTTTTCGATTTCGTGTACGGAGTTGAAACGGTCGAACCATCCCTCCTGCGTGGACTTCTGGAAATGGCTGAACTGTCGCACAAGGTCTCGATCGTGGATCGACAGGTGATCTCAGAGGGTCTGTCGACCGGGCAACGCAAACGCCTCGCACTTGTGCTGGCACTACTGGAGGATAAACCGATTCTTTTGCTGGACGAATGGGCGGCCGAGCAGGACCCGCCGTTCCGGCGCAAGTTTTACCGTGAAATTCTTCCCTGGTTGAAGCAGCAGAATAAGACGATCGTGGCAGTAACCCACGATGATGATCATTATGATGTCGCTGATCGGGTCCTAAAGATGCGAACCGGGCGCTTCGTATGATCGTACTCTCGCTAGGGCGATGGCTGCGGCTTCAAGTGCGTCTCGTCATGGAGCGGGGTTGGTGCCGGAGACGGTGTTTCGTTACCTGAAGGTACACTTGGGGGCAAGAATGGCGTCGGGCTGGTTTTGAGGCCGTTGAGAGTGGAGGATGTATCCAAAATGAGGGGCAACCCGCTTTGCGCCCCAATGACGACGACTTTCGCGTTGGCTGACTTCGCCAAATCCAACGTGGCCTCGATCCCTTTCCAGCGTAACAAGTTCTCCGAAATGCCAGACGACACGATGGCCTGGAAATCTTGGATCCCTTGGGCCTCAATGCGCTTTCGTTTCGCCTCTTTTTCCGCAATGCCGAGCACGTAATCGTACTGGACGACGTTTTGCTGCTGGACGAGTTTCGCATCGATTGCATTTTTAAGGGCCTCAGGGATGTTAATTCCCGTGATCAGGATTCGATCGACGACAATGAATTTCCCAGTCAGTTCCGTAATGGCGCGGCTCAAAGCCTGCTCCAGAATCGTTGCGTCAGTGGTGTAAATCTTTTCGGCGCCCTGGTTGCCGACGACCACGCGCAAGGCGGTTTGGGTTTGGGGAATGACGACCTTTTGAACGTAGTCGCTACCGATCTCTTGTTGCAAAACGCCCAGGCCGGCACGCCGCGGCCGAAAACGAACGGACGTCTTGAAATGCATCAACAATCCGTCAGCGCTGATGACAGAATACTCATATAGCACTTGTTGAAGTCGGATATCGTAGTCGTAGATCTTGTCCCAAGGAAGTTTCAACTGGAATCCCTCACCGCGTACCCACTTGACGTCGGTCCCGCCGAAGAGCACGCTGAAATACACGCCTGCATGACCAGAGTCGATGATCACGACCATAGACGGCCACAAAACAACGAGCAGCAAGAACAGCCCGACGAGTGCGACGATAACACCGAGGTCGTTTCGCTCCCACCATCGCCCCCAGACGTCGCGCCTGCGCGGAGGTCGGTGTCTCCCGGGAAGGTTCTCAGCAGCGAGACCTTGCTGGTCAGAGGAATGGATGGAGGCGGCCATCGATGCTACCCGCGATCAGGTCGACGTGCACGGTTATGTCCGGCCGCCAGCAACAAGAGAATGCCGATCGGTGGCGTCAGAAGCAGCGAGCCGAAAAAGTAGCCCCAAAAGCCGAGGGGTCGGTTCCTGCCAGCGAGGGCAATCAAGAAGCACAGACCGATATTAATGAGAAACAGAATCATAAACCCGCTTCTCCTCCGACGCCGGACCTTTCTATAGTTCGGCGAGGGAAAGCGATTCGATTAGCATTAAAACGTTTTCCAGAGCGCGCGCAGTTCAATATTTAAGATTCTGAAGGCATCTGTTGAGATTTCTGCACCAGGACCGACGACGCATCGGCGCTTTCAATCAGGCTTTTTGGCCGCATATCGGTCCAGTGTTGATTGATGTGGTCAACGCAGGACTGTCGGCTCGCCGGGCCATGTACGGTCGTCCAGCCTTGGGGCACTTCGACAAAGTCTGGCCAGAGAGAATATTGGCCTTCATCATTGACTAACGCGACGTAAGCGCCGCCTTCATTCTCGAATGGATTGGTCATACTTAGGATCTTTCAATTACGGTCATTTGGCCGGTTTGCATCATCTCAACGTACCGCATCATCTTCGAAGTTCACTCGCCACCACCCGGCCGATCTCAGCCATAGCCTCGGGCTGTGTCATGTGCCTGTGGCTATACGGCACGCAGCGAACAATCATCTCTCCGCGGACATAGGTCCTCCAGGCGTCGATGGGAGATTCGGTTGTGTCCTGAGTCGCAGCGAAAAACAGAATACCACCCTCGAACTCTTTAGGAACAAAGCGGGACGCAAGGTAGGTGTTGTTTCGATAGATTTCCAGCATGGCACTGAGGTGCTGGTCATCAAGGTAGGATAAAGCGTCGCCTTTGCGCCGGAGTAGTTCTTTAATCGTCGAAAGCTGAAGCGGTTTTTCGCCGAGGCCCGCGGAATCGTAACCTAAGTAAATGAGGTGGTCCTTGATGATTTCCTGGATATCCGGGACATGGTGAGGGCTATCGTGATTAGGCAGGTGGGTATCGAGCAGCACGAGCAGACGAACTTGCTCACCTTGGGATTGCAGGAACGTCGCGATTGAGTAGGCCACGAGTCCGCCGAAGGACCAGCCGAGCAGGTGATAGGGTCCGCGGGATTGGATTTTGAAAATCTGTTCAAGATAGTCTGCGGCCATCTCTTCAAGGGTCTCGGGAAGCCTCTCGAGCTCTTGAAGTCCACGTGCCTGTAGGCCATAGATCGGGTAATCAGCGTCGAGATGTTGCTGAAGCCCAGTATAGCACCAACTGATCCCGCCAGCCGGGTGAAAGCAGAAAAGCGGAGGACGGCTTCCGTTGGGCCTGAGCTTTAGCAGAACGTCAAGCGAGCTTTGGTTCGTGCCAACGCCTAGCCATTTGACGAGGCTGGCGACAGTAGGGGCTTCAAAGAGACTGCGAAGCGGCAGGTCGATGTTTACCGCAGCGCGGATACGGTTAGTGAGACGAGCGGCAAGCAGCGAGTGCCCACCCAACGCAAAGAAATTGTCGTCAACGCCAACACGCTCCAGCGACAAGACCTCGCCGAAAATCCCGCAAAGGATTTGTTCCTCGGGCGTGCGCGGCGCGCGGTAATCCGCGCTGTGCCGCTCAGGTGCGAGTAGCGCATGCCGGTCGATTTTCCCATTGGGTGTCAGTGGCCAGGACGGGAGGACGATGATCGCTGAGGGCACCATGTAATCGGGCAGTGACGGCCGGAGATAATCCTGCAACACCCGGCCAAGCTCCGCGTTGCCGGCGCTGCGGCCTGGGGCGTTGCCGTAACGTCGGTAGTAGGCACGGGGAGCGTCCGCCGCTTTCCCCAGACTAACCCAGCACGGGTTGAAGAGCACGTCATAGATTCCCTCAGGACTGAAGTTCTGCCAGCAAAACGGTACTCGAAGACGCTGCGCCGTCTGGACTACAGTATTCGGATCTTCTCCACCGGGCGCCGAGCAGACCCGCAGCAGTTGACCAGCGTCCGAGAAGGTGCGCTCCGATGCATATAAGTGGCGAACCGCCTCTATCGCCCCGGCAACCCGCCGGTCACGGATTCCACGAACCCCAATCGACAAGCCCGGCTCCAGCGTGAGCGCTTCGGCCAGCGCTTGGCGCCAGGTGCCAGGCTCATCCCAGGCCAGCCATCGGCTTGGTGCCGCAATCAGCTCCTTTTCTCCCAACTCGAAGGTAACGTCATAACGAAACCGGCTCAGTTCGTTGTCGTACGAACCGGTCTTAAGCGAAGTGATCACTCGGCCGATCTTCTCCCAGCGCCGGCCCAACTCAACAAACAACGCAGGGTCAACCACCAACTCTTTATCGTTGCGTTCTGCCTGCATGATGCGCTGTTGTAGCTCTTCCGATTGCGTCCGCCCTGTTGCTTTGTGTAGCTGGACCGAGGTGTGAAACGCCCTCAACAATGGCAGGCTGCGCACATCGCCGATGAAAATATGTCCACGGCGCCGCGTCACCCGCACGGCTTCTGAGAGCACCGCCAGCAGGTAGTCCACGTCCGGGAAGTATTGGACTACGGAGTTGAGGATGACCAGATCGACACTGTCGTCATTCAGGAACGAGAGCTCGTTTGCGAACCCATGGCGCAAAACTACGTGCCTCAGGTCCTCACGCATCGCCAAGTAGGTTTCGAGCTGCGCCAGCACCTCGGCCGAGAAGTCCAACCCCAAGTAGCTTTCGCATCCGGCCGCCAGGCGCGTCAACAGTAACCCGGTTCCACATCCAATCTCCAATACCCGATTCGGGTGTAGGGACCGCAGGTGCGCAACGGTTTCATCGACCCACAGGCGCATCTCTTCTTGCGAGATCGGTTCCCCGGTGTAGCTGCTGTTCCAGCCCACGAGATTGAAATCGCCGCTGTGCGCCGGGCTCTGTGCGTAGGTCGACTCGTAGAGCTGCTGCCAGTGTGAGATGTAGGAAGCCTGGGCATGGGCCTGCTCCGTTTCACCCTGGGTGCTCACCACATAACCTACGAGTTGTTGCTGGCCGGCTCGCTCATGCAGCGTCACCAGCGCGTCCTGGACGCGGTCATGCCCTTTGAGCGCGGCCTCCACTTCGGGCGGCTCGATGCGGAAGCCCCGGATCTTGAGCTGCTGGTCGCTGCGGCCCAGAAAGTCCAAAGCCCCGTCGGGCCGCCAGCGGGCCAAGTCGCCGGTGCGGTACATGCGGCTGCCGGCCGGCCCGAAAGGGTCGGCCACGAAGCGCTCGGCCGTCAGGGCCGGCCGGTTCAAGTAGCCGCGCGCCAAGCCTGCCCCGGCGATGTAAAGCTCGCCGGCCACCCCCACCGGCACCGGCCGCAGCCCCCCGTCCAGCACGTAGAGCCGCGTGTTCCAAATCGGCCGGCCAATCGGCACGGCCTGCGTGATGGCGCCGGTTTGTTGCCATCGCCACCAAGTCGACTCAATGGTGGTTTCGGTCGGCCCGTAGAGGTTGATGACCTCCGCATCGCAAACCTCAGCCACCTGTTGGGCCAAATGTCCGGGCAGCCGTTCCCCCCCGCAGAAGATGCGTTTAAGCCGGGCACGGCTAGGCGGCGGCATCGCCGCTAACAACGACGGTACAAACTGAGCGACCGTCACGGCCTGCTCCTGGATAAAGGTGAGCAGCTGCTCGGGGTCTCGCGCGACCGCCCCGGGCGCTAAAGTCACCCGCGCGCCGCAAAGTAGCGGCAGCCACAATTCCCATCCAGCCGCATCGAAACTAATCGCCGTGCGACTAAGCACTAGGTCGTCGGCCCCGACAGGGTGAGTCCCCATCATCCAAAGCATGTGGTTAACCAGCCCTTGCTGAGTGACGACGACCCCTTTTGGCCTGCCGGTGGACCCGGAAGTATAGATGACGTAGGCGGGGTGGAGAAGGCTGAGGGGCTGGCGGCGCTCGGCATTGGCCGGGTTGTGCGTTGGAGCTTGCGCCAACGTGGCTTGGGCCTGCGGGTCATCCAGCCTAAGCGCTTCGATGCCCTGCGGCAGCCGTGCGCTAAGCTCTCCGGTGGTCAACACGCAGGCCGGCCGGGCGTCCTGGCACATGGCGGCCAGCCGCTCGGGCGGGTAGTCGGGGTCCAGGGGCAGGTAGGCGCCCCCGGCCTTGAGCACGGCCAACAAGGCCACCACCAGCTCGGCCGAGCGCTCCAGGGCAACGCCCACCAGGCTTTCGGGGCCCACCCCCAAGCCCAGGAGGTGGTGGGCCAGCCGGTTGGCCCGGCCGTT